>Ga0114956_1000875_pt1 | contig 22995 bp, 20 predicted proteins | sample MaitaG_FD_87304 | JGI IMG/M metagenome (GOLD analysis project Ga0114956, IMG submission 87304) | Marine algal microbial communities from Maine, USA - Maine_Asex2 metaG | ecosystem: Host-associated > Algae > Red algae > Unclassified | place: Maine, USA | collected 2015-01-05
ATTCGAATTCAACATAATCGAAAGTCCAATTTTTATCGTTGTGGCTAAAAAGCACCGTGCTATAACTACTATTGTGCACAGGCCTACTAACGGTAATTAAGGCATTGGCATTAAATCTTTCTTGCGATAATTCTTCCGTAACATTTATTACAATGCTTACATCTATTTTTTCGTGTTGCTGATAAATATGATTGGTCCAAGCCCTATTATTCATAAACTCGGTAATGTCATTTTCAAGGGTTCTGAAAATTTTAGGATCAACCATTTGAGTTTTTAAAGCAACTACAGTAACGGTAGCATTTAACTCTTGTGCAATAGTTTTACCAGCAAACAGGCTTAACAGCAGGATTATTATAAAGTACTTATTCATTCTTCTTTCAAAATTACTATTATCTTTTCGATAATGTCATGCGCAACTTCAACCTTTGATTTTAGCTCGCAGGTTTGAGTTTCACTTTTAGTTATTAGCGTTACTTTATTGGTATTGTGGCCAAAGCCCGCACCTTTATCGTTTAATGAGTTTAAAACTATTAAATCAAGGTTTTTATTGTTTAGCTTCTTGGTTGCGTTGGCAATTTCGTTATCTGTTTCCAAAGCAAAACCGACCAATAGTTGCTTATTGGTTTTTACACTACCTAAATGCTTAAGTGTGTCTTTGGTTTCAACCAAGTCAATTTTTAAATCGCTTCCACTCTTTTTAATCTTATTTTTTGCGGTAGTTGCTGGTTTATAATCGGCTACAGCAGCGGCACAAATTGCAATATCACAATTTTTAAACAATTGACTGCTCTGTTTAAATAAATCATTAGCTGTTTCAATATTTATGGTGCTTACGTTAGGGTGGTTGGTAAACTCATTGGAAGGGCCTAAAACTAAAAAAACTTCTGCTCCGCTATTTGCAGCAGCTTCAGCTAAAGCAATGCCCATTTTACCGCTTGAGCGATTGCCGATATATCTCACGGCATCAATAGGCTCATGCGTTGGACCAGCAGTTATCAAAACCTTTTTACCCTTTAAACCATCATTTTTTTTTTGCTGAAAACTTTTCTTTAAAAACTCAACTATAGTTTCAGGTTCTGCCATTCGCCCCTTACCTACCAAACCGCTAGCCAATTCGCCATGTTCAACAGGAATTACTTGGTTGCCGTAGGAAATTATTTTTTGAATGTTGTTTTGGGTAGATGGGTGTTTCCACATATCTAAATCCATTGCGGGTGCCACAAAAACCGAGCATTTGGCTGATAAGTAACAAGCCAACAGCATATTGTCGCATAATCCATTAGCCATTTTACCCAATGAATTGGCTGTTAACGGAGCTATTACAAAAGCATCTGCCCAAAGTCCTAGTTCAACATGATTGTTCCAAGTTTCGGTTTCATTTTCTGTAAAATCCAAAACCACATCATTTTTTGATAAGGTAGATAATGTTAATGGTGGAATAAATGCAGTGGCAGCGGCAGTCATAATAACTTTTACCTCAGCACCTTCTTTTATAAAAGCTCTAGTAAGTATTGCAGCCTTGTAGGCGGCAATGCTGCCACAAATGCCAACAATTATTTTTTTGCCTTGCAGCATTGGTTACTTCTTCTCTGCGAGTTTTCTTTCAGGCTTCTTTTCTTCAACAACAATCTCTTCTTCTGGCATTCTCACGTAAATTTCATCTTGCATAAACTCGGCCATAGCTAAGTTTACTGCATTAGGTAACTTTTCGTAAAACCTAGAAATTTCAATTTGCTCACGGTTTTCAAACACTTCTTCCAAATTATCAGTATGTGTAGCAAATTCTTCCAATTTTGCATGTAATTCTTCTTTAATAGAAGTGTTAATTTGTACTGCCCTTCTACTAATAATAGCTAAAGCCTCATACAAATTACCTGTTTTCTCGGCAACTTTTAATAAATCTTTAGTTTCTGTTGTAGGGTTTACGTTTGCGTAAATACCTTTTTTGTATTTGCTCATTTTTCCGTATTTATTTTACTTATTTGATTTTGAGAAATCTCAAAAAATCGCTCAGCCTCTTTACTAAATTTACTGTCTTTGTAACTATCTATAAACTTATAATAAGCCTCAATAGTTTCTTTATATCTTGCTTCTTTTTTACGCTCAACACTGTTTTCAGCTAAGTAAAAGTTCGATTTTAATATATTAAAGTTGATCTCTTCTCGCGAATTTGTTTCAGGATAATCCTTTAAAACATGCTGGTAAGCCAATTGGGCAGCTTTATAATCTTGTGTTTTGTAGTATAAATTAGCATTACTCAATGCTTTTACCTCCAATTTTGCTCGCATTTCATCAATTAGCTTATTACACTCAGGTACTTTAACACTTGCAGGATAATTATTTGCAAATAGTTGAAATGCATCTATTGCCTTAATAGTATTCGACTGATCTAAATTAAACCTTGGCGACAATTTGTAAAGCGATTTTGCAACCATAAATTGAGACAATTCGGCATTTTTACTTTTTGGATAAACCTCATTAAAACGTTTAAAGTAATAAGAAGCCGAAATGTATTCACTATCTCCATAATAGCACCAAGAGTAGTAATAGTAAAGGTCTTCAACACTTTTTGAGCCTTTATAATAACTGATTAACTCTTCAAATAAGGTTCTAGCCTTATAATATTCTCCTTGGTTATAGTACCTTTTAGCTTCAGTATATTTCAACTCAAAATCAGTACTTTTCAACAGCTTTTCATAACTATTGCAACTGCCTAAAATGGCGGCTATTCCAACAATTAAAAGTATACGCAAAAGGCTTTTTGACATAAGTATGCAAAGGTAAGTGATTATGTAATAACGAACAATTGATTAACAAATTATACTTACATTTAGTAAGTTAAATTTTGTATGACTTATTTTTGCATTTAATAATAAAATAATATGGATTTATTTGAAAAATTAAAAAAGGACATGGGCCCTTTGGGTAGAATGTCTTCACAAACTCACGGATACTTTACTTTCCCTAAGCTGGAAGGAGAACTAAGCAGCAGAATGGTTTTTCAAGGTAAGGAAAGAATAGTATGGAGTTTAAATAACTATTTAGGTTTAGCCAACCACCCAGAAGTACGTAAAGTTGATGCAGAAGCATCTGCAGAATGGGGTTTGGCTTATCCAATGGGTTCGCGAATGATGAGTGGGCATACCGATTTACATGAAAAATTAGAGCGCGAATTGGCTGCATTTGTAGAAAAAGAAGATGCCTATTTGCTAAACTTTGGTTATCAAGGCATACTTTCTGCCATTGATGCTTTGGTTGATAGAAGAGATGTAATCGTTTATGATGCCGAATCGCACGCTTGTATAATTGATGGAGTTAGGTTGCACCAAGGCAAACGTTTTGTTTTTGCACACAACGACATGGAGAATTTAGAAAAGCAACTAGGACGTGCTAAGCAATTAGCCGATAAAAATGATGGTGCCATCTTATTAATCTCTGAAGGAGTTTTTGGAATGGGAGGCGATCAAGGCAAATTGAAAGAGATTGCTGCACTGAAAAAGAAGTACGGTTTTAGAATGCTGATTGATGATGCACATGGTTTTGGTACCATTGGCAAAACTGGCGCTGGTGCTGGTGAAGCCCAAGGTGTGCAAGATGAAATTGACATTTACTTTAGCACGTTTGCTAAAAGTATGGGAAGTGTAGGCGCTTTTATTGCTGCTGATAAGCCAATTGTTGATTTTTTAAGATACAACATGCGTTCTCAAATTTTTGCTAAATCATTACCAATGCCTGTAGTGCAAGGTAATTTGAAGAGATTGGAAATGTTAAGAGATGATCCTTCTCATAAGGAAAACCTTTGGAAAAATGTTGATGCATTACAAAACGGTTTAAAAGAAAGAGGATTTAATTTAGGAGCAACCAACTCGTGCGTAACACCAGTTTATTTAGACTGTGGCATTTTTGAGGCTTCTAATTTAATTACCGATTTAAGAGAGAACTATTTAATTTTCTGTTCACCAGTATTGTATCCGGTAATACCTAAAGGAGAGTTATTACTTAGATTGATACCTACAGCTGCGCATACACAAGCTGATATTGATGAAACTTTAAAGGCTTTTGAAGCAATTAGAGATAAACTAAACTCAGGCGTTTACAAACAAGCAACTGATTCTTCTACTACTGTAGAAGCCGATTTAATTTAATAGAAATTGAGAAATAAATATTGAAGAGCTGATGACTATAAAGTTGTCAGCTCTTTTTTTATAGCTGCTTTTAATGATTCGGTAACACTAACCAATGGTAATCTTACAGTATCAGATTTAATTATTTCTTTCGCAACTAAAGCTGCCTTTATTCCTGCGGGATTGCCCTCTTTGTAAAGCAAGTCATTCAAGGCCATTAGTTTGGTATTTACTTCTTCTGCTTCTTCATACTTACCCTCAAGCGCCAAACTTACCATAGTAGAAAATTGCTGAGGCAAAACATTGGCCATTACTGAAACCACGCCATCAATTCCTAATTGTATTTCTTCACATACCAACCCATCATCACCCGATAAAATGGTAAAGTCATTAGTATTATTAGCAACCAAGTGTCTTATTTGATCGAGACTACTGGTAGCATCTTTAATTGCAATTATATTATCAAAGTTTTGCGCTAAACGAATGGTTGTTTCTGGCTCCATATTACTGGCCGTTCTGCTTGGCACATTGTATAAAATAATTGGTCTTGAAGCAACTTTGCTTATGGCTGCATAATGCTGATAAATGCCTTCTTGTGTAGGTTTATTGTAAGCTGGGCTAACGCTCAAAATAGCATCAATACCTTCAAAATCGAACGCATTAATCGTATTAATTAGTCCTTGAGTATTGTTGCCCCCATGCCCAACTACAACGGGCAATCTTCCTTGGTTAACTTTTATTACATGGTCAACTACTTGGCGCTTTTCTTCTTTATTTAATGTTGCTGATTCTCCTGTTGTACCTAACACTACCAAATAATCTACCCCACCAACAATAAGGTGTTCAACCAAATTAGTTAAGCTATTAAAATCAATTGAAGTGTCTGTATTAAAAGGAGTTATAATTGCTACTCCCGTGCCTTTAAACTGCTTGCTCATGTTTATTTATTTGCTCAAGATAGTGTTTTATCTGATGCAATAAAGCGGCTACATCTTTTTTTGCAGGTGTATTAACCATTAAATCGAAACAATGCGTTTTATCTTCCAAGTATCTGCCGATTCTAAATTTTGCATGCGATAATGCAGATACATAAAGTAAGGGTGGCAATTCATCCATGTAAGCATTGATTAAAATGTCGAATGGCTTTTGAGAAAACTCTTTAATGTAAGAGCTAGTTGGCTTAAAGTACCAGTTTAAATGATCTTCAGAGAAACATGGGAAAACCATTACTTCATCTTTTTTAATTTTTGGTTTGTATCCCAAAATATTTACTTGAATACCACCTTTTTTTAGTTGTTTGGCAAAATCATTTATTTTTTCATAGTTATCATGATCCTTAGCGTCAAACAAAATACCCACCGTTTTTGCTTGATGAAGATTTACAAAATCAGCATTGCGCTTAATTCCATTTGCATCTGACTGCAACGAACGATTTCTAATTTTTAATCTTATCTTATTAAACATATGCTATGCTTCTCAAATATAATGCTTTATTAATTACATATAATACTAATACAACTAAGCAACTGTGGTTTGTGTGCCCATTTCGCTAAATCTTTTTATTCTGGCATCAATTCGCTCTTGGGGTTTATTAGCACCTAACTCATCTAAATTTTTAATAATGTGCTTCTTAAGTATTTTGGTAATTTGTAAATGTGCATTGTGCGCGCCACCTAGCGGTTCTTTTACTATACCATCAATTATACCATATTTAAGCATGTGCTTTGGTGTCAATTTTAAAGCTTCTGCAGCCTCTTCCTTATGATCCCATGAGCGCCATAATATAGAAGAACAAGACTCTGGAGAAATTACCGAATACCATGTATTTTCCATCATAAAGGTTCTATCACCAATACCAATGCCTAATGCTCCACCTGAAGCTCCTTCACCAATAACGTAGCACAACACAGGCACTTTTAGTAAAGTCATTTCATACAAGTTGCGCGCAATTGCCTCACCTTGTCCTCTTTCTTCAGCCTCAATACCGGGGTATGCACCTGGAGTGTCTATTAATGTTACTATTGGTTTGTTAAATTTTTCGGCCAGCTTCATTAAGCGCAAAGCTTTTCTATAACCTTCTGGATTAGCCATTCCAAAGTTACGGTATTGCCTTTGTTTGGTATTAATTCCTTTTTGCTGACCAACAAACATTACGGTTCTGCCATCTAAACTGCCAAAGCCACCAACCATTGCTTTGTCATCACCAACATTTCTATCGCCATGCATTTCTACAAAATCATCTGTCATGTGATTTATGTAGTGTAATGAATATGGCCTATCAGGGTGGCGACTCAGCTGCACGCGCTGCCAACTAGTAAGATTACCATACACTTCTTTTTTGGTATTCTTAATTTTCAATTCTAACTCTTTTATGGTAGCACTTACATCTACCTTACCTTTTATAGCAATTTGCTCAGCTTTTTCAAGCTGCTCATACAAATCTGCAATTGGCTGTTCGAATTCTAGAAAAGTCATAGTTTTTGAACTTTTGGATGGGTAAAAGTATTAATAACTACGGTGACTTTAGAAAATAGAATTAATTTTTATGTTGCATAGATTGAATTAATTGTAAAAGCATTTATATTTGCAATCCGCTAAATGCGAAAGTTCTTAAAAAATATTGGTCTGGTAGTTCATCCCGACCCCGATAGCAATCGGGACTATCGGGAGGTTAGAATGTCCCGACCGCAGGTCGGGAAGGTCTCGGGCCCACCCCGACAAATATCGTGGGTTCGACCCCGAAAGCTTTCGGGGTCGTCCAGACTGCAAAAGTTAAAAGGTACTTTAAAAACCTTGTGTTCTTAAAATATTGGTCTGGTAGTTCAGTTGGTTAGAATGCCTGCCTGTCACGCAGGAGGTCGCGAGTTCGAGTCTCGTCCAGACCGCAGAAGCCCTTTCAGAAATGAAGGGGCTTTTTTGGTTCTATTACTTAACTTTATCACATGCCAAAAAACAAAGAAGCCTACATTCGTTACCGTGTAATCGATCGTTTATTGCAAACACCTTATCCGCAGTACAAAAGCATGGATCGTATAATTCAGCAGTTAGAAGATGAACTCGGTAAGGAGTTTCATAAATCTACCGTGCAAAAAGATATAAAGGCAATGCGAGAAGATGAAGCATTGGGCTTTTTGGCACCCATCAAATACTATAAAGCAGAAAATGGCTACTATTATTCCGAACCTGGTTATAATATTTCGGGCATTCAGCTAAACACTGAAGAGGTAAATTCAATAAACTTAGCAGTCCAAACGCTTAATCAATACAGTGATGTTGGAGCATTCAGTCAATTTTCAGAAGCCATTGACAAAATTTTAAAAGGGGTAAATATTAGTCAACAAAGCAATGACGAATCATTTATACATTTTGATAAAGCACCAAAATATGAAGGTCGTAAGTGGTTAAACCCAATAATTGAGGCCATCAAATATGAGAAAACTGTTGAATTTGTATACAATCGTTATGGCAAAAAAGAGCCTAAAACTCACATTATACACCCCATTTTATTAAAAGAATACCGAAATAGATGGTATTTGGTAGGCAGAACAAATAATGAAGAAGGAATTGTTTTGATATTTGGCTTGGGACGTATGGCAAATTTAAAAATCAATAACATTGATAACATGGGGCCAGGCGATTTTGATGTAGATGAGTTTTTTAAATACTCTTTTGGTATAACCCAATTTGGTCATGCTCCCATTAATGTGGTTTTAAAGTTTACGGCACAACAAGGAAATTATATTAAGAGCCAGCCATTACACAGCAGCCAAAAAATTATTTCGGATACAGAGGAAGAATTAATTGTAGGCATTAAAGTAAAACCTACCTATGAGCTAATTAGCCAAATACTATCTTATGGTGAAGCAGTTGAAGTTTTAAAGCCTAAAACTTTTAGAGCAGACATTGTTAGCAAATTGCTAAAATGTGTAAATCAATACAGTTAAGTTAGGAATACTAATTTTTTTAGTATAATTTAGCAGAACGCTAATAGAGTGCGTTCATCCTGCAGAGATTGCAGTCAAAATTTAACTGTTATGAAAGATTTAGGTCAACATTTATCAACTAAGCCAACATTTGCATTAGGAAATTTTTGGTTACACGGTATTATTATTGAAAGCGCAGAAGACATTACGCTCTTTATTTCTTTAGAAAATGAAACGGAGCATTTTTATGCATCATGCGTAGTAGATTGGAAACAACTCAATAGTATTTTAATGACTAACCCCGGTTTACCTTACGACTTGTTTGTTCATATAACCGAGCGAGTTACTGGTAAAGGAAATTTTCCTTGCGAAATTAAATTGGCCGATTGGATGCCTAACCGCACTGTACCTGAAATGGGCTGTAACTTAAAAGCAACATTGCAAAAAATTGATTGCCCAATTGGAGATGGTGAGCCAGCTTATGTATTTGAAATAAATGAGGTGTTTGTAAAACAAGCTGCGTAAAACCATTGGATAATTGTTTACAGGCTTGGTATCTTATAGATATTCAAGTGTTTAATTGATGTGATGGTAGTTAACTTGAATTTTATCTATAAATGCATAATGTTTATTATTTAGCGTTTTAGAAACAAAAGCCACTTTTCATTTAACAGATGCTTCTGTAAATTGACAAATACTTGAAATGAGATATTCTTATCCATAATTCGGGTTAAATTCGTCAAGCGCATGGCGAAAATTAATAAGCATAAAGATTCACTATACAACTACATCATTCCTGATGTAGCTGATTGGCCGATTGCCAAGCTAAGTGCAGATAGAGCTGGTTTTTTAAATGATGTAAAAAAGAAAACTGCCGAACGCATAACCAAATCGTTTGGTGGCGACAATGATTTACATAGTTTATTAGAAAAAGTACTTTATCAAGAGCAGAGAAGGGTAAAAAACAATCCTTGGCGAGCCGATCCAAAAGATGATAAATACTTTTGGGCGAAAATAAAAGAAGAGCTTTTAGTATCTAAAGACCAAGACAAATCTGGTGATGAAGCCATTTTTGAGCAAATATTAACTCGCTATGCAGAAGAGATTGGGGGAAGTTTTAAACCCGAATCTTACAAATTTGCTCGTAGAATAATTCCGAAACTATTTAGGAGGTTATTGAATGCCAGAAGAAATCCAAGAAAATTTTGGAAAGACAAACATGGATTTAAAGAACATATCCAATATAAGGGAAGCATTGAAGAAATAAGAAATTTAGCTACCAAAAGCACCATTGTGTTTTTACCCACGCACTTTAGCAATATCGATTCAATTTTATTGGGCTTAAGTATTGATGCAATAGGTTTGCCCGCAGCAATTTACGGAGCAGGTTTAAACCTATTTGAAATTAAACTTTTCTCTTACTTTATGAGTAGGTTGGGCTCATATACTGTTGATAGACGAAAAAAAAATCGAATATATTTAGAGTTACTCAAAACTTACTCTACGGAAGCAATGCGCAGAGATTGCCATAGTTTGTTTTTTCCAGGTGGCACAAGGTCGCGCTCAGGAGCAATTGAAACTTCATTAAAATTAGGATTGTTGGGAACTGCCTTTGATGCACAGCGCCTAAATTTTATGGAGGATGGTGATGATGCCAAAAAGATATTTATAGTGCCAGTAGTTTTAAATTATCACTTTGTTTTAGAAGCACCTGTGCTAATTAGAGAATACTTAAAACAACATGGCAAAGAACGCTTCTTGCAAGAAAATGACGAAATAAGTACTTCTTATAAAATTTCAAAATTTCTATTGAAGTTCTTTACCCGTAAATCTGAAATGGTGGTATCATTTGGCAAGCCTAAAGATTTGTTTGGCAATACCATTGATGAAAATGGAAATAGTGTAAATTCCAAGGGTCGAGTTGTAAATATTAAAGAATACTTTCAAAGCAACGGTGCATTAACTGAAGATTTACAAAGAGATAGAGAATACAATAGGTTGTTGGCTGAACAAGTGGTTAAAGATTTGCATAAAACCAATTGTATTTTAACTAGCCATGTGCTGTCATTTGTAGGTTTTACCCTAATAAAATCTAAGTTTCCTGAGCTAGATTTATTTGAATTGCTAAGAATAGAAAAAATTGAGACTGAATTAACCTTAGGTGAAGTTGGCGTGGCTATAGAAAATGTTGTTGCTCGTTTATTAGAGATGGAAAAGAATGGAGACATAATGATGTCTAACAATCTTAAAAAACCGATTGACGAAATAATCAATAATGGATTGCTTACCTTGGGTATGTACAATAACAAAATGCCATTGATGCTAACCAAAGAAGGTAAAATCGTTTCGGAAGACTTGAATCTTCTGTATTTCTACCATAACAGAAGCACAGGATATAATTTGGAAAAATATGTCTGAAGAGCGTAAAGTAGGCGTAATTGGTGCTGGAAGCTTTGGCACAACCATAGCTAACCTACTGAGTGTGCGCTGCAAGGTTTATCTATTTTCTCGCAGAGAAGAAGCCGTAGCTCGTATGCAAAGTACAAGAAAAAATGCTGGATACGACTTGCATAACAACATTGTTCCTAGTAACAATATTGAGCAAATTCTATTAGAATGTAGGTTAATTTATGTTACCGTTACCTCTAGCCAAATGCGGAATTTTATACAAACCGCAGCTCCGTTACTAAAACCTTCACACCTCATTATACATGGCACCAAAGGCTTTGATGTTTCCTTGCCAGAGGAAGAATTACTAAATCCCAATACTCATGTAAAATTGGAACATATAAAAACCATGAGTGAGGTAATTGTTGATGAATCTGTTGTTAAACGAGTTGGCTGTTTAGCAGGACCCAATTTGGCAAAAGAAATTGGCCAAGGGCAACCAGCAGCAACCGTTATTGCTAGTAGGTTTGAAGAAGTAATACAAATGGGAATTGCTACCATTAGAAGTGAAAATTTCCAAACATATAGTAACAGCGATATTGTAGGTGTAGAAATTTCGGGAGCATTAAAAAACATTTATGCAATAGGCTCAGGGATGCTTACTGGACTAGGTTTAGGCGAAAACGTACGTGCCTTACTAATCAATAAGGGTTTAACCGAAATGATTCATTTAGGTAAAGTGTTTGGTGCTGATGTACAATCGTTTTTGGGCTTGGCCGGCATGGGAGATTTAATTGCTACATGCAACAGTCCTTTAAGCAGAAATTACACGGTTGGTAAAAGATTGGCACAAGGAGAGACTTTGGATGAAATTATTGCGAACATGAATGAAGTTGCTGAAGGTGTAAAAACAATTAAGATTGCAAATGGTTTATCTCGCGAGTACAATGTACCCACGCCAATATTGCGCATGTTGTATAAAATGTTGTTTGAAGACTTAGGGGTGAAAGAAGGTTTAGGAATGTTAATGGATATAAATTATACTTCAGACGTTGACTATTTATGATATATCGTAGATATACGATTTAATATGCAAGAAAATCATCTTAAAACCTCAAAAACAGCACGCTATTTCACTTTTGGCGTATTAACCAGCAATACATCTGAGGTTTGGATTTGCCTACATGGTTATGGCCAATTGGCAAGTGATTTATTGGAGAAACTGTCTTTTTTAAAAGCCGATAATAGATTTATAGTTGCTCCTGAAGGATTATCAAAATTTTATTGGAAAGGCTTTGGTGGCGAGCCTGTTGCTTCATGGATGACGAAAGAAATGCGTGAACATGAAATAAGCGACTATGTAAACTACCTCAATGAATTGCTAGAAAAATTAGCGTTAACCAAAAATTGTAAGTTAGTATTATATGGCTTTTCACAAGGTGTTGCAACTCTTGGCAGATGGCTATTGCACGGCAATGTACAACCTAGTAAAGTAATATTTAACTCAGGTAGTTTACCCACTGAAATAGCTGAATTACAAAACTTCAATCAATGGAGTTTTCCCGTTTTTTATTGTTATGGATTAAGTGATAGATTTTTAACTGAAGAAGTAATTGAAAAGCAAAAAATGCTATTGGCTAAGGTTAGCTCTTATTATAAAATTGTGCCTTTTAAAGGCAAGCATGAGGTTTATAAAGAAATTTTGGCGTTGAATGCTTAGGCTCAATCAAGAATAAATCTAAAAAAATATGAACAGATTAATATTTATTTTAACGCTAATACTCGCTATTTTAGGTTGTAGCAATGAAACTGAAAACAAAACAACTTTAACTCCCTCTCAAATGAATGACTCCAATAAAAAAGAAACTCGTACCAATAATTCAGAAGAAAAATTCTTTATTAAGTTAAATACCATTTACGGAGAAAATGGCTTAGAAGACTATTCAACGGATGCCCAAGAGGTTTTTGGAGAAATAATAAAGCAGTTAAAAGGATCTGATGGTAGTGAATATTACTTACTAAAGTTGAATGAAATTTTAAACTTTACTGATAAGAATGACAAGGTACCTATGAAAACCAAGTACCTAATTATTGGTGGAAGGTTTAGAGAACGACCATTAAAAAAAGGAGCGATAAAAACGGTTGTAAATGTTGCAATTGTAAAAGATGAATCACTTATTAATGATGAGTTGTTAGATTTTTCAAAAGCAATTTTTGCTGGCTATGGAGAAGCCACTGAAGTAAAACAATAGATGCGCTTAACATCTTATTAAAAGCATTGTACACAGAAGGTTAAACCACATTAACCTCTGGCTCAATATCCACCCCAAATTTTTGCTTTACCGATTGTTTGATTTCCAAAGCCAAATGGTGAATTTCGTTTCCAGTAGCATTGCCATAATTAACCAATACCAATGCTTGGTTTTTATGCGCTCCGGTATTTCCAACTCGTTTGCCTTTCCAGCCGCATTGCTCAATTAACCAACCTGCAGGTACTTTTACTTTGCCATTTGCCAATGGATAGTGTGGCGCATTTGGGTAATCTGCAATTAATTTATCAAATGCATCTTGCTCAATTTCGGGATTTTTGAAAAAGCTGCCAGAATTGCCTAACTCTGCAGGGTTGGGTAACTTGCTTTGCCTAATTTGAATTACCGCATCTGAAATTGCTTTAATGCTTAAATCTTTTACATTATTGGCTTCCAACGTTTGTTGGATAGCACCATAATCTACATTAAAAGTTGGCTGCTTGTTTAGCTTTAAAGTTATTGAGCAGATCAAATATTTGTTTTTCAGTCTTTTTTTAAATACGCTTTCACGGTAGCCGAACTCACATGCTTCTTTATTAAATATTTCAAATTGTTTACTATTGTAATTGAATGCTTCTAGTTGATCAAATACATTCACCAACTCCACACCATAAGCGCCAATGTTTTGCATAGGTGCTGCACCACACAAACCTGGTATTAACGAAAGGTTTTCTATGCCAGCATATCCATTGTTTACACAATACAATACCGCATCATGCCAAACTTCACCAGCCATAAATTTTACGTAAACATGGTCGCCAGTTTCTTTAACTACCTCAACACCTTTTAGGTTGTTTTTAACCACTAGGCCACTCACATTTTGAGTTAGCAAAATATTGCTTCCCCCACCAATGATTAAGGTTTTGTCAATATCAAATGACGAATCTCCTGCTACTTCTTCAACTTCTGCCAACGTGCTTACCTCAACGAATTGCTCTGCAGTAACATCAATCCCAAAGGTGTTGTAATTTTTAAGTGATACGTTTTTTCTGATTTCCATTGAAAATTAAAATTCAAAATCCATAGTTGCCTTAAACACAATATTGTCCATGGTTTCAGCATACGCGTAATCCCCCCAACGATAAAATGCTCCTCCTCCTAAACCACCGTAACCAATATTCATAACATTAAACTTAATAATGTTTCTAAACAAAATGCCCGATTCAAAATATCCTTTTTCCAAAGTATTAAAATCAATTAGGTTATGTTGGCTAGCAGAAGTTAACCTTCCCAATGCAACGCTTTGTATTAACTCCACTTGTGGGGCAAATTTACCTTGGCCAAACAAAAGGTACTTAAAATTATGATTTATGTGAATTTCTAAATATTCATCTGATAAAAACTCATAACTACCCATTGTTTGAAAAGTTTCCGACTCATAAATAAAGTTATCGGGAGCATAAACTCCATCTCCAAAATAAATGTCGGGCAACAACGCATCACCAAATGTTTTACCGCCAGACATATTTAAAATAGTTTCGCCAAAAGCCTTTGTAGGAAAAGTATATTGAAACATAGCTTCCACTTTACTGTAGTCAAAATCGCCACCCCATGTTTTAAACGCTTTTGTATAGTTTACCCATATCACAGGGAATTTTGTACCTAATGAATATTCAAAATTACCCATGCGGGTAAAACGTTCACCATAAGCATAACGCATTTTAAGCACTGCTTCATTATTGGTGTAACTGCGAACCGAATATGGACTTTCTTCCATAGGCTTGTAGCTATAATTAGATTTGATTGACTTACTACTTTGCTTTAACTCTACCCTAGCTTGCACAAATTTTGCAAACCTCCCCTGCACAGCTGCTGTATAATTTTTATAGGTATGTACGTTAGATAGAAATAGATTGCTTGCACTATATCTTACATCATTTAAGAAACGCATTTTACCATTCTCATAAACATCATTATCATAAGATGCGTGGAACAATAGGTCTTGTTTGAAACCTGTTGGGTAAATCTCTAAACTACCGCCATACTTAAAAGCATCATCTTTAAAGCCATACGCTCCAAAACCTCCAAGCTTAAAATACCTTGATAATTTATAATTAGTATAAATTCCTGTACCCAATCTTAACCCTTCATATTCAGTTAAATTAACAAACCTTTCAAATGGTAGCGTAATTTTACCAATGGGTATACCGTTATCTCTGCGCACATGTTGTGCAAACTTAGCAACATCATCCAATGCAATAGTGTCGGCCATTTTTTGCATATTTTGGTAAGTGCCTATCTCCTTTTCTGTTAACTCAGTAGCTCTATTCTCTATCCAATACAAACTATCTTTCGTATTAGAATTTATGGCCGTTGCTAGGTTTATTCGATCAAATGTTCCTTTATCTATTACGGGAAACATTACAACATTTTTAATATAACTACGATTGTCAATCTTCATACCTAACTCATAAAATTCAAGTGTTGAATTTAGCTGACTAGGGAACCAATGTTTACCATCTACCAAAACATATTTTTGCTGTATTGATGCACCTACCAACTTTTTATTTGCTGGCTCAGCAATTAAATTTTGTAATGCGTACCCATTTGAGTTTATATATAACACACCTTTTAATCCTTCAAAGTTCTTGCCTTTAGAAGGTTGGTAACTTAAAATAAAAACCGAATCATTGCCTTCATACAAAGTATCTTTTATGTTGTAAAAATATTGCTGTACACAACTGTTACAAATTGGACTTAAGTAGTTTTTGTCCATAATTTTAATGAAATCTTTGTAAACAGTGAAAGGTTGAAAATCTGTAGGAGTAAGTATAAATTGAAACTCACTAAAACCGCTCATTTTATTTGCCAACACAGTTTCCTTTTTTTTGTTTGGAGGTTGATAAATCAACTCATTAACGGTTTCCATTACCAACAAATGGTTGTTATCTACATAATTCAATATGTTTTTTTGGATAGCATTTGGGTCTTTTATTTCTGGAAACATCTTTGTGGAGCCAGAATAAACTGTTTTGTTGTAGGATTCGAATTTGTGCGATTTTTTTTCAGGGTTGTTCGTGTTTTTATTGCGAATCAATTTTCGCATAATAATATCCGCAGGGTTTTCTCCTGCCACAATAACCACTTCTCCAATTTCAACTGCTTTTGATTTTAGTTTTATAACTGCTGTGCTGGCGTTATCAGGGTAATAACTTTGAGGCTCATAACCTACATAAGTAATTTTTACATGCACACCTTCAGGTATGGTTATTTTAAAGTTTCCATCAATATCGGTAGTTGCACCGCCATTGCCATTGCTTAGTATAAGGTTTACAAATGCTAAGGGTTCGTTTGTTTTTTCATCAACTACTTGTCCTGTAATTGTTTGGGCCATTGCAAGGCAAGTAGCGCAAATCAATACAATAGTTAAATAAAACGCTCTCATTAATTAATGCGGTTTAAACCTGCTTTAGCTTGTTGATCAATACTGTTTTTGTATTCGTAGTCCTTGTAGTTTGTGGCATTCTTATATGCTTCTTTGGCTTTAACATTATCTCCAGTTCCTTCATAATAGTTACCCATTAAAATGTATGACTTAGGCATAAAATACAACGGTAGTTCGCCACCATATTGAATACAAAGGTTATAGTTTACAAATGCCTCTTTGTTTTTCTCCAAATACTGTAATATTCTAGCTTTTCTATAATAGTATTCTACTTTTTGTTCTATTACTACACACTTTTCTAAGTCAAAGTTGTTTAATACTTCCATTGCTCTACTATTATATCCACCATCAAAAAGCAAACGTGCCTTTAATAAGGTAGAATTTGGTATTTCGCCTAGCTCAGCTTCCTTTAATGCATGTTTATCTGCATCCATTAAGTTATCTCCTGCGGCTAAACACTTTTTCATGTAGGTTCTGTATTGCTCCTCATTATCATTCATCAAATAATACCAAGCAATTTTTTGGTTAGCTTCTTTAACGTAATGTATTCCTTTATGATTGAGTGGATATGACTTTAAATTTTCTAGAGCATTAACATCTAACCTATGCAACTGAGTGCAACCCAACATATATTGTACAAAAGGAAAAGGATATGCTGTTGGCGATTTTGGTGAAAGTGATAAAAGCTCTATTGCCTTATCATTATTCCCTAACCTAAAAGCCATATTGCCAGCAGCAAAATGCCAAATTGGAGATTTGGGTAATTGCCCTTTTTCGTAAACATATTTCCATGCCTTGGCTTTATCGTTGTTTATGTACATTAACATAAAACCATACAACAATCTACTCTCTTCATAATATGGGTTTTCAGCCATTTCCATTTGCTCAAAGGCAGCCAATTGCTGCATACCCAAATTAACATTTCCATTAATTCCCATCAACTTTAAAGCCCATTTAAAACTATCGGGCAAAGTACCTACCAAGGCATGTATCATACCCAAAGATTTATTGTTTGGTATAAACTCCGGGAATTTTTCTTGGTTCTTCTTTAATAATCGATAGGCTTTTCGAACCTCCCAAAATGCGGTATTGTAATCTTTAAACTTTAACCTGGCAATTGCCCATTGCAAATGTATTTCGGCCTGGCTAAACAAATAATACGGAGAGTTATCATTTGCGGCTTCTAATTTCTTAAGTCTTTCATCTTTGTTTGATTCAAGCTTCTCGAAATCGCTTTTTTGCTCATCTATAAATAACACTAAATAATCTCGGTAATTTTCAAGATAGTAAGGCATCACATTATCTGGGTTGTCAAACTTTTCATTTGACAATACTTCTTTCGCCTTATCTAATTCCAAATTAAGATAATGCTCCATTGCCAATTTACAATTGGTAGAAAACACAAAATTCTCTTGTGCATTTGCTATTAAGGCAAAATGAAATATTATTATAAATAGCAACGATTTTCTCACCGAAAGCAAGTTACAAAAACCATACCTCAATAACCTTAAAACCGTGCTTAAGATTTTGAATTTAATGTGTGCGTAAAAATATCTAGGCGGTAAAAAGAATGGAGAACTACTCTTCTGTAGCACTGTCAATTAAAATTCGTCCGCAATGTTCGCAAACGATAATTTTCTTTCTATGTCTAATTTCGGCTTGTCTTTGTGGTGGAACTTTAGCAAAACAGCCTCCACATGAGTCTCTTTCAACACTTACCACTGCTAAACCATTGTTGTATGAAGTTCTAATACGTTGGTATGCTTTTAGGATTCTATCTTCTATGCTAGTTTGAGCTTTTTCGCTTTCTTTTAACAATTGCTTTTCTTCCTTTTCAGTTTCAGCGGTAATTTTCTTAAGCTCTTTTTGCTTTTCTTTTAAATCTACTTGCCTTCCCGCTAGCAACTCTTTGGTAGTGTTTTCCAATTCCTTTTTGGCAACTACCGCCAAATCTGCTTGACCAATTTTCTTTTCAGATAGCTGAATCTCCAAGTTTTGCATTTCCATTTCCTTGTTCAATGCATCAAATTCGCGATTATTTTTTACGTTAAGCTGCTGCTTCTCGTATTTTTTTATCAACTCTTCAGATTCTTTAATACCGTTTTTCTTATTGGCAATATCAGTTTCTAAATCTTTTAACTCAGTGCCAATTCTTTCAATACGAGTTTCTAAACCATGTATCTCATCTTCCAAGTCATTTACCTCCATAGGCAATTCGCCTCTTAATCTTCTAATTTCATCAATTTTAGAATCTACACTTTGCAATGTTTCTAAAGCGTCTAACTTGTCGCCAATTGATATTTCTTTGGTTGCAGCCATAATTTTAAAAGTATTTTACTGGATTAGTATTTGTTTCTGTAAAAAGAAGCGCAAATTTAGGCATTTTTTCACTTAAAATTTCACTAAAAATTTCATTGGTAAATTGCTCACTTTCATAATGTCCAATATCTGCAATCACAATTTTACCATCTGCATCAAAAAACTTGTGGTAAGTATAGTCGGCAGTAATAAAAATATCGGCTTTTGCGGCAAGGGCATTGCCTAATAAAAAACTGCCTGAACCACCGCAAATTGCAACGTTTTTAACTTGCTTATTTAACAGTGCAGTATGCTTAATAACTCCACATTTCATATTGGTTTTTACTCGCTTCAAAAAATCATTATAAGCCATTGGCTCTTTAAGCTCGCCTATTAAGCCACTCCCAATTTGGGTTGCAGCGTTTTGCATTTCAAACAAACTGTAAGCAACCTCTTCATAAGGGTGCGCATTAAGCATGGCTGTAACTATGGTTTTTTCTAATTGAAAAGGATAGATAATTTCAATTTTAGCTTCTGGCTGAAACTCATATTTGTTTTTACTGCCAAAGCTTGGGTCGGTTTCATCACCGCCCCTAAAAGTACCTGTGCCCACAACGGTAAAACTACATTGATCATAATTGCCAATTGCTCCACCACCAGCTGTAAAAATTGCTTGCTTCACTTCTTCTACATGCTCATCCCTATAGCTATCGGGATCATCTTTTAAAGGCACGTAAACAATTAATTTTCGTAGCAAGTTGCTTTTGGGCGCTAATACCTTGCATTTAATTAATCCCAATTTTTCAGCAATCTTATTATTTACACCTAATTGAACATTATCTAAATTGGTATGTGCAGCATAAATGGCAATATCATTTTTAATGGCCTTAATTATTACACGCTCAACATAAGTTTTACCCGTAATTTTTTTTAAGCCTGCAAACAATATTGGATGATGTGCAATAACCAAATTGCACTTTTTTGCTATTGCCTCATCAATAACCGCTTCTGTAGCATCTAAACATAACAAGGCAGCACTGGCCTCCCAATTGGCATTACCAGTAATTAAACCAGCATTGTCATAAGATTCTTGATAAGCTAAAGGAGCAAATCGTTCAATTTCTGCAATAACATCTTGAATAAGCATAATTCAAATTTACGTATATGTACATTAAAAGCTTTATTTAAAATAACTCCCTTTGCTTCCTTTAATATTGTTAAGTTGCAGCCATGAAAAGCTGCGCAATAAAGTGCTGCGATAACACCTAATATTTATAGATAGTACTAGAAACTAGCTGCAATATTTTTTCCTTAGGCTTTCAAGCCTAAGCGCTGATAATATCAGCGCTATTCTTATACATTTAAAATCTTTCAATAACTATCAAAACCACTACCTTTACTGCATGCGATATCTACGCTGGTTATTACTTCCTTTTGCATTGCTTTATGGCTTAATCGTTGTGATTAGAAATGGCTTGTATGATTTGAATATTTTCAAGTCAACCAATTTCGATTTTCCTATAGTTGCGGTAGGTAATTTATCTGCTGGAGGAACTGGCAAAACACCACATGTTGAGTATCTAATTAAGCTTCTAAGAGAAGAATTTAATGTTGCCATTTTAAGTAGAGGTTATAAAAGAAAAACCAACGGTTACCGATTAGCCAATGAAAACAGTGATGTTAAAGAAATTGGTGATGAACCTAGGATTTATAAAGTTAAATATCCTGAGATACCTGTTGCCGTTGGCGAAAATAGATCGTTGGCAATACCTCAATTGCTTACAGACGCACCCATGACTAATGTTGTTTTGTTAGATGATGCTTTTCAGCACAGACAAATTAACCCTGGTTTATCAGTTTTGTTAACGGATTATAATAACCGCTTTACCAACGATTATTTATTACCAGTAGGTTACTTACGAGAATTTACCAATGCCCGAAAAAGAGCAGAAATTATGGTAGTAACTAAATGTCCACCATCATTAACCAAGCTTCAAAAAGATGAAATAATAGCTGAGCTAAAGCCATTGGATAATCAGAAAGTATATTTTTCTTACCTAAAATATGCCACTCCTTATCGTTTATTTTATCCAAATCAAAAATTAATTATTGATGATCATATTGATGTGATTTTACTTACAGGAATTGCCAACCCTAAACCTTTAGTTGCATACTTAAAGGATAAAGTGAACTCATTAATATTGCACGATTACAGCGACCATCATCTTTTTTCGGAAAGAGATATGGAACAATTGAAAAAAACGTACGACAACTATGCTCCCACAAACAAAATTATTGTTACTACCGAAAAAGATGCAACCAGATTGGAGCTGCATGCAGAGTGGTTACACAAAAGCAAACTGCCTATTTATTGCATGCCAGTTGAAGTTGATTTTAATGAAAGTGATAAAAGACAATTTAACAAACAGATAACATCATACATTACATCTAACTTACCTTAGCAAAAATTTTATTGAATGATTGAGCAAATTAATGAAGCTGTAAAATACATTAGAAGCAAAACCGATTTTGAACCCGACTATGGCATAATACTGGGCACTGGCTTAGGCAGCTTAATAAATGATGTTGAGTTGGAAGCTGAAATACCTTACAAAGCCATTCCAAATTTTCCAATCTCTACAGTTGAAAGCCATAATGGCAAACTTGGGTTTGGAACATTAGAAGGTAAAAAGGTAGTGGTAATGCAAGGCCGCATGCACTTTTATGAAGGCTATACCATGAAACAAATTGTGTTTCCAACTCGAGTTTTAAAGTTTTTAGGTATAAAAAAATTATTTGTAAGCAATGCTGCTGGTAGTATAAATGAGCACATTAATGCTGGAGATTTAATGATTATTCGCGACCATATTAATTTACAACCTAGCAATCCTTTTATTGGCGAAAATATTCCTGAACTAGGCTCACGTTTTCCTGATCCTATTTATGCTTACGACCAAGACTTGGTTTTTGCAGGATTAGACATTGCGCGAAACAACAACATTGATTGCCATAGCGGAGTTTATGTAAGTGTGCCTGGCCCTGTGCTAGAAACACCTGCCGAATATAAATACCTTCATATAATTGGTGGTGATGCTGTTGGCATGAGTACAGTACCTGAAGTTTTAGCTGCCTGCCAAATGGGTATACCTGTTTTTGCAATTTCGGTGATTACCGATAAAGGCTACCCAATAGAAGAAGCAGAACCTGTTACCTTTGAAAAGGTTTTTGCAGTTGCCAAAGAAGCAGAACCCAAAATGACTTTAATAATTAAAGGTTTAATTAAAAGCGCGTAACACCACTTTTTGGCTAAATTATTGATAACCACTACAGATGTTGAACAACGTAATTTTTAGCCTTTTTTTAATTTCAGTTTCCTTAGTTAATCTTTGGGCCCAACCCCCTAATATGGAGGAAGGACACAACCATGCAGAAGAAGACTCACTACGAAAAATAATTGCTGAAGACTCATCATTGGTGCTTTACATTGATGATGTGTTTGATTACGAATTCAAAAAATTGAGTTATGAAATTGGAAATCTTCATCAATATAATCCACTCGATTTAAGTTCTAAGCACTTTCAAACCTTAGGATACACAGGTAGCAATTACAACAACATTTTTAAAAACTTTACACGCGAAATAGATGTAGAAAGTGGTTTTGATGCTTTTGATGAATATGAATTAAAAACAGGAAAGCTAAGGTATTACCAAGCCCGCGCTCCATTAACTGAATTACAGTTTAACCTTGGCTCTTTTGGCGAACAAATGTTGCAAGGCACACATACCCAAAATATAAATCCTAAATGGAATGTTGGCTTTAACTTTAAGAGGCTGGTTAACCAAGGTGCTTACCAACGCCAAAAAACAGGCCATACCAATGCCCGAGCTTTTACTTGGGGAAGATCTAAAAATGATCGATACAATATTTTTATTGATGCATTTATTAATAGCGGTAAAGTGCAAGAAAATGGAGGCATATCTTTAGACTCATTGTTTTCGCTATTTGTTAATGTGAATGGAAAGCTTGCTCCCCTTAGTTCCAATACCCGTAGAAGCAGAAACCCTAATTTAATTGCTGCCGAAAACCGATACAACTCCAAGAATTTTAACATTACCCAAACTTGGGATGATGGATTTTATGATAGAACTTATGCTGGTGATAGCATGACAAGCAAAACATTTTACCCCCTTTTTAGGTACCACCATAAATTTAGCTATGAGCACAAGTACATTGCCTTTGAAGATGAGCAACCCAGCTCAAATTTTTATCCCGAAATATTAATAGATACTGCCAATACCATTGATAGTGTTACTTTTTACCGTTATAAAAATGAATTTGGCTACAACATAATGCCAATTGGAGGAATGAAAGATGGAAAGATAAAGTACCGAAAAGCAACCGCCGGCATTGCCATAAAACATGTTTTGCACAAAAACTTCAACTACGATTATGATACAACTGTGCAATCGCTAATTGCTAAAGCGAATGCCCAAGTAAACCCCGAAAGTGCTAGTAAATTAAAGTTTGGTGTTAATGGCTCCATCTCTTACTCTGGCTATAACAATGG
>Ga0114956_1000876_pt1 | contig 22993 bp, 17 predicted proteins | sample MaitaG_FD_87304 | JGI IMG/M metagenome (GOLD analysis project Ga0114956, IMG submission 87304) | Marine algal microbial communities from Maine, USA - Maine_Asex2 metaG | ecosystem: Host-associated > Algae > Red algae > Unclassified | place: Maine, USA | collected 2015-01-05
AGAAGCCGATAAATTTCTTGGTGACGATGGCAACTCATTACTGCGCATCCTGGCACCGACAGCGACAGCGACAGCGACAGCGACAGCGACAGCGACAGCGACAGCGACAGCGACAGCGACAAAAAAGTCTGCACGCAAACCAGACAACAAACAACTTAATGCCAACCCTGTGCGTCCGCTTAGCACTATTGAACAACAAAGCACAAAGGAACAATCCATGACACAGCCCATACCAGGCACTAGCAAAGCTGCGACCGATGCAATAACGAAACAACCAAACGTTGCGGCTAAACAGAATACAACTGCTGCCAGCAATACTTTACCAGTGTCAACAGGCAGCTTGACTCACTTGCAACGGCTCGAAGCAGAAAGCATTCAGATTATGCGCGAAGTCGTTGCTGAGGCAGATAACCCGGTCATGCTGTATTCGATCGGTAAAGACAGTGCAGTTATGTTGCATCTGGCTCGCAAGGCATTTTTTCCAGCCAGCCCGCCCTTCCCGTTACTTCACGTAGACACCACCTGGAAGTTTCAGGAGATGTATCGCTTTCGCGACAGCATCGTTAAAGAGCTTGGCTTTGAACTACTGACACACGTGAATCAGGAAGGCGTGGATAAAGGCGTGAACCCGTTTTCCCATGGGTCGGCATTGCACACTGACATTATGAAAACCGAAGCGTTAAAGCAAGCACTCGATAAGCACGGATTTGACGTTGCATTTGGCGGGGCTCGTCGCGACGAAGAAAAATCGCGGGCTAAAGAGCGCGTGTTTTCTTTTCGAACATCACAACATCGGTGGGAACCTAAAAACCAGCGTCCCGAGTTATGGAACCTGTACAACACCCGCAAACAAGCCGGTGAGAGTATCAGGGTATTTCCAATATCGAATTGGACCGAGCTGGATATCTGGCAATACATTCATTCCCAGAACATTCCCATTGTTCCGCTGTATTACGCGGCAGAACGCCCGGTTGTTGAGCGTGACGGTTCGTTGATCATGGTCGATGACGATCGTATGCCGTTAAACAAAGATGAAGTTCCGATGATGCGCAACGTACGCTTTCGCACACTCGGTTGTTATCCACTAACCGGCGCAGTGGAATCTAATGCCACAACAACGCCAGAAATTATCCAGGAAATGTTGCTTACCAAAACGTCAGAGCGACAAGGTCGCATGATTGATCACGACTCAGCCGCTTCCATGGAGAAGAAAAAACAAGAGGGTTACTTCTAATGCATGCTCAATCAGATAGTCTAATTGCTGAAGATATCGAACAATATCTGGACATACACGAAAACAAAAGTCTGCTGCGTTTCATTACTTGCGGCAGTGTCGATGACGGTAAAAGCACGCTGATCGGTCGACTGCTGTACGAATCGAAAACACTGTTTGAAGATCAACTCGAAGCGCTGGAAGCAGAGTCAAAAAAATGGGGTACACAAGGCAAAGAGGCAGATCTTTCATTACTGGTGGACGGCTTGGCGGCCGAGCGCGAGCAAGGCATCACTATCGATGTGGCCTACCGTTTTTTCTCTACTGACAGACGTAAATTTATCATCGCCGACACACCAGGACATGAACAGTACACGCGCAACATGGTTACCGGTGCATCCACGGCAGATGTTGCCATTATTTTATGTGATGCACGTCTGGGTGTGCTGGAGCAAACTCGCAGACATTCTTATCTTGTCTCTTTGCTTGGAATACGTAACGTAGTACTCGCGGTAAACAAGATGGACTTGAAAGACTATAACGAAGAAGTCTTTAATGAAGTGGTTGATCAATACACTGAATTTGCAGGTCAACTCAATATAGAGAACATTACAGCGATTCCGGTTTCTGCATTATGCGGAGACAACATCGTACAAAAAAGCACTAAAACGCCATGGTTCCACGGCACTACCCTGCTCAGCTATCTTGAAACGGTAAAGATCGACAGCGACATCATGCGTCAAAGTCCGTTTCGCATGCCAGTACAGTGGGTTAATCGACCAAATCTGGATTTTCGTGGCTTCGCCGGCACACTAGCCAGTGGAGAAATTCACCCCGGAGATACCATCCGTGTGCAGCCATCTGGCAAAACCAGCTCGATAAAACAAATTATCACGCTTGATGGCGAACTTGAAAAAGCAGTGGCCGGACAATCAGTCACGTTAACGCTGAACGATGAGATAGATATATCTCGTGGAGATGTCATTTCCACAACTGAAGAGCCAGCAAGCTCTGCAGATCAGTTTGAAAGTACGATTGTCTGGATGAGTGAAGAACCCATGCTTCCCGGCCGTTCGTACTTATTAAAAATCGGGACTAAATCAGTAAAGGCAACAGTGACCACGATAAAACACGAGGTCAATGTAACTACCCTGGAACACACCGCATCCAAAAAGCTTGAACTAAATGCTATTGCAGTTTGCAATATCAATACTGATCAGGATATTGCGTTTGATTCGTATGCAGAAAATCGTGAGACAGGTGCATTTATTCTTATCGATCGCATCACTAACGCAACCGTTGGTGCTGGCATGTTGCACTTTGCACTGCGTCGTTCAGACAACATTCACATGCAGGCAGTTGATGTTGACAAAGAAAAGCGCAGCGAACTAAAAAAACAGAAGGCTTGCGTCGTATGGTTTACTGGCCTCTCTGGTTCGGGAAAATCAACAGTTGCCAATATTGTCGAGAAAAAACTGGCGGCGATGGGCCAACATACCTACCTGCTCGATGGTGACAACGTTCGTCATGGTTTGAACAAAGATCTGGGCTTTACTGATGCAGACCGGGTAGAAAATATTCGTCGCATTGGCGAAGTTGCCAGACTGATGGTCGACTCGGGGCTGATCGTACTCACCGCGTTTATCTCACCGTTTCGTTCTGAACGAGCGGTAGCGCGTGGTCTGGTTAGTGATGGCGAGTTTCTTGAAGTGTTCGTTGAAACACCGTTGAGTGTGGCTGAGTCGCGTGATCCGAAGGGACTTTATAAAAAGGCCCGTCGTGGAGAATTGAAAAACTTCACCGGTATAGACTCACCCTATGAACCCCCGGAGCAACCAGAAATTCTGGTTGATACATCGGTTATGAGCGCCGAACAGGCGGCTGAGAAAATTATTTCTGAGCTGCGCCGAAACGGTGTTCTGTCCTAATCAAGTAATTTGCCCGGTGGCCGGACTGCACTGATGCAGTTCGGCAGATTCAATTGGATAGTCACTCGGGTTGCTATTCGGGTTGCTATTCGGATTTTGAAGTTTCGCCTAAGGCACTTCATGCCCATTGGCACATTCGTACAAAACATACCATTGTTCACGCGTCAGGTTCACAGTAGCAGCCTTACCTAAGTTAGCTATCCGTTCCAGATTATTCGTACCCATAACCGGTAAAATTCCTGATGGGTGTTTTAACAACCAGGCAACCGCCACCGCCGATACATCCACCGATTGCTCTTGCGCAATTTGCTCAAGCGCTTTGTGCAACGCTTGCAATCGGGCATCTGCGGGTTTAAACAACTGCCCTCCACCCAGTGGTGACCAAGCCATTGGATGAATTTCCTTACGCTGTAAATCTGCAATGGTTCCATCAATCAAATAGTCACTGTTTAGTAAACTAATTTCGAGTTGATTGGTTAACAACGGTTCAGTCATGGCCGACTGCAACAATGCCCAGTCGTGCGACATGAAATTAGACACACCTATGCCGCGAACTTTACCCGACTGAACTAACTGATCGAGCGCTTTTCCGGTTTCGTTATGGTCCATCAACGGGTCAGGACGATGGATTAGTAACAGGTCGATATGCTCTATAGCCATGTTAGTTAATGAGCGATCAACTGATGCATTAATGTGTGCAGCGCTGGTGTCATAATATTTTACGCGGCGATCGGGAAATTGATCGCCTAGCAACATGATGTCGCACTTGGTGATAATTTCCATGCGCTTGCGCAATGCCGGTGTAGCCTTTAAGGCTGCCCCGAGAATGGCTTCACTGGCATACCCACCGTAAATGTCTGCCTGGTCAAAACTACTTATACCCTGGTCAAGGCAAGATTCAATTTTGGCCTGAACATGTTTTGTTGACGTGTCTGCATCATCGCCAAGTCGCCACATGCCATAGATAATCTGACTCAGCTCGATACCGCGTCCCAGTTCTATTCGTTTCATTATCGTCGTTCCCCAACACCTAAAGGTGTGGTTGGTGTGGTTGATGGTACTCGTTGATATTCCACTGGCAGCGAACAGGTTTCCAAATGCGGTAACACGAGTTTGCCGAACTTCTCGCATTCATCGATATGTGGATACCCGGAAAATATAAACGAACGAATACCCATACTTTTATACTCTTCAATTTCAGCGATTATTTGTTCAGGCGTGCCAACCAAAGCTGCACCACAACCAGAGCGTGCTCTGCCAACACCTGTCCAAAGATGAGGCTCTACATAACCATCATCATCAGCAAAGTCTCTATTCCTGGCTTGATGGGCAACACCTAGTGAGCTGGAGTCTTGCGCGCGTTCGCGTATAGCGCGACCTTGTTCATCATCGAGTTTCGATACCAGCGAATTCGCATAGTCACGTGCCTCCTGCTCAGTTTCTCGCACAATCACATGTACACGTAAGCCGTAGTCCAAAACCCGGTCGTACTTCTCAGCCTGTTTGCTCACGGCTAACATTCGTTCAGCGAGCTCTTCTTTCTTCTCAGGCCACATTAAATAGACATCGCAATGCTCCGCACACAAATCAACTGCCGCCGGAGAATAGCCACCAAAATACAACAGTGGCCCACCGTTTTGCTGATAGGGCTTGACTGGATCAGTGGTTAGTCCTTTAAAGTTATAGATCTCACCTTCGAAATTAATTGCTTCCTGAGTCCAGGCCTGCTTCAATATTTCTACAACCTCTCGTGAACGTTGATAGCGATAGTTACTGTCTTCTTTCTGACCGGGAAAATCGGAAGAGATAATGTTGACGGTTAGCCGGCCTTTGAGCATGTGATCGAGTGTTGCCAGTGTGCGTGCAAGCATAATGGGTTGCATCTCGCCACAGCGAACCGCTGCCAGCATATTGATCTGCTTGGTCAATGGAGCATTGCCGGCAACAAAGCTGAGTGTGTCCTGCCCTACCTGATAAGACGATGGACACAGGATATTTCTAAAACCAAGCGAATCGGCCGTTTTGACAATGTCCGACGTGTTGTCCCAATTGCTGCGCAGTTGACCATCAGGCACGCCCAGAAAGCGATAGTCATCTGAACATAAGGGCGCAAACCAGGAGACCTCCGCTGAAGCCAAATTGGACGAACGAACCGGTACGACCGTCATATAATTCCCCAAATCCATGAAAATGCATCAATTTAGAATCAATGCTACAATGCTATATCAGTAAATCAATTATAGATCAATAGTTTCAATAGTGTATCACTTAATGAATATGTGTACACGGAGGACTGCAAATGAGCACATCAGCCGCGTACAAGATGCCATTACATCTGCAGATCAGCGATATGCTGGCTCGCGAAATTCAATCAGGCTTACTTATCAATGGAGAGAAGCTGGCTCCTGAAAGACAAATGGCAGCTGGTCTGAACATATCGGTTGGCACACTACGCAAGGCCCTTTATGAGCTCGAGCAAAAAGGCATGCTGCAACGCATCCACGGCTCAGGAAACTATGTTCATCACAGCGCCGGTACCGAGAATATCTATTCCCTTTTCAATCTGGAACTCATTGACGGTGAAGGCGCTCCCACTGCTCAATTGTTGTCGATTGACGAAAAGTTGAAAACTGATGATTTACCGCAGTTCGGAAAATCAGATCGCGCGTTTCGATTTCGTCGGGTGCGCATGCTTGGTTCTGTGGCAGCGGCACTAGAAGAAATCTGGCTGGACGGAAGTTATGCCAGTTCGATAAGCGAAGCAGACGTGTCTGATTCACTGTACCTTTTTTATAAAGAACACCTGGGCTTCTGGATTACCCGCACAGAAGACAGAGTCAGTGTTGCATCTATTCCTGAGTGGGCACCTGGAGACTGGGCAGCATCAAGGTCGAGGCATTTTGGTTATATAGAACGTCAATCCCGTGATCAGCATGGAAACTCTGCAGAGTTCTCCCGCACCTGGTTTGATCCGGAAACGGTGCAGTTTGTATCAAGACGTTAATATTTTCACTTAACTTTTAAAATCCAATAGCTTCTGAGGGTGCGCTGATATTGTTTGCCGGCTCAAACGCCAGAACGCGGCCGTAAAACCACAGTTCAATCTGCAGCGCTCGAATAATGTTTTCTGTTTTTCGGAATCCATGTTGTTCACCAGCGAACAACACATAGGCATGAGGCAAACCTTTTTTTGCCGCAGCGTCGACAATGGCTGCCGATTGATTCGGTGGCACGACTTTGTCTTCATCTCCTTGCAAAACCAGAATGGGGCAACTGAGCTGATCTGCATGATGAATGGGCGAACGCTGAACATAAATTGCCTTGTGTTCCGGGTAAGACCCACCAAGCAAACCATCGAGATAACGACTTTCAAATTTATGCGTATCGCCTGCAAGCATTTCAAGATCAGTGACACCGTACAAACTTGTTCCACCCGCAAATGTTTCGCTGGTTTGTAACACTCGTAAGACCGTTAGCCCACCTGCCGATCCACCTCGAATAACCATGCGTTTTGCATCGACATAACCAGAATCAGCCAGGTATTGGGCAGCGGCTACACAATCTTGCACATCCACAACCCCCCACTCGCCATTGAGTAAGCGCCGATAGTCACGACCGAACCCAGAAGACCCACCATAGTTCACATCGACTACGGCAACGCCCCGGCTGGTCCAGTATTGAATACTCAGCTTAAGTCCGGCGGTGGCATGACTGGTAGGCCCACCATGACCCATAACAACAAGCGGAGGCAGTTCGTTTTTTTCACCTTCAAGCTCATGCCCCGCTGGAGGATAGAAAAACGCATGGGCTTGGCGATCGCCTGAACTAAAACTAATCGCCATAGGTGCAGAGAACCAGGCTGGATTTACAGTAAGTGGTTCAGATTGCTTGATTTCAATGATTTGATCTGTGGTTGCAGTGCCCTGACAATCAACCAATACAATGCAGGCACCCGCATCTTCAGGCTCCGCTTGTAACAGCACGCGCCCCTGCTCATCTGCAGCGATGCTGCCAATTGCAGAAAACGGTGTGTTAATCACTGAAATGTCACCGGACTGGTTTAACACTTGTAGCTGATCTCTGGCTTCGTGGGTGACCAGCATGGCAAGACCTGATGCGGACTCACCAACACACAACTCTACAAAACGCTGCGTACCAAAAACCCAGGCTGGTGTTCCGACCTCCCGATCATCAAACATGGTTAGTCGTTTGATATCATTTGAAGCCGGTGAGTATCGGTAAACATTCCACCAACCGCTTTCATCGCTAGCAAAGATAACCTGTTTGTCACGCGTCCACATCGCACCCATAATTGCGGTACTTGTTCCACCAGTGATGACGCGGATGTTCTTGGTCGACCGGTCACTTTGCAGATCGGCCAGCATCAATTGAGTTCCATCCCAGGGCATTTGTGGATGCGACCATTGAATCCAGCTTATATACAAACCGTCTGAACAAAGACGAGGTGTCGAATAAAAGTCGCTACCTGAAACGATGACTTTAACTTGCGTTTCAGCATCAACGTTGTCGACAGTGTTGGATATAGCCACCAACTCGTTATGCACTTCTTCAGCCTCATGCCTTTCGCGCACACAAACAATGGTCGCACCATCTGCACTAACACAGCCATCGGCGTATCGAAGTGTTTGTGGTTTGCCGGGTACCGGCGTCAACGGCTCCGGCTTATGATGATTAGCTGCACTGGCAGTAATGTGAGAGACACGATAAAGGCGTTGATCGTCCCAATGTACAAAGTAGAGATAGTGAGAATCAACCCACCAGGAACCACCACCATACTCGTGCACACAATTTCTGGCATGGAAAGGTGCGCCGATAAGATCGACAGGCTGTTGACCCGGAGCGCGCTTAACAATAATAACACGCCCATCTTCGGATGGTCTGGCTTCCGCCCAAAAAGCGGCACCTTGAGCATAAGCAACATTACCCAGTCTCACACCGGCGGTGGTGACCATTTGCGCCGATATAGGTGAGTCCCAGGTACCGAATGGTTGCGTCGCAATCATGTGTTTGTTATTCCCTGGTTCGATCGGTACGCCGGGTAGAATCATCGTACCAAATGTGCATAAGGTGCTTGGAGCTACTGGCACCTGGCAATATGGCCACTAGCATTTGGCGAAACAACTGGCCGGGTGTATACCAATCCATTTTGCGCGCTGAAGTTTCAATGGTCGGATCGGTGATTATGTGAAACTCCATTCCTCGGCTACGCCCCCAGCGACGTAACTCGCGTGAAAACAGTAACTCTTCAGCGGCATAGCGTTTCAAAGAAAAACCGCCGATAGCATCAAAAGCTTCAACCCGACAATAAATAAAACAACCCGCCGCTAATTTAAACGTTCGAGAAAACCAGTTCCAATGGGCAATAGCATAGCTGGCTGACCAACCCACTTTACGATCGACTCTGATATTAGCGCCACCGCCGACCATATTATTTTTCTTTATTGCATCAATAGCGATGTTCAACAGCTCTGCAGTTATTTGCGAATCTGCATCGACAAAAACATAGATTGCAGCATCAGCGACGCTAGCCCCGGCGTTTCGTGCACGCGATATTTGGTTCACCGGCTCGAACACAACCTGTGCACCGGCGTCAGCTGCCAGCTTGGCTGTAGAGTCGGTGGAATTGTTGTCAACAACGATTAGTTGACCGGCGTAGTCGACGCCACTCATGGCATCTTGCACAGATGAGATGCACTGCTGAATAAATTCGGCCTCATTCCATGCTGGAACTATGATTGCATATTCGTATTGTGGCATTGGCTCTGCTCAATGGTTGACAGATCTCCCGGTTTCCAGCTTTAACTGCACAATGTCTTCAGGCACTCGTTGATAGGTATCGGTGCCATTTAACACGACCTGCTGGTTGTTAGGATCATACAGCACAGCGATGTCACCCGCTTCAAGATTAAGAATCATGATTCCGTCTTTCACGCTTGCCGGCATACTCATATGGTTCATCTCTGTCTGTGCAGCACCCTCACGCGTAACAGAGCTGTTAGGCGCATAAATTATAGCCCGGTACTTTTCTTTGTTTGATGAGCCCAAAGCGGTGGTTTTCTCAATGGTCAAATAGCGTTCCTGACTCAGGTCTTTCCATGTTCCGACAACAGCTGCACCATAGTCTGCACCGCAGGCATTAAGCATTAGACTTAAGCAAATTACAGCAATACACAGGGCAATTTTCTGAGCAATAATCACAAGCGCTATCCTAAAACACCGAGACAACACTCTACAGCGAGCATACCGCTGCGTCGATACAGGAAAACCCTAGACATTTCCATCCGACAACCACTACTGAACAGCAACCAGATCCTGCACTGAGTTCGCTAACTATTGTATTTTTTCAACGGAAAAAGGCGATAGAAAATCGTGATCTGTCCCCTTTTTTTTGATAGAAAATCGTGGTCCGTCCCCTTTTTTTCAACAAACTGGGCTGGTTTTATAGCGTGCAAAAAAAACCAGGCCGCTAAGCCTGGTTTTTTGCAGAAGGAAAAAGGGGACGTAAAACGTGGTCTGTCCCCTATTATTAGTAGCGGTAGTGATCGGGTTTGTACGGGCCTGATACACCAATACCAAGATATTCTTGTTGCTCAGAGTTAAGCGGCGTCAGGTTCGCACCAATTTTCTTCAGGTGAAGTGAAGCTACTTTCTCATCCAGCGCTTTGGGTAAAACGTGTACATCAACAGAATAATTTTCAGCACGTTCCCACAACTCAATCTGCGCCAGTACCTGATTGGTAAAAGATGCAGACATAACGAAACTCGGATGACCTGTTGCACAACCCAGATTAACAAGACGACCTTCCGCCAGCAATGTGATGCGCTTGCCGTCAGGAAAAATAACCTGATCAACTTGTGGCTTAACGTTATCCCATGTGTACTGACGCAGGCCAGCAACATCAATCTCGTTGTCGAAGTGACCAATGTTGCAAACGATTGCTTCGTTGCGCATGGCTTTCATGTGATCGTGAGTGATTACGTTGATATTCCCAGTGCAGGTAACGAATAAATCAGCGTCGCCTGCAACGTCGTCCATTTGAACAACACGGTAACCTTCCATTGCAGCTTGTAATGCACAGATGGGGTCAACTTCGGTAACCATAACCGTTGCACCCATGCCACGAAATGCTTGTGCACAACCTTTGCCTACATCGCCATAACCGAGCACGACGGCAACTTTACCGGCAACCATGACATCAGTTGCGCGCTTGATACCATCAAGCAAAGATTCACGACAGCCATAGAGGTTATCGAATTTTGACTTGGTTACAGAATCGTTGACGTTAATTGCAGGTACTTTAAGCGTACCGGCTTTAGCCATTTCTACCAGACGATGAACACCTGTAGTGGTCTCTTCTGAAAGACCTTTAACGTCTTTCATCAGTTCTGGGTAATCATTGTGCATCATGGTAGTCAGATCGCCACCATCATCCAGAATCAAGTTAGGCACCCAACCATCCGGGCCTTTGATTGTTTGATGGATACACCATTCCGCTTCTTCTTCAGTTTCACCTTTCCAGGCAAAGACCGGAACACCAGTGGCAGCGATTGCAGCAGCGGCCTGATCTTGTGTAGAGAATATGTTGCACGACGACCAACGCACTTCTGCGCCCAATTCAGTTAGTGTTTCAATCAACACGGCAGTCTGAATAGTCATGTGCAGGCAACCGGCAATACGCGCACCTTTCAATGGCGACTTTCCAGCGTACTCTTCACGCAATGCCATCAAACCAGGCATTTCGTGTTGGGCGATATTAATTTCCTTACGTCCCCATTCAGCCAGGCTGATATCGGCGACTTTGTAGTCTTCTGTTGCTACTGCTGCTGCGGTACTCATATGTTTGTTCCTACCTTAGATTTTTGCGGCTTGGCGAATCGCGTCAACGCGATCGGTTTTTTCCCAAGTGAAATCGGCATGCTCACGGCCAAAATGACCATAGGCGGCTGTTTGTTGATAGATCGGGCGTAATAAATCCAGCATTGTCACAATGCCGTAAGGACGAAGATCAAATACATCTGCGATGATCTCTTCAATACGACGATCGTCGATCTTGCCTGTACCAAATGTATCGATAGTGATTGATGTAGGCTTGGCAACGCCAATCGCGTAAGACACCTGAATTTCGCATTTGTCCGCCAACTCTGCGGCTACTATGTTCTTTGCAACATAGCGGCCAGCATAGGCAGCTGAGCGGTCAACCTTCGATGGGTCTTTACCTGAAAATGCACCGCCACCGTGACGTGCCATGCCGCCATAGGTATCAACAATGATCTTTCGGCCTGTCAAACCACAGTCACCTACTGGTCCACCGATAACGAAATTACCGGTTGGATTGATATGGATGTTCTCGCTTGGGCAAGCATCCAGCCAGGTCGCTGGCAAGATAGGTTTGATGATATTTTCCATTACCCCTTCACGAAGCTGCGATAGAGAGACATCTGGATCGTGCTGTGTTGATAACACTACCGCGTCAATGCCGACAGGCTTTCCATCAGCATATTTGAGAGTTACCTGACTTTTTGCATCGGGTCGCAACCACGGTAGAGTACCGGCTTTGCGCATCTTCGCTTGCTGCTCCACCAATCGGTGAGAATAAGTAATAGGAGCAGGCATTAAAACGTCTGTCTCGTTGTTCGCATAGCCGAACATCAAACCTTGATCACCTGCGCCCTGATCTTCAGGTGCAGATCGATCGACACCTTGCGCTATATCGGTGGACTGCTTACCAATACCATTAAGTACCGCACAGGTAGCGCCGTCAAAACCAACATCTGACTTGTCGTAACCAATGTCAATAACGGTTTTGCGCACAAGCTCTTCAAGATCAACATAGGCGTTGGTGGTAATTTCGCCCGCGATAATAACCAGGCCGGTTTTAACCATGGTTTCGCAAGCTACACGTGAATTTTTATCTTGTGCTAAAAGTGCATCAAGAACCGCGTCCGAAATTTGGTCGGACATTTTGTCTGGATGCCCCTCTGATACTGATTCAGAGGTGAAAATGTAATCTTTTGCCATTGTTAAGTCTCAAGTCGTAAAAAACGTCATTATTGTACATATAAACACATAAAGATTTCTTTATATCTTTATGTGAAAACGGCGTTGGCGGTTCTATTAGCCATTATCAGGCCAAAGGGACATTTTGGAGGTTATGTAGGCTATTGAAAAATATGCATAATACGTCCAGTTATTGCCTGACCGGCAAATCAGCCGATACCAGGCCCAATTCGACAATATGCCAACCGCCCTATAAAATTTCGGCCTCGTCAAATGAAAAAAACCGATTTAATGATTCAGTGGCGTTTTTGGCTCGCAGCGCTAACGCTCAGTTTTTTGGCTTTAGCAGCCTGCGTATCCGGCCCTTACCTCAAAGCGCGTTTTAGTCCAGAGCCAGCAGGCCTGGACGCTCACTACGACAATATGGTGGCTTTCCATTCGAGAGGGGATGCGGCTCTGCCAGCGGGTCGCATAATCTTGTTGGGCGATAGCCTCGTACAAGGCTTGCCGGCAGCAGCCATAAGTGATCTGGCGGTAAACTACGGCATTGGCGGTGATACCACCGTGGGCCTGCTTCAGAGGCTACCGCAGTATCAGTCGCTCGATACGGCATTAGCCATCTTTTTGGCTATCGGTATCAATGATTTGTTGATCGATGACGACCTGAAAATTGAAGATAGATACCAAGCTGTACTTGATCGCTTGCCTGAAGGTGTGCCGATATTTTGTAGCGCTGCTTTGCCGATTGACTCAACTATAGACAGAGATTGGCAAGGTAGAACGAATGAGCGTAACCAAGACTGGAATCAGCGACTTAAAAAACTCTGCACCGAACATGGCGCAACCTACCTTCCAACACCCGAAGCCCTGATGAGTCAAAGCGGATTGCTGCAAAAAGACATGCACGCTGGCGATGGTTTGCATTTGAATGCAAAAGGCAATGCAATTTGGGCTGCATGGATAAAAAGCGCTATAAACGATCAATTGGAATAAAACGATCAACCTGATAAAAACGAATAGCCTAATAACATTTAATCAGGCATGCCCGAACGCTACCTGGGTTTTCGGTAGCCCGGTAGTTCGATAACATAACTATCCACCGAACCCGAGTCATACCAATCAGACCCAAAAACGATGCGCGTGCCACTTGGACTTATGGTGGCATGCGGCTCGCCGAAATAAGGAGGATAACCACCTTGTTTGGCCATTTTACCGTAGGAGCGATGATGCGCCAGACGACAGGTAACAGGATCACCAGGATCGGTATTGGCCAGATACACTTCAGACAACAGTGCAGGCGCAGGACGCTTATTAGTAAAGAATTCTAACTGCTCAAGATGCCCTATGCTCGACATAGCAACCCAACCTGGTCGCAGGTGGGCGCGAGCTGACGCGTGAGTACTACTGGTAGTGTACGGATAACCATGTGCTTCGCTTATGATTGGTCGACAAGCGCCGGTTTCCAGATTGTGTTCAACAAGATGGCCAACACCTTTCCACAGATCGCCATTACAGCCTTTCGGGCTATCGTTGAAAGCCACCTGATAAAGCGCATCCTGACCATTGTGCGTTAAACCAATGTTGGAATGCTCCGAAGACTTGTACATATCAAGTGTGTGCTCAACCGTTTTTAGATCAGCCGATAAAACTTTGCCTTGATAGAAATAACGTTTCCCACTCGGCGCTGTTGCTGGTGCTGTCCAAGGTTGCCAATTCGTCCCATCACCTATGCTTTGAACCGAGGTTGCGCCGGTACTCAATTTGTAATTGAACATCACAAATGTACCATCATCGTTACGGCAACGAAATCCAAACGTATCATCGTCCATTGATTGCATGTGAACATCGTTACCACCGGTAGGCACACCTTTGAATCCACAGTATTTACCAAAGTCAGCAATCTTTTTGGCCTTCCCTGCCCGTACGCTGTATTTTTTGAAATGTCCAAGATCGCGTGAATATTTGCTCACGTAGTAGAACGCATCCGGATCAGTATGACTCCAGTACACCTCTTCCAGATCAGACGGAACAATATCGAGTTTCTTTATAGGCTCGTACGTATGACCGTCATGCAAAACATGAAATCCGTTTTTATTCCCACCCCGATACAACAGCATTAAAGATTCGTCAGCGTTCCACGCTTGCATCGTGCTGTAGGCCGGTTTGTTCACCTCACCAAACTCTCCATCGGTAATACGAATTACACGACTACCAAATGCAGGATCTTTGTAGTACCTGCCAAACGGCGGTTTTGCGACAGGTGGAATTTTTACGCGATCGGTATGTGTTATTGCGCCTTCACACATTTTTGCCGGACCAAGATTAGCGTTCGGCTGCGTGCTCAGAGCGGCGCCCACAGGTGGAATAAGAGGAGGGCCAGATTTTAGATCGACATTCTGGACGTTACTTGCTTTGTTTGATTCGGCGCTCAGCTGCTCAGCGACGACCGTTACCGGAGCGACCGATTCGGCATTTCTGTCTCCGATCCCTGCACTACTACAAGCTGCCAGAACCAGAGAAAAAGACAATGTTATCCATCGAGACATGTAGGGAAGCTCCGTTTTTGCCGTGACTGTGGCCAGGCTTTCCTACAGCAGTTAGTGTGCCGTAAGAGTCAGGTGCTCAAGGCTATGAGCACCTGCTGCATTGGTTAACCGCTGACTGTAGTCAGCTCGTAGGGCCTAAAACGGAATATCGTCGTCAAACTCGGCGCCGCCAGCTGTGGCCATCGCCGGTTGTTGCTGGTTCGGACGGTTCTGTGCAGGTGCAGCTGCACCTCGCTGCTGCTGAAAATCACCGCCGCCTGAGTCAGGGCGGCCACCGAGCAATTGCAAATTATTCGCAATAATGCCGGTAGAATAACGGTCTTCGCCGGTTTTCTTGTCTTGATATTTATCGGTCCGAAGTGAGCCCTCAATATAAACCTGCGAGCCTTTCTTACAGTACTCGCCTGCGATTTCGCCAAGACGATTGAACAGCGTGACGCGATGCCATTCGGTGCGCTCCTGTTTTTGACCGGTGTTCTTGTCGGTCCAGGATTCCGATGTGGCAATACTGATATTGGTTACGGCGCTACCACTGGGTGTGTAGCGAACTTCCGGGTCGGCTCCAAGGTTGCCGACAACAATGACTTTATTTACGCCTCTCATGCTTCCATCTCCTAAATTGTGTTGACACCCGCTGCATCCGAGCAGTGGGTTTGCAGCTAACAGTTAGCGCCAGCCACTGACCCTAGTTTACCTCAATCGGCCAGAGGCTTTGACAACAATCAGCCACTGTCCTGCTGAAACAAGTGCTTATCAACTTTCATGTAGGCAACGCCCTCATCAGCCGATACGAACACCTCCTCAACACCCGGCAAATCTTGCAATTCGGTCACAAATTGTGCACCCCGCAACTGTTCTGCCTTGGTCAATTTTCGCCGTTTTGTCACCAGTGCACGTGGAGCTTCAAAGCCGAATAAAAGCGCAAACCAAAGTGCACACGCGCAAGCCAAGCCGATGAACAAACCACCAAAACCAGCCACACCGAGCAACCAGCCACCGCCGGCACCACCGACAAACGCGCCCAGAAATTGGCAACTGGCGTAGATGCCTGAAGCGCCACCGCGTGAACCGGCAGGAGCTATTCGTGAAACCAGCGACGGCAGTAATGATTCAAGCGTGTTTAAAAAGCTGAAAAACAACACAACGCCAACCATCACAGCAAACAAAGTCTGGGGCAATGATGCAAATAGCATTTGGGTGATCAACAGACCCAGCACGCTGGCCAGTAATACCACACGCATGCGCCGATAACGTTCCGCAACGATAATCATCGGCACCATGATCAGCAAAGAAAGCCCCATGGCTAACAAATAGACTTGCCAGTGAGCGGTTTTCTCCATACCACCGTTTAGCAACATGACCGGTACCGCAACGAAGCTTGCTGTGATCAACATATGCAAAAAGAAAATGCTCACATTGAGCTGCCGAAGTTGCCGATGGGCGAACAGCTCGCCGAGCGATGCGATATTGGCGCTCGTGTCTGCGCGAAAACCACTGGTATCCGGATTTGGCACAGCAGTGTGCAATATAACCATGGCCACGATGGAGGTTGCGCCAGTAAACCAGAACAGCATACTTATCGAGAGAACGTTGATCAGAACCGGCCCCAAAATCAACGCAATAATAAAGGACAGTCCAATACTGGCACCGAGCAATGCCATCATTTTCGTACGCTGCTCTTCGCGGCTTAAATCAGCAGCCAATGCCATGAGAGCAGCTGTTATGGCACCCGAACCTTGCAGTGCGCGCCCCAGAATGACACCGTAAATAGTATCGGACATGGCCGCAACAACGCTGCCTATCGCCATTAACGCAAGCCCTAACGTGATGGTTTTTTTTCGTCCGATGCGATCGGACAGCAACCCAAACGGAATTTGCAATGCGGCCTGCAACAGCCCATAGATGCCTAGCGCCAATCCCATCAAAAACGGCGTACTGTTTTCAAAATCTGCAGCAAAAAGTGCAAACACTGGCAGGATAATGAAGAGTCCCAGCATCCGAACCATGTAGATCAACGCCAGTGAGGCAGCAGTTCTACGTTCTGAAGGCAGCATAGCGCTGGATTCGATTGGTGCTGGCAAGTGACCGGTGCCCTTTAGTAAGATCAAACGCGCTATATTAGCAGTTTGACCGAGCTACATCGTATACGATTAACCGAGCTCGAAGGCAAAGCGTAATACCAAGATGGATAACATTCGAATACGTGGTGCGCGTACTCATAATTTAAAGAATGTCGACGCCGACTTGCCGCGTGACAAACTCATCGTCATAACCGGCCTGTCTGGCTCTGGTAAGTCCTCACTCGCCTTCGACACGTTATTTGCTGAAGGGCAAAGACGCTATGTTGAATCTCTTTCGGCTTATGCCAGACAATTTCTGTCCGTTATGGAAAAGCCCGATGTTGATCTTATCGACGGTCTCTCACCTGCTATTTCGATCGAACAAAAATCCACCTCACACAATCCACGCTCAACAGTTGGCACCATTACCGAAGTCTACGATTATCTGCGCTTGTTGTTTGCTCGAACCGGCATCCCGGAATGTCCAAAGCATAAAGAACCACTCGAATCACAAACCATCAGCCAAATGGTCGATCACATCATCGCCCAACCCAAGGGGGTTGCAATGGCGCTGCTGGCCCCGGTAATAAAGGACCGCAAAGGCGATCATGCAACAACGCTGGAGAGTTTAAGTAACCAAGGCTATTTGCGCGCAAGGATAGATGGGGTTATCACAGAACTAGAAGGTGAAATAAAACTCAACGCCAAAAAGAAACACACCATCGATGTTGTTGTTGATCGATTCAAAGTACGCGAAGACATCGGCCTTCGTCTGGCTGAATCGTTGGAGACAGCAACGCAACTTGCTGAAGGAACGGCGATAGTTACGGAACTGAACGAATCGTCTGACGATATCGTTTTTTCAACTTTGTTTGCCTGCCCTGTCTGCGGCTATTCAGTGCCGGAGCTTGAACCACGTGTGTTCTCGTTTAATAGTCCGCATGGTGCCTGCCCGGAATGCGATGGTCTCGGACAAAGTCACTTCTTTGATCCTGAACTGGTCATCACCAATCGCTCAGTCAGCATTGCCGGTGGTGCGGTGCGCGGTTGGGACAGACGGTCGACTTTTTATTTTCAGATGATGCAGTCCTTGTCGAAACATTACGGATTTGATCTGGAAAAACCGTTCGAGAAATTGGCCAAGAAATGGCAGAACATCGTGCTCTATGGCAGTGGCAAAGATGAAATCACATTCGTGCATAAGCCAGAAAAAGGCAGTGGTACGCGAAAAACGGTTCGTAGCTTCGAAGGCATCATTCCGACCATGGAAAGGCGCTTCAAAGAAACCGAATCTAATGCGGTGCGCGATGAGCTATCCAAAATGCTCTCGGTTAGAAGCTGCCAGACGTGTAACGGTGCGCGCCTGAACGAAGCGGCTCGGCACGTCAGTGTTGGTGGTCACTACTTGCATAACATCACTGCCGCATCAATTTCCGAGGCAAAAGTGCTGATCGATTCGCTGGCACTCAAGGGGCAACGCCGTGAGGTTGGTGACAAGATAACCGCTGAAATATCCCAACGTTTAAGCTTCCTGGTTAACGTAGGCCTGGACTATCTGTCAATCGACCGAAGCGCTGGCACACTCTCTGGAGGCGAAGCACAGCGAATCCGTCTCGCTAGTCAGATTGGTGCCGGGTTGATGGGGGTCATGTATGTTCTTGATGAACCATCGATTGGACTGCATCAGCGAGACAACGACAAACTTCTGGAAACTTTGAAATACCTTCGTGATATCGGTAATACGGTTATTGTGGTGGAGCACGATGAAGATGCCATTCGCAGTGCCGACTACGTTCTCGATATTGGTCCCGGTGCCGGACGTCACGGCGGTGAGATTGTCGCGCAAGGCTCACCAAAAGACATTATGAAGTCCAGACAGTCTTTAACCGGACAATATTTAAGCGGTAAAAAAAGTATTGAAATACCAGAGCGCAAAAAACCAGGCAAAGACTGGATTCACATCAAACAGGCGTCGGGCAATAACCTGAAAAACATCGACGTTAAAATTCCGCACGCATTGCTTACCGTTGTCACCGGCGTTTCAGGTTCAGGCAAGTCGACTTTGATTAACGACACCCTCTATAGATTTGCCGCTGCCGAAATCAATCATGCCAAACATGTTGTGGCACCAGTAGGCGACATTACCGGCATGAAGCCATTCGACAAAATTGTCGAGATCGATCAAAGCCCGATTGGCAGAACACCACGAAGTAACCCAGCAACCTATTCGGGCTTGTTCTCGATAATACGCGAGTTGTTTTCCAACACTCGCGAGGCGCGTTCTCGCGGCTATAAAACCGGACGTTTCAGTTTCAATGTAAAGGGTGGTCGCTGCGAGGCTTGTCACGGGGACGGGCTTATAAAAGTCGAGATGCACTTTTTGCCAGATGTGTACGTACCGTGCGACATTTGCTCCGGTAAACGTTATAACCGAGAAACACTGGATATACGTTACAAAGGCAAGAACATTCATGAAGTACTGGATATGACAGTAGAACAGTCATTCGAATTTTTCTCAGCCGTGCCAACACTGCACAGAAAACTTGAAACGCTGATTGATGTCGGCTTGTCTTATATTACGCTCGGTCAAAACGCTACCACACTCTCAGGTGGCGAAGCACAACGCATCAAGCTGGCGCGGGAATTATCAAAAAGAGATACCGGCAACACCTTATACATACTCGACGAGCCAACAACCGGTTTGCATTTCGAAGATGTAAAAGCATTGCTTGCGGTAATCCATCGCCTTCGAGATGCAGGCAATACGCTGGTCATAATCGAACACAATCTGGACGTTATAAAAACCGCAGACTGGATTATCGATCTGGGTCCTGAAGGTGGTGCCGGCGGTGGGAAAATTGTTGTTACGGGCACACCCGAAGAGGTTGTCAAGAAAAAATCTTCTTATACTGGGCAGTATTTGAAACGTTTGCTTGGCTAATTCAGAAATTTAAATTCATCAAGTTAGTTTTGGCTTCTGCAATCGACGTTTCCAGCGTTTTCATCAGCAGGTCAGCCAAAGACTGATAGTACGGAGGTTTGTCCCAGTCATCGCCTGACAGAGCAAAATCGTAAGAAAAATCATTAAATAGAATTTCACCTGTTGCACGCTCATGCAAATATACTCTGATAGCCGACGCCGCTTCCGGATTGGCCATGGGTTTCCCGGTCGGCCCGTAGTGGCGATCAACGCTGAAGTTCAGCAACTCGAGAACCAATAGAAAATCAACGCCAAGATTTTTGTACAGTGGATCAAAATCAAAGGTATTAGATTTCACTTGCAGCGGAAACTGGGTTGCGCTCTGTCGAGGCTGATCAGCGAAACTCACGCGAGTGCTGGCTTTCTTTTTTAATGCGCCTTCATATATTGGATTTGCCACAGCAACAAAATCCAGTCCGCGTGCCGTCAGAGCCTCTTTAAACTCACTCAAAAAACGCTTTTGAATTGTCTCACTGGCATTGATGCGAGCAATTGATGCGCTCAGGCCAGTATCTTCTTCATACTGCTCCTTCAGATCTATACGATCGGCCGCACCGTGGATGGCAAGTTTTGCCTCGGTAGTGCGGCCATCGTCAAGCTCGCAACCACCAAGCAACTTTCCATTGCATGGCTTTATCCACAAAATGGCATACTGCGATTGGTTACTAAACGCGTACGCAGGAACGTCCAGTTTTTCCGTCGGTGTAGCCGTGCAGGCTACGAGAGTCATCGACAATGCAATCGCCGCAGAAATTCGGCAAAGTAGTCCTGAATTCACTGGTCTGGTTTTTCTCGGTCTGTGGTTCACTGTTGTTTATCGGCGTCTTGTGTCTACAGATGAACACCAAAGTGTAACGTTAGGTGGCTAAGCAGCATATGAATTGTCTAGCCCCCTAGTATGCTCGTAGGAAATGCCTGTGCAAACTGTAAACAATTGAGACGTGAAAGGTGTTAACTTGCAGGTGCGTCAGGCTGATTCAATGGCATGGATGATTCAAACGCTGGCAGTGTCAAACAGTGCTCCACAATTCGATTGATCGTTGGAAAGGGTTCAGTAGGCACATCGAAGCGAGTGTTATTCACCGCTTGCGCAACCAGACAGATATCAGCAAGCCCTGGCATATCACCATGGCAGCAAAGACCTGTTTCAGTCTCAGTGCTTAATCGCTGTTCTACTGCTGTAAAGCTCTCGGTTACCCAATGTACAAACCAGGATTTTAGATCAGCCTTTTCAGCAGAGAAATGCTCGCCAAGATACTGCAGTACGCGCAAGTTGTTAACCGGATGAATATCCAACGCTATTGAGTGCGCCAGGGAGCGTACCCTCGCCCGACCGGATGCATCATCTGGTAGCAATGGCGGACTGGGGTGCTTCTCCTCCAGATATTCAATGATGGCCAGCGACTGGCCAATAAAACCGTCGGGAGTTTCAAGTGTTGGCACCAGACCATCCGGGTTCATGGATAGATAGGCATCACTTCTGTGTTCTTTTTCAAGCAGTGCATAGGACCGATTGTCATACGCCTGCCCTTTCATCGCCAAGGCGATGCGCACCCGAAACGAGGTAGATGATCGAAAATAGTTATGCAGAACGTACATGGGTAGCTGGATTATCTTTGGGCGTTATTTTTTCGATTCGTTGTATTCGCAGTTCAGATTGTCGTAGTCGAACGTTGCATCAAAGTCATTAACAGATTCGCTGTCATTAAACGTTGCTGAATCCACAATAGTTTCTCCCGGTTCGATGATGCTGCCCCGCTTGTTAATAGCACCACGGAACGAGAGGGTGGTCGAGTCAACGATAACGTTACCGATTTTTACATGATAGATGCATTTGGCGTAGCTGACTTGATGAGGATTGTTGTTGGTCAGGGACATGGTTATTGCTGCCCGTCTGTCGCCGAATTCAACGAAGTCAACTTTAACCGGACCGTTAGCAACATCCACTTTTTCACGCTCAGACATAGTGAGGTTGCATGAGGACAGCGATAGCTTGTCCATACCTTTGAAGCCTTCACGGACGTATCTTGTAAAATCAGCGATCTCCATGGCGCTCTCTCCTGGATTAAGCGTCATAGGTGTATAGTTTATATTCCCCGTATTAATCTTTTCACCGTCTTTCCACACGTCGATTGCGCAATGGACTCTTCCAATAGTCTGCGACGAACCGTTGTTAACGCGGACATGAATAAATGAATTTTCTACTTCATCTACGACAAATTTTGTGAATTCAAATGTAATGCCTTTGTCACGGAGGAACACTTCGGGTCCAAGACCCAATTTTGGATTTAATTCTATTTCTATGTTGTCTGTTATTGCTTTGAGTTCTGACGATGTTCCACCAAAACCATATTTATTGGATTGTGAATTATTACTTTGAGATGATTCACTTTGAGATGAATCGCCTTGTGATGTATCACTTTCTGATTTATCACCTGAATTACCCGAGTCGGTTCCTGACGACCCGCCACCGCAAGCTGCCAGTGCTAAAACGAGTGCGGATAAGAGTGCGTAGGTTCGTCTATTTTTCATGTTTCTATTGACCGGCTTTGGAACTGTAACAATAACTATTTATTGATTAGGCCACTTCGAAGAATCAGACATCCAATTTCTGTCAATTTTGGGATTGTATAGCTCAGTATAGTCTGCTCGAATCTCAAGAATTGAATCGTTAAAGTCACACTGATCTCTACCAGATTTTTTCGCGGCACACCATTTATATGACCAGTAAGAATCATTTGTAATCTTTTCTGTGGTCGGAGGCCCATATTTTTCCACGGCCTTTCATACTCTAGCTTTTGAAGCTCCACACTGATATTGAGATACGCATTATTCAGCAATTTTCTGGTTATCACAAACACTAATTCTGTGCGCCAGACGACAGCAAATGACGCTCTGTTCTAGCTTTTAGTCTGTTTTTACAACACCGCTCCTCAGTATGCTGGCATGGCAATTGCGCCTGTTTGTACTTTGTTTGCACTGGTTTTCACGATGAAAATAGCCCTTATCCCCGTGTGGATCGTCCAGCTTTTCACTCAGGCCAAGTCGTTTAGAAGCAATCCCATTATTGGCAGTCTGATACTGAATCGCTGCGGATTACATGTTGCACGGATTGTGCTCGCGCAGGGAATCATGCGCCTGCGCTTCGAACTGCTGGGCACGCGTATTGAAAAATCGTTAAAGCAATCGTTTTATCGAGATGGCTACATGGTAATTAAGGATGCACTACCAAATGAGCTATTCATTC
>Ga0114956_1000879_pt1 | contig 22983 bp, 23 predicted proteins | sample MaitaG_FD_87304 | JGI IMG/M metagenome (GOLD analysis project Ga0114956, IMG submission 87304) | Marine algal microbial communities from Maine, USA - Maine_Asex2 metaG | ecosystem: Host-associated > Algae > Red algae > Unclassified | place: Maine, USA | collected 2015-01-05
AAATTGAGTTTGTCCTGGAGTGTAAGGCAATGTTCCAAGCGCCGTCAAATTATATGAATCTCCAGCATCTGTCAATGAAGAATAAACTCTGATATTCCAATCATCCGCATTTAATTCCCACTTCAAAAATTGTTGAGAAAATCCTCTTAAAGCATATCTCTCACTTCCTTGGTAAACAGTAGAACCTGATCCCCATTGGTAAGATACGTTTGTTTCTAAATTGTCAGTAAGCCTGTAATGCAGAGCACCTCCTAGTTTGTAACTCGTAGCATCATTATTATCTAAAAGTAATTCTTCTGGAAGACCTTTTCTTGTAAAAGTAACTGGAATTCCATTTGTTCCAGCAATATCAAATCTTATTTCATCACCATATAAATTGACGCCATCAAAATCAACATCGCCCTCCATAGGAGCTACTAGTCCTTGATTTTCAAAAGTAATGAATGATCTTTGTTCTGTTGTGTTATCAGCTTGCCAATCCTGCGCCCATAGTCCAGAAGCATTAATCTTAAATGCAAGCCTGTCATTAAATGACTTTGCATATCGGATAGTGGCCCCATACATAGGATCAATCTGATTTCCATCGGTGAAGCCAGATCTTATTTGAGCACTTAATCCCTGATAATTGAATGGATCTTTGCTGGTCATAAGTAATATCCCATTAAATGCATTAGGTCCGTATAAGGCAGAAGCAGCTCCTGGGATTAGCTCCATGTTTTTAATATCTAAATCGGTAATACCAACAATGTTCCCAGTTGGAAAATTCAGTAATGGAGCAGCATTATCGATACCGTCTTGTAGCTGAACAAAACGAGTGTTTCCGTGACCAGCAAATCCTCTTGCATTGATGGAATTAAAGGTAAGACTAGCTTGAGTGTGAGATACACCTTTCAATCGAGTAACTTCATCATAGTAATCCGCAGATGCTGATTGCTTGATTGCGATTAAGTCTAGTTTCTCTACGGTTACAGGAGATTCCAAGATTGATTCTTCCACTCTGGATGCGGAGACAACTACCTCAGTAGCCATAATGGCCGCCGTTCCTAAAGTAACGTTGATTTCAGTTTGACTGCCGTCTATCGTAATTTTTTTCTTTTCGAATCCTACCAAAGAAAACACCAAGGTAGCGGGTAAAGTCTCATCAATACTAATCTCATAATTTCCATCAAAATCAGTGATTGTTCCCTTTACCGTATTGTCTAAATAGACATTAACTCCGATCAGGGTTTCTTCGGTGTCTACATCAGTTACTGTACCGACAACCGTCATTTGGCTGAAAATGCAGTAGGGTAGACATAGAGTAAAAATGATCAAAAAAGTTTGAATCAAAATGTTTTTCATTGGAGTGTTTTTTCATTAAAATATGAGCAGAAGTTGAAAGTAATTGTAGTTTATTTCTTCTTATTATGATATCAGGACGGGGTTTATATATCCTTATATACATCGCAAATTATTAATTATTGTCGATAATAAAGAATAAAAATGTGAACTAAATTTATATTATTTGGGAAAGTTCATCTTTCACCATAGTTTATGAGGATTATTTTCTAAATAATGATATAATTTCAAACATTGTAGCCTGAATATAGAAGGTTTGTCTGATTGAAGACTTGCAAGCCAAGAATCCTGTCTTTTTCCGATATAGGCTATAAACGATTTCTCTAAGCCCCAATCTCGAAGAGCGGTTGAAGTCCGTACCATGCGAGTCTTTAAAACACGTCGATTTGAGTTAATTTCTGCCAAATTTTGTGTTGCTTCGAAAGTTTTTTTGGCAAATTCTACTGAGTTTTCTAGCCCTAAATGCTCTATTGGGTTATCGATATGCAATATTTGAATCTTGCTTCTTCTGAGATCATTTCCCATTAAAAGATCTTCGTAGCCGTATCCTTCTATCCCTTCATCATATGGGTGCTGTATGAGGATCTCTCGTTCCGCCATAAAATTGTTGGTATGAAAGTAATTGAATGGATACTTATTTCTGATTGAGGCAGGCTTACTTTCCTTGGTGGTGCCATACATCCAATGGAGCAGTTTGGACTTGGCTTTAGGTTTTGATTTACTGTAAATACGGCCTCCAGAAATCACAGAATTATCGCTATACGCTTTCAAATAGGTAGCAATAAAGTTCTGAGAAACCACTTTGGAATCACCATCTAGACATATCACTACATCGAATCCTGCAGATTTGACTAGCCAATTCCTAATTTTTGCACGTCCCAAATTCTCTGATAGCTCCATATAATTTACACCCATCAATGAACTCAGTTCTTTGTTTTTAATCTTGTAGCTATTTTTTGATTGATCATCAAAGCATAGGATTTCGAATGGGATATTTAGTTGTTTGGCCTGTTTGTAAAGGTTTTTGACCAAACGAACTACACTTTGATTGTAGATTGGGATCAGTATAGAGTATCCTTTTATAGAAGTAATTTTTTCTTTCATCTTTTATTGAACAAGCGATTGAAACTTGGTGTTAGAATATTGGAATATATTGTAAATTTTTAAATATATTTATGAATATGTCATCAGAGCAAAGAATTAGTCATTTACTTCATAATGATCGAATACCTAAAGCTACTAAAACCATTGCAGAAAAAGTTTTCCACGGACATAGAATTAGCAATGAAGAGGGTTTGTACTTGTTTCAGCATGCAAGTCTTTCTGAAGTTGGAATATTAGCTAATTATATTCGAGAAAAAAGACATGGAGGTAAGACCTATTTCAATAGGAATTTCCATATGGAGCCTACGAATGTTTGCGTATATAGTTGTACATTTTGTTCCTATTCTAGATTGATAAAAAAGAGATCAGAAGGGTGGGAGTACACGATTGAAGACATGATGGACATCATTAAAAAATATGATGAAAAACCCGTTACTGAAGTACATATTGTCGGAGGCGTATTACCGCAATATGATGTGAAATTTTACACTGATTTATTCAAGCAAATTAAGGCGCACAGGCCTGATTTGCATATTAAAGCGTTGACACCTGTCGAGTATCATTATATTTTTAAGAAGGATAAAGTGAGCTATGAAGAGGGGATGAAAATGATGGAAGAAGCGGGTTTAGATTCTATGCCTGGTGGTGGAGCTGAAATATTTGATGAAGAAATAAGAGATGAAATTGCTGGTGGAAAGTGTAGCTCAGAACAATGGTTGAGGATTCACGAAATCTGGCATGAATTAGGACATCGATCTAATGCTACCATGTTATATGGGCATGTTGAAAAAGAGGCACACAGGATTGATCACATGCGACGGTTACGTGAACTACAAGATAAGACAAATGGGTTTCAAACATTTATTCCATTAAAGTTTAGAAATAAAGGCAATCAATTATCACATCTTGAAGAAGTAAGCGTCATCGATGACTTAAAGACCTATGCGATTGGAAGAATTTACTTAGATAATTTTGCTCATATTAAGGCTTATTGGCCGATGATTGGGCGAGACACCGCACAAATGTCGCTTGCATTTGGAGTGAATGATATTGATGGAACCATCGATGACTCAACTAAAATATATAGTATGGCTGGCTCTGAGGAGCAAAATCCCGCCTTATCGACAGAACAATTAGTGAATTTAATAAAAAGAGTAGGGAGGCAGCCTATTGAAAGAGATACTCTATATAATGTTGTGAAGGACTATACAGATGTAAAATTTGAAGACGAATCTAAGTACAAAGGTTATATTCAGTTGCCGGTAGTGTAGTCAAATTATTTTATTTAAAATTAACGGGTCAGGACTTTTTCTTTACTTAGTAGTCTTTCGAAAAATTCCGCTTCTAGAAATTTTTGATGAATATCAGTTACGTATTTAGATTCTTTGGCCATTGATACATCATTTGGATGCTCTGAATTTGTAACAAGATATATTTGAGGAAACTTATCCACCGGATTAATGTTTTTAAATTCATCCACAAAATCCCATCCTGACATAAGGGGCATGTTGATGTCAATTATAATAACATCCGGCCATCGGTCGCTTAAAAAATCCTTTGAGAATTGTTTTAAATCTTCTAATGCTCTAGCAGCACACAGATAAGTTTGTATTTCTTTGGTATCGATGCCAGCATCTGACATCATAATTTTGTGGTATACGTGAGTGGTGTTGTCGTCGTCTATAAGTATGATTCTCATTGTACAATATTTAATATATTAATATGTCATTGAGAATTAAGGATGCGACAAATGTAATTTTTTTTAACTAAATATCAAAAACATTATTTTAGTATGACTTATATATGACAGATAAATGGATAATAATATAAGCAATCAATAAGATGTCGCGTGATAAAAATATCAATATATAATACTCTAATTCTAAAAATTTTACGCTCTATTAAGCTAAAACTTGCGGCATATTGTGAGTAGATCGATAATTCTCGACGAGTGGATTCATTATTTTAAACCACAGAGGTGGAAACATTGCTATGAGCATGGAGCCTGGATAACCTAGAGGTAACTGTGGGCTTTCATCATAATGGAGCAAGGTTTGGTATTTTTTGTTTGCGATGTAATGATGATCAGAATGACGTGTTAGTTCATACAAAAGTATTCGACCAAGCTGGTGGTCAGAATTCCAAGAATGTATTTTTTCAACTCTTTCGTATCTTCCATTCGGGAGTTTTTTTCTAAGTAATCCATAATGCTCTATATAATTGACGGTCTCAAGCATTAGAAAAGAGTGGATGGCTACAAGGATGGCTATAAATAAACCATATAGGCCAAAAAAGTATGTGATAATTGCTAAGTAGGCACATTGGAGCATGGTAAACTTTAGCATTTCATTTTTCATAGAAAAGAAAGAAAGTTTAGCTCTTTTAAGGTTCTTCTTTTGAATTTGCCAGGCGGATAAATATCCCATAACCGTGGACCTAATCCAAAAGAAATAGATGATTTCATTTTTTCTAGAAGTAGCAGGATCTTCTAAGGTCGCGACTCTTAAATGATGTCCTTGATTATGTTCTACTAAAAAGTGCATGTACAAAGATGGAAGTAATAAAGCTTTTGAAGCGAGCTGATGCAATTTTCCTTTTTTGTGCCCTAGTTCGTGGGCGACATTGATTCCTACTGCTCCAAGGACTATTCCTGTGCTTGATAAAGCTCCTATAAACTCCCAAGTGGTATTATAGGTATGCATATGCGTAAAAAATGTATATGCCATTAAATATATCAGAGGCACATTTAAAAATAAAAGTGCATCAAAATAAACTTGATTATCTTTTCTTACTAAGGTTTCTTCGGAATGGTTGTAAATGTCAACCGGAATCATTAGCTCTATCAGTGGTGTTATAACAAAAGCTACAATAGGTATTCCAAATAACCACAAGCCATCTAAATGCAGAAAGTATATACCTAAAACAGGGACTATATAGGCTATTAAATATTTAAAGTCGCTTGTTAGCATAAGAATCTATTTTACAATACCCAAGTTAATGAATTACTCTTTCAAAGTTATTAATTTAATATTTTTATGGCAAAATAAAGATTCTTCGCCATTTAGAGTAGCTCAAAATAAATTATTCATCAAAATCAAAAATATCTTCTTTGAAACCTTCAATCTCGCGACGTTCCCTTTTGGTAGGTCGACCGGTACCTCTATCTCTCTGTTCAGCACCCGCTTTACCAATAAACCATTCTTTGAATTTATTCATTTCTTCGTCTGAAGTTATGTTATCGTAACAAGGTTGAGCTAAAGTGGCGGACACTCTTTTACTTATAATGCCTTTGGCAATAAAAGTTAAATTGAAACCATCTTTTCTGACTGTGATAGTGTCGCCAACACTTACATGACTAGACGCTTTTGTTTGTAAATCATTGATACGGACCTTTCCTGCTTTAGTTGCATTTGTAGCCATAGTTCTTGTTTTGAATATTCGAACAGACCATAGCCATTTATCAATCCGAGTTGACTCCATATTATTTATAGATTACTGAAAGATTGGTTGCTTAAATAAATTAGTCATATAATAAAATATTTATTTAAATACAGGTTTCTCTTTTAATACGGGTAATATTGGATTCATCTTTTTGAAAGCTTTCAATACCTCTGTTGCTACGAAATAATCTCGATACCAACGCTGGTCTGCAGGAACTGGAATCCATGGGGTTGTACTTCTATTCATGGCATCTTGATAGCATTTCATATAATCTTTCCAATACTTTCTTTCTACCCAATCCCCATCTTTATGCTTCCAATTTCTTTCTGGATCATCGATTCTTTCTTGCAACTTTTCTAGTTGTCTTTCTGGAGAGATATTCAGGAAAAATTTTAATACTGTGGTATTATTATCCTGCTTCAACAAATCCTCAAATGCATTAATCGCATTGATACGAGCAGTTACTTTTTTAGGGGTGATCCATTTATGCACCCTTTGGATCAGTATATCCTCATAATGTGATCTTATGAATATTTGAATATGACCTTTTGCGGGCGCATGTTTGTGTACTCTCCACAAGAAATCATGTGCAAATTCTTCTTCTGAAGGTTTTTTAAAAGAATGGGCGTGACACATAGATGGGCTACAATATCGAAACACCTTTCTGGCTACGCCATCCTTTCCACTTGCATCCATCCCTTGCAATACGACTAGCAAAGATTGCTTGGTTTCTGCACTCATTTTCATGGCATATTTCCCAATTTCCTTACTGATCTTTTCTCTTTTATCGACCATTTTATCCTCATCGGCAGACTTCGGAGCATTTGTAGTTAACTTTGAAATTTGGATTTTCTTCTTCATTGGTGATTCGTTTTCCGTGTTTCGTTTTTAGTTTTCCGTATCTCGTTTTTCGCTTCTCGGAAAAACGAAAATCGAAAAACGATTCTAAATATTCATCTTTTTTCTTCTTACTAAATAAGATTCTAAGATAGGAAAAAAGCCTTTATTGATATCTGTATCTACATAGTCAATTTTGTACTGAAGACATTTCATTCTTAATTCCTCCTTGTGAGCCATTACTTTTTCGGTGTAATATTGCTTCACTTCATTGGACTGTAATTTCACAGTTTCACCAGATTCCATATCTATAAATTGATATGGTCTATTTTCAAACTCGTAATCAATTTCTTTGGATTTATCGGTCACGTGAAAAAGGACCACTTCATGCTTGTTATATTTCAAATGTTGTAGTGCTGAAAAGATGCCATTTTTATCTTCTATATTATCAAACATATCACTGAAAATAATCACCATCGACCTACGATGAGTTTTATCTGCAATCTCATGGAGGGCATCTGCAGTGAATGTATTTTTTTCCAATACATCGTCCTTGATTAACTTATCTAAATAAGTGAGCAATAATCGATAATGAGTGGTACTAGATTTTGCTTTGGAGTGAATACTTACTTTGTCAGCAAAAAGACTCAATCCGAATGCATCCCTTTGTCGCTTTAGCAAGTTCATAAGAGAAGCGGCCGCAAGTGCAGAGAACTGTAGCTTATTTAGTTCATTTTCTTTCCTCTCTTTAGGGAAGTACATAGAGGATGAAGTATCCACTACAATTTGGCATCGTAAGTTGGTTTCTTCTTCAAATTTCTTTGTAAATAACTTGTCTGTTCTAGCATAGACTTTCCAGTCAATATCTTTTGTAGGTTCTCCTGGATTATAGATTCGATGCTCTGCAAATTCGACAGAAAACCCATGGAATGGACTTTTATGCATACCAATAATAAATCCTTCGACAACTTGATTTGCGAGGAGGTCAAGATTAGCTAATTGCTTTAAATCAAACGTATCAAAAAAACTCATTTATGCGATTATTTAGCGATTATTAGTAAAGGGCAATAAAAAAAAGTCCTTAGTTCAAACGTGAGAACCAAGGACTTTATGTTATTTTTATTAATATATATGTTACATATGAGCTGCAATCTTCTGCTCTAAAGCAGCCTTTGTAGTTGCACCAACTTGTTTGTCTACAACTTCTCCATTTTTAAGGAAAATAATCGTTGGAATGCTTCTTACACCGTATTTTGATGCCACACCAGAATTGTTGTCAACATTCACTTTTCCTATTAATGCTTTTCCGTCATAATCTTGAGACAACTCATCGATAATAGGACTCACTAATCTACAAGGTCCACACCATTCAGCCCAAAAGTCAACTACTACTAATTTTTCATTGTCGATCGCAGATTCCTGGAAATTTGCATCTGTAAATTCAAAAGCCATGTATATTTAAATTTTATAGTTATATAATGTACTACTCAGTAACAGAGTACTTGGTAGGAATGTTCCTTCTTTCAAAAAAAATTATGATAGTTTTAAGAAATAATGGTCACACACCTCACAAAAATATTAATACCACTTGGAATTACCGCTATTTTCATCGTATTATCTTCGCAATCTTCATGGTTTGTTGAGCATATTTATTTTAGATTTTTGTTTCAGTTTCAACGAATACTGCATGACTTTACATTAGGGTTTTTACCGATACCAAGTATTTATTTGGCTCTTTTCTTAGTGTTTATTGTACTTATATGGCTTTTTAAACGAGCTAAAACATGGATCCAAGGATTGATGGGTTTGTTACAGGTGGTCGCTTGGTTGTTTTTCTTCTTTTATCTGAGTTGGGGTTGTAACTATTATTTAAAACCATTAGAAACTCGTTTGTCGATTCCTATTCCAACTTTGACGGAACAAGATTTAACTGAAATGTTTAAGAACCAAACGGCGAAGCTCATTGAAGCTCGATCTTTGGTAGATGAAATTTCGATGAGTGGTCTAGTTTTGGAAGAAAAAATTCGACCGATTTTGGAGGGCCTCCTCGAATCCTGGGATTTGCCGACCATAAGTAAAATGCGAGTAAGAATAATCCCATCAGGTTCTCTTTTGCATTTTCGTACGACAGGAATGTATATTCCACATGCTTATGAGGGACATGTGGATGGAGGCTTATATTCGGTACAATGGCCATTTACGCTTGCTCATGAAATGGCTCATGGATACGGTATAACCTATGAAAGTGATTGTAATTTTATTGCCTATTTGACATGTCTAGAAAGTGAAGATCCATTGATCAGATATAGTGGGGAATTAGCTTATTGGCGATATCTTGCCTCTCAAGTAGCCTCTTTTGATCGTGAAAATTATGAAGCGGTCAGGCACCATATTGAAGATGATATTCAGCAAGATTTACAAGAGATAAGGAAACATATTGATAGATATAAAGATTGGATGCCAAACTATAGGACTGTAATTTATGACAATTACTTAAAAACTCATGGTATAAAGGAAGGAGTAAAAAATTATGATCGAATGATCTTATTAGTGGAAGGTTGGAATAGAAGTGTTGAATGAGACATGAAGTAAAGTAAAGCTTAACTATAGTTTGAAATTTAGTAATTTTAATTCAAATGAGAACTTTTATTCTATATGTCTTAATCTGTATAGCATTTTCATGTAAATGTAGTCACTTGAAATCGCAAGCGTATTTGCCACTTTTAGAAGTAGGGAAGAAATGGTCGGTGGATTATTTTAGCGTTGCTTACTGTGCACCAACAAGTTTCTGTTATACTGAAGACTATTTTTTATCTGGAGATACAATCATTGATGGAAATCAATATTTCAAAGTTGCTCTATATCAAGCACAAAATATTGTTGGATTTTTAAGAGAGGATGTGTCTGAAAGAAAAATTTATGCGCTTTTAGATGCTGAAGGGTTGGACTATGATGAGGAGATTTTAATGTATGATTTTTCGCTGCAAGTGGGTGATTCCATTTATTTGCCTTACGAATACACACCATACCCCTTAAAATTAGAATCCATCGAAACAATTACTTTACTGGATGGCGCCATAAGCAAAAAAATCATTTTTACTAACCCACTATCTTTATACGAAGGCGATTCATTTTACATAGAAGGAATAGGTGGAGCAAGAGGACTTATGTTTCCATTAGAATCTTTTTTTGAGACGACTTGGTATTTAAATTGTGTTACTTTGAATGATCAAAGCTTATATGGGAGTTCTAGTTGTGAAATTATATTGAATACAAAAGATGTAATTCAAGAACGAGTTGTAAATATATTTCCAAATCCATTTATTAATGAAATTGAGATTATTTCTCCAGAAAGTATAAGCGAAATCAGCCTTTTCGATGTGAGTGGGGATATATTAAAGAGACATAAAATACATTATAATAAAAAGGCTAAAATTAAGATAAATAATTCTAGCGTTGGAGTATATTTCTTACATATAGTTTTTTCAGATGGATCAGTTGCGCATAAGAAAATTGTAAAAGCCAACTAAGAAATTGATGTCCGTATTCTAATTGATCTCTATTCTTCCTCCTTATTTTCACCTTGGACATCTTCTTCGATCTTTCTTAATCTATCTCGGCAAAAGCTCAATAATTCATTTGCTCTTTTTGCTTTTTTTGCCAATTGATCAATGCTGATTTGATCGGATTGAAGATCTTCAACGATCTGATTTAATTCTGCAAAAGCGTTATCGTAGGATGTCTTACTCATTTTTTATTTTTATAAAATTCGATGTCTCCATCGGCGTAATGTAAGTGAATGCTATTCAATTTTGAAGCCTGCGATTTTTTAGTGATGGCTTTTCCATTGGCACTAGTCGTATATATAAAACCTCGTTTTAGCATACTTTGAAGATCCGTCAATTTCAGAATTTCTGAAATGTTACTTAGGGCTTGTTTCGCAAATTGTAACTTCATTTGTAATCCATGTTTTATACTACTCTCAATCTGAGTTAATTTATCTTTTTCTCTTTCAATTTTTGATTTTACTTCACGTCCAATTTGAAATTCGAAGGAGCCTAAACTGGTTTTATGATCCTGTAGACTTTGGTATATTAGGCCATTGATGACATTGAATTTTTCTATGATGATACTTTCAAAATGAAGGTTTGAATCTATGATGTAACCAGCAACAGCAGTAGGTGTTTTCAGCGAAGTATGTGCAGTTAAGTCACTCACAGTCTGATCAATCTCATGACCAATTCCAGTAATGATTGGCACCTTACTGTTGGCAATATGTGCCGCTATATTATAATTATCAAACCCAGAAAGATCTAATTTTGACCCGCCTCCACGGATGACTACCGCAATATCATATTGATCAGCTTCTAAATTGATTTCCCGAATGGCTTCCGTTATTTCCGCTTCCATTCGTTGACCTTGTACTGCTACGTTGTAGATTGCTAATTCGAACGCATATCCATATTGGTTGTTCTGTAATTGCGCCACAAAATCTTTATAGCCAGCAGCCGTTTCTGAAGAAATAATGGCAACCCGTTGAATTACTTCAGGAATCGGCATCATTTGATTTTTATACAAAAGGTCTTCACCTTTAAGACGTTCAATGATTTTTTGACGCTTCAATTCTAGTTGACCAATAGTGTAGGTAGGATCAATATCTTGCACTATAAAACTGAGGCCATATTTTTCATGGAATTCAATATTGACCTTTAATTTGACTTGAGTGCCAGATTGGATCATACTCTCAAATAACAAACCTAATTTCTTCTTTATAAATAATGCTTGTTTAAACCATATACTCGCCCTTGTTTGGGCAATAACTTCATCGGTTTCATCTGATTTTTGAACGAGGTCAAGGTAGTAATTTCCACGTTTCTCATTTGCTTGATTGATTTCACATTCAATCCAAATAGGCTCATTAAAGTTTAGGGCAATGACCCTTCTGATATATTCATTTACTTCATATAATGTGTATGATTGAGCCACTTGATCTTAATTTATCTTATAAAGGTACAATCCTCATTGTATTTTAAGGAGTAATGTATTACGCATTTATGAAATATAAAAAAGTAGTAAATAAGTAAAAAAATTAAGAGAAAGTACAAATAAGGCAAATTATTTTCTTTTTTTACTATAGTTTGTGAAATTATATTCTTAAAATTGCCCTCGAATAATCAACAAATAAAAACAATATGTTGGATAAGCTGGACAAGATTGATCTAACCATTTTAAAGATCCTTCAAGAAAATAGCAAAATTACCAATTTAGAGTTGTCAAAACGCATCGGACTTTCCCCCGCACCAACTCTCGAACGGGTTAAAAAACTGGAATCTACAGGTATTATTGAAAGTTATCATGCCCGTGTATCGGCAGAAAAGATAGGCTTGAATGTTAGAACTTTTGCCTTAGTTTCTATCGCATGGCACAAAGAAAATGCTTTGGATAATTTTTTACGAAAAGTCAATTCTATAGATGAAATTGTAGAGTGCTATATTATTACGGGAGACGCAGATTTCTTGTTAAAGATTGTATGTAAAGACTTGCAAGTGTATGAGCAATTATTATTTAAGCAATTATCTCAAATCGAAGAAGTAGAACGTCTAAAAACCCTAATGACCCTTTCCAAAGCGAAAGAATCTACGATATTGCCATTCGATTACGACAAATGATCTTTTTAAGAATTTGAGAGCGAATAAAAAAACTCCTTTGTGGAGTTTGAATATAGAATCTTCTAGTCATACATCTTATCTTTTTGGCACCATGCATGTACGTGACGCAAGGGCTTTCAAGCTATTAGAGATAATCAAATCAAAATTGTCAGAATGTGATCATTTCTATGCAGAAGTGAATATGGAGTTCATGCAATCTGCTATTGTCACAAATGCTCAAAAATTACAAAATGGGCTTACTTTATCTAGTTTATTAGGCCAGAAAAAGTATAGCAAATCCAAGAAGGTTATTGCTAGACATTTTGATATCAATTTGGATATTTTCAATGATTTTCTTCCCATTCTTACAGTGAATCAGTTGCTGTCCTTTCATTTAAATAAAGAACATAAAGAAGCTTTAGACCAAACATTATATAATATTGCTAAGCTTAATAATTGTCAAGTCCATGGGTTGGAAACTATGGAAGAACACCTATCCGTATTAGGTGAAATACCCATAGAAGACCAGGTAAAGCAATTCAAGTCATTGATAAAATCTCCAGCAAAGTTTAAGAAAAAAATTGATCAGATGGCTGATGTGTATGAAACTGGAGACATCTATAAGCTCTACAAAAGTTCTAAAAAATCAATGGGTCAATTGCGAAAGCTGATGATCTATGATCGCAATCGTTTGATGTCAAAAGTGATTCTGGAAAAGCTTGGAGAATCTTCTTTTTATGCGGTCGGTGCCGGACATTTAGCTGGAAAATATGGATTGATCGCCTTATTAAAAACAAATGGAGTCTCCGTCAAACCGATCTTAAAATCTTAGCATAGAATGAGGGAACATCTATTGTATTTTATTTATTTCAATTGAATTTATTCGGTATGGATTACTTTCGATAATCAATGGCTATACACTACCTAATCCTCACCTCTTTCAATTTTTAAAACTTTTATCTCCTCAGGCAATTAGTAAAATTACTCTTCATTAAATTTATATGTAAATATTACCAAAAATAGTGTTGATAATATCTTTGATTTAGCACCTTTGTGCTTTGTAAAGTAGCCAATGAAAATATTACTAAGTACTTGCTTCTTTCTTTTGATTGGGATGGTCTCATTTGCCCAACAATATACTTTAAGTGGCTATGTAAAAGACTTAAATACTGGAGAAACATTAATTGGAGCAAATATTGTAAACCTAGACAATCCAGTGGAGGGAGTTTCTTCTAATCTTTATGGATTTTTTAGTTTGACCCTAAAGGAAGGGACTTATCGCATATCGTGTTCTTATTTGGGATATAGTCCGACAGTAATTGAGTTGACGCATACAGCGGATAGTTCGTTTGATTTTGAATTATCAGAAGGTCTAATAATCAATGAGGTGACCATCTCAGCAAAGGAAGAACAGAAAGACAATAACGTCCAATCCACGAGAATGGGTACGGTAGAGATGCCAGTAGAAAATATTAAGAAATTACCAGCTTTATTAGGGGAAGTCGATGTCCTGAAGGCGATACAATTGCTACCGGGTGTAATGTCCTCAGGTGAGGGAAGTGCTGGATTTTATGTGAGGGGAGGAGGTCCAGATCAGAATTTAGTTTTATTAGACGAGGCGGTGGTTTATAATACGGGTCACCTGCTGGGCTTTTTTTCAGTTTTTAATGCAGATGCCATAAAAAATACAACGCTGATCAAAGGAGGAATGCCGGCAAGTTATGGTGGACGATTATCTTCTGTAGTCGATATACAGATGAGGGAAGGTAATGATGATCACTATCAAGTCGAAGGAGGAATTGGGTTGATCTCATCGAGGCTCACGGTACAAGGTCCAGTGGTGAAAGATAAAAGTTCTTTCTTGATATCAGGTCGGAGAACCTATGCACTAGACTTAGCGCAACCGGCATTGAAAGGCAGTACTTTCGAAGGAACAAATTATTACTTTTATGATTTTAACACAAAATGGAATTATAAGATTTCTAAAAAGGACCGAATCTATTTAAGCGGATATTTTGGCAGAGACGTTCTGAAATTTAGGCAGCCTGATCGAGATTTTTATTTTGATATTCCATATGGTAATTCGACTGCTACGTTGCGATGGAATCATTTGTTTTCCGATAAAATGTTTTTCAACTTATCGGCTATATACAATGACTACAAATTTGAATTTGATGGAGGCCAAGCAGACTTTATGTTCAATTTAAAAAGCTCAGTTGAAGATTTTAATTTGAAATTAGATTTTGATTACTTTCCAAGTCCTAAACATACCGTGAAATACGGCTTAAATATTACCTATCACACATTGTCGCCTAACAGCGCCTCCGCATCAAATGGAGAAGTTGACTTTGTTTCAGAATTTGTTCCAAAATACGGGCAAGAAATTGGTATTTATATACAAGATGAAATAAGGTTTAGTACCGCTTTTAGTGCTAATTTAGGACTGCGTTATTCTATGTTTAGCCAACTCGGACCACATGATTCAAAATTGGACGGGCAAGTATATGGTCGGTTTCAGCCGGTCATAAATTATGGAGGGTTGGAGCCACGAGTAAACCTAAAGTATAGCTTTAGTCCATCTTTCTCTATGAAAGGTTCTGTGGCTTTGACTAATCAATATATTCATTTGGTAACCAACTCTGCCAACACATTACCTACTGATATTTGGGTTCCAAGTACAGAATTGATAAAACCACAAAGAGCAACCCAATACGCTTTAGGCTTCTTTAAGAATGTCAACGACGCCATGCTTGAAGCTTCGATCGAATTATATTATAAGGACTTAGATAATCAACTAGATTATGCAGATGACTATGTAGAAACCTTGAGTGCTGAAGTCCAAGAATCCTTTGTTACTGGAAAGGGAAGAGCTTATGGCTCGGAATTTTTTGTAAGAAAAAATAGAGGAAAATTGACCGGTTGGATTGGGTATACTTTAGCGAAAACAGAGCGATCTTTTCCAGATATTGAGGATGGAAGATGGTATCCTGCCGTGTACGATAGACGCCATGATTTGGCCATTGTAGCTAATTATGAAATTTCTAATAAATTAGAGCTTGGAGGGACATTTGTATACGGAACGGGAAGATGGTTTACGCCGTATAGATCTTTTTATTTTATCGAAGGAAATATAGCTCCTGAATACGGTCCTAGAAATAGTGCCCAATTAGATGCATACCATAGAATAGATCTATCATTGACATATACCCCTAAAGTAGATCAAGAAAAGAAATTTGTTTCTAGCTGGAATTTTTCAATTTATAATGCATATAGTCGGAAGAATCCATTTTTTCTATATTACGAATCAAATGTAGATCAGGAATCCGGTTTAGCAGAATTGAATGCTTACAAAGTGACAATTTTTCCAATCATTCCTTCCATTACGTGGAACTTCAAGTGGAATCAAAAAGTTAGAAAATGAGATATATAGGAATGATATTATTTCTAAGTTTAGTGATTCTTGGATGTGAAGAAGAATATACTCCAGAAACTTCGGGGATAGAAGAATTTGTGGTAGAAGGATTTATTGAAGCTGGAGAAAATACCAATCCGGCCTATGTAATTATCACTAGAAGTATTCCTTTCTTACAGGAAATAAATCTTGATATCTTTGAGAATTTATTTGTGACTAATGCATTTGTAGAAGTATCAGACGGAAACAATACGGTATCGCTACAACGTATTTGTTTAGAAGATTTACCTCCTGAAATTCAGATGTCTTTTACGGATCAGTTAGGTCTTTTGTCGGATAGTTTGATGGTAAATTATTGCGTCTATGTTGATATAAATGATGAGTTGAGTAGGGTAGAAGAAGGGGTATATGATTTGAATATTTCCATAGAAGAGCATCAAATAACTGGACAAACGACCATACCTAAAATTATAAAATTAGATAGTACTTGGTTCCAAGATACACCAGGGATGTCCATCGATACGTTAGCTGAATTGTGGGGCACGATCCGAGATGAGCCTGAAGTCGCCAATTTCTACCGATTTTTGTCAGGTAGTCCGCAAGAAGGTTTTGATGCCCCATTTACTTCTGTCATTGATGATATATTTTTTGAAGGTAAGGAATTTGATTTTCCCTTGGCGAAAGCGCAAGACCGAGACGATGATTTTGATCCAGAAACTTTTGGTTTCTTCAATGTAGGAGATACTATCACTATAAAATGGTTAAGTATTGACCAATCTCACTATGATTTTTGGTTAACTTATGAATATATATTGAATGCACAAGGGCCCTTTACTAGTTACATTCGTGTAAAGCATAATGTAGATGGCGCATTAGGGGTTTGGGGTGGATATGGAGTTGATTTTCATACCTTAGTCGTAGAAAAATAATCATGAAAAGAAATCTCCTTTTGTTCCTTTCTTTTGGATGTCTCGGCATTACTACAGAAATATTCTTCACAGCCATTATGGATAATATAATCGCAGTGAATAAAGGGGGTAAGGTAGATGTAAGCTTAACTGGTCATTCGTATGCCTGGATGTTTTTTATATATGGATTTGGGGTACTTGCATTTAGACCGGTCTATAATTTGCTGGGCTCAAAACCAATTTTATTGCGCATTACTATATATGCTATTTGTATCGTAATAATAGAGTTTATTACTGGTTTTCTATTGGATACAATTATTGGGCATTGTCCTTGGCACTATACAGAAGGCATTCATATTATGGGATTTGCTAGACTAGATTACATTCCATTTTGGATGATTTTTGCATTTTTTATGGAGAAGGTATATTTATTTATAAATAAGCTTCAATTTTCCTAAAAATAGCTGCTATAAATTGACTAAATAAAACTCCTTTTCTGTACTTTGAGATTTCTTAAAAGGCAGAAATGTATACTATCATAAATCTAATCCGTACTTATAAATCCGTTTTCACTGTTATCGTGATGGGTCTGCTAGGCTACAGCCAAATATTTGCACAAGCAGGTGAAGTGAATACGGCTGACCATAATGTCTTGGATTTCAAAGGAATTCCTGCCAAAGGGAAAGATTTAAATCAATTAAGTTTCTCAGATCAGGGAGCTTGGTTTTCTTATGGATTTCCAAATGAATCCTCTTTTTATGGAGGTTTTGTTGGACCCTATCTTATGATGGAACAGAATGGAGTATGGTTAAGTCAAATGTTGAGTCAACTTTCGATTAATGATGTTGTAAATAAAAAAATCATTGATTGGAAAAATTTCAAAGTGGAGCAAAATTCATTTCTCAGCCATCTGCAACAGAAATTTTTGAGTAAAGCATTAGAGGTAAATCAAACTCTTTTTTACGTCGATAAAAACACTGCTTTAATTTATGTAGATATAACAAACAGATCCAAAGATGATCAAAAGCTAGAATTTCAATGGCACGGTAAAAAGTTGGATGGAGGATTTCGATTTGAGAAAATGGACAATGGAGTTATGATTTATTCAGAGAAGAATAATTATATTGGCTATATTAAGTCAAGAATTATCAAACCTAAAGATGTCGTGGTTACAGAAGATTCTTATTTGATCATCGAGCCTAAAGTGGACCTAAAAGTTGGAGAGTCTACAAGAATAGTATTGACTCAAAGTTTTTTATGGTCAAAATTAAATCTCCGAAAAGCGATCAATAATTCTATGCACTATACAGAGAATCCTGATCGATTTCTGAAGGAGCGAAAGCAAGAAAAAAAGAGACAGCTCGAAAAACTGGAAATAAATTTAGATGCGCCTTGGCGTAAGCCGAGCTATCAGAAGTTACTAGCTAAATCATTGATGACTTTGCAGAACAATTGGAGAAGTGCTGCTGGAGATCTTAAGTATGACGGATTTTTCCCAAGCTATCATCAAGATTGGTTTCATGGATTTTGGGCATGGGATAGTTGGAAGCATGCGTCAGCAGTAGCGATTTATGATATTGATCTGGCAAAAGATCAAATCCGAGCTATATTTAATGAAATGGACGATAATGGTTTTATTCCAGATTGTATTTTTCGAGATTCGAAAGACGAAGAGCCAAATTTAAGAAATACTAAACCACCATTAGCAGCATGGGCTGTTTGGAATATTTATCAAGTGGACAAAGACAAAGCGTTTTTGAATGAAATGTATTATAAAATCTTGAGACAGCACAAATGGTGGTATAAATATCGTGATCATGACCAAGACGGCTTATGCGAATATGGGTCAAATGATGGTACTTTGGAGGCAGCAAAGTGGGAAAGTGGTATGGATAATGCGGTTCGTTTTGATCAATCTAGAATAGTGGAAAATGAATCTGGAGGATATTCACTGAATCAGGAAAGTGTAGACTTAAACGCCTATTTGTATGCAGAAAAGGAATATTTGAGACTTATAACAAATACCATCGGTCAGCCTAAGCTTTCTAAATTATATAGTTTAGAATCTAATAAATTAAAGAAACTGATTCAAGAACAGTTTTATGATGATTCAGTGGGATGGTTTTATGATACTTCCATTGATGGCACTGAGTTTGTCCATGGAATGGGCTGTGAGGGTTGGATTCCATTGTGGGCCAACTTAGCGACTCAAGAGCAAGCCACAAAGGTCAAAGAAAATATGCTTAAGACGACGTTATTTAACACCAAAGTTCCTTTTCAAACCTTATCTGCATCCCACCCCGAATTTAATCCAGCCGATGGGTATTGGAGAGGCCCTAATTGGCTTGATCAATCTTATTTTGCCATCCAAGGACTCCATAATTACGGGTTTCATGAGGAAGCAGATGGTGCATGTTATAAATTACTACAAAATGCTCAAGGCGTCCTTACACCTGGAGAAAGTCTAAGAGAAAATTATAACCCAATGACCGGTGAAGGCCTAGAAGCAAAGAATTTTAGCTGGACAGCAGCACATATTATTTTAATGCTTCAGGTGCTTTAGGAAACGTAATTTCAATTTAGATACCTATTCTCCCCTATAAATAAAAGAGCGAACGTGTGCATTCCTTTCTAAAAATTCTACTTCAAATAAATTTATTTTCTAAAAATATATTCCCTTTATAGGGGTAGCTACGTAAAAAGCTGTCTTATATACAAAGGGTGTTGAAAATTATTCGAAAAAATAACCTGTCCAGAAGTGGATAGGTTTTTTTTATGGAAGTGTTTGTAATCGTATATATTGGTATGAAGTTACAAACTTCATACAGCGGAGGATTTTGTGAGCATATGTGCTGCTTAGCTGCAAGCTAAGCAAATCGAGGCCGTGATTTTCTTGATTAGAGGAATAGTATGATTTAGAAATTATTTGATTATCCTTTTGGTTTATGAAAAAGAAGAAAAAATATATACCTCCTATAGGGGTAGCAATCCAAAAAGCTGTCTTATATACAAAGGGTGTTGAAAATTATTCGAAAAAAATAACCTGTCCAGAAGTGGATAGGTTTTTTTTATGGAGGTGTTTGTAATCGTATATATTGGTATGAAGTTACAAACTTCATACAGCGGTGAAAGCATCAGAAACACCAAGCCATAAGTTACTTATTTTTATTGTTTGATAAACCGGATTTGCCGATTCAAAACGAATAACGACCTCTGAATTGCAGCAGTGTTTTACAATCGATTTATAATCGTATGAATTTGTAAACTTCATACAGTTTTTATTTACACTCGGATTATAAATCAACATATAATATTTCATTTTTTATTGTACTATGGTAATAAATCATATTATTTGTAATGGAAATAATTGGTTTTAAGTAATATACATTTTCATATTTGGACAAAATTTCTTTTTTCCTCATGTTAGAATTGTTTTCTGGAATCTTTAAATATTCTCTATAAAAACCGAATCCTTCAATTAAAATAACTTTAGGACTATTGATTTTATTTAAGATTTTGACAGGTTCAATTTTTCTATAAATAAAATAACCTAGTTCTGGATTCTGGCATAAAAGTAATCTTCCTTTTTTGTCATCGATCGTAAAATCAAAATCTCTTGTCTCAACTTTATTTAAAAAAAACGATAAATTATAAGGTCCCCTATCAACCTCTTCTCCTTTAAGGGTGAAAAACTTAAATTCATTTTTTGATTTATTTATATAAATGAAATGCAAGTCGAAAAATGTAATAGCAGTCGATGCCTCATTTTGTAAAGTGAATTCGTAAAACCCGTCCATAGATAGCAATTCAAATAGTATTAGGAATAATTTAATCAATTTCAAAGCTTGTTAGGATATTAAGAGCAACAGTCTTCTGTTAAGTCCCCAAGAATTAGTGGCAGTGCTTGAGATTTATCAATTGACACTGTAAGTATAAAATTATCATCTGATAAAGGAAATCTGGAAGTAAGCTCATCTCTGAGAAATATATCTAGGAAGATATCTATATCTTGTTGAGCCGTTGATTCTCTATAAGTCCTATCAAATCCAATTGTGAAAACTAATAATGTCATAGCGTTATTAAATGCGTTAGCAAGTTCATTTTGTACTGTACAAAAAGCTTCACCTGGCAGGGTGGTCACGAAATATTCAGCAGAAATACAAAATGAAAAATTTTTATAGCCAAACCACGTTCCTGGTTGATACTCGATGAATTCTATATCTCTAGAAACACTTGCATTAAATGTATTTTCTCCTATAACTAGCATTGGGAAAAAGCTATGACAACTATAGACTGCTGGGAATAAAACTTGGTCTACCTCATCATCATCAGTGATTATAATTGAAGGACTATCTGGAAATTCTGAAGTAATAAAATTTTCATGAAGATTGTCATAGGAACAATTTGCATCAAACATAAAATCCAAAAATGACTTATACTCGCTATCCATCCAATCTATTGTTGGATTTAACGACGCTGCCAACCCCAAATAATTAGCCATCAAAGCCTGCTGCTCATTACTACCCAAAGATCCCAACATCACATCCACCACATCCTTCGGATCCGCACATTGTGATTGCAAATGCAATTGCTGATCAAGGGCAACGGCATATATTGCAGTCTGAACTGTTGCTTTAAAGTCATTATCCGTCATTACATAATTCGGATCATTTAATAAGGTATTGTATTCATTTTTCAGATTGTTCATGTGTCCAAGGCAATTGTTGATGATAGCCCAATCTAAGAATTTTTTCCTGGCAAAATCTGAAGGTGGTGCTACATTCGAACATTTTATACAAAGCTTAGATAAGTCTCCACAGTTACTTGATCTGGAAGAAATCTCTCCATTGCCTTGAGCTGCATTTTCTACATCAGCAATAGCTTCATGGTCTATTAAAAGATTTTCATCTTTTTGACAGGATTGGAGGCCCAGGGCAATACTAGCGATTTTTGCATAAATTTAAAATCTTATTTTGGGCTAAACTATTATTTCATCTATTTCAAATGAAAGGTATTTCTCATTTTCAAATTCCTTCTCACTCTTAGCTACTATATCAAAATTCTCTACATTTTCATTAATAAAGTTTCTACTTGAAAACATTAAATTTTTAATGTGCTCTTTATCAATGAGATCTTCCAGAAAACGCGAATTGACTAAAGTTACGATCTTATTACTTAAAGTAAGCTCTTGATTAGATTTATAAATTAATCCTTCACGGTCAAGAAATTTTGTTTTTTCTAAGGTGTATTTACTTTCTATACATTTCTTATTTGCTGAACTTGAAGGATATGCTGTCCAACAAGGTGCAACAGGTTTAGTGTATAGTAATTGATTTTTCAGCTTTAAATAGAATTTTCTTGCTTTTCCATTGAAATCAAAAATTGTATAGATATCATTGCTTGTGTATTTTTTATGAATGATAGGATTTGAGATGAAGTCATAAACGTCAACCTTTACAACATTTTTACTCATAAAAGTGATCTCAAATGAATTTCTTTTTTTATTCATTGAATACTTTGTTCCTTTTATTGTTATCATTTGTTTTAATTAAACTTTCAACTATTCAAATTAATCAATAGTTGAAGGTGTCCTTGTTATAATTAATCACCAAAACAAGTTGGAGAAAATACAGCCACCCTTCCCTGTACACCTTGACATGGCCTGAGCTTAAAGTAGGATTGCCACCAAATTCCGTCTTCAAGAATATTTCTAACTCTGCTCTAAAATGTGATTTTATTAGATTTATTACTAGAATATCTGTTGTTACTTCTGCAGCTGGTCCTGCAGACCACATCAGTATATCATCCCAAGGAGATTCTCGTAACCAACTAAGTGTTGCACATAATGCTGAATTAAAAGCATTCGAAAACTTAACTGCAGCTAGACCAGAACTTCCTGGATTAGTTGGATTTCTATAAACCTGTGCACATATATCGCTAAATCCTATATTATAAGTATTACAGATTGGTTTCCCTGAAATATCTAGGCCTTTATATTGAAAAAAATAAGATAGGTTCAAAAACTTAAAGTACCAAGCTTCTACATCTTGATCAAGTAAAGTTTCAGCAGAAATTGAATGTGGACACATTCCCTCTTTTCCTAAAAACTCTTCAACTAAGCATGCAACATCTTCATTGCATATGTTAGGATTATTAAAAAGATAGCCTATCTCTTCCAGTGTATAACCACCTAATTCATCTACCTGTGTATCTACAAAATTAAAGGTCAACCCCAAATAATTAGCCATCAAAGCCTGCTGCTGACTGCTAGACAAAGAACCCAACATTCTCATCC
>Ga0114956_1000885_pt1 | contig 22897 bp, 20 predicted proteins | sample MaitaG_FD_87304 | JGI IMG/M metagenome (GOLD analysis project Ga0114956, IMG submission 87304) | Marine algal microbial communities from Maine, USA - Maine_Asex2 metaG | ecosystem: Host-associated > Algae > Red algae > Unclassified | place: Maine, USA | collected 2015-01-05
GCAGCGGGCGAGTTCGCTGATGTCGACCCATTCGACGGCCTGGTGGGCCTGGTCGATCGATCCCGGACCAAAGATCACGACCTCGTCGGCGATTGGCTCGTAGCGCAATGCGTTACTGCCATAGGTGGCGACGTCAGGCTCGCTGCTTGCAAGCTCAGCCAGGGCGGCGACCAGCGGGCTTGACGGATCTTGCCAAAATCCCGAGCTGCCGTTGCCGTAGGCCAATTCGATTTCTGTGCGCAGCGGGTGCGCGGCGTCGCGAACGAGTTCGCTGAGTGCGGCAAAGATTGCATCAGGGTCTTCGCCCGGCGCGGTGCGGCGACCGGCAAAGATCTGACAGGCGGGCGGAATGATGTTGCGGGCGACGCCGCCAACGAACTCGTTGACCGTGAGCGTGCCGGTGCCAACTGCGGTCTGGGCTGGCTCGGAAATGAGTCGCTCGTGTTCGGCGTCGATTGCAGCCACGACCCGCGCGCCTGCGCTAATCGCGTTCTGGCCAAGGTGCGGCTTCGATGAATGGGCTGCGTGTCCGTGAACGGTGATCTCGAGGCCGACCCCGCCCTTGTGACCATGCACAGGGGCGCACATCGTGGGTTCGGCGACAATCAGTTGGTCGATGCGATCGCCGTGCTCGAGTAGCCAATCGCGGTAGCCCGAAGCGCCGATCAGGCCGCCCATCTCTTCTGACACGGTGCCAACCACATTGACGGTCGGAACTGGTCGCTTGCCTTCGGCGCGCAACTCTTCGAGCACCGACAGCACGATGGCCATCGAGGCTTTGGTGTCGACCGAACCACGACCCCACACTCGGTCGGCCTCGATACGGCCATCAAAGGGATCGTCAGTCATGTGCTCGACGCCGACCGTGTCGAGATGCACATCGACGGTCATGACCTTGTCGGTCTCGCCCGGGAACCGGGCATAGACATTTGAGCGGCCGTCGATGATGTCGTCGAGCACGACCGACTCTGCGCCAAGGCTGGCACAACGATCGGCGACCCAGGCCGATAACGCTCGCTCACCCTCGTCGCCTGACGTTGGGCCGGCTTGCATTGGATTCACACTCGGAATGCGCACCAGGTCGCCCACTCGTTCCGCGAGCACTGCGGCAGATGTCGTTTGAGCTGAGGCCATCAGATGCGCACTTCGTAGTAGAGGTTGGCGGCATCGTCGAGGTCGTGGGTCTCGAAGCGAGAGAACCCTGCAGCCTCGGTCAGCGAACGAGCCGCTTCGGGGTGCAGCCCGAGCGTGCCGAGCCCCATGCCCCCGGGCTCTGACATCGCTGATTGCAGACACGATGCGATCGAGAACCCATAGAACATTGCGAGCAGGGGGTTGCGCATGTCTTTGTCGAAGTCGCCCGTCGATCGGATGTCTTTGAGCAGCCACGTGCCGTCGTCGGCAATCGAGCTTCGGATAGCGGCAGCCGTTCGGTCGGGGAACGCCATGTCGTGCATGCAGTCGAAGGTGATCACCAGGTCGTAGTTGCTTCCGGCCTCGAGGTCTTCACCGCTCGCTTCGATGAACTTGATATTGGATAGTCCCTTCTCGGCCGCCCGTTCACGGGCCAACGCCAATGCTGCTGAACTCGGGTCAATGCCCACGCAGGTCGAGTTGGGAAACGCCTCGGCCAGCGTGTTCAGCATTACGCCACCACCACAGCCAACGTCGCAGACCAGCGCCCCGGCCTCGAGCTTGTCGACGACGCCTTCGAGAGCCGGCAATACCGTGGAAGTCAGAGCAAGACGAGCCCATGGACCGGTCATGCGGGCCAGGCCGGCCGCCGCGTTCGGGCCTTGTTCTTCATAGGTCAGGCCAATGCCGGTGCGAAACGACTCTTCGATTCGGTCGAGGACCGACGATTCAACGCCACCTCGGAAGGCGCCACCTGCAAACGAGATCGAGTTCTCTTCGTCGGCGAGCACGGCCGCTTGCACGGCAGTGAGCTCAAAGCGTCCGTCTTCGTGGCGGTCGATTAAGCCAGCGGCGGCCTGGCCGAATAACCATTCTCGAACGAATCGCTCGTTGAGGTCGTCACATCGAGCCGCTACCTCAACCGGTTCGAGCGGCCCGCCCTGCGCCATTGCTTTATACAAGCCGAGGCGATCGCCAAGGTGCACCATAAGCGAGACCTGCTCGCCCATCTTGTAGGTCCAGACTTTGAAGCCAAACATCTTCAGCGCGTTCGGGTCGATCTCGCTCGAGGTGGTCATGGCTCTCCGATCGTCGGCGTACCTGCGACCTTAGTTACTGCCTTGAGGCAGGCTTGCTTCGTCGCTCATTGCCGCCGAGTCATTGTCTGGGGAGAAACCGGTCGTGTTGGTAAATGCCGAGATGGGATGGGCGCGCCCGTAGAGCCAACCCTGGCCCAGACTGATTCCTCGCTCGGCGCAGAGTTGGGCCTGCTCGTGGGTTTCGATTCCCTCGGCGATCGGAGTGACGTTGAGGTCATCGGCCATCAACGTAAGGCTCGCCACAATGCTGCGAGCCGCGATGCTCGACGGCATTGCTTGCACAAGCGATTGATCGAACTTGATCGCATGAATCGGGAACATCGTGAAGTACCCAAGCGCATTGTGGCCGGTGCCGAAATCATCGAGTGCAATTGGTGCACCACTCTCTGCCAGCCGGTTGAGCGTTATCTCGCAGGCATCACCCGGTGTGATCTCGGCCGACTCGACGACCTCGATGATGATGTCTGAGGGGCTGAGATTTACCTGTTCGATGGCGCCGAGGAAGCAGTCGAGTAATCCGGGCCAGGTCAATTGGCGCGGCGTCAGGTTGATACCGACGCGTCCTGAAAAGCCACGGTTTCGTCGGCGCATGGCAGCGAACTCGCGCGTAATGGTCTCGAGCGACCAGCGGGTGAACGTGTCGGTGCGGCCAGTAGCCCAGACCCGAGACGTGATGAGTGATGCCGGGAGATCTCCGAGTGCCTTGTGGTGCCACCTCACAAGAGCTTCGAGACCCATGAGTTCCGAGGTCGCCATGTCGCAAATCGGCTGGTAGTTGAACACTATGGCTCGTGACATCATGGCGATGTCGAGGTCCTGGTCGATTCCTGAGACGAGGGCTGCCTGGGATCGAACCATCGGATTCGAGATCTGGACAGCGTTGTGGCTTGTCTTGGCAGCGTGCACGGCCCGATCGGCATCGGCGAGTAGGTCTCGGGCGCTCGTCGTGGTGGCATCGGCTCGGGCAATACCCACGCGGACGCTTGGTTCGATCTCGATGTATCGGATGGTGATCGGGGCGCAGCACACCGCGACAAGTCGTTCGGCCATCTCGACGAGTGCGTCGTCGGTGTGCGGGTCCGTGACGATGATCAGGAATTCATCGTTTCCGAGCCGGCCCAAGATTTCGTCACCGGCGAGTACGGTTTGCATGCGCTCGGTAAGACGTTGCAGCATCTCGTCGCCGCAGTCGTGGCCGTGGTTGTCGTTGATGGTTTTGAAGCCGTCGATATCGAGGTGCAAGATGGCCAGGGAGTCTCGCGAGGTCTCGAAGCAAATCTCGAGATGGGCAAGGACTGCGCTGCGGTTGAACAGCCCGGTGAGAGCGTCGCGCTTTGAGCGTTCGTGGGCGCCATCGGCGAGTTGGTGCACACTCAAAAATGCGGCCGTGAGGTCAGCGATACTTCGCAACATCTGCGCGTCGGTGCGAGTGAAGTAGTGCTGCGCCTTGTTCGCAACGTTGATGGTGCCCAAGCACACTTCGCCGCTTACCATCGGGGCAATGAGTGCCGCCTGCATACCGGCAGCCTCTAGCTGTTCGACCTCTTCTGCCTCGCTGTCACCAATGACGGGCAGCTCGACGACCTGTTGCGTGCGAAACGCTTGGCCAGCGAACGACGTCGCAATCGGAAGGACCGCCCCGTCGGGCAATGCTGAACACTCGGGTTCAGAACACAACCGCAGGTGGTCGGGTCCGTGGGGTACGCCCACGCTGACCCGCTGGGCGCCGATCACTCGCGGCATCCACTCAATGATCGCGCTGAAGAGCGCTTGCTGTGACCGGGTTGAAGCAAGCTCTCGAACAAATCCGGTCGGCAAATGCACGGTGGTGGGTCGGATATGCGAAAGCTTAGCGAGCCCGTATTGGGTAAATGGCATGCGCCTGGAGCCTTGTGAGAGCAATGTCTCACCACGCTGAGCGTTCTGCATCGAAGGCCAGGTACGCGGAGCGTCTAGGTTAAGGACGCGCAACGTGACCGCCGCGTCGTTGCGGCAGCTTCATTTCAAGGATTCGTGAGGCCACTACGGTTCGCAAAATCTGCGCAGTGCCACCGCCGATCGTGAACATGCGCACGTCTCGGTACATGCGCTCGAGCTGGTTGTTTCTCGAGTAGCCGGCTGCGCCAAACATCTGCAAGGCATCGTTGACGACACGTATCGCCGCCTCAGCAGTGAAGATCTTTGCTTGTGCCGCGAGCGTCGGGTCAGGGAAGGGGCTGCCGCCAGGGCCATGGGACTCGGCAGCCTTCCAGGTGAGGCTTCGGGCGGCTTCGAGTTGCACCGACATGTCGGCCAACATCCATTGCAATCCTTGGAACTCGGCGATTGGCCGGCCGAACTGTTCGCGTTCTTTGACAAAGTCGAGGGCCAACTCATATGCGCCCTGGGCGATACCCAGCCCAACGGTTCCGGCGCCTACCCGCTGGCTGTTGTATGCATTCATGAGATCGGCGAAACCGCGCTTGAAGCCTGACGGGGGCAACACGACCATGTCGGGGCCAACATGCATATCGTCGAAGATGACTTCCATCTCAGGGATTGCCCGCAACCCCATCGTGGGTTCGCGATCGCCAAACGTCAGACCCTCGGTCTCGTCTCGCACGGCGAGAAAGCCGCCGATGCCTTCTTCGGTTCCGTGCTCGTCGAAGACTCGGGCGAACACCAAGTGCAGCCGGGAGACGCCGCCGCCGGTGATCCAGTGCTTCTTGCCGTTGAGCACATAGCCGTCGCCGTGCCGGTCAGCGCGAGTGGTCATCTCTGACGCAGCGCTACCGGCCTCGGGCTCGGTTATGCAGATTGCCGGCTTGTCGCCAGCCAAGACCATCTCGGCTGCGAGCTTCTTCTGATCGTCGGTGCCATAGGCCATCACCGCTGAGATCGCCCCCATGTTGCACTCAACGGCGATGCGACCGGTTACCCCGCAGACTGTGGCCATCTCTTCGACCACGAGCACCGCATCGAGGAAGCTGCGCCCAGGCCCACCGAACTCGGGCGGGATCGTCATGCCACAGAACCCAGCGTCGCGTAGCGCTTCGACGTTGTCCCACGGGTATTGCTCGCTGGCGTCAATGCCGGCGGCCCGAGGAGCGATCACCTCGTGGGCGAGCACTCGGGCGCTCGCCTGCAACGCAAGCTGGTCATCGTTTAGGCGAAACATGCGGCCTCTCTTGGTGGGGCTCTCGTAGTGGGCTGGTTGCGTTCTTCGGTTCAGTGCAGCGTGACATCAAGGTGCTCGATGCCGTTAACAAAGTTCGAGTCGGTGTAGCTGGGCGAGCCGACGTCGAAGCGAAGGTCGCGCCGCAAAATCTCTTCGATCAGCACCGCGATTTCGAGTCGGGCCAGCGAGGCCCCGAGGCAGAAGTGCGCGCCGCCGCCCCCAAACGCGACGTGGGCCGGAGTCTGGGGCCGCTCGGCACGAAACGCGTGAGGCGCGTCGAAGACCTGTTCGTCGAAGTTGGCGCTGGCGTACCACATCACAACCTTGTCGCCGGCCGCCAGATCGGTGCCGCCCAAGTGCGTCGAGGTGGTCACGGTGCGACGAAAGTACAAGATCGCGGACGAGTATCGGATGACCTCGTCAGCGATAGATGACAATAGATCGGGTTGGGCTCGAACTTGTTCAAACTGATCAGCAAACTCGATGAGGTGCAGTGCGAGGTGCGCCATTGACGAGCGGGTGGTCTCGTTCCCGGCGAAGACCATCAGCCTGAAGAAATTCGCAAACTCCGAGTCGGTCAGGCGCTCACCGTCGACGTCAGCCTCGATGAGCTTCGTAATGAGATCGTCGCCCGGTTCGGTGCGTCGTTGTTCGCGAAGTCTGCGGGCGTACTCGCTCATGGCGTGGGCCGCAGGACTGTTGAACGGCAACAAGCGCAGCTCGGTCGTGTTGCCATAGGCGGTTGGGTCAAGTGTCTGGCTCGACGTGCCGGCCACGAGATAGTCGCTCAACTCGACGAGATAGCCATGGTCTGCGGCGGGTACGCCTAGCAAGTCGCAGATCACCCCGATCGGAATCGGCGCAGCCACGGTCGTGACCCAATTGCCACCGCCAGTTTCGACGAGCGAGTCGAGGCAGTCGTTGACCCGCTGGCGTATCGCGATTTCATAGCGCTGCACATGGCGGGGCGTGAACGCCGAGCTGACGATGCGCCGCAACCGGGTGTGCGCGGGCGGGTCAAGGTCGATCATCGAGGCCCGGGCGTCGAGCGCGTCTTCGTCGATGTCGTAGATCTGAATGTGGCCGACCTCTGATGAATAGGTGTCGGTGTCGCGGGAGACGGCGACAACGTCGCCATAGCGGGTGACCGAGTAGAAGCCGCGACCGTTATCGACTGAGTCGGGCGTCAGCGTCAGCCCCGGCGTAGCTCGCATTTGCGTGAACGCATCGTGCGGAATGCCGCTGCTAAAGGTGGCCGTGTCATGAAGGTCGACGGGCGCGAGCGCCGGCGCAGTCATACGCGCTGTGACTCGAACCCGACCGATAGCACCCCGTGCACGAAGTTCGACGGTGTGCGAACCGGCTGGTTGGTCATCGTCAACGACATGGCTCGGTCGGCCATCTCGGCGAAGAGCTCGCTGATCTCTAGTCGGGCCAACCATGCGCCGAGACAGAAGTGTGGGCCGCCGCCGCCAAAGGAGAACTGCGCGTTGTCGCAGCGCCCGATGTCAAAGGCGGTCGGGTCTTCGAAGACTACCTCGTCGCGGTTTGCGCTGGCGTACCACATGACCACCTTGTCGCCCTTGGCGATCGGGGTTCCTGCCAGTTCGGTGTCTTCGGTCGCCGTTCGGCGCATATGCAAGATCGGCGTCGACCATCGCAAGACCTCTTCGCTCATCGTTGCTAGCAGCGAACGATCGGTGCGCAGTCGGGCGAGTTGCTCTGGATGCTCAGCAAACGCGATTGCACCGTGCGACAGTGCAGTGCGGGTGGTTTCGTTGCCGGCAAAGATCAGCAGATGAAAGAGATTCTTGAACTCGTTGGGCGACAGCTTTTCGCCCGATGCCTCGGCTTGCACCATCGCCGTCACCAAGTCGTTGCGCGGGTCGTCGCGTCGCTGCTCTGCCAACCGAGCCCCGTACTCGAACATCGCATGACTTGCTGGCGAGTTGAATGGCAAGAGACGCAGCTCGGTCGTGTTGCCAAAGGCATCGGGCGCGAGCGACTGATCTTCGCCCGTGCCTTCGACCAGGTAGTTCGACAACTCGACGAGGTAGTCCGCGTCTTCGACCGGTATGCCCAAGATCGTCAAGATGACCCGAATCGGCAGCGGTGCTGCGACCAACTCGACCCAGTTCCCACCGCTGTTCGCTTCGAAGTCGTCAAGCAGTTCGCAGGCAATCGCGCGCGTCAACGTCTGCCACTTGCGAATCGCTTTGGGGGTGAACGCCCCGGCCACCAGGCGACGCAGCCGGGTGTGGTCGGGGTGGTCGGTGTCGATCAGGCTGCGGCGAGCTTCGAGAGCGTCGGCCTCGAGATCCCAAAGGTTCGTATGACCCACCGACGACGAGAACTGCTGCGGCGACTTCGAGACATGCTTGACGTCGGCGTGTCGAACCGCAGCCCAGAAGCCGTCGTCGCCGTAGGGATGCCACGCGATGCCGCGCTCGGCTCGTAGCGCTGCAAAGCGATCGTGGGGAATGCCGTCGAGGTAGAGCGACGACGTCGTGACGTCAGGGGTCATTCGCGTGTGGTCATGACATCTCGAGGTACCGGGCTCGTTCCCAATCGTTCACATCGTCGCCATCATGGCTGTTCTGCGCGCCGAGTTCGAGTTCGAACTTGCACGTGCCGAGCAGCGTCGTTGAAAACTCTTCGCCGAGTGCTGCGGCCAGGTCGCTGCCCTCGAACGCATCGATCGCACCCGCAAGGTCACCGGCCAACGCAGTTGCTTGACCGGGGTTCGTGTACATGTCGCCGAGGCACATCGGCCCGGGGTCGATCTCGTTGGCAAGGCCATCGGCGCCGGCTGCCAGTAGTGCTGCGATGACCGAGTACGGATTCGCGTCAGCGCCCGCGCACCGGTACTCGACGCGATTGCCAGCAGAACCTGCTTCGGCGATGCAACGGGCCATGACGGTGCGGTTGTCGAGGCCCCAGGTCACATGCGTTGGAGCGAAGGTATAGGGGCGAATGCGCTTGGGGCCGTTGAGCGTGGGTGCACCCAGCAGAATCATCGAGGGCGAGTGTTTAACGATGCCGCCAAGCCAATTGCTCATCAGCTTGTTGGGCGCGCCATCGCTGTCCGCGAACGCGTTCGCTCCATCGGCCGTCAGGCTCGTATGCACGTGCATACCCGAGCCCGATTGCTCAGCCCATGGCTTGGGCATGAATGTTGCCCGCAGGCCGTGCTGCACGGCAACTTGCTTCACGATCGCCTTAAACAGTGCCGTGTTGTCTGCGGTCGTCATGGCATCGGCGTGACAGACATTGATTTCGATCTGGCCTGGCCCGTACTCGGCATTCGACGATTCGACGTCGAGGCCCGCGCCGATGAGCGCGCTACGCATCGCGGCCAACACGTCTTCGAATTCGAGGGCGTCGATTAGTGAGCTGTACTGAATGTGGGTCTGCGCAAGCTCCCAATCAGGGGTGCAGAGATAGAACTCAAGCTCGGTTGCAACGACCGGCTCAAGACCCTGATCGGCGCACTTTGCAACTTGGGCGGCCAGCACAGTGCGCGGTGACAGCGGGTGAGGGTTGCCATGCGCATTGGTCACATCGGCCATCACGATCGCGTAGCCGGGCCGATGGGTGAGAACGCGACCGGTTTCGACTCGGGGATGCAGGTGGCAGTCGAGGTAGCCCGAATCCATATTCACGTAGGGGTTATCGGGTAGGTCGTTCTGAATGTCCATCACGAAGACGGCGTCGGCCATGCCAAACGTCGAGCCGTAGTTGGCGAAGAAACGATCGGCGGGCACTCGCTTGCCGCGCAGATGCCCGTGGTTATCAGCAGTTGCGACCTCGACCGTGTGTACGCCGTTGGCCTGGCAGCGCTGCTGGAACTCTTCGAGCGTCTGGCTCATTGGTGAATCTCCTCATTTCAGGATCGTCGTCAGGACATTACGACCTCGACGTCACCGGCGTTCGACGTCACCGGCGTTCGAGGTCGTAGTGATTCAGCCGAAGTCGTTGAGGTTCTTGAGCATGTGAGCAGCGCCGTGTGGGTGGTTGAGGGCTGCGTTGGTGCCGTACAGGGTTTCCTTTTGCCAGCCGAAGTTCTTTCGATTCGCGGCCAGTGGAGCCAGCTCGGCGGCCCGTGCCATCGCTCGGGGAAGCACGTCGCCGAGCGCCACTGCTTCTTCAACAAAGCCTGCGGCGTGGGCCGCAGGTGCCGTCCAACGCTTGGCCAACATGACGGTTTCGTGGAACGCCGAGGCCGGAATTTTGTGGCGAAACAACGCGACCTCTGGCGCCGGGATGGTGAGGCCGATCTGGAGCTCATTGGCGCACAGGTAGCCGCGGTCTTCGCGCATGATGCGGACGTCGTGGCACAACGCCACCATGAATCCGGCTCCAAAGGCGTGTCCGTTGACGGCTGCCACCGTGGGGACCGGCAGCGTGATGAGTCTTCCGCAGAGCGTCATGTACTCGTCGCCGAACGGCTCGCGATCGCCGCCCCGGTGCCCATCGGGGTTCTGAATCCACTCGAGGTCGAGGCCGTTCGAGAAGAACTTCTCGTGCGTCGAGCGAGTCACGACGGCGGCAGCACCCTCTGATGCTTCAACCTCGTCGAGAGCTTTTGCGACCTCGCGGACGAAGGTGGTGTTCCAGCGGTTCTCGTCGTCGTCCATAGTAAGAACGAACACATCACCGTCGCGGGTCAGATCAATCATGGACGCAGAATAGTGACGGCGGCTGTCACTACCGAATGCGGCGCAGCGGCACCAGGAACATGAGCAGGAACGCCACGTTAGAGATCGCGTTAAGCCAGGCGCCGCTCGCAATCGAGCCGATGCTGTCGATCGGGAACCAGACGAGCATCGAGATGGTGATGATCGACTTGGTCTCGGTGGGCGCTCGCGCCAGAAACCGATCGGCGAGCAGCCAGATCATGACGGCCCACCCGGCCATGACCCCGCCCAGGATCGCGTCGGCAAGATGGTTGGTGTTCGTAAGCTCCGCGACACCGTCACCGACTCGCCAGAACATGACGTCAGAGAGAAATCGCGTGACTGCGTCGGTTGCGTCGTGGGAAGCAGCCGCGAACAGCAGCCCAAAGCCCACGGTGAGAATCGACGCGATCTTGAGCTCGCGTTCGACCGATGCAAGCGTTTTCGAAGTGGCCGTGACCGGGGTTGTAAAAAGCGTGTCGTGAATCGTCATGGCTTCACGGTGAAGCACACGGCGACGCTTGCCAATTACCTGTGAGGTAAGTGACAGCCTTACCTGCTGTACCTAGGGTCAGGGCATGGCACAGGCATCGGTCACCTCAGCATTTGGAGCATTGCTCAAGGAATGGCGCGGCATTCGCCGCATGAGCCAGCTCGACTTGAGCAATGCGGCTGATGTCTCGGCCCGCCACATCTCGTTTCTCGAAAGTGGGCGCTCGAAGCCGAGCCAGCCAATGGCAACGCACCTCGCGATTGCGCTCGACCTGCCGCGCGCCGAGCGCAATCGGCTGTTGGCGGCCGCAGGCTTTGCACCCGTTTGGCGCACCCACGAGCTCGACGAAGCAGCGATGGCCGCGGTGCATGCGGCACTGGCGTGGACCCTTGAGCGCCACAATCCCTATCCGGCAGCCGTGCTCGACCGCCACTGGAACGTCGTCGAGCAGAATGCTGCTTCGTCGGCGCTGCTCGCAGCCTTAGGCGTCGAAGGTGAAATCAACTTCCTCGACCAGATGACGGGCGAGGGCCGGATGCGCCAGATCATCGACAACTGGAGCAGCGTCGGCGGGTACCTGTTGGCTCGACTGCGCACCGAGTCGGCGGCGGTTGGTGGCGATCCGGTGCTCGATGCCGCAATTGACAAGCTGGTGCAGGACCCCGAGATCGAACTCGGCGACGTCGACTATCCGCCGGTCGTGACGGCCGACTTTCGTATTGGTGATGCGTGCCTGTCGTTGTTCTCGACGATCGCGCAGTTCGGCACCGCCGAGGATCTTGCGCTGGCCGAGCTGCGCATCGAGCTGTTCTTCCCCGCGGACGAACCCAGCCGTGAATTCTTGGAGTTGCTGAGTCAGTAAGACTTGGGCAAGCCCAGCCGCTTCTGGCCGATGAAGGCCAGGATCAGGTTGTTGTTGATCGGGGCGACTTGGTACAGCCGGGTCTCGCGCAGCTTGCGTTCGATGTCGTACTCGGCAGCGAACCCGAACCCGCCATGGGTGTCGAGGGCGGCGTTGCCGGCTTCCCACGATGCGTTGCTGGCGAGGAACTTGGCCATGTTGGCCTCGGGCCCACACGATTCGTCGGCGTCATAGAGGTCGCAGGCTTTCCACCGCATGAGGTCGGCGGCCTCCATATGGATCTGCGCCTTGGCCAGGGGGAACTGCACACCCTGGTTCATGCCGATCGGGCGATCGAACACGACCCGCTCGTTGGCGTAGGCCGACGCTCGCTCGAGGAAGAACTTGGCGTCGCCAATGCACTCGCTAGCGATCAAGATGCGTTCGGCGTTCATGCCGCCGAGGATCTGTCGGAAGCCCGCGCCCTCGACGCCGATCAACGCACTGGCGGGGATCTCGACGTCGTCGAAGAACACCTCGGTCGTCGAGTGGTTCATCATCGTTTCGATCGGGTTGATGGTGAGCCCGTCGATCAGTGATCCGTCGGGCTTGCGCATCTCGACGAGAAATGTCGAGAGCCCGTCGAGGCGGTTCTCGAGTTCGTCGATTGGCGTGGTGCGAGCGAGCAGCACCATGAGGTCCGAATACAGGGCTCGTGAGGTCCAGATCTTCTGACCGTTGACCTTGTAGGTATCGCCGTCTTTGTCGGCCTTGGTCTTGATCATGGTGGTGTTTGAGCCGGCGGCCGGTTCGGTCACGCCGAACGCCTGCAGCCGCAAGGTGCCGTCGGCGACCTTGGGCAGGTACTTCTGCTTCTGCTCATCACTGCCGTGACGCAGCACGGTGCCCATCACATACATCTGCGCATGGCATGCGCTCGGGTTGGCACCGCTAGCCGAGATCTCTTCGAGGATGACCGACGCGCCACCGAGGCTTAACGAGCCGCCGCCGTACTCGGTTGGTATCAATGCACCTAACCACCCTTGGGTCGTCAACTCGGTGACGAACTCTTCGGGGTACTTGTTCGGCTCAAGACTGCGCCAGTACTCGTTGCCGTACTTGTCGCACAGGCGTCGCACCTCGGTGCGGATCACATCGAGGTCTTCGTCGGTCCGGTCGATCATGAGACCAGTGTGGCTTGGACCGTCGAGGATTCAGCACACGCAGCGTTTGCGCGGATCGGTACTTCTTCAGTGCGGCGGCGGGTTCGCAGCTTCGTCGTCGAGAGGCCAGAAGATCAACTCGATGCCGACCCAGAGCAGTCGACTACTCGCGTAGAACACGAGCGGCACGATGACCGCTACTGCCAAGACCGGCAGCAGGACCCGAGTGATCGACGCCTCGCCCCCGGTCGCGATAAAGCCACCGATGAGCACTGCGAGCATGACTGCGAAGGAGACGATCGTATTGAGCCCGATGCCCCCGATGAACGAACCAACTTTGCGTTCCATCTGGAGGTAACACGTTGGACAGTCACTGGCCACATGCGCGACGTGGCGGCTTATTCCCTTGGCCCCACAATTTGGACACCGCCTGCGGAGCGCTCGCGAAAGAACCTGGCGTTTCTTCAGGACGTCGAGTTACTCAAAAACGTCGATGCCGCTGGTGAAGTCGTATTTGAAGTGCGGGTCGCCGGTGACGGTGCCATCGAGGCGCACGATGTGGGTTTCGGGGGCCGCGATGTCGATGAAGTCTGTCACCTTGAGCTCGCTGATCACATCGCTGGCAGGGTCGGGAGCTTCATGGTTCTGCAGCAACACCGGGGTGTCGCCTTCGAAGACACCTCGGGCCTCGAACCCCTCGGGGCAGTCACTAAACGGGGTGTGGAACGAACCAGCGGCCTCGTAGGAGAACATGCCGTTCGCCACCTGGTTGGTGCCTTCGCGATAGCCGAACCAGCCCTTGGTCGTGAACGACATAGCGCGACAAATGTGGAAGTGCGAAGGGAAATCGGGAGCGCCAGGATCCATACGGAATGCGTACGCCACCGTGTTGGTTGGCTCGTGGACCGTGAGTGCTTTGAAGTACGAACCCTCCGCGACTTCAACCCATTCAAGGTCGTTGGCTTGAACGTCTGCGGTGACGCTTTCGAGTTTGTCGAGACCTAATGGCATGGGAACCCCCTGTAGATGTATCGCCGATGGCGTTTCCAAACCCTAACCCAGCGTTGCCGATCGGTTCTGATCGGCCGCTGAGTTAGGGCTGGCTGGCGGGACCGTAGAGCCTTTAGCTCACGCAGCGTTTGTGAACGCAGAGAGCAAAGGCGGACTACCCGACGCCCCAGAGCTCTTTGAACTGGTCTTCCATTGTTTCTGGGCCCTTCCACTCCATCAAGGGTGTGGCGAGCAATTCTTCGGCTTGGGCTGGCGTGTCAACGATGAAGGAAGGCAGGGTTGTGCGGTCGTCGATCGGCACATCCATACCAACCGATGTGCGAGCCATTCCGTCGACCATCAACCACGCTGCATAGAGGATTGGATTGGTGGTCCAGAACTCGTAACGCTCACTCACGATGTCGGGCAGGATGCCCGGATCGAGGTCGACGCCGGCCACCTTGACCCGGTCGAGCAGATCGGCTTCTTCGAGGGTGTCGAGCACACCGCCAGACATTCCGTCGAACGCGATGTGTACCCAGTCGATGTCGGGATCGGCTTGCAGCGCCGAGACGATTGCGCCCGGAACTTCGCCAGCGAGGAGCTGATCGAGCGTGACTGCCAACTCGCTAAACGTGCAGCCTGGACAGTTCTCGTCGTAGGCCGCCTTGGCGCCCTCTTGCTCAGCGACCAATACCGCGAAGTCGGGGATGTTGACCATCAAAACGTTGGCATCGCCACCTGACTCGACGATGATCTTATTCGAGAGCAGAGCGCCGCCAGCGAACGAAGCTTCGGCATTGGAGCACTGCATGAAGATGTTGTTGACCTCAGGGTCGGGCACGGTGGTGTCGTAGCAGTAGTAGAAGCCGACACCAGCCTCTTGTGCCGTGGCGATTTCTTCGGCCAGCAGTGCGGGTGGTGTGCCGGTGATGGCGATGAAGTCAGCACCAAGATCGAGTGCCTGCAATACCGCAGCGTTGTTGCCGAAGCTCGCAACGTTGATGATCTCGAGGTTCCACCCGAGCGCAGCTGTTGCTTCTTCGAAACCGGGGTTGAAGGCGGCGCACGTGACCTCACACGCGAGCCACGCAACCGTCAAGCCTTCGGGTGGCGTTTCAAGGAGGGGCTCGGTTACGGCGATGTCGGCCGGTGGTGCCGCAACGCCGTCGACGATCGCTTGGGCCCGAGCGAGACCCTCGGCGGCTGCGTCGGCGGCTGGCTCGGCATCGTCAGCCGGGGCTACGTCATCTGCGGTATCGGCCGTCGCAGCACTGTCGGCCGCGTCTGAGTCGTCGCCGTCGCTGCCACCACATGCCGCTGCAACCAGCGTCAACGCCAGCAGCATCGCGAATACTCTCAATAGCTTTTTCATCGGAATCCCCTCCGTAAGAACTGAACCACTGTTCAGGTCACGAAAACGTAGCAGTCGACCGAACCCTGGCTCTATCCCGGCGCACTATTCGGTGCAGGCGGGCAACGACTACTGTCAAACGCCGCGGCCGCCCCACACGATGGGGCCGATGTAACCGCCACGACGTTCCGGGGATGCAGAGATCGATGACAACGCTGCTCAAAATTGACCAGCTCTCAAAGGCGTTTCCCGGACAGGTAGCGCTCGAAGATGTCGACCTAACGATTAAGGCTGGATCGACCCATGCCCTGGTCGGCCAGAACGGCTCGGGCAAGTCGACGCTGATCAAGGTGTTGTGCGGCTATCACCAGCCGACCGGGCCGTCATCGGCGACGTACTTCCCAGCCGCCGCCGACGGCGAACCCAAGCCAAACGCCGGGCGCGAACTTCGGCTCGGTGACGGTCGAGCGGCGACCGAGGCCGGCATCCGATTTGTGCACCAAGATCTTGGCCTAGTCGATGGCTTAAACGCAGTTGAGAACGTCTCGATGGGCGTGGGCTACACGACTCGCCGCGGTGGTCGGATCAACTGGAAAGCTGACACCAGACGCGCACAACAGGGCCTGGCGGACCTTGGCTTTACCGACATCGACGTCACGGTGCCCGTCGGGTACCTGGCGCCGTCACAAAAGACTGCGGTTGCCATCGCTCGTGCGCTTCACGGCTGGGAAGACGGCGCGAATCTGCTGGTGCTCGACGAACCAACCGCGTCGCTTCCGGGGGCCGATGTCGAGCGGCTGTTCGCCGCGATTCGCCGCTTGCAAGCACGAGGCGTGGCGATCTTGTACGTCTCGCACCACCTCGACGAGGTCTTTGAAATTGCCGACGAGGCGACCATCTTGCGCGATGGCAGGCGGGTGACGACCGTGCCAATCGCCGACCTCGATCACGATGCGATGATCGAGCTGATGATCGGGCATCGGCTCGAACGAAATCGTCAGAGCGAACGCGTCAGCGACGGCACTGCCCCCGGACTGATCGTTCGCGATCTCGCGGGCGGCACGCTCGCTGGCATCGGCCTCAATGTGGAGCCTGGCGAGATCGTCGGCATCGCCGGGATCATGGGCTCGGGTCGAGAACTGATCGTGCCGTTCATTACCGGGCAGACGCCAAGCGATGCTGGTTCGGTGCAGGTGAGCGGCCAGGCGATCCCGAACTATTCACCGCAGCAGGCGCTCAAGGCTGGTATGGCGTTCCTCGCAGCAGATCGCACCACGCTCGGGATCCTGCCATTTCAGTCGGTGCGCACCAATCTGACTCTGTGCGATGTGCCTAGGAACTGGCGCAGGGGCCGATTGCGTCATGGCGAAGAGCGAGTCGAGGCCAAAGAGTGGGTCGCCCGACTCGCGGTCAAAACGCCATCGACCGAGAATCCGATCGCGGCGCTGAGTGGTGGAAATCAACAGAAGGTCTTGTTCGGTCGCAGCCTGCGGCTCAACCCATCGGTTCTCGTGCTCGATGAACCGACCCGCGGCATCGATGTTGGCGCCAAAGAGGAGATCCACGTGCTCATCGACAACGCGGCGGCCGACGGTGCGGCCGTGCTGGTGGCATCAACCGACACCGACGAGCTTGTTCGGCTCGCACACCGAGTGATCGTGCTACGCGAAGGGCGAGTGGCCGCCGAACTCTTCGGTGACGCCATGACGGTCGAGAACATCGAACGAGCTCAACTTCAATCCCAAGCAACAATCCGAGGAACGGTTGACGTCTGATGACTGCGACAGACACACAAACCTCTGCGGCGCTTCAAGAAGCGCCGCAACGATCGTGGGCGTCGCGACTCGGCCTCGACCGTTTCAGTGCCCTGTACCTGCTCGTGGCCTTCTTCGTCTTCTTCGGTTTTACCGAAGACAGCTTCTTGCAGTGGAACGGCAGCATCGAATTCGTTCTGACCGACAAGGTCATCGTGCTGATGCTTGCGCTGGCTTTCTTGGTGCCCCTGACTACTGAGGCGTTCGACCTCTCGATCGGCGCGACGATGGCGCTGTCGTTGTTGATCGTGAACAAGCTTGCGCTTGAAACCGATCTGCCGAATGGTCTCGGCGCAGTGATCGCTATACTTGCTTGTCTCGCGGTTGGCTGGGTGAGTGGATTCATCGTGGTCAAGTTGAGAGTGAACTCGTTTATCGCGACGCTGGGAATGAGCCAGGTGGTAGCCGCGATCATTCGGCTCATCCATGACGGTGGCCAGATCAACGGCGCTCTCAGCGACGGCTACATCAACTTTGGAAAGGGTGACATCTTCTCGTTCAACATGCCCGGCTCCGGCAGCGAAATTTCACTGCCGTGGTACTTCCTCTACGGACTCATCGTCACGGTGATTGTCTGGTACGTGCTCGAACACACGCCGCTGGGTCGACATATGTTCGCGACCGGCGGCAATCTTGAGGCGGCGCGCCTCTCAGGTCTGTCGACCGATCGCTTGCAATGGGGCGGCTTGATCGCGTCGGCCGGCCTTGCGGGCTTCGCCGGACTCATGTACTCATGGAAATTCGCGGTCTACACGACGACCGTGGGCCCACCGTTGCTGTTCCCGGCCGTGGCGGCAGTGTTCTTCGGAGCCAGCCAACTGCGGGGCCGGTTCAACGTTTGGGGTGCAGTCATTGCCGTGTACACCCTGGCATTCGGCATTAAGGGAATCGGCCTGCGCTACCCCCGCGACATCTCTTGGATCCAACCGCTCTTCGAGGGCCTCACGCTGTTGATAGCGGTCGCCATCGCCAGCCGTCAAGGCATTGTGAGAGTTAAGAAGCGGGCCGAGGTCGACGAGGACTCGCTCGTCGACCGCGCGGCCACCGCAACTGAGTGAGTTGACGCCCGAGGGGCGCAGCTCTGCGTCTTGTTACTCGACGGCCTCGACGTTCAGGCTGAGTTCGTCGAAATCAGGTGGTCCGTCTTCTGCAACGATGTAGTCGGCGCGGGCTCTGATCTTGTAGCGAGTTCCGTCGTCGTCCCACGCCCAGCCAGAGATCGAGTTCACGTAATGGCCCTCAGGTTGGGGTCCAATGAAACTCCAAAAAGGTGTTGACTTGGTGACCCGGGCTGTAAGCCGAACCCAGCCCATAGCGATCGGCTCGGGACCTGGTTCGCCCTCGACGATGGGTGGGCACAGGGTAGGAAACGTCTCCATAAAGTCGTCGGTTGGGTTCTCATAGACAAACACCGGCAGGTAGTCCCAGCCGGGTATGCGGCTGGTCCATGTGCCGTCTTCATTGCGCGTTGCCGTGCCGATGGTCTGGGGTGGCGTGTCGGCGCACACCGCGTCGATCGGGTTGCCGGTGGTGACGGTGTACGGCGAATCCTGCGAGCCATAGAAGTATCCGGCTGGTCCAGTGAAGAAGGTGCTCGTGCCGAGGGCTCCAAACACGGTCACGTCCTCGGGGACTGGGTCCTGCGCGAAGACGATCGATGATGCGTCGCTCGCCGGTGGTAGCACCATCAGCAGGAGCGCGCTCAGCAGAGTTGCGGCTACCAGCAGTGTGGTTGTGGGTGAACTTTGTTTCTGTTGTGTTGTCATGCAACGAGGGTGCGCACGGAGTCGTATTGGTGTCTGCGTACACGCGCGCATTTGCCGCTAGTTCGTGCGACGGCGCGCCGTTGGCCGTTCGCTAGCAAACAACAGCGACTCATATGATGAGGTCGTGAAGCGGTCTCAGGTGACGTTCGTCGATGACTACCTGGCTGACCTTGGCCCCGACGACGCGGACATCACCAGTCACGACGCTTATACCTGTGGCGTGCCTCACGCGACCTTCAATCGTCTACGTTCCGAAGATCCCGTGCACTGGACTGAAGAAGCCAACGGGTCTGGGTTCTGGTCGATTTTGCGCTACGACGATTGTCTCGCGGTGAGTCGTGACGTTGAGACGTTCACTTCTTCCAACGGCATCCGGCTCGAAGAGATGACCGACGAAGAGACCGAAGCTCGTCGCACGATGATGGAGTACGACCCTCCAATTCACACTCGCTTTCGGCGCCTCGTGAGCAAGGGTTTCACTCGACGTACGGTCGAGTCGTACGAGGAACCAATTCGGGCGCTCGCTATCGAGGTGATCGAAGCAGCGATTGCCAAAGGTGAGTTCGACTTCGTGCACGAGATCGCAAAGCAGCTGCCGATGCGCATGCTGGGTCGCATGCTGGGCACCAGCGACGACGACGGTCACAAGCTCGTTGCGTGGGGCGATGCGCTGCTGGGCAACACCGACCCCGACTTCACCGACTCGCCCGTCGATCTCACCAATACTGACGAGTTTCGAATGGTGCCGTTTCGATCGCCGGCATCGATCCAGATCTTTCAGTACGCCCAAGAGCAAGCCCAGCTGCGGCGCGGTTGCCCAGGCCACGACGTCATCTCGCAACTGCTCGAACCGACCACCGATGGTGAACCACTCAACGATCTCGAGTTCAATAACTTCTTCACCCTGCTCGTGGCGGCCGGGAACGACACGACCCGCTACACGATGACCCACGGCCTGTGGAACCTGATGAATCACCCCGAGCTGTGGCAGACATGGCAGGCCGACGTCGTGCACGGCGACGCTGCGCTCACCGAGACCGCGGTCGAAGAGATCCTGCGGACCAGCGCGGTCACTATGCATTTTCGGCGCACTGCGACGCACGACATCGAGATGCGCGGCACGCAAATCAAGGCCGGCGACAAGATCGCGATGTGGTTCAACTCGGCGAACCACGATGCCGATCGGTTCGCCGAACCGTGGCGGTTCGACCTGGCTCGAGCAAAGAACGATCACATGGCGTTTGGTCGCAACGGCCCCCACTTCTGTCTCGGTGCCTGGTTAGCTCGTATGGAAGTTCGCATTGTCTTCGAAGAGCTCATGAAGCGGGTCGATCATCTCGAACCGACAGGGCCCGTCGAATACCTTCGATCGAACTTCATCGCCGGCATCAAGAAGCTGCCCGTTCGGGTCGTTCGGTAGGCTGCTGGCCGTGATGCGTGCGCTCGCGATTACCCATGAACCTGAAGGTCACGCAGGCCAGGTTGAGGTCCGCCTTGCAGAGCGGGGATTCACGGTCGATACCCATGTCGTCACGCCCGACGCTGAACAAGCGAATACCGCTCAGCCCTGGCCCGACGTTGCGCACTACGACCTTGTGCTGGCGATGGGGTCGGTGCGATCGCTCGTGAACAAGGGCGAGATCGACACGTGGATTCACGATGAGCTCGAATTGCTGCGGGCCGCTCATGAACGCAACCAGCCGGTGCTCGGCGTCTGCTTTGGTGGCCAGCTAATGGCCGAGGCTCTCGGCGGATCGGTCGAAAAGGCACCCGTGACCGAACTGGGCTGGCACGAGATCAAGGCGTCGCCCGGCTCCGAGAACCCTGCCGGCCCCGGCCCATGGAAAGAATGGCACCACGATCGCTTCCACCCACCCGAGGGTGCCGAGATCCTGGCGATTACCGACCACGCTACGCAGCTGTTTCGCTTAGGTCGGACCGTCGGCACGCAGTTTCATCCCGAAGTCGACGTCGCTCAGATCACGGCGTGGCTGAGCGAGTGCCCGCCCGGGTATCTCGAAGAGAACGGCACTTCGGCCGAGACGGTGCTCGCCGACATGGTCACTAACGAAGAGCTGAACATCAAGCAGTGCCACGCGTTCGTCGACTGGTTTCTCGACGAGGTCGCGTTCCCCGATGGGCTACCGCAAGGATCACCTGCATGAGCGACCCTCGACCACTGATCGGGCTGTCGGGGCGCCGCAAGAAGGGCAACCAGATCGTCGACAACCTCGACACGCTGGCCCACCTCGATATCGATCTGTATTACACCGACTACGCAAGGGCAGTGCTCTCGGCTGGCGGGTTGCCCGTGCACCTGCCGCTCGATGTGGCGCCTGATGAGATCGCCGAGCATCTCGACGGCATTCTGCTGAGCGGCGGCGCCGACATCGGCCCCGAACGCTACGGCACCGACCCAGAGACTGATTTGTATCCGCCCGAGGCCGAGCGTGATGACTTCGAGCTCGCGTTGCTCGGCGAGGCCGTCGCGCGCGAGTTGCCCACGCTGGGTATCTGTCGCGGTCTGCAGCTCATCAACGTGCATGCGGGCGGAACGTTGCATCAACACGTGCCTGAGCATGCTGGCTTTGACCAGCCGCCCACGCACCATCTGCACGAAGTGGCGATCGAGCCCGACTCGGCGCTCGGTGCGCTCTATGGCGAGCGGCGGCCGGTCAACTCGTTGCACCATCAAACCGTCGACGTGGTTGGTGCCGATCTGCGAGTCACGGCCCGTTCCGATGATGGAACTGTCGAGGGCATCGAGCACGTCAAGCTGCCGGTGCTCGCAGTGCAGTGGCACCCAGAGATGCTCGCGACCGCGTCGACCGACCCGGTCTTCGAATGGCTCGTCGACGCCGCGAGTGCTCGGTAGCCAGTCGCCGGTGAAGATCGTGCAAGAGTTCCAGAGCGAGTTGCTGGCAAGTCTCGATCTCGCGCCTGACGCGTGGGTTGCACCGGGTGTGTCGATCGCAGCGACCCAAGGCCGCGTCGGCCGCCAGTCGGCCTCGGGTTACGTGGTTGGCGAGCACTTTGTGATCTGGTGCGACCCTGGCGTAGCTGATCAGGTCGCGGCGTTTCAGGCCGACGGGTCAGGTGACCTGCTCGATCAATGGAAGTCCTTCGGTGCCAGCATTGGGGCAACCTTGGGGCGCGCGGGGGTCGTGTATGTTCTGCCACCTGGGGCCGCTGTGGGCGATCCCGATGGCGTGATTTCAATCGATCCCGATGTGCCCGACGATATGGAACGCCTGCTCGGGTTCTTGGCGACCTGCGACGAAGACGATCTTGATGAGGCCGACATCTACGTTGACAGTCTCGACTCGTTGATTCGTTGCACCGAAGCCAGTCCCGATGGCCCCTTGACGTCCTATGCCAGTGCGCTGCCGTTTGAACAGGTGCCGCGATGGTGGGACATCGGCGTGCTGACACCGGTCGAGTTTCGCCGCCAAGGCCTCGGTACCCAATGCGTGCGGGCGGTCATCGCACAAACGCTGGCCGACGGCAATCAACCCCTCTACCGACACGACGCCGACAACATCGCCAGCCAGCAGGTCGCGCTCGGTCTCGGCTTCGTGCCTGCCACGCGCCTCGCCGCCATCGGGTTCTCATAGCGGCAGCTACTTCCGGCCGAGACCCCAGGATTGGTCAGCTGAGGGTGCCGATTTCGGCGTTTTCAGCCGACCAATGTTGGCGAGCGTGGGATTGGTCAGCTGTGGGTGCCGTTTTCGGCGTTTTCAGCCGACCAATGTTGGCTAGAGCAGGGTTTCGAGTACCGCGGCCACCCCGAAATCGGCGTTGCTTGCGGTGATCTCGTCGGCGATGGCCTGCGTTTCTGGCACGGCGTTTGCCATTGCAACGCCGCGGCCTGCCCACTCGAGCATCGTGAGATCGTTGTGGTTGTCGCCGAACGCGATCACCTCGTCTGCTGCGATGTCGAGTTGATTGCACAGCCGAGCTAGTGCTGATCCTTTGTCGGCGCCCGGCGGGGTGATCTCGATGAAGTTGCCACCCGACGTCGTGACATGTACATCGTTCGGTACGTGGGGCTTAATCAGGTGCAAAAGATCGAACGTTGTGACACTGGGGTCCGCGACGAAGATTTTGCCGACGTCATCGTCGGTCGGTGCCGCAGCAGCACCGTAGGACTCGCGCATGCCACCGTCGACCGAAGTGGGGAACATCTGCAAAAAGGTGTCGGTCCACACGAATCCATCGCTGTGTTCGAAGCCAAAGCCGACGTCATCGCTGCCGAGCGCGGGTCCAAGCTCGCTGCGCAGTCGTGCGACGACCTCGGCGGCAAAGGTCAACCGCTCTTCGAGCTCGCCGGTGTTCAGGTTGCTGCGATGGCCGCCGTTTGAGCCGATGAACCAGTCGAGACGCGCACCAGTTCTTGTCGCTCGTTCGAC
>Ga0114956_1000888_pt1 | contig 22880 bp, 18 predicted proteins | sample MaitaG_FD_87304 | JGI IMG/M metagenome (GOLD analysis project Ga0114956, IMG submission 87304) | Marine algal microbial communities from Maine, USA - Maine_Asex2 metaG | ecosystem: Host-associated > Algae > Red algae > Unclassified | place: Maine, USA | collected 2015-01-05
AAATTCGGATGACGTTTGCTACCAGTGGGAAGATCTAACGTCCGAATTCACGAGGAGAGGGGGAGCTAAATTTTGGTTTCTGCACCGCTAGTAAAATCTAAAGTAAGTGCCATTGGGCGATAGCTTAACGGCACTTATTTTCAATTCTTTCTGGGCGGTAGCCCCAAAATACAAACCCGCAGCGCCAGCAAGTGAGTCACCGCGCGCCAAAAAAACTCACTTGCTTGCGGGCTTGATGATTAAGTCGGCTTTCGATTTTAATGTGAGCCGTTTGGGCGTTAGCCCCGGTTTTGCGATGACCAACCGCGGCTGCCGCCCAAACGGCTCACTTAAACAAATAGAATCGCACTTAATCAACCAGCTGGCCGGTAAATGAGTTTTTCCGGCACGCGATTCACGCTATCTATCGCTGCGAGTTTATATTTCGCAGGTAACGCTCGTTAACCTGAACGCGCTTCTTTAAGTCGGAGTCGTCGTCAACACCTTGGATTCTGTTTTCTCACCATCAAATGCCGTTACGAGAATTTTGGTTCCCGGTTCTACTTCCACTAACCCCTGTACCTTGGGCACGCCCTGACTGTCAGAGCGAGCCCCACGCACAGGATGCCCTTGGATGGTCATAAAACGAACATCCGCCGATGGCAGCGTTTTGAAGTCCGGCAACTTTGACTTCAGCGGCCGGCCCGTCGTTGACACATCCGTTTCGATGGCCCCGCCACCGCGCGGAGACTCCGACGGCGCGTCGACCAAGTTCCTAAGCCGCATCGCGATCTCAGAAACATTCGGCTGCGTGTCAAATTCCATCTCCAAAAAATTCCAATAGTAGGGTTCGCCATCACCCCGCGGCGTCAAACTTGGATCTCCATAGTCTTTATGATAGAGACCAACGATCTCTAAATCACGTCCATCGACGTCCTGCATCTCGGGACCAAACCCCGGGATAACGATTCGTCCACCGCTGCGTCCGATCGGACCAAAGCTGCATTCGATGACACGCTGATCCTTGTTCTTGATCAGGCAACCGTTGTGGACGTCGCCATAAACTGAAACCACCCCATCGCGCGATCCCATTAGCTCTAGGACTCGATCTGCTCCCGCCTTCACCCATCCCGCGTAATCGGCGACGACGCGGTCACGTTGGTCAAAGAACATAGGATGATCGCCACTTCGGGTACGCTTATCGCCGCCCCAAACGGTGTGCATCCCGCTGATGCCAGTCATACAAATCACCGACGAAGTGTCTGTCGCCAGCAACTCCTGCAACCAGGCAAACTGCGCTTCACCAAGCAAACTGCGCGTCGGATCGGTGCGGTCGTAAAGGCTTTTGAATTTCTCCCAGCCCGCATCGTCCCACATATCAACGTCTTGGCTGCTACGCCACGAACGGGAATCGCACACAACTAACGTGAAGTCCTGCTGCGGCATTTTCCACGAGCGCCACGTCTTTAAATTTGCTGTCGGATCAACCTCTTCGGCTCCGGTAACCAAATGGTGTACGATCTGAAAATTTCGTCGCATGTAGTCACGGTCTTGGCCCAGCCCTTCGACGTTACGCATCGCAATTTGTTCGGGCCCTTTCACATCGTCCATACCAAAATCATGATCGCCGGGATTTATCACGTTCCAGTGTCGCATCATCTGCCAACGACTGGTCGGCCCACAGATCGACTGGGTCACAATTTTGTAGGCATCGTCGGTGCTGGGCGGATAAAGTTCGAGTTCCATGTACCAGACATCGTCTTCCCAAAGCATGACTTGGAAATTGTAATCGTCCAGATGCTTGTAGGCTTCGACGGTCGGTTGATCTCGAATTGCCCATCCCCGCTGGTCCATCTTCCACCCGTCCTCGGTGCGTTGCTGAAGGCCTTGACTGATCGCGTGACAACTCAATCCGCAGACTTTATAAGGCGCCGTTAACCGCGGAAGACGCCCCACATAATTTCCGCCGTCGGGCACGTCGCCGACCAAACCCGTATACCTGCCACACGCATCAGTGCCGACCCGGTTATCCGCGGTCACATTCACGCCGTCTTTCCAAACCGTGTAGTACAGCGTCTTATCGCCGGGATTTGCAGGCAATTCAACATTCAAAACAGCCGTGTTCCGCCGCCACTGATTGTCGACGATGACGCCTGAACCGGCGACCGGAACGTTCTCCCAACCACCGGCGGGGGACTCTGAATCGGCGACCCGCAGTTCTGCCACGTTGCCATTGGAAGCAAACAGCCCGACGAATTTGACCTTCCACTGGTCGTCTTCCAACTTCAGCGTATCGCCCAGCGGATAACAAGAATAACAATCCGATAAACCTACGTTTCGAGGATTTGAATCAGTCGATTTGACGCTCAGTTGATCCAACCCAAAATCAATTAGACCGCGCCCCGCCACTCCCAGATATCCGGTGACGTGCTTGCGATCCAGGACGTGCGTAAGTGTCGTCTCATCACCTCCGGAATTGAAGGTAGCCTCGATCTGCGCCTCTTTGTCGCCCTGGGGTGTCACAACGATCGAAAGCTTGCACAGGTCGCCGGGTTTGAGTTCAAAGGAATCAGAGCCAACGGATTTTTGTTCAGGCAGCTTGACATGCTGTCGTCCGCGCCAGGTTACCTTCGGCGGAAGAATGATCTCTAAACGATTTGCATCGGTCCACCCCACCACCACGGCGTTTCTGATTGAGTGAAAGCTCTCGAATAAAGTTTGGCCCCCAAGAGCGACTCCCATGACGCCGTGGCCGTCTTGATACATGTTCCAGTTTTCATCATCACCCGGTTTTCTTTGGCGGCGAGGCGCAACAAAAGTGAACTCAGCCTCCACCTCGTAACGCCCCTCTAAAAACCATTGGGGCCGGTATGCGATCCCCAGCGGCAGCGAAGGATCGTACTCGATCTGGTAATCAAAACCGTGCGTTTGTCCATGAAAAGGAAACCCCGTATGCCTCGCGCGGTCACCGTAGTTCTCTATACGCCGCCTTAGTGTTCCATCTTTGATCTGCCAGTACCCGGGATTCAAGCTTTCCCATTGGTGACCGAGATACAGTGAATCTTCGCCGCCGGGCAGCAGATCATTGGCCGTTGGTAACATCACCGCATGGGAAACCGCATCAGCGCCAACCGCATCAGCGCCAACCGAAGCACCGCTCATCGCAACCCCCGCTGCGGTCGCCGCAGACGCCGCCAAAAACTTTCGCCTGTTTAGTGTTTTACTATCGGCGGTGTCTTTTGAATTTTCCATAATGGCGATCAGAGGCTGTGTAGAGAATATGTTTGGCAAATGAAAGAAGCATTTAGCGTGCGAAGATACCTCAAACCGAGCAGCCTTCGCAAAACAAAAACCATCCAACTCGCTAGAAATCTTCTGAAATCGCTTGCATTGCTCATCGTGGCAAGCGACAAATGAGGTTCATTCAAATTCAAGCGCGTTATTTTTCCGAGGAAGCCACTATGTTACGTCGAAAATTTCTCTCCACGACTGCTGCAACAACAGCCGGTTTGACGGCTGGCCTGTTTACGCTTCCCAAAGCAGCCAAAGCGCTTCACACCTTCGATGAAGCCAAAAAATATCGCGTAGGACTGATCGGAACGGGTTGGTACGGCAAGGTGGACCTGTTCCGCTTGCTTGCTGTGGCACGCAACGAAGTTGATGTTGTCGGACTCTGCGACGTCGATAAGAAGATGCTCTCTCAGGCGGCGAAGCTTACCGCCGAGCGTCAACAATCAGGCAAAGAACCGGCATTGTACGGCGACTATCGAAAACTTTTAGAAGATCAGAACTTAGACATCGCGTTGGTTGGCACGCCCGATCACTGGCACGCATTGCCGATGATCGAAGCTTGCAAGGCGGGGTGTGATGTGTACGTCCAAAAACCCGTCGGCGTTGATTTTATCGAAGGCGAAGCGATGGTGGCCGCGGCGCGGAAGTACGACCGCGTTGTGCAAGTCGGTACACAGCGGCGTAGCACTCCGCATCTGCTGGAAGCCCGAGACAAATATGTAACGACGGGGCGCATCGGAAAAATTGGACGCGTCGAGATCCACAGCTACTACGCCGGCAGACATGGCTTGAACGGAAAAGTCATCCAACCACCCGCAGGATTAGATTATGAGATGTGGACCGGACCGGCTCCCATGCGTCCGCTGTACGAGAACATGTTGCCGGTCGCTTGGCGAGCCTTCAGCGAGTACGGAAATGGAGCGATAGGGGACCTTTGCGTTCATTTCTTTGACTTGGCCAGGTACTTTTTGGATCTGGGATGGCCAGAACAAATTTCGTGCAGTGGCGGTGAATTTGTGGACACCGAGAACATCTCCAATATCCCCGACACACAAGACGCCATTTTCAAGTATCCCGGCATGGATGTGGTTTGGACCAACCGGGCGTGGGGAAATCCTGTTGAAAAGGACTATCCGTGGGCGATGACGTTCTTTGGTTCGCAGGGGACACTGAAAATGAACTTGAATAAGTACGAGTTCATCCCTACCGGCGGCGGTGAACCTGAAGTGGGCAAATTCTTAGCCGAAGAAGCGTCGGAGCTGGAAAAACAAGAAGAGCGTTTTGATTTACCAACCCTCGGAGCCACTCGTCGGCACCTGAAGAACTTCTTTGACGCCGTCAAGACGCGCGAAAAACCGGTCGCTGATATTTTACAAGGACACATTTCTTCCTCGACATGTGTGCTGGCAAACAATGCGATGGAGTTGGAACGGACCTTAAAATTAGATCCAGAAACGGGGCGTCCTCAGGGAGATAACGAAGCAACCAAACTATTGGCACGCGATTATCGACAGCCTTGGGTCCACCCCACGGCTGAAAGTGTTTAAGGCATTTAATGCGTTTAGGGCGACTAATCAACAAGCATCTCAGCGTATCGGTCGCCCGAGAAGTCCATAATTTCTTGCGGTTTAAGTGCGTAGCGGAATAAGTGCGTTCATGTCGGTCGTTTTGGGATCACCGGCAGTCGCAATCCTGTTGCGGCATCATTTCAATCGATTGTTGTTGCTGACCGCTGCGTGAAAACAATTTTTTAAAAACCTTAGCGTGCGTCCAGCGTGCACAACATCCGATGCTCTCAAGGGTTGGGAATTGTGCCGCGTGTCTAAGTTCGATAGCGGTCATTTCTGCCGCTTGTCAACAATTGATTGCCCAAGTATTAATTAGCACGTCGCCCGCATGAACACCGCCGCTGAATCTTTCTTCACGGCACCCACCTTCGAATTTCACCCTTGAATTGCTTGCGGCTGATCACTTTTGATGAAAGGTGATCCGAATTTGACAGCCGAATTTTTCAGGGGAAGATATGAGCAAGAGAGTATCTCAAGGTGTGAAGTTGCGCGCACGATGGCAATTTTTTCAACCGCAGTTTTTTCTTGGAAGTAGCTTGATCGTAGCGATAGTTTTATCGACGATGCCGGCGACCGCCGACGCGCAAGTCAAGGAAACGCCCAACCGCTGGATCCGTGGCGTGGCCAAGGTAACGCTGGATCAAAGTGGTAAATCACAGATTTCGTTCAACCCACGTAGGTGTCGAGAACTGGGGCCGGAATTGTGCGAGTTCTTTCGGACCCATGAGTATGGGCACGTGAATCTGAAACACTTGGAACGCGGCGTTGCTCCGTCTCAGGCAGAAGCCGAAGCCGATCTGTGGGCCGCCCAAAACGCCTCGCCAAACGCCGTCCGTGCGGCCAAGAAATTTTTCCTCTCCGGTCAAGGGGGAAGCCGCGTTCACGGTTCTCCGCAAGAAAGAGCGCGGCGAATGGACGCCGGTCGGTCGTCCCTGACACGAAGTTCCATATCCAGAGGTTCGCCAACGAAGACGACGACCAACAAGGCAAATCGACGTGTCTTAAGGACGACTCCTAAAAGCTATTCGGCCACTTCCAAACGGTGGGTACGCTATCGCGTCGATCCTGGCAATTCGCGCGATAAGATTTCTCCAAACGCGACAATAACCACGACTCGAACGACAACTGGCCATAGAACCCGACTGCCTTTGTCGGCTCAGATTACGGTCACAAGAAAGCCCGTACAATCGGTTTCGCAAACTGTTTCGCAATCAGCTTCTCAGACGGCTTCACAGGCCTCTACAAATACGGGGAAAACCGTGCGCTATGTCGTTCGCAGTCCCATCAAAGCGTCTCAGTCGAAACGTCGCACTTCTACAGGTTACGTGCCGCGCGGTGATTTCCTCAATCCGCGATAATTTTTTGCCGGCGGATAATTCAAAACTTATGCCTGGCTCTGCCAAGACGCCATAAAAACTTTTTTAAGATTCTGATCGGATCGTAGATTTCCGAATTTTGGTGACTAATTGGACAGCGCCACTTTCGTGAGCGGCAAATCGCTAGCCGCCGGTCAATAGTGGGCAGAGCCGGCAACTAGCGCCCAATGGCACTTACTTTAGATTTTACTAGCGGTGCAAAAACCAAAATTTAGCTCCCCCTCTCCCGGAAAATTCGGACGTTAGATCTTCCCACTGGTAGCAAACGTCATCCGAATTTTTAGGGAGAGGGGAAGCTAGTTTTTATGGTTGGATTTAAAGTAAGTGCCATTGAAAGTAAGTGCCATTGGGCTAGGTTCTTGCCGCTCACCGTTTCGATACCACGATAATAACCAGTGTTTTGATTCAAATGTGGCGCTGTCCAACTAATCTACCGACAGTTTCCTGAGTTTGATTTGCAGCTTTGTATTTATTCTCAACTGAACGCAGGAAATTAGCCGCGCCGGAACCACGTTCCGGCGCGGCGTTTTTTTTGCTTTTTTGGCATCCGTAAAAATAATTCGTTTTCTTTTCAAATATCTGCAGCCGCACGGCGAAAACTCCTCAGTCGTATTCCGCTGCGTATCTATAGGCGGATCAATAGCGAAAGTAATCGGCGATAGCCGCAATCTAGTTATGGGAGTTTAAGATGAAGATTTTTAAGAAAATGGTGGCAGGTACTTTGGGTGCCGTTTTAGTCGGTGGCCTACTGTTTGGCAGTAACGTCGTGCCCTACGCTCAGACCGCCTATCAGCGTCTGACCGATTCGGCTCAAGATGCCGTGCCAATTTCCTTTCAAATTGACGCCGCCAAACAACAGCTGGCCAAAATCGGCCCAGAGGTGAACAATATGTATCACCAAATCGCCAAAGAAAAAGTTCAAGTGAAACGACTGGAACAACAGTTGGTCAAACAAAAAACAGAACTCGAAAAAAGCCGCTCTGAAATACTTGCTTTGCGTCAGCATTTAGATTCGGGCAAAGAATTTTTCGTCGCCACCAACTCAAAGGCATACACCAGCGATCGCGTCAAGGAAGACCTGCGACATAGATTTACGCTGCACCAAACCGCAGAACAGCGACTCAAGACCGCTGAGAAAACTTTGGCCTTGCGTGAATCAGCGCTCAACGCGGGTTTCGAAAGCTTGGAGAAAGCTCAAGCTCAACAGCGCGAACTTCAAGTCAAAATTGAAACGCTTAACGCTCGCAACCGAATGAACGATTTGGTCAAAACAACAGCGCATTACGATTTCGATGACAGCCAACTCTCACGCACACGAACAATGGTCGATGACATCAGCGCTCGTATCGAAGCCGAAGAAGAAATGCTGAACCTTGCCCCTGTGGTCTTTGGTCAGATCCCTGTCAACGGCGAAGCGGATGGCGCAGTCAGCAACTTGCTGGAAGAACTGGATGCTTACTTCAATTCCTCTCAAGCCACACAGGAGCCAGAGGCCGAGGAAGTGAAGTCAGACGCGCATTTGAACTCCGAACGGGTCGCAAGTTAGGCTCCGTTGGGTAACGGTCAGCGGCAAGTCACTAGCCGCCGGTTCGCTGCATTGTATTCCGGCGGCTAACACCTTGCCGTTCAGTTAAAAATGGGAAAATGCTCCAACGCTGTTAACTTGACTATCAGCCGCACGTTTATACGTGCGGCTTTTTAAACGGCGTCTCTCGACATACCGCTATATTGAGCACTCCAGACTCGGCGACTGGAACCGGCGACTGCAAACCGATAAACTGAAACCATGAATGCAGATTCGACTTACGATTGCAAAACGCCAGCGGTGGAGCCACTTACCGACTTTATCATCTGGGTGGATGGCGTTGGTGGCTTCCTCATTTGCAGCGGCCTCCACAACAAAATCGGTCAAGCCATCCCAGATTCGGAGGTGACGATTCCATTACGAGGTGATCTGGACCGCGTCCACGCAGAAATTGAGACGGTTCAGGACCGTCATCTGCTACATCCCATCGGAACCGTCTCGGTCGACGGTTCTCAGTTGCAAGAACCGACCGTGCTGCTTCATGGGCAAACGATCCAGCTGGGCCGTACCGTCGCGATCGGCTACCGTAAGCCTCACCCGTTGAGCTCGACGGCGGTGTTGGATTTTGTGTCTCGGCATCGAACGTTTCCTTGGTCGGACGCCGCACTGATTGCAGGCGATTCGATCGTGCTGGGCAGCCAATCAAGAAACCACATCGTGTGCCCGCGTTGGGATGAAGAACTGATTCTTTTTCGTCGTCAAAATCAGTGGCTTTGTAAAACGAAGGCCACGGTTTTTTTGGATGGAAGCCCGCTGAAGGCAGACTCAATTTTGCAAGGGAAAAGCCGTGTTGTTGGCGACGATTTTTCGTTTTCCATCGAAGCAATTTGAGGGGGTTGTTGATTAAGTCGGCTTTCGATTTTTTATGTGAGCCGTTTGGGCGATAGCCCCGGTTTTGCGATGACTAAACCGAGGCTACCGCCTAAACGGCTCACTTAATCAACAAGCCCTGAGCATCAAAACGCAAACGCTCACACACCCGCAACCGGCGCTCAAAGATTCGCTATTTGAGCTATAATGGGTTGTAATCTTATGAAGAGTTTGGCCGATGGTACTGAATCGAAACATGGTATTGAAAATCCCTCTGCGGCGTGACATGCAGGTGCGGAATTTTATCGTTGCTGCTGCCGACGGGACAACTGCATGAAATTTTCCTATCCAAGTGGTACGAAACCGCTGCAAGGATACACGATCAAACGTGGCATCGGCGTAGGAGGTTTTGGGGAGGTCTATTTCGCGATCAGCGATGCCGGCAAAGAAGTCGCGCTCAAGAAAATCCAACGCAATTTGGACATTGAACTCCGTGGTGTCCGCCAATGTTTAAATCTTAACCACGTGAACCTCATTTCACTTTGGGACATAAAAACAAATGGACAAGGTGAAAGCTGGGTCGTGATGGAATACGTCCCTGGTGTCTCGCTGCGGGATGTGATCGAAGCCTTCCCCAGCGGCATGCCGGAAACTGAGATCAAAAAATGGTTTGCGGCCACCGCGTCGGGTGTGGCCTATCTGCACAAACACGGCATTGTCCACCGTGATCTCAAACCAGGTAACATTTTTCGCGACGACGATCAGCACATCGTCAAAATTGGTGACTACGGGCTGTCGAAATTCATCGCATGCGATCGCCGATCAGGGCACACCGAAGCCGTCGGTACTTTCCACTACATGGCCCCTGAAATCGGCAAAGGCGTCTACGGAAAAGAAATCGACATCTACGCTTTGGGAATTCTACTGTTTGAGATGTTGACCGGTGACGTTCCATTTGATGGTGAAAGCTCCCAAGAGATCATCATGAAGCATCTAACGGTGAACGTTCCCCTTGAAAAAATTCCTCCCGCCTTCCACCGCGTTGCGCTGAAGTCGCTCAACAAGGATCCGCAGTACCGTTATTCTTCAGTACAAGAGATGGTTAAGGAACTGCCTTGGCGCGACCTTGCGACCAACAGCGAAACCATCACCGCTCAGTATGCGATGGGGCACCCTTCGCTGATGGCGGCTTCTGGATGCGATAGCCAACCTCCGATCAGCTACGGCAAGGCAAAGATTGCTCCTATATTCATCAGCGGAGACGCGATCGAAATCTTGCGTGAGGACACCGTCTTTGGGGAAGTTCAGCCCAGGCAAACAGGTTCGGTGCCCGATGGCGTCGTGGTACACAATCCGGCGATCCACAAATCTACGTCTCCACACTCCAAGGATAAAAGTTCGCTCGAGTGCACTTCAAACGAGCCGGACCTGATTGCTGATTCAGCTGATGCGATCAAGGGCGCTGGACCTGAAACATCAGCCAACGCTGATCCCGTCGCAGAACCTCACGTTTCAGAACGAATCACATCGGTGGGCCGCCGCAACGAACGATTCTCGAATCTCTCTATTATCGACGATAAAATTGACAAAGCTCACCCGTTGGTTGACTGGTGGACGCATAGACCTGCGGCCACATTGACGAAGATGATGCTGATGGGATTGGCCTTGGGTTTGATTTTACTGCAACCCGCATGGCTTTTAAAATGCGCCTTCATCGGCGGGCTGTTTTATCTGGTCGCTTACGTTCGGCGGCACGGTGCGATGCACGGCCGGAGCTCTGACCCTGCTGCTGGTTTTGCGACGGGCGTGTCGACCAAGGACGCTACCACAAAGACGATTGGATTTAGGAAGACACTCTCCACGTTCGGGCTGAGCTGGACTCAATTGGAGACCGCGCGGTCGTGGCTGGATGAACGCTCTTGGCGGGAACGCCTGACAGAGTTGATTGGTTCACTATTGATCGCCGCATTGTCCTGTATCGTATTGAACTTAATTCCGCTTTGCATGTTAGCCCCGGTCACCAATGATGCTTCCCCGATCGAACCGATCGTCAATTTGTGGGGGCGCTACGCGTTTGTGACGACGGTCAGTGTGATTGCTTGCTGGATCGTATTAACCGGTGGGAAATTGTGGGAAATTGGCCGAGGCGAGGTATGGCTGCGCCGATTGGCAATGGTCATGATAGGATCGGTGATCGGAATCGCCGGTTGGACGGCCGCAGACTTTTTTGGAATCGCGTTGACCCAACCCAGTGGAATCAATGCGAGCGAATTTACCGGGTTTAAGATCAGAGGCGTCCCTGTGATCCCCGCTTACTTGATATTTTTCATGGTCTTGTTCGGTTCATTGCGATGGTGGTACCAAGTCGATCCATTGCGAAAAACGCGGCTGAGCCTGTGGACGGTAGGGCTGTGTTTTGTTTGGGCGGTCGTGTTCAGCCACATTTTGGGCCGGTCGTCGATCACTCATGGTCTGTTCGCGATCGTTGTTTCGACTTCGCTGCAGTTGTCAGCGCCATGGATCGGCGAGGGACAAAGAAAAAAAATCGTCGCCAGCGCGCGTCAATGACGATAGGCAATGAAGAAACTGCTGTGTTATGCTTTAAAGGTGATCAGCAACCACTTCAAAATTCGTTCGACTATGACATTGGCTTACCAAGCGAGGCTACGACGCCGTTTTATCGCATGGCCGACCTTAAACGCGCTGACAATGACGATACTTCTCATCCTTTGCGGCGGTGTCGGCACCGCCAATGCCCTAGAAGAACTTTCGACACTTCCCGACTGGGTCAAGCAAGGCAGCTTTGAAGACGGTGAGACAAATTTTTTGATTGTCGAGACTGAAGAATTCTTTCTACGTTCCGAGGCATCGATGGTGCTGATGGGAAAAATCAGAGATGCCGTTGACAGTCAAATCGACAGGATCGTTGGTGCTGGGGGGTGTCGATACGTCGATCTGAATGACAACTTCATTCAACGCGTAGTCGTTGCCGAGGAAATGGTGATTGAAAAGACGAGCGCCGCCCCTGAATCACAGAAAGTTATCCGGCGACACATCGGATACGCGAAACTCCGATTCGATGACAAATTCAGCACAATTGTAAATCAACAGTATCAGCTAAACTTCAAAGCGGCACGATTGAAATGGACGGGGGTCGCGGGGATCCTGACGTTGTGCTGGTTGGCCGCTGCCTATGGTTACCTTCGCCTTGATAATGCCACGCGACATTTTTACTCACGCCGTTTGCAAACCTTGGCATTTATTTCATGCTTGATCCCTTTAATAATTGCCATTTTGGTGGCAATCGGTTGGAAACTATTTTGACGGATCAACTACGCACGATTCGCCGAAGAACGTTTCAATTTACCGACCTCCAAACGTAGATCTACATTTTTTTAACGGAAGGACCGCCATGCCTGAAGGCCATACTGTTCACCGCATGGCACGAGACCATCGAAAGCATCTTGCCGGTCAGGTGATCCGCCTTTGCTCTCCCCAAGGCAGGTTCGCCGCCGAGGCAAAACGGCTTGATCGCAAACAACTGACTTCGGTATCGGCTCATGGCAAACATTTATTTTACCGATGGACAAATCCTCAAACCAGCAGTGGCCGAGAAACCGTCATGCACGTTCACTTGGGCCTCTATGGAAAGTTCCGCGTTCATAAAAACCCTCCGCCTGCCCCACGCGGGGCGGTGCGCGTCAGAATGATCGGTGACCGACGCACCATCGATCTAAATGGTCCAACGAAGTGCGAGATCCTGAAGGCTTCGCAACTGAGTACTCTTAAAGGACGTTTAGGGGTAGATCCTCTTGACCGAAATGCCCAACAGGAGCTTGCTTTTGCCCGGATCAGCAAAACAAGAAAACCAATCGGTTCAGCATTGCTAGATCAGTCTTTGATTGCGGGGATCGGAAACATCTATCGCGCAGAGATCTTGCACTTGTTGAAGATCGATCCCGAGAAGCCCAGTTGTAAACTGTCCCGCGCTCAGTTTGACAAAATGTGGCAGTTAACGGTCGACCTTTTTCAAATTGGCGTCAAGCAGAACAAAATTATCACCGTTGATATAAATTCGATCAACAAACCGATCGGCCGGCTGACCAAAAACGAACGATTGCTAATCTACAAAAAGCAAAGATGTTCATTTTGTAACGGTGTGGTCAGAAAGTGGACTTTGGGGGCAAGGACAATGTACGCTTGCCCCTCATGCCAGTGCTGACACGATAGTGCTTCATGCTTTGCCAGGTCAAACTTCAGCGCTGTGTCGAACGACGATCTGATCCAGCGGATTTCTTACCTTGGCAAAGTTCTGTTGCTGATCATCTTCGGATCGATACCCAACAGGCAGCAGAACGGTTGCGGTAAGACTCTGATCGCCCAAATTTAGCAGCCGATCATATTGGGAGGGGACAAATCCTTCCATCGGACAACTATCCACTTTCAACGCCGCACAGGCCGTCATCATATTGGCCAGCGCGATGTAGATCTGTTTCTGAGCCCAGTGGACGCGTTGCTCGTTTGTCATCGACATCAGCGCGCCAATCATTTGCTTCGCATACCCGTCGAGTTCACCTTGCGGTAAATCGCGGACCTTCTCCGCCAGTCGCGCCATGTTGCGAATGAAGGCTTCATCAACGTCGGTACGAGCGGCCAAGACGATCACATGGGATGCCTGAGAGACCTGCGGTTGATTGTATGAGAAAGGAACCAGTTCGTCCTGCGTTTTCTGATCGGAGACAATGACGAATTTGAAGGGCTGCAAACCGTAGGAGGTTGCAGCCAAGTTTCCAGCAGTCAAAATTGTTTCCAGATCCGCATCGCCAACTTTTTTCGACGGGTCAAATTGTTTCGTCGCGTAACGCCAATTGAGGGCATCAATAAGGTTCATGATCAACTTCGAAAAGGAGCGTGTCAGAAAGCCGGATTATAGCTTCAGTCCCCGCTCGACTACAGCCCTCGAAAATATTACCCGTTGAATGTTCCGATTGCGAAATGCCTTTCTTGGCGGGTTAAAACACCGCACCACGTTCACCAGGGTTGCAATCTACTGTGAGCGATCTTGTTCGAAAATCCTCAGTCCAACAAAGCAAGATTGATGGATTTAAACCATTCAAATTTAGCAGACGGAGTGAAACTCCAATCTGCGGGCGGTAAGAAGTCATCTGCCAGTGGCCTTAAGAACGCTCGGCAAATTTGGTAAACAACCAGCCCCAAAGCCCACGCAATCAAAAATCACAGGAGTGGTTATGACTCAGATGGATTGACGTCACCGAAGCGATATCCGATGCCGCGGACCGTCTCGACCGCTCGCGCTGCGTCGCCCATTTTCTTGCGGAGTGAGCGAATATGAACGTCGATAGTGCGCTCCAGCACCATCGTATCGGCCCCCAAGGCCAAATCAATCAGCTCAGTGCGATCGAAGGCTCGCCCCGGCTGTCGAATCATTGTGTCCAGCAACCGGAATTCACTCGGCGTTAAATCCATCGGGCTTTGGTCCACAGAAGCACGATGCTTGATCCGATCAACTGAGACCCGACCGATCGTCACCACGTCAGCTCCACCAAGATCTCGTTCGCGCCGTCTAAGTAGCGATTTAATGCGCTCCATCAAAACTCTAACGCTGAAAGGTTTAACGACGTAGTCATCAGCGCCAACAGAAAAACCGATTAACTGATCTGTTTCTTCTGACTTCGCAGTCAGCATCATGATGGGCGTTTCGCGTGTTACGCGTTCAGCCCGCAACTGCCGACAGGTTTCTATTCCATCCACCACGGGGATCATCACGTCCAGAATAATTAGATCAGGATCTTTGGACCGCGCTTGATTGAGACCGTCTTGTCCGTCGTGAGCGCAGAAGACTTCGTAACCAGAGTTGGTCAGGTTGTACTCAAGAACGTTGGCGAGGGAACGGTCATCTTCGACGACCAAAATTTTGGTTTTTGACATAAATTGACGAGCACACAAGGCGAGAGATGATGTATTACTTGCTTTCAATCATGTCCATCAGGTGGTCGATCCGGACAATACGTTTTAAATGATAGCAGATAACTTAATCGCTAAAATTAAGAGTTCATGAACATGAACTGCCGTAGATCACCAAATCAAAATTCAAATACCCGTCGGACCCGATAGAAGGTCATGAAGGGGTTTTATTCTTCATAAAACGCGACGGTCGCACGATTTTCGTACAGCAGTAATGAAGATTTAAAGAAAAATTAATCTAAATATTATCTTAGCTGAATGACTTAAACGTTTTCGTAACGGTGCCTGACGATTTCGCCGGTCGCCAAATAGATGACATCCTCAGCGATGTTGACCGCATGATCGGCGATGCGTTCAACGTGTCGTGAGACGGAGAAACAATGCAGCGATGCACTGACGATATCGGGCTCCTGTTTCATCAGCGATTTGATGCCCGCGATCACAGACAGCTGAAGTTCGTCAACGGTGCGGTCTTGGCTGATAATTTTTTTAGCCAGTTCTGCGTCGGTATCGATGAACGCATCGATCGCTTGTCGCACCATTTCGGCGGCGATCCCAATCATCCGCGCCAGATCATCAGGAATCGGAAAATTGGCATAACGATGGAGGCCCACCGCTCGGTCGGCGATGTTGCAGGCCAGATCAGCAATTCTCTCCAAATCTGAATTGATTTTCAGAACTGTTGCCACATGACGAAGGTCACCCGCGAAAGGTTGATGCAATGCCAGAATCTTGAGACAGTCTTCTTCGATCTCAACTTCCGTCTGGTCAACGACCTTGTCGGCGTCGATCACTTCCTTGGCCAATTCGATATTACGATCGCAAAGGACTTCGGTGGACTGCCCGATCATGCGTTCGACACTACCGCACAGGGAAACCAATCGATTCTGAAGTCGCTCGACATCGCGCTGAAGATACTTGGAAATGACAGACTCCTTGGAACTAAAAGTTTTTTAAATAACCGATAAAATAGCGCGGATCAATCGCAGGCGGGAGAGTCAATTCGAGATCGCGGTCTCAATTTTCATCTTACGCGATACCAAATATACGAAACACAGAGCCACGCACTCGCGCGTGGTGACGCTTGAGACTAATCGGACTTACCCGAACTTACCCGTTACATAGTCTTCTGTTTTTTTCTGCCGTGGGTTAGTGAAAACCTGATCCGTCTGACCTTCTTCGATGACTTCACCTTTGAAGAAAAATGCCGTCCGATCGCTACAGCGTGAGGCCTGCTGCATGTTGTGTGTCACCATCACGATTGTATATTGCTCCCGCAGTTCATAAATCAAATCTTCTACACGTGACGTCGATCCGGGATCGAGCGCGGAGCAGGGTTCGTCCATCAACAGAATTTCTGGCCCCGAGGCAATCGCGCGGGCGATGCACAGCCTTTGCTGCTGTCCACCAGAGAGGCCCAAAGCCGATTTGTTCAACCGATCCTTCACTTCATCCCAGACAGCGGCTTTCCTCAAGGACCATTCCACGAGTTCGGCCAGATCTTGCTTGCCGATCTTGAAGTGCAGGCGTGGCCCGAATGCGACGTTATCGAAAATGGTTTTGGGAAACGGGTTGGGCTTTTGAAAGACCATCCCAATGCGACGTCGGAGATCAACAACGTCGGTCTGCCGATCAAGGATTTGCAAATCACCGACCTTAATCGAACCGGTCGCGTTGGCCGACACGACGATGTCGTTCATTCGGTTGATCCATTTCAGCAACGTGCTTTTTCCGCATCCTGAGGGGCCAATAAAAGCCGTCACCTGTTTGACAGGCAAATTCAAGTTCACGTCGTGGATTGCTTGAAAATCACCGTAGAAAGCGTTAAAGGACTTAATGGCAATTGCGACCTTCGGTTCGCTTGGGGATTTTTGATGAGGAGAAGAAGCTTGCGAATGAAGGGTTGTCTTCTTCGGTTGATCTTGATCTAAGTCTGTCAACGTTTGGCTCCACGACATAGTTTTCTCAGTTTTAGCACGCGTGATTAAACCCAAATGGTTCGTCATAAATCACGTTTGACTCGCCATTAACCTAACATTTTTTCGTAACGGCTGCGGATCAGAATCGCTACGGAGTTCATCACTAACAGCAGAACCAGCAAAACGATGATTGCGGCGGCCGCGAGGTGCTCAAAACCCACGTTTTCATCCCCCGCCCATTTGTAAATCGTGACCGGTAAAACGGGCGTCTTCGCCATTAAATGAGTCAAACCGTTGGTAGTCACCAGAACACCTCCCATCACCGCTAAAACGGGGGCCGCTTCCCCGACGGCGCGGCTCATCGCCAATATAGCACCGGTCATAAATCCAGGTGTCGCTGCCGGTAAAACGACTTCACGAACGGCCTCCCACTGGGTCGCGCCCATCCCCAACGCGGCTTCCCGCAACGACGCCGGCACCGCTCGCAATGCCTCTTGTGACGCAATGATCACGATTGGCAAAATAACCAAACCCAATGTCAAACCCGCCGCCAAAACGGTTTTCCCAAAAGGTAAGTGAAAGTAGAAAAACGATTTTTCGGCATACAGCGAAGGCTTTTTGCCCTTCACGACCGTCTGATTCAACAACACGGGATCATTCTTGGGTGCCGCAGAACGACGATCGACTACCTTCAGCATAAAGACGTTCCCCTGAGAATCGACGGCTTCCAAAGGTTGGTCAACACGAAACGATTTATCTGTTTTGTCAGGGCAGGGGAAGTTTACAATGTCTCCGCCCAAAGTTCTCATCTGATACCGATAATTGGCTCCAATTTCGTAAGATGGCGGATCATTGGGCGTGATCGAGGGAAAGTAGCTGAACATATAAACAAACGCCGTAACACCCAAAATCCCATAGACGATCGAGGGCACGCCTGCCAGATTATTAATGTTTAATTGCACGAGCCAATGCAACCCTCGCAACCATTTATTGCGTGGTTGAAATTCCTCAAGAAAAATTGCCGTTCCAATCCCAATCGGTAATGCACAGATCGCGCATAAAACGCACATGGCAATTGATCCCACGATCGCTTGCCAGATGCCGCTTTGCTCAGGATTATCCTCCAGATGATTGGCGAAAAGAAAACCCCAGCTCAACCAATTTCCACCCGTGATAAAGATGGATGCTAACAGCAATACCAACGTCATCACCACCAGCCCACAAACCAGTAAACAAAGGACTGAGAAGTAGCTGTTCTTCGATTTCCGATTGGCTTCGCTGCGCGGGGTTGAGTAGAAATTTGCCATTAGCTGTACACCTCTTGGTAACGCATTCGAATGAGCTGACCAATGAGTGTGATAGTGAAGGTAAACACAAACAGAACGGCCGCCACCGCGTACATCGAATAGTAGCCAATCGAGTCAGGTTCCAAGGACTCACTTTGAAACGTCTCCACAATGAAACCAGTCATCGTTTGAGAAGGCCCGCGCGGGTCGGCAGTGAAGGTGGGCGTCGAACCAGCGGCCAACGCTACCACCATCGTTTCTCCGATCGCGCGCGATAACGCCAACAGAAACGCGGAAATGATTCCAGAAAGTGCTGCCGGCACGACCACCTTAAGTGTGACCTCCAGCCGCGTCGAACCCAGCCCATAGGCTCCTTCACGCAACGAATCAGGCACGGACCTTAACGCATCTTCGGCCAAAGAGGTAACCAGCGGCAGACATAATATTCCTACCGCGATTCCTGCGGACGCCGCATTAAATGTTTTGAATTCACCAATCGACTGCAGCATATAGGGCGTAATGAATTTAATTGCAAAGAAACCCAAAACCACCGTTGGTATTCCAGCCAAAATTTCAAGGGTCGGTTTTAGAATCGAACGGACGCGCGGCGAAGCGTACTCTGACAAATAAATAGCACAGATAAGCCCCACCGGCAACGAGATCAACATCGCAATACCAGTGATTCGAAAAGTCCCCGACACCAGAGGTAAAATGCCGTACCGAGGCGTGCCTTGTGTTTGGCCGATCGACCATTTGGTATCTGTCAAAAACGTGATCGGATCAATGGCCAGATCGGCGTTGCTGAAAAATCCAACCGACTGAGTGACCAACAGAACGATAATTCCCACCGTGATCGCCAACGAAAACACGCCACATGCCACCAGCGACGTCATCACCAGCGCTTCTGAGACGCGGCCCCACAGCGACGACTTGAGTTCGTAATTTCGCAACAACGCTTTCTCAAAATCATGTTGAGAATTTGTAGCCATGGCTTTAAGACGATTTCAATGGAGGCAAAGAACAAATCGAAACTTGAATCTCAAACGACAAAACGAAAACCCGCCGAGCGAAACAGAGCTCGGCAAAGTCCTCGCTTTCTTCAGCTATTGGGCTCTTAGATTTTCGGGTTTGAAAACAGCTTCCAGACCGCCAGAACGCTTTTCACCCTCGGCATCCAAAAAGTGCGTTCCCGTTTTTCCTTGGTCCAAATTATCTCGCACCATGTCGTAAATTGATTGCGGCAGCGGTACGTAGCGGGCTTTTTTGGCCAACATCGCAGCATTATCTAAATAGAAGTCCACAAATGTCTCAACCTCTAAACGCTCGTAGCTTTCGGTGTTGATATAGATCAACAACGGGCGACTGAAAGGTGCGTATTCACCCGATTCGATCGTTGCAATTGACGGCGCTACGGCAGTGTCGGTTTCCGGGTTCACGATGGGAACCGCTCGCAGGACATCTTTATTGGCTTCAAAGTAGGAATATCCGAAAAATGAAATTGAGAACTCATCTTGAGACACACCCGTCACCAGCGTTTTATCATCCTCACTAAGCAAAGTCTGACTGTCGCTGCGGAGACCTTTGTTATCCTTTTTCCCAATGACTTCGACGAAATAATCATGGGTACCCGACGCGATGCCAGGCGCGTAAATGGAGATCTCCTTGTCAGGCCAGCTGGCGTCAACATCGCTCCATTTCTTCGCCGCCATGTCTTCGCGGAAGATCTTTTTAAGTTGATCAATCGTCAGTGATTCTACAAACTTGTTGTCCTTGTTGACGACCACAGTCAAACCGTCGTAGGCGACTGGCGCTTCGACAAAATTTACGCCAGCCTCTTGGCACATTTTGAATTCCTTCGCTTTGATCGGACGCGAAGCATCAGAAAAATCGCACTCTTTATTCGCGAGCGCTTTGAACCCGTTTCCAGTACCTTGACCACTGACAGACACATTCACTTTGGTGTATTGCTTATTGAATTCCTCACGTGCTTTAATCGAAATCGGCTCAACCGTGCTTGAGCCTTCTACAACGACAGCGCCCTGCAACGAATCATTGGCGTTGGTGCTGCCAGAGCCCCCTGCCGAAGTGCTTAATCCTGAAGATCCACCGCCATCAGATCCACCGACCGGTGCTGGAGTAGGTTTGTCACATCCCGCAACGGCAACCGCGCAGATGGAAAGTAAAATTATCGTGCTGAGTTTGTTTTTCATTTACTTCAACTTAAAATTTAAATCGGTCCATTAAGTTCCATCGAAAGCCAGAGCGTTGCTAAAACGAGCCTGTTACCAAGCGAATTGCCGGGACACAGCCTGCCTCGATGTTGGATAGACTAACGACCACTTGTTAACCAATGGTTAAGATCGCTTAACCGAAAGACATTTTTTTTGTTCAAAAACCGCAACGGGCTATCGAAACCCTTTACATCCCCGCAAGAGCGCAAAAGCCCCCGCTGAAACCACTGATGTAAACGCGAATTACCAGTCCATCTTTCCATTGAGATCCTCTTATTGAGCATATAAGGGCCATTTGAGCATTCTCCAATTACTTTTTTTCTGGAATCGACGAAATGGCTCCCGTAACGGTGACGGTAATCGGCGTCGATGCGACGCCCGCATTTTCTCCATCACGATACGAGACCGCCTGCAACTTGATCTCCCCCACGCCTAAGGTCGCGGTGGATACTTCGGTCGTTCCTTTTTCGGATGTAATGACGCCCACGGTTTTAAAGTTTTGCCGGATGATGATTTTTTCACCAAAGTTAGTCTCTGCGCTGACTTTGATCGGCGAAGGAAACTTGCAGGTCGAATCCTCAACACTGAGAGTCGTAAAGAGGTCTTTATTGTTAATCATTATTGGTAAAATAGCGGTTCCACGAGACTCAATTCCGTCGCGCGATACCGAAACAATTCGCAACTCATGGAAGCCGTCTTTTAAATCACTGGTATCTAAATTGATATGGTCGATTCTGGACCCGCGATGGATCATCGCACCATCTAAAAAAATCTCTACTCCCGCTGAGGCGACCTGCGAACCCTTACGCGACAATTCGATTCTTACCTCGCCGCTGACTTCTGACATCGGAGCAGGGGAAGTTACCGCAATCTTCGGTCGATTCACAAACGGCTGGCACAACGGATCGCCCACCAGAATGATCTGATAAGGTCCATGCACCGATTGATAAAACGCCTCCGCCAACGAGCAACCCGCCAAATAATGAGCGTGAATCATTGGGTGGGGGAACTTCGCCTGTATCGCGAAAGGTTCGACCACGGTCCCACTAGCACCGGCGGCACCAAATCGCAAAAACTCGGTTGCTTTTGTTTGTGAATTCCTTAAAAAAAAGCCTCCGTTACTGGTTAAATTATCTGCAAATGCGCCGGGAATAAATTTGCATCCAGATGCTTCAAAATCAAATTTTGCCGTGCCGCAAGTCAACCCCAGGATGTCATCGCGTTTACTGGGCAAAGGTGACTTTTCGATCCGAGTGCTTTGGCCCATCTGCTTCAAAGCATTGATCACCGGAGTAAAATTTCTCGAACGGGTGGTCGTACGAACATCATTGGTCTTAGTAAAGTAAATCGTCCCCTTGGGTTGTAAATCGTCTGCAAAAACAGAGCGGCTAAGGTAAGCAATCGAATCTCGGTCGCTGATGCCAAAGTCTCTGGTCACCGAAAGCATCGCGGAAAGCAAGTACCGTCTGCCTTGTCCTGATCTGTTGATCATTCCGTTGGGCCCCCAGGCGTAAGCATTTCTGAACCCGTGTGGAGGAATGAAGGGGGATTCAGTTTTACTGATTCGCTTTATCAAGGAATTGAACTGGGGATCGTCTCTAAGCCCGTCAAATTTCTTCTCTCGTTTCATCTGAGCAGCGTCTCGCCATCCCATCGCTGCGGCATGTTTCAACGAAATCATCGCCATGGAAAACTCATTGTCCTTGGCTAAAAACCTTGCCAATTGATAATAGACGGCCGCTTGTCCCGGATACTTTTTCGACAGTTGAGTCAATTTCTTCTTGGCATCGTCGAATTCGTCACCTGTCTTTTCGATCGCCGATACTGCCTGCCGATACTCTTCCTGAACTGACCCTTCGAACGGATTGCTCAGTCCACGACCAAAGGTGCCACGATAGTAGTAATTTGAATTGAGCGCCATATACGCCGGATTATCCAAAATGACCAGAGGCGTATAATATGTCATTGATGTCAGTGATGCGACCGGTGCATAAATCTTTGATTGAAACTTCCCTCCTGCTAACTCCTTTAAAAGCTTTTGATGGTCCGTGATGTCCACTCGCGTCGGAAAGCCAGATGAATAAACAACGTAGTCAATGTTTTCGTTGATCCTCCTAGCCACCATCTCGCTCAGCACCGGTTCGAGTATCTGTTTGCGAAAATCAGCAAGCTTAATGATGTCTCGTTTCGGTACGCCCGAAAGATATATCACATGGCTCGCCGGTATATTACGCAACGCGACGTAGTGATTCGCGATCACCTTGGAGGACCGTGATTCGCCGTTAACAACTAGGAACAAATTCTCTGGACCGCCGCCAGCAAATGCACAGCTTGCCGCCAATGCTGCAAGCGAAAGACTCAACATAGCTGACGGAAGAACATTTCGAATCAAATTTTTCATCACGCGATACTCAGTGACAACGGTGAGACAGAGAACCTGCAAACTAACAAAATTTGCCTTCCATAGGAACGATCAAACTTGCCTCACCAAGCGCGGTGCACGTATTAAGATTCAAACCTGCATCACAAGTTACGCAGACGTAACGTCTTAAACCGCGTTTCTGACGTTAACTTGAGACGTTAAGAAGTCGAACAAAGCCGTCGCCCAACTACTTATTCCAGCTTAAAGCCGGGCAGATTTAATTATACAAGACCTGACTTAAGCTAACGACGGCTGTTCAAACAGTCGCCTGCTGTTCCGCACTACAACTGCAACGACCGATAAAGCCTTTTTCGGCATCCGATTCGAAGGAGACACCCCTCAATGGGCACGCAGTACGGCCGGTTGAGGTTGCGCAGGGAGTTTGATCCAACCACCGCTACGACGACGGCTCAAATTGTAGATAGTGC
>Ga0114956_1000891_pt1 | contig 22852 bp, 19 predicted proteins | sample MaitaG_FD_87304 | JGI IMG/M metagenome (GOLD analysis project Ga0114956, IMG submission 87304) | Marine algal microbial communities from Maine, USA - Maine_Asex2 metaG | ecosystem: Host-associated > Algae > Red algae > Unclassified | place: Maine, USA | collected 2015-01-05
AGGAACACAACGGCGTTGGCTGGGTCCTGCGGCTTGCCGGGATAAGGGAGTGGAACCGCCGTCATGTCCTCCCCCACCTGCTCGTCATAGGTAGCCTCCCACCCGTCGGTTCGAAAGGCTCCCGGCGCCACCGCGTTGACACGCACCTTTGGGCCCCATTCGAAGGCGAGTGCCCGCGTGAGTTCCAGCACGCCAGCACGAGCCGCCGAGGAGTGTGCGATGCCGGGAATCCCGCGACCGACGGGAGCAATGATCTGGGTGATCGTTCCGCCCGCACCGTCCAACATGTTGTTGCCAAACGTTTGTGTCATATTCCAGGTGCCATTGAGGTTGAGGTCGATCACCGAGCGCCAGCCGTTCGGGCTGAAGTCACGAGCCTTCTGCGGAAACTGACCACCCGCGTTGTTCACGAGCAGGTCAATGTCACCGTGCCGCTCGGCGAGCGCACTCACGGTCTCGATCGCGCGGATATCGACGAGGTCCCACTCGACCGTGGCGCCGGTGGCCGCAGCGATCTCTGCGGCAGCTGGCTCGAGGATCTGTTGGCGCCGGGCCGCAATGACAACGTGGGCCCCAGCCGATGCAAGGCCCGACGCGATAGCCCGCCCGAGCGCGGTGCCACCACCGGTGACGAGTGCCTTGCGACCAGCGAGCAAGTCGGCGGCAAACGGCGACGTCGGTCCAGTACTCATAAGCAGGCTCCTTGATCTTCGGCTACAAGACGTCCCCTGCAACGCTGCCTGCACACTATTCGTCAGCTACACCTCGTCGAACCGAACCGTCGGGGCCACCCGCATCGATGTGAAACCATGGTGCATGAGCGACTACGAAGACCTCACCGCCTGCGGCCTCGACGACGCGCTGGAGGCCGACCTTCTGGCTGCCGCCCGCGAATGCACGTTCCAGTGGACGAACAAGGCCGGCGAACCCTTCGGCGTGATCATGTCATTTCTTGAGAAAGACGGTTCCTTCTGGCTGACCGCCGCCGAACGTCGAGCCCGTATCAGCGCGATACGGCGGGACCCGCGCGTCGCGATCACCGTCACCAGCGTTGGCACTGGAATGCGCGGCGGCATGACGGCGTCCTACAAAGGCTCCGCCACGGTGCATAAGAGCCAGGAAGTCAAAGACTGGTTCTATCCCGAGTTCTGCGCCAAGATTCGCGCCGGCGACGATGCAGCCCGCATCGCGTTTCAGGAGCATCTCGACTCTCCCGATCGCGTGATCATCGAGGTCGTGCCGAACTACAAACTCACGTTCGATAGCGCGAAGATGTGGACGCGATCGCCCGATGCCGTGCCCGAAGACCGACGGGCCGAGCTGGGCCTGGACTGACATGACGATTCTGGACGACTTCTCTCTTCAGGGAACCCGGGCCGTCGTGACCGGCGCTGGCAAGGGCATCGGTCGCGGGATCGCGTTGTGCCTGGCCGAAGCCGGTGCGGACGTTGTTGTCGCGGCCCGCTCGGTCGATCAGATCGACGCGGTCGCAGCCGAGATCGCCGCGCTCGGTCGGCGTAGTCTTGCGCATCGAATCGACGTCACAGAGCCAGGCGGCCTCGTTGCCCTCGGCGCCGCCGCAGCCGAGTTCCTCGGCGGCATCGACCTCTGGGTCAACAACGCGGGTGGGCTCCCCGATGCCACGCCTCGCTACCTCACCCGAACCCCAACCGAGAAGTGGGATTCCCAGATCGACCTCAACCTCACGGCGGTGTGGAAGGGCTGCGTGGTCGCCGCCGAACACCTCGGCGAGGCGGGCGGTGGAGCGATCGTGAATATCTCGTCAGAGAGCGCCAAGGGACCACAGATGAAGAACGGCCCGTACGGGGCCTCGAAGGCGGCGGTGAACTCACTGACGCGTACCTTCTCCGTCGAACTTGCACCGAACGTGCGGGTCAACGCCGTGTCGCCCGGTCCGGTCCTCACCGACAACTTTGTGCAAAGCACCGGTTACGTGGGCGAACGCAAGGCGATGGTCGACAAGCAGATGCGCATTCCCCTCGGCCGCATCGGCACGGACCGCGACGTCGCGGCGGCCGTCGTCTTTCTTGCCTCTCCAGCGGCGGCGTGGATCACCGGTCAGGTACTCAGCGTCAGCGGCGGTCGCTAACGGCTAACCCGTACCGAACTCGGCTCGTTCCAGCTCCAAAAGCCGGTCGAACTGAGCGCGGACTTCGGCCCGACGCCCCCGGTCCATCGCAAGATTGACGAGCTCGTGCGGGTCTTCCTGCAGGTCGTAGTACTCGTGCTCATGGTCGGCGAATGCCGCGTCGATGTCGTACCGCTTTGGGCCCGCGATCGCGGTGCCTCGGGTCGTCGATGAGCCGCCGATGCCGTAATAGCGGCAGTACTTGAATCGACCGTCGAAGAATCCTCGGCTCGCGTAGCGGGTATCGACCAGGCCGTCGTACCAGGCCCAGTCCTGCGCAAACAGAATCTCGGATCGACCGGTTTGGTCGGGGTTGGCGAACACGTCGGTAAGTGTCCGTCCGGGCCAGCCTGCGACGGCATCGTTTGGCACACCGCCGAGGTCCGCGATCGTGCGAGCGAGATCGACGTGGCTCATCATCGCTGCGGTCTTCGACCCGGCTGTCGTGATGCTGGGTGCGTAGACGTACAGCGGGATCCGCATCGTCTCTTCGTAGTTCCATGGCCCCTTCGAGCGCAGGCCATGGGACCCACACTGGTCACCATGGTCAGCGGTGTAGATGACGACCGTGTTCTCCCACGCTCCGGTGTCGTCCAAGGCTTGGATGATATGGCCGAGGGCCTGATCACTCAGCTGGTGGAGTTTGACGTAGTAGTCGAGCTGGCGGAGCCACATCGCTTTGTCGTTGCGATCGAGATGCCCGCAACTGCGATCGGCCTCTTGGTTGAACCGCCGATGTACATCGGGCTTCGTATGCAGGTCATCGTCGAAGTTCGCCGGTAGTTCGGTGAACCACTCTTCATACGGGAGGTCGAAGGTCGGCAGTCCGTCGTCGCGACCCCACGCATATTCGTTCATGCGGTCCCGCACCGACCTGTAGTGCTCCGGATTCGCCGCCTGATACCACGACTGATCCATCGGGAACCACATCACGTCGTGCGGATTAACGAGGCCGACCGACAAGAACCATGGCCGAGTTTCGACCTGGCGAGTGCGTATCCAATCGGCCGCCGAACGACAGATCGGGTCATCGAACTCGGTGCCACTACCGGCCTGCCCCCAGAATGCTTTGTCATTGCCTTCCCAATCGCTGAACCCATACGCGTCCATGTCGGGCTTCGCATTGAACGACAGGTGCCACTTGCCCTTGTAACCGGAGTAGTACCCCTGCTTGCGAAACAGCTTGCCGAGGGTGATGGCCTCGGTCGACAACTCACCGTTCGCCGGCCGGATGCAGTTCTCGTTCACCCCGTGGACCGGCAAGTAATGGCCGGTGAATAGCGTGCCCCGCGATGGCGAGCAGGGCGACGTGTGGGTGTAGTAGCGAGTGAACTCGAGACCGCCGTCGATCAACCGCTGCCGATTCGGCAGGTCGAGCCCGTCGGGCAGCCAGTCGCGTTGGCGCTCTTGGTCCGCAAGCAACACCAAGACATTCAGCTGATCGGTCATCTAGAAACCCGGCTCCTTCTCTTGGGGCGCTCGCCCATCAATAGAACGCATCGCCACCATCGATCGAGACGGTGCCACCACTGAACGCGGCGCCGAGGTCCGATGCGAGATGCACGGCGAACGCCGCCACCTCTTCAACCGTGACGGGGCGCTTCAACGCGGTGGTCGCGCAGTAATGCTCGATCAGCCCGTCGACGCCGTCGACCCCCAGAGCGGCGCCCGCTCGCTCGTGCACCATGTCGGTGATCACGAGGCCAGGGCAGATCGCGTTGACGGTGACGCCGTGCTCACCGACCTCACGGGCGACAGCCTTCACGAAACCGTTAATCGCATGTTTGTTGGCCGTGTAGCCCGCGACGTTCGCCTTGCCGTGTTTGCCTTCGATAGACGACACCGCGATGACGCGGCCCGACCCCCGCGGCACCATGTGGCGCAACGCGGCTCGCGTCCCCCAGAACGTATGGTTCAGGTTCAGGTCGAGTTCGTATTGCCACTCGTCGTCGGTCAGATCGATGACGGGAGCCGGGTTGCGCACTCCCCCGGCGTTCAGCACCATCACGTCGAGCTGGCCGAAGTGGTCGATGGCGAAGTCGACCAGTCCTTCGACGGCAGCTTGGTCGGTTGCGCTGCCTTGGAAGAAGGCGAGCGCAGCACCGGCGTCTTCTTCAGCGAGTGCGGCCGCACCTTTCTCGGCACTGCGCCCGTTGATGACGACGCGTGCTCCTTCGGCGAGGAAGGCCTGTGCGATGCCCCGGCCGATGCTGCGGGTCGATCCGGTAATCGCCGCGACGCGACCGTTCAAACGTCCGGTCATGGGTGGTCCTTTTGATGATCGTGCAGCGCCGCGACGCTCCGGCGGGCCATCGTTGTCGCCAACGACCGCACTCGCGGTTCCGACGGATCGCTGATGATCGGTATCGCGCAGGCGATCACCAATCCGTAGTTCAAGGCGTCGCCATACCCGGCCATGATCTGGTCGAAAGTCAGCTCGCGTCCGGCCCGAGCAAGCTCGACGCGATACGACTCGATCAATGCTCGTTCGTGGCTGCGGCGGTCATCGACCGTCAGCGACTGAACCAAGAAGTACGCAAGATCAAATGCGGGTGGACCGATACCGGCCCCTTGCCAATCGACGAGAGTCACCTCGCCATCGGTCGGCGAGAAGAGCAGGTTGTCGGCTCGCAGATCGCAATGCAGCAACGTCGCAGGCAACGCGGCCAGCGAGCGCAGCGCCTCGGGAAGGCGTTCGGTAAGGCCGGCCCCGAACGAACGCTCGGTCGGCGTGAGATCGTCGTCGAGCATCGCGGCCAACAACGGCCAGCCGCGCTCGGCAAGGTGGGTCAAGTTCCGTAGGCGGGTCGAGGCATCGAGGCGTGGCAACCAGGTCGCCTCTGCCAATCGAGGGTCGTCCCACCAATGCGCATGGAGCTGAGCCACCTGTGCCAGCACCGACCGAGCTTGTGCGAGCGTGATGCCGGCGACCTGGTCGACGTCGGTGTCGACCTCGATGAGCGACTGCAGCAACAAGAAGTGAGCCGTCTCCGGGTCGTACCACGCGCCGAACAACTTGGGAGCTGCGACTGGGGTTTCGGCGAGCAGTTCGCCGTAACACCGCAGCTCTCGTTCATGCGCACCACCTCGCCGAGCCGACGCGAGCGCGCCGTCGCGTAATGCGGCGAACTTTGCGACCACTTGCGGCGGGCCCGCCTGATCGGTCGCATAGGTCACGTCGATCGCGAACAGCTCACCCAACATCCCCCGATCGGCGCCAATCTGCGTCGCGTCGATCGCCTGCACGGCACGGCCTAAAGCCGAGCCAACGAAGTCAGGCGTCAGATCATCAATGCGAATAGGAAAAGGTGGAGGAAGGATCACGACCGACCTTCAGCCCGGGCCTAGAGCTCGATGAATTCGTAGGCCTTGTGGTCGAAGATCGCGGCTTGCGATCGTTCGATGACCGATGTCCAAAGCGCGATCGCCCGCTCGCTCGATGAGTCCAACGTGCCGACGGCGAACACTGGGATTATCCAGCCATAGATCACGCCGACCCGGTAGTCGTCGAAGAACTGGTCGAACGGGTAGTCGGTCACCCCACCGGCGCCGAGTTCATCGTGGTAGGCGTGCAACAGATCATCCTCGTGCGCCCGCCGATCCTCAACCGGCAGGTTCTGCGACAAGAAGTAGGCGACGTCGGCCGCGCCGCCGCCCTTGCTGATCGACTGCCAGTCGATGACGACGACCGTGCCGTCGGCTTCGAAGAAGAGATTGTCGGCTCGGTAGTCGAAGTGCATCAACGTATGGGGCATGGCGCCAAACCGGTCGAGGAGCTTCGGGTGATTCTTGCCATAGGCATCGGCGTACGGAACCATCTCGGGCCGCAGTGCATTCGCGAAGACCTGTTTGAAGCCCGGTAACGATGCGGCGTAGATCGATTCACCAGCCTTGTTGAGCGGACCGTTCACCTGCGGGATGAAGGGCGCGTTTTCCAAGCCCGCGGCGTTCCAGAACTTCGCATGGTGGCGGGCCAAGCCGATGAGGGCGGCGCGCGCCTGATCGACCGACACCCCCGCAAGCTGATCACCCAAAGTGAGATCGCCGAGGTCTTCCATGAGGATGAGATACTGCTCGTCAACCGCTTCGTCGTCACTTGTGTTGCAGACGATGTGAAATGTCTCGGGCGTGCGCACGGTCGTCTCGTGGGCGAGTTCGGCGTAGAAGCGGTGTTCACGCTCGTAGACCCGCGTCGGGCGCATCATGGCTTTGATCTCGGGCGACTGGGTCGGGAACTTCGCGATCATCGTGGCGGGCGCGTCACCTGCGTCACCGGCATACGTCAACTTCAGTCGACCGACCTCTCCCATGAAGCCGACACCGGCGGCGGCCGGATCGATCTCGATGGCTGCGACGGTCGTTCCCCCATCGAGCGTGCCCGATGTGTGCAGCGCCCCCGTGAGCCATGCCGCAGTGATTTCAGAGGTCGTTGTCGGGAATACATCTGCCATCGTCATGGCCAGACCATACCAAGCGGTTAATTTCCCCGCCGAACCCGCGGGTTGGCTAACGAGTGCGGAACATACCGCCGACGTCGCCGTAGCCATCGCCACGGTCGGCATCGTCATCGTCGACGTGCACGGTTGCGCCGTGGTCGTTCTCGTCGATCCGATACGCGGCGACGCCTTCCCACGCGGGCGGACCCGAATGCGAGCCGTCGCGTACGTCGAACGCCGCGCCGTGGAGCGGACACGTGATGGTCGCACCCCGGAATCGACCTTCGCTCAACGGCGTGTCGGCGTGCGAACAATTGTCTTCGAGCGCGAAGAGGTCGCCCTTGTAGCGACACACGACGACGCCGTAGTCACCAGCATCAGGGAAACACCTCATCTCGCCATCGGCCAACGCCGACAGGTCACCAAGGTGAACCGGCGTTCCGTCCAAAGTTAGAGCCGCCCCAACGCGAGGTACCGGTCGATGTTGTCGTGGAAATACTGGACGCGTCGTTCTTGATGCGGCAGGTACGCACCGCGGTAGCCCCGAGACCGCAGCCCCGCATGTTGGGTGTCCCAAATCGCAATGTCTTGGTCGATGCCCGACCCGCAACTGATCTCGCCCGCTTTGCCGGTCTGATGCTCGGCCTGATGGTCGATCGACACGAAGTCGCGCATCGAGTTCGAGAAGTACTCCGAGACCCCGTCGGGGAACAGCGTCAGGTACCACATATCGAAGATGCACTTCTCGGGGTCGGTTGGGTGTGGGGTGCCCCGGAGCCAGATGCACCCGTCCGGTTTCATGCTGAACGACAGATTCGGGAAGACGGTGTAGTGGTAGTGGTCGGTGAGCTGTTCGTCGGAGTACGACGAGAAGTCGTAACCCTTCGCGGCGCCGAGCTCGCGTTTACGTTGCTGCAGCGCGACGCGTAACCCGCTGAGGTCATCGCGATACGGCTCGGGGTCGAAGTCCCAGAACGCGAAGTCCTGCTTCAGGCTGCTGAAGGTTCGATCGGCTTTGCCGCGGTAGTGCGGGCCGGGGCCACCGCCCGGCATCAGCATCCGGCAATGACCCGAGGGGTAAAGATCGAATTGGCAACCACTGTGGTGTTCGTTCATCGATGCGATCGTCTGCGGATGAACGTACGGAAGGTGGTAGCTCTCGTTGAAGTTGTCCTGCACGCACTTCCAGTTGAAGTCACCGACGACCGTGACCCAGTGGGTCCGTTTCATGTTCTCCATGCGGTAGCCATCGAGGTGGTCGGCAACCGGGTCGAGCCACTCGCGCAACGGTGCCGCATTCTCGTCGAGGTTGAACCAGATGAAGCCGGCCCACGTGTCGCTCGGTATCTCGACCAGGTTCCGTTTCCCGCACGGGCTGCCCTGAAGAAAGTCATCTTCATCGGGCACGACGGTGAGGGTCCCAGCGACGTCGAAACGCCACCCGTGGTAGGCGCATTGAAAGTCGCCCCCGGCCAACGAGCCGACCTCAGCAGTGACAAGGCGGTTCCCACGGTGCTGACACACGTTGTAGAAGGCTCGAACCTGTCCGTCGTCGCCACGCACACACAGAATGGAGTCGCGACCGATCTCGTAGGTCACGTAGTCGCCGGGGTCAGGAATCTGATCGACGCGACCGGCCACTTGCCAGACGCGCGGGAACAGGGCATCCCACTCTTGTTTCGCGAACTCCGGCGACCAATAGCGCTCACTGTCGATCGGGTTATCGGTCAACTCGGGTTCGGGCGCCTTGCTGCGGGGAATCCCCATGTGCAACCCAGCCCGAAGAGTGTCCGTCACGTGAGTTCTCCTTCTGCGCGGAACGACCTCGCGAGATAACATATCACCTGGTTAGTTTATGAACGGTGGAGCAGCGTGACGAGTGGAGCGAAGGAGGCACGATGATCAACGGGGTGCACCACATAGCGGTGTCGACCGGTGATCTCGACCGCCTCGTCGACTTCTACACGACTCACCTTGGCTTTGACGTCGTCATGGAAACACAGTGGCGCGACCGCCCCGTTATCGATGCCATTGTCGGCCTACGAAACTCCGCGGCCCGACAAACCATGCTGCGCGCGGGCAACACCCACATCGAGGTCTTCCAGTACGAATCGCCGGTCGGCACACCGAATGATCCGGACCGTCCGGCGAGCGACCATGGCTACACCCACTTCTGCCTCGACGTTGCCGACATCGACGCCGAGTACGAACGGCTCACCGCGGCTGGCATGACGTTTCACTGCGCCCCGCACCCAATCGAGAAGATGGGCAGCGGGAAGATCCGTGCGGTCTACGGCCGGGACCCCGACGGCAACCTGATCGAGCTACAAGAGATCCTTGACCCCTCGCTGCCGTTTGCGATGCCCGACCTCGCCACGCCCAACCAAACCGCGGCGGCCCCCACAATCACCGGAGGGAAAGCAGTATGACCGAGGTCTTCGAGAAGCTGGGCGTCACGTACACCGATTTGCTCGACATGGACAGCCATCCGGTGAGCGAGGTACTACGCCGTGAGTCGCCGATGCCGCCTGGCAACACTCGGGTGCCAGCGTCGGTCTACTACTCGCAGGCGTGGCACGACCTGGAGGTCGAGAAACTCTGGAGCCGCGTCTGGCAACTCGCCTGTCTCGAAGAGGAGATCCCGAACGTCGGTGACTACTCGGTGTACGACATCGCATCACTTTCGTTCCTGATCGTGCGCACGGCGCCCGACGAGATCAAGGCGTATCGGAATGCCTGCCTGCACCGCGGCCGCAAGCTCCGTACCTGTGGTGGGCAGGGAGCGCGCAACATTCGTTGTGCGTTTCACGGGTGGGCATGGAACCTCGATGGCTCGCTGAAGGAGATCCCGTGTCAGTGGGACTTCCCCGACGTCGAACCAGCCGAGTACGGGCTCGCCGAGGCGAAGGTCGACACCTGGCAAGGTTTCGTGTTCATCAACCCAGATCGCACCGCGAGCCCGCTCGCCGACTTTCTTGGCGATATCGACGAGCACTTCACGCACTTGCCGTTCACCGATCGGTACAAATCGGCCCACGTCCGCAAGATCATGCCGATGAACTGGAAGGTATGCCAGGAAGCGTTCATGGAGGCGTACCACACCGTCGCCACCCACCCGACGCTCATGGAGAGTCTCGGCGACGCGAACAGCCGCTACGACGTGTACGGCAACTACTCGCGCGCGATTTCGCCGAACAGCGTCGAGAGCCCGCACCTGGCCAACATGACGCGGTTCGAACGCCTGCCCGACGGTTTGCACTTCGAGCGCTGGCGGCATCCGCTGAACGGCTTTGTGTACGAGCGGGTCGAACTCGACCGGGTTTCGGTCACCGACCTCGATGGCGCGACGAGTTACTTCGACGCGCACGGCAACCACCTCGACGGCCCGCTGACCCAGGCCGACCCGCACCTCTGCCTGTGGGTCGGCGGACCAACGCCAGCTGGCCTCGAAGGCACGCCGACGATGCTTCCCCCGCTGGCTGCCTCCACCGAAGAGTTCGGAACAAATCGGGCCGCAGCAGCCGAGGCGAAGCGCGCCGCCCTGCGGACCCAACATGGTGATCTGCTCGACCTCGACAATGTCGCCGATGCCGAACTACTCGATGCAATGTTCTATTCGGTCTTCCCCAACTGGTCGCCATGGGGTTGCTTCCACACGATCTTCTATCGCTTTCGCCCGAACGGCGACGACCCCGAGACCTGCATCTTCGAAGTGATGCTGTTCCCGCCCGCTCCCGATCCCGAGAACCGGCCACCGATGGCCAAGATCACCGACCTCGGCATCGACGACGACTGGACGCTCGCCCCCGAGCTTGGCGCGCTCGCCAAGATCTTTCAGCAAGACTCACTAAACCTGCCTGAGGTTCAGTTGGGGCTGAAGGCGCAGGAACAACAAGAGGTGATCTTTGCGTCGTACAACGAGTCGAAGATCCGCCACTTCTACCACCACCTTTTCCGATGGCTCGAGGTCGACGAGACTGCCGTCGACATCACTCGATGAATGCTGCGTCATGAGTACGGGCCGATGAGCGGCGGGGCCCCGGGACAAGCTCGCGACATTGGGCCAACATTGCGCGAGCAGCTGCTCGCCGACCCGACGCCACCGCCAGCCGCCCTCCTCGAAGAGTCATACGAGTTCCTCGGCGACGACGACATTCCCTATGCCGTGTACACCTCCAACGCCTATGCCGAGGCGGAATACGACCAACTGTGGTCGCAGGTCTGGCAGTGGGCCTGCCACGTCGACCACATTCCCGAAGTTGGCGACTACTACGTCTACGACGTCGGTGATCATTCCGCCCTGATCGTGCGCACGGCCAGCGGAGCAATCCGGGCGTACTACAACGCCTGCACCCATCGCGGCACGCAGCTCAAACCCCCGGGGTCCTGCGGCTACAGCACCGAGATCCGCTGTCCATTTCACGGCTGGCGCTGGAACCTCGATGGCACGGTCGTCGAGTTACCCGGCCAGTGGGACTTTCCTCATGTGACCGAGGCCAGTCACCGCCTGCCGACGATGTCGGTCGAGGTGTGGGAAGGGTTCGTCTTCGTCAACTTCGACCCGGACGCGTCGCCGCTGACCGAGTACCTCGGCGTGATGCCGCAACATTGGGCCGACTGGGGTTTAGCTGATCGGTATATCGAGACCCATGTGCGCAAGCGTCTGCCCTGCAATTGGAAGGCCGCGGCCGAGGCCTTTCTTGAGGCCTACCACGTACGCGAAACCCACGCGACAGGTCAGCCCGGCGACGAGGTCACCACGCAGTACGACGTGTTCGGCCCGAACGTGTCGCGCTTCATTCATACGACGATGCTGAACTCGCCCCATCGGAATCCACCTCACACCGAAGCCGAGATGTTGGATCGGGGGTCGAGCCGGCGCGGCACTGATTCGACAGCGCTCAGCGATGGCCAGCGGGCTCGGGACGTTTATGCACGGCTCGTACAGACGCAGATGTCGGAAACGTACGGGCATGACTACTCGCACCTCAGCGAATCGATGACCCTCGACTCGATCGAGTACTTCCTCTTCCCGAACGCGTTCTTCTTTCCCGGGCTGCAGCTACCGATGGTCTACCGCTTCCGGCCCGACGCAACGTCGGTCGATCACAGCTGGTTCGATCTGTTGATGATGCGCCCTCGACCGGCGACTGGAAAAGCACCCGAGCCGCCCGAGGTCATCGAACTCGATGTCGACGACTCGTACACCGCGGCAGCCGGGCTCGGTGGACTCGGCCGTGTCTACGACCAGGACACTGCGAACATGGCGGCGCAGACTCGGGGCTTTCGCGCAAGCCGCAAGCGCGGTCAGACCCTGGGCAACTATCAAGAGGTCCGGGCCCGCCATTTGCAACAACGGGTCCGCGACCACGTCGGCGGGTATCCGGCAGGTTAGACAGCGGCGCCGACCAGATTGCCGAAGCGGTGCAGCGTGATCGAGAGCGCCTGCTCGCGGACCAGGTGGAGGAACTCGAGCCGCCCAGCCGGTGTCACTGGCGCGGCGATGAGATGGATGCCGAGCCTGTTGGCGGCGGCGAACTCCGAACGCAGCGGTTTCATCCCAACAAAGCGGATTCGCCGAACACCACGCTGGTGCATCTGTTCGATCCACAGAGACTCGCCGACATCCGGCATCGCGGCGATCGATGTATCGACCTCGACATCGGGCATCGCGGCGATCGATGTGTCGACCTCGACCTCGACATCGGGCATCGCGGCGATCGATGTGTCGACGTCGACATCCGGCATCGCGGCGATCGATGTGTCGACGTCGACGTTCGGCATCGCGGCGATCGATGTGTCGACGTCGACGTTCGGCATCGCGGCGATCGATGTGTCGACCTTGACGCCGGCGAGGCGAGCCGCCTTGGTTACCAGGGCGAGATCATCCGGCGACGCGTCGGGCCCGTGGCGGAGACCGAGCCGATCCAGGGGTCGATAGCGCAAGATGTTGGCCTCGCAGAAGAGATCGCTCGGGTCGTGGTCGAGGGCAAAGTAGCTGTCCCATTGCTCGTGGTAATCGTCGGTTACCGCCGACCGAGGTGTCCATTCTCCGAGCTGCATCAGATAGTTCGGACCTCCCGCTTTCGCTCCCGGGCCCACCGAGCTCCGTTTCCAGCCGCCGAACGGTTGGCGTTGCACGATGGCTCCCGTGATCGCACGGTTGACGTAGCCGTTGCCGACCTCGACCGACTGCGTCCATCTCTCGACCTCGGCGGGATCGAGTGAGTGAATGCCCCCGGTTAGGCCAAACGAACTGCTGTTGGCAACCCCGATCGCCTCATCGAGATCGGCCGCGGCCAGAAGGCCGAGCACCGGACCGAAACACTCGGTTCGGTGGAACCATGACCCTGGCGCCACCCCATCACGCACCCCGGGACTCATCACTCCGTCGGCAGAGATCCGCGGTTGCACGAGCCACCGTTCGCCCGGCTCAAGTTGGCTGACCGCTCGCGTCAGCCGCTCGTTGCCGCCGCCGACGAGTGGCGCGATATCGGTGGCAGGGTCGTGAGGGCTGCCGACCGACAAACTCTCGACGGCATCGATGAGCTGGCGCCGGAACCGCGCCGACGTCGCAACATCGCCAACCAGAATCGCGAGGCTCGCCGCCGAACACTTTTGACCGGCATGGCCAAACGCCGACCGAACGAGATCTTCGACTGCCAGGTCGAGGTCGGCACTCGGCGTGATGATCAACGCGTTCTTGCCTGACGTCTCGGCAAACAGCCGCAACTCCGGCTTCCACGAATGGAAGAGCTCGGCCGTCTCAGACGAACCGGTGAGGATGACCGCGTCGACTGATTCGATAACCAACCGGCCGACGTCGTCATCGGGCGTCGGCACAAACCGCAGGACGTCCTCGGGAATGCCCGCGGCCCAGCAGGCCTCGGCCACGATCTCGGCACACCGCGGTGTTTGGGGCGCGGGCTTGAGGAGCACGGCGTTTCCGGCCGCGAGAGCAGCGAGCACGCCTCCGGCCGGTATCGCGACCGGGAAGTTCCAGGGCGGGACGACGCCGATCAAACCGAATGCTGAGAAGGCCGCACCATGCACGTCACCAAGGTCGACGCAACGGTCGCCATACCAGCGGGCAAAATCGATCGCCTCGCTCACTTCGACGTCGGCTTCGGCGATCGTTTTCGACGCTTCGTGCATCATCGACGCCATCAATTCGCCCCGACGGAGCGAAAGCTCGTGCGCGACGCGGTGCAGTACCTCGCGCCGCTCGTGCGGCGGCTGACTGTTCCACGCGACCTGCGCTTGTCGAGCCGTCGCGACATGGGCAAGAACTTCGTCGGAGGTGGTCACGATTGGTGTCCGGCAATCGACGGCCTCGGACGCGAAGATCGACGCGATCCATTCGCGGTTGGCCCGGAGGCTCGGGTCGGTATCGGGTTCGTTCCGGAATCCGTCGGCCGACACCGACGCTCCGGGCGGCCGAGCCCGGTTCTGGCGGCGTCGCGTCTGGTGATCAAGCCCGAAACGAAGGGCAACACCTTGTCGGAAGAACTCGGCTTCGTCTCGGAACGCATCAGATCCCGCTTCGAGACTGAACAACTTGCGCATGAAGTTTGCTGGTGCGGCGTTCTCTTCGAGACGGCGAAAGAGATACCCGATTGCGACATCGAAGTCTTCGTCTCGCACCGCCGGTGTGTACAACAGCATCGGGGCCGCCGCATCGGAGCGGGTCGCCTCGTTGACCGCCTTGGCCTGGCCCGAGGCCATGCCCTGCAGCATCTCGAACTGAACCCGGTTGCCGACCCCTCGAGCGTCAGCAACAAGTTTGGCCCAGGCGACGTCGAACAGATTGTGACTGGCGATCCCGATGCGGACACCCGACAGTCGGTCCGGTTGCAGTGCCCAGTCGAGGCACGCTCGGAAGCCGGCGTCGCTCTCGATCTTTGAACCGAATGGTGCCTGTTCCCATCCGTGCATCGCAGCCGTCACGCGTTCCATCGCCAGGTTCGCGCCCTTGACCAAACGGATCTTGATCGTGCCGCCACCGCGGCTGTTGCGCTCGTTGGCAAAGGCGGTGAGGTCCTGCAGGATGCCGAGTGCCTCAGGCAGATAGGCCTGGACAACAATCCCGGCGTCGAGGTGCAGCCTGGTCGGATCGCTCAACACCGCTTTGAACGCATCGACCGTTAGTTCGAGGTCCTCGTACTCCTCCATGTCGAAGTTCACGAAGGTCGGCGTCGACACGGCTGCCGCAGCGTCGACAAGTTCGGCGAGCCTCGCGGTTATCCGGGCGAGGCTGTCGGCGTAGGCCCAGTGATTGATCTGTGACGCGACCGCTGTGATCTTGACCGAGACGTAGTCGACATCTGGCACATCGATGAGATCTTTGAGTCGCCGCAGACGAGCATTGGCTTCGCGCTCGCCGAGCACCGCCTCGCCAAGAAGGTTGACGTTGATCGCGTACCCGGCGTCGCGCTGCGATGTGAGATGGCGGCCGAGTTCGCCAGGCGCCGCCGGCGCAACCAGGTGGCCGACGATCGACCGCATGCGCCGATTGGCAAGCGGCATCACGATCGCTGGTAGCCACGGCGCGAGTCGTGCGCCGACCCGCAACAACAACCGATCGATGGCGGACAAGAACGTTGGAAGTCGGCCACCGCTGACAAGTGATTCGAGTTGGTGAGCGGCAACTCGTTTGTCGTCGGGTCGGGCGACCCGATCGACGAACTGCATGACAAAGCCGACGCCGGCGTCATCGGAGACGAGGCCGCCGAGCTGCTCCATCGTCTTTCGGTCCGGAGCGGTTTCCAACTCCGCGGCTCGACCCATCCATGTCGCAACCAAATCGATTGCGGGTTCCACGAACGCATCGGCATCCGCTGCATCTCGGCGGGAAGCGACGACGGGATCGTTGAAAGCCATCCATCCATCGTGATCGGCAATCGCGCCTTCGTCTTGTAGAAATTCGACACCAACCAGGGTGGATTCCTACAGCGAGTGGCGAATCACAGCCCGTGGCTGAGACGGGCCGGGTCACCGGCATTGGCGCGAAACTGCGCTGGGGTCCGGCCGGTGATGCGAGCGAAACGTCGCGTGAAGTCAGGCTGATCGTAAAACCCGACCTCGGCCGCAACCTGAGCAAGCGGCATCTGGGTTTCGGCCAACAACTCCATCGCCCGGTCGACTCGGACCCGAAGGATGTACTGCGTTGCACTCAACCCGAAGACCCGACCCATGCGGCGATTCAGCTGCGACGAGGTACAGCCCGCGGCCGACGCGAGGTCGACGACCCGCATTGCGGTGCCGAGGTTTTCGCTCACAAAGCTGACGACATGTTGCAGGCTTTCGAGGACGATGCCATCGCTCGTCGGCGTCTGAAGATCTCGACTCACCGAGACGATCCCATCAACCCGGCCGTCAACGCCGTCCTGGTCCGCGGCGTTCACGACGGGGAGTTTGGTCGTGAGGTACCAACCGAGGTTCCCGTCGGGCCGACGAATCAGTTCGAGTTCGTTGCGCAACGGCTGTCGTTCCGTCAGCACGCGCCGATCCTGCTCCTCGTACTGCGCGGCACGTTCTTCACTGAAGATTTCGTGGGCGGTGCGCCCGATTACGTCGCGCTTTGAGGCCCGACCCGTGCGTCGGACGAACGCGCCGTTTACTTCGCAGTACAGACCGTTCGCGTCCTTCGCGCAGAACATGACGTGCACGAGCGACTCAAACAATGCGAACAGCTCGTCCTGGCACGAGAACAGGGCCGCCGTATCAGGTTGCTTCGCCACCGTGAGTCGCCTCTGCTAGGGACTGGTTCACACGGCTGGACGTTACCTCGCAGTCAGCTGCTCGGCCCGCCCCACGCGTTGAGAAATGGCGCCGACATGTCTGGCGGTCCGCCGTATTGCACAACGAGTTCGCGGCTGCTGAACAACCAGCGACCGTCGACCCGAACGTACAGGTCGTTGTAGTACGCAAGCAGGATGCCGGTTGGCCCCGTTGCGGCGTCGGCACCCGAGTCGGCATCAGGCATACGTTGCCAATGTTCGTTGATATACCAGCGCCCGGTTCCGGTTCCGGCTGCTTCGTCGAGCGAACACGTGCCGTTCAGGACGGTCTGCACAACGGCGTTGAAGCCGTCCATCGCCGTGTTCCAGAAGTCGACGATCGCGTCGCGGCCTTCCATTCGGCGCCCCCGACCCAACTCCCAGACGGCGTCGCCGGCCCACGTGGATGCCCATTGCTCGGCGTCGCGGTGCACGACGGCATCGGCATACGCATGAACCAGATACTCGATCGCGTCTCTACTCATCGTCGTCTCTCCTCATCGTCGTCTCTACTTCATCGACATGGCGTTGTTCGGTCGGTGATCGTTAGGGCAACGAGATGACGGTCACGGCGCCGGTCGAGCCATCGATCGTGATCGTCGCACCATCGGGGATTCGGTCGGTGGCGTCGACGACCGAGACCACACATGGCACCCCAAGTTCGCGGCACACGATCGCCGCATGGCTTGCGACCGCGCCGACGTTGACGACCACACCCTCCGCCGACAAGAACAGCGGAGTCCACGACGGGTCCGTCGTCGGCGCGATCATGATGTCGCCCGGCCCGATCGACAGAGATGCCGATGGATCGAGAACGACCCGAGCGATGCCGGTGACGACGCCAGGGGCCCCCGCGGTGCCCTGCAACAATTCGCCGGCTTCGGCCGCCATTGTGTCGCCGCTGTTTCTCGGCGCCCACTCCGAGATTGGAGGCACACCATCCTGCAGCTTGATGATGTATGGCGGTTCGAGCGTGTGTAGGTGTTCGAAGACTGTCTGACGCTCATCGATCGTGGCGGTGAAAGCGGCCGGGTCGACGAGGAACTCGTCGAGCTCGTCATCGAGGACCATGAACACCTTGTAGGGATCAGCGATCGTTCCGGCCTCGACCATCCGACGACCAACCTCGAGCATGGCCAGCTTTCCCTCGTGGATAAGACGGATGCAGGCGTTCTTGCCCATCTCACGTAGCTGGAAGAACAAGCCTGCGGACTTGATGCCCGCCGCCAGCGCGCCGTGAGTCTCTTCATCACCTTCGACGATCGCAAGAAGCTCGATGGTCAAGGCTTCCCGCTCGGCGGTCGCTCGCTCTTTCGACTCGACCGGTGAGTGGTCGTCGAGTTGCATCCGCATCCGCTCGATCATTCCGATGGGAAGCGTCGGGTCAGTGGTCCACGAGCGAGCCCCCATATCCCACTCGTTCGGCCCGCGATGACCGTGCGCCGCCATCAGGTCAGTCCAACCCGCTCGGAAGCGATCGAGGTCCGCGTCGGGCCCTTCGGCTGTGCCAGCCAGCTGGGCCACGACTCCTTCGACTCCTCTGTCGAACAGCGAAGTTAACCTGTCGCTCGCTCGCACAGCCCGGCTGAGGTCCCACATCAGGAACGATGCTTCGGCCGACTCGATGTCGCCGATTCCGGCCATGACTTTGACGGCATCACCACTGCGGCCGATGGCATCACAGATCGCGCCGACCGCGCCGGGACCGAGCGACGCGCCCAACGCCGATTGGCAATATTCAACCCACGCATCGTCCAACTTGGCGGCGGCTACACGAGCACGGGCCACCAACGCTTCGTTGTCCATCGATGCAAGGTCAGGGCGAGCGTCGACAAAGTCTCGGGCCATCTGCGCAACGCGTTCTTGGCCCGGGAACGAGTCGGTACTCATAACCCATCCCATGGTCTCGGCCAGCTTCGCCGTCGCGGCTTCGTTCTCGTCGGTCGGGTGCTCCTCGATCGGCGGCACGCCAGGGTGGTCGCCGAAGTACGCCTGGTCGATCGCTTCAGGGCTGGCCCCGGGCATGCGGGTTCCCATCGTGCGGGGCAGCGACAGCTGGTTGTAGAAGTAGCCGCCCCAGTTGCCAAACACCTCCGGCGGATCGATGTCGAACTCGTCCCAATCCAGAACGCCGAACGCGACAAAGCCGCCGGCTACCCCCGGTATGCAACCCTTCACCCAGCCGAGGCTCCATCCCAAGGGCGTAAACGGGGCGGGCCCCACCTCGTCCGCGTTGGCTCGCGTGTAGTACGGAAACCTTGTACTGATCTCGGTATCGGTGATCCAGGTGTCCACGTCGTGCGTCTCCTCGTTGCGCTTTCCCAGAAACTAATCGCTTGATAGGTTTCGTGACGACAAAACCGATTCACGCTCCGACGGAGGCACCAGCTATGGCCCGAATTCCACTTCCCGAGGGCGACGGTCTCGAGGTCAAACGCCTGTACCAATCGGTGCCGCATATGGCCACGGCGATTGGAGCACTTGGGAAGGCGGTCTATGAAGACAGCAGCTTGCCGATCCGTGAGCGCGAGGTCGCTCGCATGCGGATCGCCCAACTGAATCAGTGCGACGTTTGACAGAACACCAGAGCTGCATCGGCGATGCAGCAAGGACTCGATGACGACCTGTACACGCAGGTCGGGACCTACGTCGACAATGACGCGTTCACCCCGCGGGAAAAGCTGGCCATCGAATACGCCGAACAATTCGCGATCGATGCGAGCGGCGTCAGCGACGATCTGATCGGCCGGCTGCGCGAACACTTCTCCGACGTCGAGATCACCGAACTCACGGTGACGAACGCGTTCTGCCTCGGCTTCGGCCGGGCGCTGACCGCGCTCGATGTGCAACGAGACTTCGATGTGCTGTGGAGTCGCGAGCCGGCTCAGTCGAGCTCGTCGCCACCCATGTAGCTCGCCAGCAAGAGGTCCTGGTTCTTCTTGAGTTCGGCAGCCGAACCGTCCATCGAGATGCTGCCTCGATTCATGACGTACGCACGGTCGACGACCTCGAGTGCCATGTGCACATGTTGTTCGACGATGAGCACGCCGGTGCCAGTCTTGGCCACATCGCGAACAATTGGGAGTAGCCGCTCGACGATGATCGGGGCGAGGCCCAGGCTCATCTCATCGACGAGCAGGAACTTCGGCTGGGATGCAAGAGCGCGGGCCATGGCGAGCATCTGCTGCTCTCCGCCCGACAGCAAACCGGCCCGGCGGTCGAGCAGGTCCTTCAGCGCCGGCAACATCTCCAACGCCTGCTCCAGGCCATCCTTCTGGGCCGCTCCACGGCCTCGCAAACCGAGCTTCAAGTTCTCCTCGACCGACAGCTGAAAGAACAGCGACCGGTCTTCGGCGACGTGGGCCAACCCGAGTCGCGCATTCTTGTAGGGGTACTTCGTGTCAACATCGACGCCGTCGATCGAGATACCACCTTCGAGGGGTTTAAGAAGTCCCGAGATCGTGAGCAACGTGGTGGTCTTGCCGGCACCGTTGGGCCCGAGAAGAGCCACAACTTCACCCGGCCGCACGACCATGTCGAGCTCGCGCACGACCGCGACGCCGCCATAACCCGTCGACAGGTTTCGAATCTCGATGCCGCTACCCGTCGTGCCCGACCCGTCAGCCGAATCGCGGAGATCGATCGCCGTCATTTGTCGCCCCCTTCGCCGCGCGCTTGCGACGCGCCGGCCTCTTGTAGCTCGCTGGCCTGCTCGCCGAGATACGCCGCGACGACGTGCGGATCGACCCGGATCTCGTCGGGCGTTCCCTCCGCGATGATCTGTCCGAAGTCGAGCACGTAGATGTAGTCGCAGACATTGAGGACGAGGCCCATGTCGTGATCGATCAGGAAGACAGTGATGCCGTGGTCGAGGAATGATCGAAGCCGCCCGCCAAGAATCTGACTCTCGGCGGTATCGAGGCCGGCCGCAGGTTCGTCGAGGAGTACGAGTCGCGGTTGCGCGGCGAGCGCCCGGGCGACACCGACCAGCTTGCGCTGACCGTGCGACAGGTCGGTCGGGTACGAGTCGCGGTGCTCGGCGAGATCCAGTACGTCGAGGGCCCAGTCAACTTGATCCTCGACACCGGTCGAACGGGTCGGGTTCACGAAGTCGAGTAGGAAGCTGTACCACTTTGGCTCCTCGGCCGCGACGAGCAGGTTGTCTTCAACGCTCAGATCGTCGAAGAGTTCGAGCGACTGGAAGGTGCGTGATAATCCGGCCTTCGCCCGCTCATGGGGTTTCATCGCAAGCAGATCTTGACCTGCGAAGGTCGCCGAACCACGTGAAACGTTTGGAGCAACAAATCCGGTGATCGCATCGATGAACGTGGTCTTACCAGCACCGTTCGGACCGATCAGCCCGACGAAGGTTCCTTCTTCGACTTTGATGTCGACACCGTCGTTCGCGTTCAGCCCGCCGAACGTGACCGTGAGGTCGTTGGTTTCGAGCAACGCCATCATGCACCCCCTGCAGCCATTGCCGGCACCGGCTCAGCGGCGACCGGAACTGCCGCCTGTGGTGGACCCCACGCTGGCGAGTCTGGCGGAGGCACGTAAATCAGCCCACCCGTCTTGGTCGCCTTGCGATAGATACCGAGCACCAGGCCTCGAATGTTCAGGCCGATATAGACCGCGAGGAACAACATCCAACCCGGGCGAAAGCCGTCTTTGCTCGCCCACAGGAACCAACCGGCGACCAGGCTGACGGCCACGGTCGGAAGAAGCCGGACACCAAGGCGTCGCCAATGCTGGGCCTTCGCATTCCGTACGAAATTGATCAGCATGTTGTTGCTGTGTTTGCTCATCATCGCAATGCCTTCACCATTCGTGATGACCGCGTTGAGAATCAACCCCAGCGCGCCAACTGCGGTGATGTAGTCCTTCGTGATGTCGTCGAAGTGATGCGAGATGAAGTGGGTCGTTAGACCGCCGGCTGCCAACAACGCGCCATAGACCGACCCGGACACCATCGATATGCCGCCGAGATAGGCGAAGGCGAGCACCGCCAAGCCGATGAAGACGTCGTAGTTCTCGAACGAGATCGACGTCAGCTTGTAGGCCACGAGCACGCCGCCGACCCCGGCCAGCGCTGCAGAGATGGCGAACCCAAGCATCTTCGAACGGGCGACATCGACACCGGCCGCCGACGCCGCGCGTTCGTTGGCGCGAATCGCGAGGAACCGTCGTCCGGTCCCGCCGCGCCGAAGGTTGACGACCGCAAAACACAAGAACACCACGACGATGAGAGCAAAGATTGCGAACTGCCAGTTGTCGGGGATGAAGTCGGTTTCGTCCTGGATGCCAACGTCGAACCCGAACACGCTCGGCCGAGGGACCGGATTGTTCGACTTCGCACCGGGACCGGAGATCGTCTCGTTCTTGAAGATCAGCTCTCGAATGGCGACGACGGCCGTGATCGTGACCACGGCGAGCTGGACACCTCGTATTCGTAGCGCCGGGATCCCGATCAGCACGCCGATGACGACGGCCGCCGCGACCGCGAGCACGATGCCAACCGCGTGGGGAAGCGCGAATCCGTCGACGACGATGAATTGCAGCTCCGAGGTCTTCGTGCCGTCTGACGTGAAGCGCACCAGGGCGAACGCTGCGACACCAGCAAGCGCGGATTGCGCCAACGAGATCTGACCCAAGAAGCCGATGAGTACGACCAGGCTGAGCATGATCGGCACGATCGTCAAGCTGGTCGTCAACGCAACTTCCCACTGGCGAGTGAAGATCACGATGAGCAACAGCACGATGCCAAGGGGCATCGCCGCGGCAGCAAACGGATGTTGTGCCGACGGGGCGAACGGCTGGCCCTTCACCCCGACCGCCCCTCGCACCGGCAAGCGATCGCCGCGGAAGTAGAGGAACAGGACGACGACCAGCAGCGGGATCGTCTCGCGCACTGCCGAGGCTGGGACGCTCTCGGGCCACCAGCTGCGGTTGGCCAGGTTCACCATGCCCGACTGCACGACGCCGAGAGCAATTCCGCCCGCCGTCGCGATCGGCACCGACTGCAAGTTCCCGATCAAGGCCGCGGTGAGTGCCGGAATGATCAACAGCGTGTAGTTGACCGGGTTCAGCGTCAAGATTCCAACGAACAACAAACCCGCGGCACCAGCCATGAGGGCTGACAGCACCCAGTTCGCAAGCGCCAGCCGCTGGGGGGAATAGCCGAGCAGCGTCGCGCCCTTTTCATTCTCGTCGGCGGCGCGAGTGGCCAGGCCGAACGAGGTGAACGTGTAGAGGCTCCACACGATCGCGCACATGATGAGGGCCGCCACGAACACGACGATGCGATCCTGGCCGATCGACTTGCCGTCCAGGCCGAGGAAGTTGTCGAACGATTCGGTCGGCAAGAAACCTTGGTGGATCCGATTGACGCTGCCGAAGTTGAGCTGGGCGATCGCCTGGAACCACAACATTGCGCCGACCGAGCCGATGACCTTCGCCAACGCCGGCGAGTTGCGGAGAGGACGGAAGAC
>Ga0114956_1000893_pt1 | contig 22847 bp, 19 predicted proteins | sample MaitaG_FD_87304 | JGI IMG/M metagenome (GOLD analysis project Ga0114956, IMG submission 87304) | Marine algal microbial communities from Maine, USA - Maine_Asex2 metaG | ecosystem: Host-associated > Algae > Red algae > Unclassified | place: Maine, USA | collected 2015-01-05
AGTCGTTGCTGTTGTCCACCCGACAGGCTGGTACCTGGCGCGTCCAGACGATCTTTCACCTCATCATACAAGCCGGCTTTTCTGAGACTGTCCACGACGATATCATCGAGTTCTGCACGGTTGCCGGCGAGGCCATGGATGCGAGGGCCGTAGGCTACGTTGTCGAATATAGACTTGGCAAACGGGTTGGGTTTCTGGAATACCATGCCCACGCGGGCCCGCAGCAGTACAGGGTCGAGGTCATCGCCGTACAGATTCTCACCGTCCAGAGACATGTTGCCAGTAACCCTGCAGGTGGGGATGGTGTCGTTCATGCGATTCAGACAGCGCAGGAAGGTGGACTTACCACAGCCTGAAGGCCCGATCATGGCAACTACTTCGTTGTTACCAATGTCTAGCGTGACATCGTAAATAGCCTGTTTCTCACCGTAGAATACATCGACGTTACTCGTCTGCATTTTAGGGTTGTCGACAGTTGGCGAGCCAACCGTCTCCTTGAGATTGTCAAAAGCTTCCTGAGCTGATGTTTGCACGGGAGATGCCTGTGTCCGGGGTTGAGTGAGTATATCGTTTGCGGGTGCGGTGGTCTTGCGTGCCGTAGCTTACCAGCGGCGCTCGAACCGTTTACGCAACATAACGGCTATCGCGTTCATCAGGATCAGAAAGACGAGTAGCACCATGATGGCCGCAGAGGTTTTTTCAAGGAACGCGCGCTCCGGACTATCCGCCCAGAGGAACACTTGAACGGGCAGCACGGTGGCCGCGTCTGTGACCGATTGAGGAATATCAACGATGAACGCCACCATGCCGATCATCAGTAGCGGTGCTGTTTCACCTAACGCCTGCGCTAGTCCAATGATAGTGCCGGTGAGAATACCGGGCATGGCCAATGGCAGCACATGATGTGTCACCACTTGAAGCGGTGAGGCACCCAGTCCGCGAGCCGCTTCACGTATTGAAGGCGGCACTGCCTTGAGAGCCGCACGACTGGAAATGATGATTGTGGGTAGTGTCATCAGACTGAGCACGATACCGCCCACTACCGGCGCTGAGCGTGGCAAGTGGAAGTAGTTGATGAACACCGCCAGACCCAGCAAGCCGAACACGATGGACGGCACCGCCGCCAGGTTATTGATATTGACTTCGACGATATCAGTCCAGCGATTCTGCGGTGCGAATTCTTCCAGATAGATAGCCGCTGCTACCGCTATCGGGAAAGATAACGTAAAGGTGATAAGCAGCGTAAACGCCGAGCCCATGAGTGCGGCGCGAATACCCGCAAGCTCCGGCTCTCGTGAATCACCGTTCTTGAAGAAGGTGCTGTTGAATCGCACATCCAGATCACCGGCATCCTGTAGTTCTTTTGCCCAGCCGATCTGCTTGTCGTTCATGCGTGTGATGATGCTGTCGGGATTGGTAAGGTCTGCACCGGACTTGATGATGGCACCAAGCTCGTCGTCTGCCGGTACCCAGAGTGTCAGCGTGGAGTTCAGCAGTTCAGGTTTGGCAAACACGCGATCGTATAGCTCGTATTCCGCACCGGTACTGATCAGGCTGTATAGCGCTTTCTTGTCACCGCGACTGGATACCTCGGGAAACCGGTCACGCAGCGTCTGTTTGACCAGGCCACTGAAATTGGCAGCCCGCAATTCTTGAGCACTGGGAGTTTCCGGTAGGCCAAGCGCCTCGGTGCTCAATGCCACATCGAGTTTGACAAATGTTTGAGTGAACGCTGGTAGCCCCTTACTGATGATACTGGCCAGTAATAGAAACAGAAAGCCAATACTGGCACCAATGGCAATGATGCCGTAAAGACGGAAACGCTTTTCCGCCGCGTAGCGTTTGTTGAGTGAGGCCTTGACCCGTGCAGTCGTATCCACAGGCTTTTGGCTTTCGCGCTGGCTCATTCGTATTGCTCCCGGTATCTACGCACTACCTGAAGCGCGATAACGTTCAGACATAAGGTGACGAAAAACAACATCAGACCTAGCGCGAAAGCGGCCAGGGTCTTGGCGCTGTCAAACTCCTGATCACCGGTCAGCAGTGTGACGATTTGCACGGTCACGGTGGTCACCGATTCGAGTGGGTTGGCTGTCATGTTGGCGGCGAGCCCCGCTGCCATCACCACGATCATGGTTTCACCAATGGCGCGTGATACCGCTAGCAGTATGCCGCCGACAATACCGGGCAGGGCTGCAGGGATAACCACCTTGCGCACCGTTTCCGACTTGGTAGCGCCCAGGCCGTAAGATCCGTCGCGCATGGCTTGAGGCACCGCGGTAATGACATCATCGGATAGCGATGACACGAACGGGATTATCATGACACCCATGACCACACCTGCCGCCAGTGCACTTTCTGATGACACGCTGAGCTGGAACTCCATGCCAAAGTTGCCCAGCATCTTATCTATCCAGTCACCCACATTACGCAACGCCGGGCCAACCGTGAGTGCTGCAAAAAATCCATAAACAACCGTGGGAATACCCGCAAGAATTTCCAGTAAAGGCTTGCACACATTTCGGACTGGTCGGGATGCGTACTCGGCCAGATAAATGGCTGACATGAGGCCGAACGGTACCGCTACCAGCATGGCAATGAAGGAAATAAGCAACGTACCCAGGAACAGGGGAACCGCGCCAAATGCGCCTGAAGACCCTACCTGATCGGCTCTAATGGCAGTCTGAGGACTCCACTTGGTCCCCGTGACAAATTCTACGATATTGACTTGCTGGAAGAAGCGTATGGATTCGAACATCACCGACATCACGATGCCCAGTGTGGTCAGAATAGCCAGCGATGCACAGCTGATCAGAAATACCTGCACGATCTTTTCAACGATCTGCCGGGCGCGCGTGGTAGGCGTAATTTTTCTCAGCGCCAGTGTAGCGCCCATGATGGCTACCACCAGTGCAATAACAACCAGGGCCAGGGAGCTGGTGTTCCTCAGGTTGGCAAGCCGCTCGGCGGTCGCCAGTTTTGCAGGGTCCTGAATATTACTGATCACCTGGCTGTCTACCAGGTTATTGATCTCGTTCTTGTACAGCTCGACGGTTTTTTCACCGGCCTCCATAACCGCTTGTGGCACTGTCTCGTTCAGCATGCTGCTGATCAGCGATGGCTCAATCAGTTTCCAGCTGATGATCACGGCAAGCGCTGGTAGAGCGCACCACAGGGCCACCATCATGCCGTAGTGGCTGGGTAGCGAATGCAGGCCGCGAATGCCGCCGTTGGTTTTGGCGACGCGGTACGCCTGGCTTCTGCCATAGGCAAACGAGGCAAGGCCCAGTCCGACAGTAATCAGTATCAGAGCGGTCGTAGACATGTCTTGGATAACCGGCGTCGGGAAAGGACAACGGCCCGTGCTGAATACTCAGCCCGGGCCGCGTTAAGTGCGCACTCTACCAAAAGAGCGTTACTCGAGAATCAGTTTCTCGAGATTTTTTACAGACGCAGCCATGGCTGTGCGCTCTTCGTCAGACAGTGGAATCATGCCCTTATCAGCCAGATAGCCGTCTTCGCCCCAGGCTTGCTCGCTGGTGAACTCAGCCAGGTATTCCTGTATGCCGGGCACGGTACCCACGTGCTGTGCCTTGACATAGAAGTACAGTGGTCGTGAGATCACATAGTCACCGTCTGCGATAGCGTCGAAATCAGCCGTGAAGCCGTCGATCACGGAGCTTTGGACTTTGTCTGAGTTCTGCTCGAGAAAACTGAAACCGAAGATGCCCAGTGCGTCAGGGTTAGCCTCCAGTTTTTGCACGATCAGGTTGTCGTTTTCACCCGCTTCGATATACACGCCGTCTTCACGCATGGTGTGGCAGGTCGTCTTGAATGCTTCATCTTCCATGCTCTCGATAAAGGCGAACTGCTTGCAACCGCCTTCCATAGCCAGCTCGGCAAACGCATCACGCGTGCCGGAGGTAGGAGGAGGGCCCAGCACTTCGATGTCTATCGCCGGAAGATCAGCGTTAACGTCAGACCATTTCTTATAAGGATTTTCTACCAGCGTGTCAGATCCATCCGGGTTAGGGACCATTTTGGCTAGCGCCAGGTAGAGCTCCTTCGTGCCCATGTCCAGTTGCGTGGCGTTAACAGAGTTGGCCACTGCGATGCCATCGAACCCTATCAATACCTCAACGAGGTCTGTGACGCCGTTTTGCTGGCACATCTCGTATTCGCTGGCTTTAATGCGACGTGATGAGTTGGTGATGTCCGGGGTTTGAACACCGATATTGGAACAGAACAGCTTCAAACCACCGCCAGAACCTGTGGATTCAATCTTCGGCGTGCTGAAGTCTGTAGTCCGGCCAAATCGCTCGGCAACGACGGTTGCGAATGGATAAACCGTAGAAGAACCCACGACACTGATGGTGTCTCGGGCAGCAGCAGAACTTGCGAAAGCGGTCGCCAGCACGGCCGAACCTACCAGAAGTGCAGATTTGTTCATGAATTTTCTCGAAGTATGCGTAAGTGTTGTCATGCGAGTATTATCGGACGCTACTATGACAGCCATGTGACAAACCCCGCCACAGACCGAATTGTCAGAGGATTATGACTACTGGTTAACAGCCCGGTTGATTGAAAGCGCCCGACTCTGCGGAAAAACGATTTCAAATTCAGAGCCTGTACCCGGTGTGCTGCGGATGTTAAGGGTACCGCCATGGCGTTGGGCGGCGTGCTTGACAATGGCCAGACCCAGTCCCGTACCACCATCGTCGCGCGAGCGACCGGCATCGACACGGTAGAAACGTTCACTGAGACGAGGCAAGTGGCGTGCCTCGATTCCGCGGCCGTTATCCGATACACAAAACACGGCGCGGCCCTCATCGTTCAATCCCCATGACAGCGTGATGCGTGAACCGGGGTCTGTGTAGCGAACTGCGTTGGTCAACAGGTTGTTGCACGCGCTATAGATTTCACTTTCCGAGCATGACAGCGCCAGTGTGGTATCCAGTTCTAGCACATAGTCGTGAGCCGGCGACACATCCTTGATGGCGATTACCATGGATTCGATCATGCTGCTGATATCCACTGATTCGCCTTCATTATCGGCCAACGGGTTGCCTTCCAGTTTGGATAGTTGGAGAAGGTCCTCGACGAGGCCACGCATGCGATCCGACTGCGCGCTAATTTGATCGATGCACATATCCACTTCTGCATTAACAGGTTCGGCGTCACGCAGGATCTCCAGATAACCGCTGATGACAGTCAATGGTGTGCGCAGTTCATGGGAGACATCGCCCACGAAAGCCTTGCGCATCTCACGCAGGTGCACACGCTGAGTGACATCAACTGCAATCAGTACTTTTAAGTGTTTGCCAGTGCGTACCTTGCGTACGGCCAGTATGCGGTCCGGCGAGGTGGGGTTGGCCATTTCCAGCTCTTCGTCGTCGTCATCAGAAAGCAGAAAATCACGGAACTCGGGCATCCGCACCAGATTATCGATACGCTGACCCCGATCGCGCTCCGGGTGGATATGCAACAACGCATGAGCTGCGGCGTTGGACCAGCGAATTTCCTGATCCTCTGTCAGCACGACCGTGGCATCGGGCAGGTCGGATGCCAGAGAGTTGAATTGCGCCAGCGTACTGCGATACCGGTTTTTCTGTTTGCGACTGTATTTTTTCTCGCGGTGCACGAGCTGCACCATGTCGTCGGTCAGCCCTCGAGTCAGCGGCGCATCGGCTGTTTTCGCCTTCTTGCCAAGCCAGCGGACAATAGCCGCCATGCGCTGGAGCAACCACAGCACGTAGCCCACGGTATACACAAGGACGCAGTAAAGGGGGAGGTTAACCAGCAAACAGAACAGGAACGCAGCCACAAGCCCGGTGAAGAACCAGCGTATTTCGCTCCTCAGGCTTGTGGATAGCCTGTCCTCAGCATGCGTTAACGACATGTCGCGGATCATACCTATTTCGTGTCGATGGGGGGTGGAACACGACGCTGTTGGAGGCTGAGTTCACGATTGTGCCAACTAACCGACAGTGAACCGGTAACCGGCTCCCCTGACCGTATCTATCAGGTTGTCGGCATCAAATGGCTTCAGACTCTTGCGCAGCCGTAATATATGCACATCTACTGTGCGCTCTTCAATGTATGTGCCAGGTCCCCACACATGGTCCAGCAGCTGCGAGCGGCTGTAGACCCGTTCCGGGTGTTTCATCAGGAAAGAGATCAGCTTGAATTCAGTATGGCCAAGCGGCACCTCGTGGCCATTGGCAGTGAGTCGATGGGCGGCGTCGTCTAAAGACAGCGGGCCGCGCTCAAGCACTGTATCGGTCTGAAAATCCAGACTACGACGCAGCAGGGCCTTGATTCTGGAGTGCATTTCACGCGGCGAGAAAGGCTTGGTCATGTAGTCGTCAGCGCCTGCATCCAGACCCAGAGTGATGTCGTGCTCTTCGGTCTTAGCCGTTAGCATGATGACCGGGAGGTTGCTATGGAGCGGATTCTTGCGCAGCGTGCGAACGAACTCCAGACCGCTGCCACCGGGTAGCATCCAGTCCACGATCAACAGATTGAAGTTCAAGTTGCCCATATGTTCGTGAGCCTCGGCGACCGTGGCAGCGCCATAAACTGAGTATTCATGGCGTTCAAGCGCAAAACGCACCATTTCTCGAATGGCCGGTTCGTCCTCGACAACGAGAATGTTTGCAGGCATGGCGGTTGTTTGTGGTTGCATGCGGTGAAGTCTGAATGTTAACGCGGCTGGATGTCCTGACGGGAGTCTGCAGGGTGATTGTGACGAATCGATGAATGACGGACGCTGTGTTTTGAAATTGTTTGTCAATGATGCTTGCGTGCTCGCCTTTTAGGCCCCAGAATGGTCGGGCTATGGTGTTCCGTATCGGCACTCTCGCGACGAGAAACTGTTAACTCCGCCAGGCCCGGAAGGGAGCAACGGTAGCAGTGGATTCGGGCGCCGGGATGCGGCTGGTGCGGGACGCCACCTTATACATGGCGGCAGTGCAAGACCTCTCACCCCGGTCAGTACGCACGAAGCAATTAGCAAAAGAGTCAGATGAGCTACAAGGTTCTCGCTCGTAAATGGCGACCGCAACACTTCCGTGACATGCTCGGCCAAGAGTCGGTGTTACGAGCGCTAGTCAATGCACTGGATAACAACCGGTTGCACCACGCGTATCTGTTTACGGGCATGCGCGGCGTGGGCAAGACCACTATTGCGCGCATTTTTGCAAAATGCCTCAACTGCGAAACCAACGGCGTCAGTGCCAGCCCCTGCGGCGAATGCAGTTCGTGCAAGGATATTGAAGCGGGCAGATTCTTCGATCTCATTGAGGTTGATGCGGCTTCCAGAACCAAGGTAGAAGAGACTCGCGAACTGCTGGAAAACGTACCTTACGCGCCTTCCAGTGGTCGCTACAAGGTGTACCTGATCGATGAGGTACACATGTTTTCCAACCACAGTTTCAATGCGCTGCTTAAAACGCTGGAAGAGCCCCCTGAACACGTCAAGTTCTTGTTAGCCACCACCGATCCGCAAAAAGTGCCGGTTACCGTTCTATCTCGTTGTTTGCAGTTCAATCTGCGTCGTATGGCGCCCGATTTACTGGCTGACTACCTCGACGGTATCCTGACCGAAGAGGCCATCGAGCATGAACGGCCAGCGCTGGATCTCATCGCCAGAGCTTCAGAAGGCAGTGTCCGGGATGCGTTGAGTCTAGTGGAGCAGGCGGCAGCGTTCGGTGAGGGTTCGGTGCGGGAAACCGACGTGGAAACCATGCTCGGCCGTGCATCCGTTGATCGTTTGCTCGGGCTGATTGAATCGCTGGGGGCATCTGACCTGACACAGCTGTTTGAGCGTGTCGAGCAACTTGCCGAGTACGCGCCGGATTTTCACGAACTGATGGGGGAAATCCTGAGCTTGCTACACCGGGTTGCCATGTTGCAGAGCATCCCCGGCAGCGTCACGGATAACACACCAGGTTTTGACAGGATTCAGCAGTTGGCCGGCTCTCTATCGGGCGACGAGCTTCAACTCTTCTACCAGATCGGTACCCATGCACGCCGCGATATGCCGTTTGCCCCCGATGTACGAGAAGCGTTCGACATGGCGCTGCTGCGTATGCACGCATTTAGGCCACAGGGTGGTGCTTCATTGCTGCAGAGCACTTCAGCTGCTGTAGGCGGAACTGTTGCAGCACGGGCGAGCGCGCCTGCTTCGGCGGCACCCTCAAGTTCAGGCCCCGAGGCTGCGTTATCAGCTGCTGCAGGTAAGCCTGTCTTGGCTTCAGACACCGCGACAGCTATGCCGGGTTCTCTGTCCGCTGGAGCGTCTGGTACTGCCGCGGGTTCTAGCGCCGTGGGCTCTGCGGCTCAAGCAGCTACGCCTGCACCGTCATTACAGGTCAGAGGCGAGGTATCTGCAGGTGGTTCGCTGAGGGCGGCCGCTTTGGCAGCAGCGCGCGGCGAAGTGCCTGAACCCAAGCCGGATGTCATTGCTGATCTTGGGCAGCCGCCGGTAGCGGTGTCGAATTCGGAAGCTAAATCCACATCTGCACGAGTACGCGCATCTGCATCTGCATCCGAATCAAAACCGAGTGAGAAACCCCAAACGCGGGCTGCGGCCAAGGCAGCACCGTCTAATGCTGCTTCGAGCGCGGTGCCTGACGCACCGGATGCGCGGGACACAGCTGCAAAAGACATTTCAGCGAGCACAGCTGGATTATCGGTAAAAGCTGTACCCACTGCTGCCGCCCGGGCACCCATTGATCGCGACAACATTCAGGCAGGCGATTGGCATAAGATCGTCGAGGAGCTGGATATATCCGGTATGCCTCGTCAGCTAGCCAGCCACACGCAGTGGGTATCGTGCGAGGCTGATCTGGTGCAGGTCAAGCTTGAAAGCGGTTCCGAACATCTGAATACACCGCGTTTTGCCGAGCGTGTGCAAAGTGCCCTGTGTACCTGGATGGGGCGAGACATACGTCTAACGATAGACACGATAGATGGCGAGCTGCACACCCCCGCACGCATCGACGAACAGAATAAGGCGAATAGTCTGGCAGCCGCGCGAGTGTCTATCGTAGAGGACCCGGTTGTGCGGCAGCTCATTGAACAAGTTGATGGTGCCGTTGACGAATCGAGTATCCAACCTCTGGGCGGGAAAGGCGTTTCGTCGTAATTGATCTATCACTAGGGTTAAGTCCCTAACCATACAAACCATTTTTACATTTCGGAGTTCATGGCATGAAAGGCGGTATTGGCAATCTGATGAAGCAAGCGCAGAAAATGCAGGAAGACATGCAGCGCGCACAGGAAGAAATTGCGAACATGGAAATCATCGGCGAAAGCGGCGGTGGTCTGGTTAGTGTGGTCATGAATGGCCAGCACGAATTGAAGAAAGTCACCATTGATGATTCTCTGGTGGGCGACGACAAAGACATGCTGGAAGATCTGGTTGCTGCTGCGGTCAACGATGCGTCGCAAAAACTGGCGATCGCGTCCAAAGACAAGATGAGCGGTTTGACCGCCGGCATGGAATTGCCACCTGGTATGAAAATGCCTTTCTAGCAGGGGTCTTCTCATGGCTACTAGTGGTTTACTGGAAGATCTTGTCGAGTCGCTCAGGTGTTTGCCGGGTGTCGGCCCAAAGTCTGCTCAACGCATGGCACTGCATCTGCTGCGCCGCGACCGTGCGGCAGCTAAACGCCTTGGTGCAACGCTTATCGATGCAATGGACAAGATCAAGCACTGCGAGCAATGCCGGATTCTGACCGAGCAGACTGTTTGCCGTTGGTGCTCCGACCCCGCGCGGCTTTCCTCGCAGCTGTGCATCGTTGAGAATCAGGCAGACGTGCTAGCGATAGATCGAGCCACTGATTATCGGGGCAAATTTTTCCTGTTGCTAGGACACCTGTCGCCACTCGATGGTGTAGGTCCTAAAGATCTGGGGCTGGATCTGCTTGAGTCACGTTTGTCGGCAGGTGGTATAGATGAACTCACATTAGCAACAAACCCTACAATAGAAGGTCAGGCAACTGCTCGTTATATCGGTGAGATAGCAGCACGATACACCGTGCCGGTACTGGCGATTGCCCGAGGTATCCCGGTGGGTAGTGAGCTGGAGTTTGCCGACAGCGGCACCTTGTCGGTAGCCTTCGCACAGCGTACCACTCTGAGCTGACAGTACTATGTACGCGCCCGGTGTTGTGTGACATGCGGCAGTGGGCAGGCCACACAACACTGCACTAAGGTTATCCTGATGGATAAATCTGCACCTGACTATCCGCCTGCCACGCATCTACATCGCGTGGTAGGCGGGACGTGCTAAATCCTGCTAGTCCTGCTCTGCCAGAAACTCATCGACTGCATCGCGGGCTTCTTCCTTGGTCTTACCGTAGCGTGACTGGATCTTACCTTCCAGTACCTCGCGATCGCCGTCTGCTTCCTGCAGATCGTCGTCAGTGAGATCGCCCCACTTGGCTTTTACGTTACCGCTAAGCTCCTTCCAGTTTCCTTTTATCTGATCCCAATTCATTATATTCTCCAGTTATCTCTTACGACACTTACACGACTGCTGTCACCCTTCTATAACTCGGGCGTCTATAAAAACAGAAAACGTACACCTGAGCCGCTCAACATGCACCTTAATCACCCACGAGGCTTAGTGAGACGTCACGGCGAAAAGCTGGTCTCCTTAATACAAGCCGAGTAATTTGAGTACAACGACAATGACAACGATTACACCAATGATATAAAAAATATTGCGTGGCATACTAAACTCCTGTTTGCAAAACGTGGGGGCCTGATCAGCTTGCCGGCTTGACTATCAGGTTGTTTTCAACTCTGACAACACCTTCGACACCTTCTGCAATCTCACCGGCCATCGCTTTTTCTTCCGCGTTATCTACAAAACCGCTGAGCTGAACCACATCTCGGAATGTCTCGACTTCAACGTTCAACAGTGTCGCGACGTCCTCACTCGCCAGCGCTGCTTTGACGCTAGTAGTAATAAGGGAGCTGTCTACTATTTGACCGGTGCTTTCCTGAGTCGCGGTTGCAGCGCAGCCAGCAGTCAGTCCCATGGTAATGGTCATAGCTGCCGCACATGCAAGTCGAGAAATGTTCATGATATCTTCCTGTTGTTTGCTGATTAGAGGATGCAGAGTCTAGACATTCTCAATGCCTCACCACCGCACTTGTAACGCGTACATACTTTTGCCAGTGAGGTCGTGGTGCTCTGAGCTTTTCTATCCCATCCACGGAGTTGAGGAACGGTACATCCTGCGACAGAGTCTTTAGCTTTGCAGCCAGTTACAGCTCTGCACCAAACGTCTGGAAGTTCTGAGCTTTCAACGTGCTGGTGGAACCATCAACTGCACGATGAAACACATCCACTTGACGTGCATAGGAATCACCTGGCTCAGTTGCAGTGAGGAGAATCTGACTGCCGTTGTCGGCTGATATATTGATCTCGCCACTGAAGGGTTCGGGTATGAGAGATTCTGACGCAACCGCTGGTTGAACAAATAATCTCGACAGGGCTGGCTGTGCAACAATGTTCGAAGCAATACCGGATTCATCAGTTACCTGACCGCTGATGTCGAGGTTGTACCTTTGTGCAGCGCCCGACGCTATTGTTTCGTTTTGTTGACTGAACAAACCATTGGATACCGCCATTGCGATTCGATCGCCACGGCTCATCGAGTATTCGTTGATAGTCGCTGTGCGTGTGTCGCTGCTGTCAAAGGATGACAGTGCATTTCCTGAAATAGTCGCATCTGCTGTTAAACGCTGACCGCCATCCTGATCCCGGGAAAAAGCTCCCCAAGTAGTTGCATAGTTAGTTCGGGAAAACCGGCTGCCCGATGTAGAGTCCTGCAAAGAGCTCACTATTCCGTTCAGCCGCTGCGAACCACCAGCCGTAGTTTCACACTGATCGAAAGCATAGCGATCATTTTCAACCACTCGAGAGTAACTACTCTCAGCGATTGTCAATTGACCTAGCTCGATAGTGACGGTACCGCCTGCGTCACAGTTGTAAGTCACAATCTGTGTTTCTGTCACCACATCTCGGTCACGATCATTCACACTGAATGAACCTGCTACGGTTGATACCGAACCTTCAGAACCAGCGCTAATGGAATCGCCGATCAGCATGATCTCCTCGGCTAGAGTTTCGAGTTGATACCCGGACAACGCATCAAGCAGTTTCGGGTACGCAGTAGCCAGATTCAGAGAACCTGTGCCTACCGGTGCACCAACTCCATCTGTAGGAGTATCTGCCGAACCATCTGTGCCACCAGGAATGGTCGAATCACCCGTGCCGTCAGTAGTTATTGGAGCACCTGTGTCGTCTGTAGTAATCGAGCCATTGGCCGGATCGTTAACCATGGTGTTCTCTGGTGATGGGTCACTTGAAGAACTGCAGGCAGCTACCAGCAACGCAGAAGATACTGCGATTGAGATGAGGGATTTGCGGATATTTTTCATGTGTATCGCTCTCGGGCGATGGTGAGTTGGAGCGCGGATGTTGCTCCTTATTTATGATCCTCACAACGGTACTATTACGCTATTTTCAGACAATATCCTGTGCATTTCTGGAATAAATATGGCCTTGGAAATCCTGGCTCAGGGCAGTTATTTCAGACACCTGCCACGGTAGCGATTATGTGTTCAAGCTACTTACCAAATGATTGACGTGAGGAGAGCGAATGACACTACGCAATCTGAGCGCCCACGAATTCTATAAGCTTGTCAGTATCCACATGAAATCCGTTATAGACGACGATACCCTCAGGATTAATCAAGATGAGCCAGGGAGTACCGCCGGTTCTATAATTCTGCATGGTAGTAGGCATATCGTGCTCGTCTTCATTGCCTGGATCATGGCCCATGGTTATTGGCAAGTCATATCGCAGCTGTAATTCACGAACAGCTTCTTTTGTGTTGCTCCGGTACCCTTCAAAAACAGTTTGAATTCCCGCTATGGCGACGTCAGGATGCTCAGAGAATTCATCTGAAAAAGCTTTTAATGTTGGGAATCCACTGCTGTGGCAACCCGGGCACCAGTTTTGAAAACACTTTAGGAATACCCATTTTCCACGTGATTCTGTCACTGAGAAACTTGTGGGCTCACCGTCCCCGTCTATCCAGTAATCAAGCGCCAGTTCTGGAGCGATACGTCCTTCTATGCCTCGAGTAGTCTGACTGCTTGCAGTCCCTGCCACACCTAAAGCCAAGGCTGCGGACGCTGCAGACATAGTGTGCAAAAACCTGCGCCTACCTGAATAGTTGTCAAGGCTGCGCGAAGTAGACGGATAGATAGTATTTGAAAGGTTCGTAGTCATTCTCAACGCAATCCTTGAATAATGAGTGAACAACTCGCCCCGGCGTAGGACGAACCGGGCTCGTTAAAGCCCGATACACTCAAGAACGAATGAGCAGCCCATTTGATTGCAGAAACGAATAAATATATCAACTCCAACCGTAATGGATCTCATCCCCCCGCCACATGACAACTCGGTGATCGTGGGCACGCGCCGCTGCGCGGGCAGATCAATCGGGCCTCTTTCTCAATGCCTCGGCTCAGCCAGGCTATATTCAATAACTTGGCAATTTGTCGAAGCTCGTTCTTGATGTCCGCCGGAATGGCCACAGAGCCGCCATTCGCTATGCAGGCATCTTTCAATGCTTGTGCAACCGATACAGCATCCACACCCTGAGCAGTCAACGCCGGATTCACATCAATACCGGCGCACAGCACATGACCGCTACCGGACAGGTCATCCACTTTTACGGATTCACAGCAGTAAATGCGCGGCTCAGTACCCACGTCCAGTACCGATATCTGTGCAGAACTTTCTTTGCTATCCAGGTTGATCATCCTGAATACTGCCCAGTGCTGACAAGGGTCCTGCACCATGCGCATGTTGCCCCAGGGTAGAGGTATGCCGTTGCCTCGATAGACTGCATGCAGGCGACCCGGTGGATAGGCATCAAAATAATGCCAGTGTGGATACGATGAAACCACAGTCATACGACGCATTACCGTAGAGGTTGTAACACCCACTATTTTCGCTACATCTATATCATGCGCACGTTGTTCAAGTAAGCGTCTGAACGGTACTTTGGGGCAGAGCAATGCGCCGGCAAAAAAACTGCACTCGAAGTCTCGCCATGCATGAACGATATCCTGTGCATCTATAGCGCTGGACCGATTGGCATCAAAGCTGACGTCACGCACCGACTCATGAATTTCTGGTCCTGCTGTCATCAGGCTTTTAACACCATCACCGTCATGCAGAACTTTGTGGCCAATGTATAAGGCAAGGTCGTACTTCAATCTAGCGGGCTGTTCCTGCATCAACTTGTTCACATAGATTGTAGATGGCGCATCAAAGTAGGAACGCACTACAGCGTTGTCACGCAGGGTCATTGAGCTGGGTGCGGTTTTTGGCAGCTTGGTAAACCACTTTATTTCCAGTCCCATGTCTTTGCAGATATCCATCAGGGCTTCAACACTCAGTGGCATCTGCTTCTTGCCGATCTTCTCCGCAGCACGTTCCAGGTCGGGGAAGTGGTTCTGGTTGTTTTCCTGATGCGCCCGTATCAACAGGTGAGCAAACTGTCGGCCGGACACGCCGGTTTGCGACAGCATTTCGGGAATGGCGTTCTGCAGTATTTCACGCGAGAACAGAAAGCCCGGCTCCAAGGTCATGCCTGTACCACCGCCCAGGCTTCCCTTGTCTGGCACGATGGCATCCTGTTCCGGCACATTGTCCAGAAACCACGCAACGTCTTTCTGGAACACTTCGGCAATTACCTGCAGCATGTGTTGGCTAGGGTGGCGCTTGCCACGTTCAATCATGGACAGATACGACACTGATGGTGCTGCTTCGGCATCCACCTTTACGCAGCGGGATGAAAGGTCATCCATGGTGAGATTGTTGCGTTTGCGCAGATTCCGGATTTTGGTGCCCAGAAAGTGGGCATTTCGAATAGAGGCCGAAGTTGACACGGATCACCTGTTGTTTTTGTGAAATTCACAGTGTGTAATTTCTATTGTGAAATTCTAGTTCATTTTTCCATACACTGCCGTTAAGCCTGAACACAGGGCGAACGTCATCAACGATGGCACTAACGAAACACCACGCAGTACCGGAGCGAATATCATGGGAATGAATCAATCTTTCAAGACTTCTGCCACTTGGGACCAAGCCATTAACTTCCTTGACCAGAGTTTCCCTCTGACAGAGGGTTCACACGCCACAGCTCAGGCCTACCTTGTCTATTTCGACCATCTCCTCGTTATTCAGGCCGACGGCTCCACAACGGGTTTGTCGCGTCCATCACAGTTTGTTGAAGCTGGCGGTAACGAAGAAGCTCCTCAGTCCATCCTGCTCGAGCATAACGGCCTGCAGGTAGAGATCGAGCCGGCTCAGAAGTGTGCTGACGGCACCAGCGCCCACCCCGCGCATCGCATGCAGCTACTGACCAGAATGGAAGCTGCTTGAATTTATTAGTGAATTCAGCCGAGATCAACTCCCTCGCGGAGGCGGGGGTTCATGATAAACCCCGCATGGATTCCCACCTACGCGGGAATGACGTTTCACGTAAATGACGTTACGCGGGAATGACGTTTCACGGGAATGACGTTACGCGGGAATGACATTTCACGGGAATGCTGTTTCTAGGGAATGTCCTACTGGAAGGACGTTTTCACGTGTTTCACGGGCATTACGTTTCACTTGGCGTATTGAATAATACTAGTCGATCACATTTACGAAAAACGTTTCAACCGCTCATCACACCCGCGCCGTTAAAGGGTTACTCACCAGACTCCCGACAAGGCGCATTTCCCTTAGCTGGAATCAGTACAGCACATACAAGACAGGTATACCTTATGAATCAGTACCGTACGCTTTCCTCAGATGCCGCAAACGTTATCGCCAAAAACGATAACTGGTCTGCCATCAATCCTGAAAATGTTGCACGCATGCAGCTGCAAAACCGTTTTCGTACAGGACTGGATATTGCCCGTTACACCGCCGGTATCATGCGCGAGGATATGGCGGCCTACGACAGGGATCCCACTCAATACACACAGTCGCTGGGATGCTGGCATGGCTTCATTGGTCAGCAGAAACTCATATCCATCAAGAAGCATTTTGGTACAACCAAAGGCAGCTACCTGTACCTGTCCGGCTGGATGATTGCGGCGTTGCGCTCCGAGTTCGGGCCGTTGCCTGATCAGTCCATTCACGAAAAAACGTCAGTGCCAGCGTTGATCGAAGAGCTGTACACATTTCTCAAGCAGGCCGATGCTCGCGAGCTTCGTCATCTTTTTACAGAACTGGATACGGCCAGAGCACAGAATAATCAGGTACTGGAAAAGTCCATCATGGACAAGATCGATAACTTTCAGACCCATGTTGTCCCGATCATTGCAGACATCGATGCCGGTTTTGGTAATGAGGAAGCCACTTATCTGTTGGCGAAGAAGATGATCGAGGCGGGTGCTTGCTGCTTGCAAATTGAAAATCAGGTGTCTGACGTAAAGCAGTGTGGTCACCAGGATGGCAAGGTAACGGTACCTCATGAGGATTTCCTCGCCAAGATCAATGCAATCCGCTACGCGTTTCTGGAGATGGGTGTTGACGACGGGTTGATCGTGGCTCGTACCGATTCATTGGGCGCCGGTCTTACACAGAAGATCCCCATGTCTCGTGAATCTGGTGATCTGGGTGATCAGTACAATGCATTTATTGCGGGTGAAACCATTACGTCCATGGATGACGTGAAACCTGGCGACATGGTTATCCGTCAGGGTGAAAACCTGATCAAGGCTGCTCGTTTGCCTAATGGACTTGTACAATTTAAGCCTGGCACCGGTGAGGATCGCTGTGTGCTGGATTGTGTAACGGCACTGCGCAACGGCGCTGACATGCTGTGGATCGAAACAGAAAAGCCACACGTCGGGCAGATCGCTGGCATGGTGAACCGAATCCGGGAAACCATTCCTGATGCCAAACTTATCTATAACAACAGCCCGTCATTCAACTGGACGCTCAGCTTCAGACAACAGGTGTTTGATGCGTGGAAAGAAGAAGGACGTGCACTGGATGCCTACGTGCGTGATGATCTGATGAGTGTGGATTACGATGAAACAGAACTCTCTACAGAAGCTGATGCACGTATTCAGGCATTCCAGGCTGATGCGTCTGCCAATGCCGGGATCTTCCACCACCTGATTACACTGCCTACTTACCACACGGCGGCGCAATCCACGGATTCTCTGGCCAAAGACTACTTTGGTGAACAAGGCATGCTGGCTTATGTGCGTGATGTCCAGCGCCGTGAGATCCGTGATGGACTGGCCTGTGTCAAACACCAGGACATGTCCGGTTCCAACATCGGTGATGATCATAAAGAATACTTCTCCGGTGCTCAGGCGCTCAAGGCGTCCGGTAAGGACAACACAATGAACCAGTTCGGTTAAGGGCCTGTCCACACACGCATCGACACTGGATCGTGATATGTGATCTATTGATAGAGGTGTTGTGAAAACAGGCCAGCGGGGCGCTACACAAGGCGCTCCGCTTTTTTTGGCTTGATTTCAAACCGGTTTGAGACGATCATGGCGGGTTTCCAATGAGCCCCTGCTAATGCCCATGACCGACCGTACCCCGACTGTCATCTACACACTCACCGATGAGGCACCTGCGCTGGCAACGTACTCGTTGCTACCCATCGTGCAAGCCTTTACACAAGCGGCCGGTATTGCCGTAGAGACACGGGATATCTCGCTGGCAGCGAGAATTCTGGCACAATTCAACGACAAGCTCACGCCTGAACAGCAGACGCACGATGCGCTGGCCGAACTTGGCGATCTGGCGCTGACACCGGCAGCCAACATCATCAAGCTGCCCAATATCAGCGCATCCATTCCACAGCTCAAGGCGACGATAACCGAGCTGCAGGCGCAGGGTTATAACATCCCTGGCTACCCTGATGATCCACAGACAGATGAAGAGCGCCAGGCTCGCAACCGCTATGACAAGGTTAAGGGCAGTGCGGTAAACCCGGTGCTACGCGAGGGAAATTCCGACCGGCGTGCACCACTGGCCGTGAAGAACTATGCGCGCGCCAATCCTCATGCCATGGGTGCGTGGTCTGCCGAATCCAAATCACATGTGGCGCACATGAGCGCTAACGATTTCTGTTCAAATGAAAAATCTGTCACCGTCAACGGTGATACCACGGTGCGCATCGAACATGTGGCAGCTGATGGTGCGGTGACTGTTTTAAAGCTGGACTTCGATGTGCTGGACGGTGAAATTGTTGACAGCACCTTTATGAGCCGGGCAGCGTTAAGAGAGTTTCTGGCAGAGCAGATTGCCGATGCCAAGGCGCAAGGTGTGTTGTTCTCGTTGCACCTGAAAGCCACCATGATGAAGGTGTCTGACCCCATCCTGTTTGGCCACGCGGTCAAGGCGTTTTTCGCTGAGCTGTTTGATCAGCACGGTGCAGCACTGGATGCTGCGGGTGCGGATCCTACCAATGGTCTGGGTAGTGTGCTGAGCGCTATCGACACACTGCCTGCCGATCAACAGGCACCGTTATTAAAAGCTATTCAAGACGCGTATGAGGCAGGCCCGGGTATCGCCATGGTCAACTCTGACAAGGGCATCACCAATCTGCATGTGCCGAGTGATGTCATCGTGGATGCCTCCATGCCCGCCATGATTCGTACTTCGGGAAAGATGTGGAATCTGGAAGGTCAGTTGCAGGACACCAAGGCGGTTATCCCCGACAGCTGTTACGCCAGCGTGTATCAGGAAGCGTTTGATTTCTGCCGCGAGAATGGTGCATTTGATCCCACCACAATGGGTACTGTACCCAATGTCGGTCTTATGGCCCAGAAAGCCGAAGAATACGGCTCACACGACAAGACATTTGAAATTGCCGCAAAGGGTACGGTTAGAGTCATCGATGGTCACGGCAAGGAACTGATGAGCCACTCGGTCGATGAAGGCGATATCTGGCGCATGTGCAACGTCAAGGACGCCCCCATCAGGGATTGGGTTCGACTGGCCGTGTCCAGAGCGCGAGCAACGGGTAGTCCTGCCATCTTCTGGCTCGATGAGGCACGTGCGCACGATGAGCAGATTATTGCCAAGGTCAAGACTTACCTGGGCGATCACGATACCAGCGGTCTGAGCATCGACATCATGGCTCCGGCAGCCGCCACGCGATTCACCATGGTTCGCCTCAAGAACGGAGAAGACACTATCTCCGTGACCGGCAATGTGTTGCGCGACTACCTGACCGATCTGTTCCCTATTCTGGAACTGGGCACCAGTGCGAAGATGCTGTCAATCGTGCCATTGATGAAGGGTGGTGGTTTGTTCGAAACCGGTGCTGGTGGGTCAGCGCCCAAACACGTGCAACAGTTGGTGGAAGAGAATCACTTACGCTGGGATTCTCTGGGTGAATTTCTGGCCATTGCCGTCTCTCTTGAGCATTTTGCTGAAACTGAGAATATTGCCCGCGCTCAGGTACTGGCTACCACGCTGGATCTGGCGACGAGCAAGCTGCTACTGGAGGGCAAGTCTCCGTCACGCCGTGTGAAAGAACTGGATAACCGTGGCAGTCATTTCTACCTGGCGATGTACTGGGCGGAAGCACTCAGCGAGCAGGATGAAGACGCTGAATTGAGAGAACAGTTTGCCCGGCTGGCCATCGCGCTGGCAGGCAATGAGGAGAAAATTCTCGCTGAATTGAATGATGCTCAGGGCAGTCCTGCGGAACTGGGTGGATACTACTATCCCAGTGTCGAGCTGTGCGAGAAGGTGATGCGACCAAGCGTGTCCTTTAACGCCATCATTGCGAACGTCTAGCGGCGTATGGGAGTCGGTGTCATCGGGTGAGTCGAGTCACCTGATTGACACCGGCATCGTGAACAGTCAGTTTTTCGGCTTATCCACAAAATCTGTGGATAAGGCTGTGGATTAAACTGTAAAACCACCTCTAACTCCCCGTAATATAACAAACCGGTTAAATTGTTTATTATTTGAACAAATTGATAAATTTCATAATTATCAATTAGTTAAGACATATACTTAATGATTGATCATTTTGCAATACAGTAAAATTTGAACTGCATCAACAATTTTTTATCCTGTGTATAAACCGGGTAATTTCAGGATTCGTCAAGTACTTTTACAAAAATATCGAGTCAATTTACAACTATTTGTGCCGGATTTACGTCGCCATGCTGCCTGAGTGCTATCTGAGCGCTACCTAAGTGCTGTCAGATGGTGAAAACGCGTTTTCGATAGTGCTGGAGCTCGCTGATACTTTCCCGGATATCGTCCAGCGCGAGATGTGCACCGGTTTTTGAAAATCCCTCAAACGCTTCGGGTTGCCAGCGCTTTACCAGCTCCTTGATGGTGCTGACGTCGATATTTCGGTAGTGAAAGTAGGCTTCGAGCGTTGGCATGTAGCGCACCATGAAGCGTCGGTCCTGACAGATGCTGTTGCCGCACATCGGACTTTGCCCCGGGTCCACCCAGTGTCTGAGAAATTCAATAGTCTCTTCGCTGGCCTGGTCGAGACTGAAGGTACTGGCACGAACGCGATCAACCAGCCCCGAAGCGGTATGATGTTCCGTGTTCCAGGAATCCATAGCCTGTAATCGTTCGTCATTCACGTGGATGGCGATGACCGGCCCCTCAGCCAGAGTGGTGAGCTGAGGATCGGTAACGATGGTAGCGATTTCGATGACCGTGTCTGTTTCAGGATCAAGGCCAGTCATTTCCAGGTCAACCCAGATCAGATTGTCATTGTGGGTAGGCATCAGGTTTTTCTCTGTTTATTTTGATTTTGTCAGCAGGAGTATTGATGATTGTGACGCGAATGCGAGTATTCATTGTTCTGGACACGCTTGGATACCAGGGCGTCATTCACATTGAATCCTGAATCTTATCGGTTGTGTTGTCTGCGTGGTTGCACCCGATGACGCTTAAGGGTCGCGTTATCGCGAATTTTCGAGCAACCGTCGCTCTGCAAATGGCAGGCGAATCGGTTATCGAGCAGGGTTATCCACTGCGCAGTGTGCCGTTACTGGTAGCAGGTGACAACGTTACCTGTGTGCGTGATGACGGTGTGTTGCGTGTTCAGAGTCTATTACCGCGCAGCAGCGTGCTGGAACGCGCCGACCGGCGCAGTGTGAAACCACTGGCTGCTAATCTGACGCATCTGGGTATCGTCTCAGCCGATCCGCCGGGCATTGATACGCTGTTGATCGACCAGTTCTGTCTGGCTGCTCATCAGGCAGGCGTCAGCGCACTGATCATTTTCAACAAGGCTGATCGCATGACAGACGAGCAGCGCGCCGAATCGGAAGAAATCCTCGAAACTTATCGTCAAATCGGGTATCCGGCGGTGATGATTGATACCAAGACCGACGATGGCATACAGCCATTGCTCGATGAGTTGTCGAGTCGTGCCTTTACGCTGGTGGGAGCTAGTGGCGTGGGCAAGTCGTCCATTATCCAGCGTCTCTTGCCCGATCGTCAGTTGCGGGTAGGGGCTATTTCAGCCGCTACCGGTTTTGGTTCTCACACCACCTCGGTTACCTTCTGGTACGCATTGCCCGGCGATAGCGCCATTATTGATTCGCCCGGCGTGCGCCAGTATTCGGTATCTCACTTGCCCGCCACGCTGGTCAGGCAGGGCTATCACGAGCTGGCCCGGGCCGCAGACTACTGCCGCTTTGGTGACTGCACGCATACCGTGGAACCGGGTTGTGGCGTGCTCGACGCCCTGTCGAAAGGCACTATTGTGCAGTGGCGCTACGACAACTATCTGAAGCTGGCTGAGTTATAGTGGTGCATCAACAATCAGCTCTTAGGAGGCTGATTTATCACGCAGCGCGCTATCGGTTAATGAATCTGGCCGCTTTTCGGCCTGACTGAGCCTTACGTCTCAATCGGCGTATCTTCACGGTTCCCCCAGGCAGACCATGCACCGTCGAGGGCCCGTACATCCATGAAACCCAGGTGTTTCAGCGCTACGTAAGTAACAGCTGATCGCTGGTGAGTCTGGCAGTAGACAACCACGGTGTCGTCGGGGCCTGCACCGGTTTGCTTTATCTGGGCTTCTAAGGCTGCGTCATCGAGCAACCTCCCGCGCTCATCCAGCAGTGTGGTCCATTCCAGGTGTTTTGCTCCGGGAACATGGCCACCTCGGGCGCTTCGTACATCGGTGCCGGCAAACTCATTAGCGCTTCGCACGTCCAGTATTTTCACCGTGGGTGCGACAAGATGTTCCATGAGCGTATCCACCGGCAGTGTGTTGTCGCCGATCAGGGAGAGTGACAGCGTACCTGCCGAGGCGATTGAAGCCTCCGAACTGACTGGCAGTTTGTCTGCCTGCCAGGCGCCAAAACCACCGCTCAACCAGCCGTTGGCCTCGTACCCGTACGCATCCAGTACCCAGACAAGGCGGGCAGCGGCGGTTTCACGACCGCCGTCATATGCAACGATCTGATCACCCATGTGAGCGCCGATACTTGCCAGGAAGGCGTTGACAACCACCGGTTCCGGGAGAAGCCCGCCAATGGGTGGCTCTGCGCGGTTCAGCAGGGCGGCATTGCCATTGATCGCGCCGGTTATGTGTCCAGCAGCGTAGGCCTCGGCCGGACGCAGATCCACCAGGCAGATACCGGCGTCTTTTAACGTGCGGCTTTCGCTTTGCAATTGAGCCAGCAAACCGGCCAGAGCCTGGGCGTCGACAATCAGGGGCAGGGACATAAGATGATTTTCCGTAAAAGAGCGATTAATGTGATCAATGTTGCACTGAGAACCTCAACTGGC
>Ga0114956_1000894_pt1 | contig 22845 bp, 16 predicted proteins | sample MaitaG_FD_87304 | JGI IMG/M metagenome (GOLD analysis project Ga0114956, IMG submission 87304) | Marine algal microbial communities from Maine, USA - Maine_Asex2 metaG | ecosystem: Host-associated > Algae > Red algae > Unclassified | place: Maine, USA | collected 2015-01-05
ATTTGCACCTTCTTTCGAAGACTCCGTTCAAAAAGAAAAAATGAGTTCGCAATTGATTGATGTCTTTGAAATTGAGTTGTTCAATCAAAATAAAAAGCAAGGCAAGTTCTTCAAAGGGCATTCTGATAAAGGAAAAATGAGCTCAGCGTTTCAAGATTTTATTAAGTCTGAAATTCGCTACAATTATCTGCATCAACTTTTTGCTTATCCAATTATTCGCGGCAATAGAAATCAAACAAAAAAGACGGTGGACGAATTGCCTCGTGTCATGACAGAAGTCGTAAAGGAGGAATGGATCAATGCAGAAGCAGCAATGATTTCACCAGCTTACCGTAATTTCTTGAACTACTATGTGGTTTACAAAACATCGGAGTTGAACGAGTTCAAAAAATTCGTAGGACATTCAGAATCGGTTGAGAAAAAGTATTATTACGCCCGACAAATTCTCGAGGCAGAGCCTTTTAATTTCTTTCTGAGCAAGTGGCTTTCTGAAAAGTATCAATTGGTGAAACCTAGCTCATTGCGCTTTTTGTATGGTGCTTTGGAGGATACTGATATCGAAAAGAAATACAGTCCTTTGGTGAAAGAAACGATGGGTGAGCGTCTTAATGAAGAAGACAGTGAGGAAGAGATTGCGGCAGCTGCTGTAGAAACAGAAGCCGCTCCTGATACTAAGAACGCGATGTTTGTGGATCGTGAAGGAAAGGCCGTTAGCCTTGATGATTTTAAAGGCAAAGTGGTTTATGTTGACTTTTGGGCCAGTTGGTGTGGGCCTTGTCGTGCACAAATGCCGAAGTCCAAAGAGCTCCACGGAAAGCTGAGCAGTAAGCAGCAAAAAAAGGTGGTGTTTCTTTACATCAGTATTGATGACTCCAAGGAAAAGTGGGAGGGTGCCATTGAGAAAATGGGCATTGAAGGAAATCATTTCTGGTCGAAAGGCGGATGGGGTTCTCGTGTTTGTAAACTCTTCAAAATTAATTCGATTCCGCGCTATATGATCATTGATAAAGATGGAGTTATTGTTGAGCAAAATGCACCGAGACCCGGCAGCCCCGAAACACTCCAAAAGATTTTGGAATTGTTGTAGAATTGACAAGACCTAAAAACTCTGAAATAAGAAAACCCACCGCTTCATCAAGAAGGGTGGGTTTTTTTTTGAAATGATGAAGCTGACTAATCTAGCAGGCATGCAATTTATTTTGTTACTCAAGATCCATGGTATTTACTTCATTAAGCTCATCTGAATTGTCGACGAAATTTCAGTAATTACGAAGAATCTTCAAGCATTTTTTTTGAAGTTTCATCGAGCCAAGAACCGGATAACCCATACTGTTTTAGAGAACATTACTGTGAAGAACGAATTGAATTTGGTTTTGTTTGCTCCTTTCTATTCCTTCGGAATAGTTAGAATGTTAAATTCCATAATTATTGAATGTGACAGTAAGTATTGATAGTTTGTTCTGTTTCCATCAATGTAATGGTATCTCAGATCGACTAGAAGGTTAAATCCTTGTAATTAACTAGACAAGTCATTATCTTAAGAAAGGAACTTATTGAGTTACGCAAGACGTTAATAGTCCGTAATCAAAAAGGAAAACCATGAAATCAAAAATGTGGAGGCGTTTTGATGGTGAAAAAATCAAAATTCCTATTTACGACAAAGTAAAGGAGGCGATCATCCGCGAGATCGCTGCTGGAAAGAATCTAAAGGTCTGTATCGGATCCGATTCTCAGGTGCGCGGCACAGTAGCAGAATTTGCAACAGTGATTGTTTTTCTGCGGGAAAATCAAGGTGGATTTATGTTCATTTGCAATGAAAAGACGGAGCATAATATGAGCATCAAGGAGCGGATGCTATTAGAAGTAGCTAAATCAATCGAGATTGCTTACCACTTATGTGATTTGTTTGACAAGTTCAATATCGACATGGAAATTCACGTGGATATTAATACAAACCCACAATTCAAGTCAAACGTAGCACTGCAAGAAGCTATGGGTTACATACTCAGTATGGGATTTGCTTTCAAAGCAAAGCCGGACGCATTTGCCAGTTCGTCTTGTGCGAACAAAGTGGTTTAATTATAACGACGGATCGTTAAAAACGAGAAAGGGCGGAACCATTGTGGTTCCGCCCTTTTGTTCTTTCATGTGCAGCAATTTTCTGCAGCTTTATTGCCCGCTTTGGCTTACTTGCCTTTCTGCGTTGCTGGAGTTCTTGTTGGGGAGGCAGGAGCCATCTTCCCACGAGTGGCAGGACGGAAAGAGCTTACTCCGCCACCAGCACCACGAACAGCACTCATTTGTGTGCTCACAGTAACATCGCCTGATCTACTTGTATGCTCGATTTCCAATTTTTGACCGGCAGACAAAACATCAAGGAAATAAGGCAGCATTGCTAAATCGTAGTAAACAGTGATTACGCCTGTCCCTTTATCATAGTTCGACTTCTGAGCACCAAGAGAAGAAGAGTGGAACTTCAAAACAGCTACTTCCGCTTTCGAGCGGTTGAACAAGTGTATGATTGCTTCTGGCTGATTCTTGCTAGAAGTCGGACTCATTTCCACACTGTACATCTCACCCACAATTTTGTGGTCTTCGTCTTTAGGGCTTGTAGGCTTCTGCTTGTTTACCTTGTTATTCTTGGGATTTTCTACAGAAGCCATGGCCTTATTAGCCCGCACTAGCTTTTGTGCCTGCATATCTTGCCCGAATGCTCCTGCGATCAATAGAAAACAGAGTCCGCATAGGATGTTTGAGATATTATTTTTCATCTTTTTAGATTTGGCGCTAAAATACAAATTTGACGCTGATATCGCCTATGAAAGGTAGATTCCTCTTGATTCATCATGGTTTTAGACGATGAATGGAAGCTTTTTGGCAAATTTCCAGATTTTTACGGCAAGGGGAGGCATACCTCTTGGAACTTTGCCAATCGACCCTTTAGGATAAATCCAACACGAAATTGGAGTTGATTTCACCTATATATGCCAGAATCTCTTTCCGACCCTCCTTGTTTTTGGAGGATGATCGGAAACTTTTCGGCAAAGTTTCCCAACTTTCCAGCATCGCAGCTTCGAAAGCCTCGATGTTTTTGCGCGTTTCGACTCCTTTGTTTTTGTCAACTTTGGTGTAAATCAATGTGAACGGTATCTGATTGGCACCCAGAAAGTTGGCAAACTCTAGATCGAGCTTTTGTGGAGATATTCGACTATCGATCAATAGCATCACAGTCTGCAGGTTTTCACGCTTCAAGAGGTACTTGTTGATGAACCGTTCGAACTCAGCCCGCTGCTTTTTCGAGCGTTTGGCAAAGCCGTAGCCGGGTAGATCGGCCAAGTACCAGCCTTTCATTTTCTTATCGGGATCTATGTTGATGCCGAAGTGATTGATGGTGACGGTTTTACCCGGAGTTCCGGAAACCTTCGCCAATTTGGAATGGTCGGTGAGCATGTTAATCAAGGACGATTTACCGACATTCGAACGGCCAATGAAGGCATATTCGGGACGATCGGGCTTCGGACACATATTAATGTCCGTGTTACTGATTAAAAATTTCGCTGAATGGATCAACATTGTTCTGTTCCTTCTGTTATTAATTGAAAGCGGATAGCGGGCAAAGTTAGTTCGAAGCTCTTCAATTTTCGTCTACATGCTGTGTTAGATGCTTTAATATTATCTTTGCACTCAATTTCAAATATCCTTTGGAACAACAGGTAACACCATATTCTAATCGACCGGATTCGAAAAAGCAGCAAGTAGCTGAAATGTTCGACAACATAGCCGGCAAATACGATTTTCTAAATCACTTCCTTTCGTTGGGAATTGACAAGTGGTGGCGCAAGAAAGCCATTGACGAACTTGTTGATGACGCTCCCCAGCAAATTCTAGATGTGGCCACTGGCACAGCGGATTTTGCTTTGGCTGCAATGCGATTGAAGCCCACAAAGATAGTGGGAGTCGACATCAGCAAGGAAATGCTGGCTGTGGGAAGGAAGAAGATCGAGAAGAAAGGACTAACGAAACAGATCGAGTTGTTCTCGGGTGATTCGGAAAACCTAGGCTTCGATGACAATACCTTCGATGCAGTAACCGTTGCTTATGGGGTACGAAATTTTGAAAATCTGCAACTGGGACTGGATGAAATTGGTCGAGTGCTCAAGCCAGGAGGAAAGCTGGTGGTCTTAGAGTTCTCTCGACCGCATGTTTTTCCAATCAAGCAGCTTTTCAATTTTTATTTCAAAAACATTCTCCCGCTTCTGGGTAAATTGGTGTCGAAGGATCAACGAGCTTACACCTACTTGCCAGAATCGGTTCAAACTTTTCCCGAAAGAGACGAGTTCCTGAACCTTCTCACTAAAGCTGGATTTAAGAATAATGAATGGAAGTCGCTAACATTTGGAATCAGTTCCATCTACACCGGAGTTCAATAGGACTCCTTGCCATGCTTTTGTTGATGCTGATGCCTCTTGCGGCAGAAGCACAAATCAATTTCGAACACCACGACAACAAGCGGGTGCACTTCGGAATATTGATGGGTTACAACACAACCCGCTTTAGCATTGACCATTCAGAGGCGTTCATTTTACACGACTCCATCAAAGTGGTAGAATCGCCTAATTCTCCGGGTTTCAACTTGGGAATTGTGTCAAACCTCAAGATTGGGCGCAACCTTGATCTTCGTTTCATCCCAACCCTGGTTTTTGCCGAAAAGGACCTTCGTTATGTCGAAGTAAGCGGATCTGGAGATTTTGTTCGGCAAAATACCATTGAGTCTATTTATCTCAGTTTTCCTGTCGGAGTTAAGTACAAATCAGACCGATTTTATGACAACTTTCGATTTTATGTGCTAAGTGGATTGAAATTAGACCTGGATTTGGCCTCGAACTCAAAGAAACGAAAGGCGAATGATATTATAAAACTGGGTGTTTTAGATGTGGGAGTAGAGGTTGGTTTTGGCTTTGAATTTTACTTTCCCTTGTTCATCTTTTCCCCCGAGATCAAGCTATCACAGGGTGTGAACAATGTCCACGTTCCAACAGAGAACTACCAGTATTCCGATGTTATCGATAACTTGCGCTCAAGAACATTAACAATCAGCCTGCAATTTGAGGGTTAATCATTAAAAACGTCTCAAATAAGGCCCGTTGCCTTTCCAACATCAATAGCTTTCGCTATATTTGTATTCTTAAATTTTTTATCCATGAAGACTGGAATACATCCTGAAAATTATAGAGAAGTTATCTTCAAAGATTTCTCTTGCGATCACTCTTTTAAAGGTCGCTCTTGTGCAGATACCAAAGAAACAATTGTTTGGGAAGATGGCACTGAATACCCGTTGGTAAAGTTGGAAATTTCCAATATGTCACACCCATTCTTTACTGGAAAGATGAAGTTTGTTGATACTGCTGGCCGTATTGAGAAGTTTAACAAGAAGTACTCTCGCAAGTCTCGTGTTCAACCAGGTGATGAGCCTGCCGCTGTTGAAACACCAGCTGTGGAAGCTCCTGCAGCAGACGCGCCCAAGGATGGTGCAGCGGAGTAACTGAAAAGTACTTCCTTTCATTCAACTCTGAATCTATTGATAAGGGTTGAATCAAAAATAGAGAAATTGAAAAGTCCCACCTGTTAGGTGGGGCTTTTTCTTTTTGATTGATAGACTCTGATTGATTGGAATTGCTCGTATAGATGCAATTAACATAGCTTCTCTGTCAGTCCTCACATCCCAAATGCCATTAGAATCGTGGAAAAATTGCACATCGTTTTTTTTGATCACAATGATCGAACGGCACTACTTCCTTTGAGTTATACTCGACCTGTTTCTTCCTTACGGGTTGGTATTGAGACGATTGAAGATAAATGGATGCGTTTGTTGAAGGCTGATTCAAGGGCTTGGTACACTGCCGATTACCTTCAAGAGCTCTTTCCTTACAGCAGTACGAGCAATACGATCTTAATCAACGGTTCTATTATTCCAGACGAGGAATTGGCGCAAGCGCTTCTTGCTGTGGAACCGGGCTGTGGCTTGTATGCCGATAGTGAGCTTATTGCTTTCAAAACAACAGAACTAACTCGATCAGAGCTAGAGCAAATACTTGCTTCCGGCCCCGGTGGGGTGAGGACAGAAGCAGACAGCATTGCGCGTTTAAAGCATTGTTGGGATGTGTTTTTACTCAACGGAGAGGAGATTTGTGCCGATTACCACCGAATGACTGCTCGTCGGGTAAGCGCACCCTTGTCAGGAACGAACCTTTTGCTGGGCCCAGCCATCGATGTGTTTTTAGAAGAAGGTGTAGTCGCTGAAGGTGCCACTTTCAACACCACTGATGGCCCGATCTATTTGGGTAAGGGAGCGAAAGTAATGGAGGGAGCCATGATTCGAGGACCTTTTGCTATGTGTGAAAAGTCGGTGGTAAAGATGGGGGCTCGCATTTATGGAGGATCTACTTTTGGTCCGCATTCAAAGGTAGGTGGGGAAGTCAGTAATGTCGTTTTTCAAGGATACAGCAATAAAGGGCATGAAGGCTATTTGGGCAATGCTGTGTTGGGTGAATGGTGCAACCTCGGAGCAGATAGTAATAACTCGAATCTTAAGAACAACTACGGACTCATTAAGGCCTGGTGCTATGCCGATAAGCCTCGATACATCGATACGGGCTTGCAGTTTTGCGGTCTCATCATGGGAGATCACTCGAAATGTGGCATCAATACCATGTTCAACACCGCTACCGTCGTTGGGGTTTCTGCGAACATTTACGGACCGGGATTTCCATCGAAGTTTATTCCCAGTTATACTTGGGGGGCTGTAGAACAAAATTATACTTACAAGTTCGAGAAAGCCATGGAGACGGCGGAGTTGGTGATGGCCCGACGATCCCTTGATTTAAGTGCCGAAGAAAAGCGAATGTTGCAAAAAGTCTTTGAGCTGTCGGCACCATTTCGCAAATGGGAAAAAAGCTCTTAACCTTCCAATCATCATACAGTATCTTAGCAACGCCAAATAAAAAAAACGCGATGCGAATAAAGATGATAGCCGGTAATTGGAAAATGAACCCGGTAGCTACTGATTTTGAACCACTTACCCGTGCAATCTCAGAGGGTGTACAAGATTTAGCCCCCCAATCGGAAGTGCTCTTGTTTCCACCAGCCCTATACATCAGCAAAATGCTGAAATTGACCAACAACAACGTGCATTTATCGGTGGGTGGGCAAAACTGCCACCACGAACCTAAAGGAGCTTTTACAGGCGAATTGGCCCCACAAATGTTAGTGGGTATCGGCGCCAAGCACGTAATTCTCGGACATTCCGAACGACGTAAGTACTTTGGAGAAAGCAATGAATTTTTAAAATCGAAGGTAGACGCTGCTATAGAAGCGGGTCTTACCGCAATTTACTGCTGTGGAGAGAGCCTGGATGATCGCGATGCCAACCAACAACAATCGGTTGTCGAAGAGCAAATTACCAAAGCGTTGTTGCAGTTATCAAGTGAGCAATTTACCCAAATTGTGATCGCTTACGAACCTGTTTGGGCTATTGGAACAGGTCGAACGGCCTCGCCAGAACAAGCTCAAGAAATGCACCGATTCATTCGTGCATTGCTTGCTGAAAAAATAGACACTCGAACAGCAGACGCCTGCCGTATTTTGTACGGAGGATCAATGAAGCCAAGCAATGCGATTGACTTACTGGCACAGCCAGATGTGGACGGCGGACTTATAGGAGGTGCCTCTTTGAAGGCTGCTGATTTTTGTGAAATTGTAAAAGCTGCCGGTTGAAATTTCTTGAAGTTACTATTTCGGCCCAAGATCAGTTGTTGCGAGAAATGCTGATTGCCGAGCTCGCGGAGGTCTCGTACGATTCATTCGAAGAGAGATCTACCCAGCTGCTCGCTTACATTGATGAATCGATTTATTCAGAGGATGTCGTGACGGAGATATTGAGCCGCTACCAAAATTTTGGGAAGCCGGCATTGATCTCTGCGGAGCTTTTGCCCGATAAAAACTGGAATGAAGAGTGGGAACGCAATTTTGATCCCGTTGAGATTGCTGAGCGCATTCGCATTCGGGCCCCTTTTCACCCCTCCAAAGAAGATTTTGAATACGAGATCTTGCTTATGCCGAAAATGGCGTTTGGAACAGGTCATCATGCTACAACTTTTCAAATGCTGGAAAAGATGTTGGAATGTGATTTTACAGGAAGCGAAGTGCTAGACTATGGCTGTGGAACAGCAGTACTCGCACTCATGGCGGAAAAACGGGGCGCGAAGACAGTACTCGCGATAGACAATGATGATTGGGCCACGAGAAATGCCAAAGAAGTGCTTCTGCAAAATAATTGTCGGAAAATAACTGTTTTAGAAGGTGAGAAAGAACTCTTCGAAGGCAAACACTTTGATTGGGTTTTGGCTAATATCAACAAAAATGTACTGCTTGATTCTTTAGTAACTTTAGCAAATACCTGTAAAGTAGGAGGTCAGCTATTGATGAGCGGAATCTTAGCAGACGATGTAGAAGAGATGATCGAAGTTTATTCTGATGAATTTCTTTGGAAAGAAAGCAGGCTCAAAGACAACTGGGCTGTGATTCATTTTGAGAAAAAATAGGAAAAAGAATTTTAAATTTATTTATCGGAGATACCGTTTCCGAAGATTTATACAACCTTACCGATGAGAAGTGTTTTGCTACTATTATTCCTTTTTGTGAGCCCCTTCAGTTTTATGAGCGCTCAGCAAATTGCTGAGTTTTCAGAAGATCCCACGACATTTGGACAGCAAATTCAAACGTTTTTTGAAAGGAGTCAGAAAAAGAACGTTAAGAATGCTGCAGCTCAGTTTCAGCAGAATTTGATTGCCGGTGCTTTTTCTGATCAACAAATTCAACAAACTGCAGAGATGTTTAATCTTATGCAGAAGAATAAAGTGCAAAAATACCCTGCGTTTAGTAATTACATCGATGTACTCAACACCATCTCTGTAGATGAAACTGGGGGAGGAACAGCAGACTACGACAACTGGTTTGCATTCATGCAAAAGTCTATGGAGGCCGTTAAGAAATTTAAGGCGAAACCCTTCACCGATGTCTTAAGGTTTTCACGTGATTTTTTCATGGAAGGTGCTATTCATGCTGGACAAGCTACGAATTGGTTGGTTGAGAACGGGAAGCACCGATTTTACTTCGAAGAGAAAACAGCCCTGCTAGAAATTAAAGAGGTTGACCTCATTGCACGAAGTCGAAAAGACAGTTTGAAAATCTCTCAAACTTCTGGCGTAGTTGACATTAGGAAAGATACTTGGAAGGGAAAGAAAGGTGATGTTGCTTGGTCGAGAGAAGAGGTGAACGAACCTGCCCACGTTCAGTTGCGTGACTATGAGATTAACTTGGATAAAGGAGAATATCAGGCCGATTCGGTGTTGTTTTCTCATGATGAATTTTTCACAAAGGCCATCTTGGGTGCTTTTAAAGACAGATTGTCGGGCGGATTGAAAGGACGCTATGATTATCCTGCTTTCGATTCTTATAGTCGAAAAATTCAACAAAAGAATATCTTTCCGCAGGTCGAATTTCGAGGTGGTTTTGGTATGCGTGGTAATAAGATGATTTTCGCTGGGGAAGGAGCGGACCGTGCTTCAGTGATTTTTCGTTCAAAAGATGGTAAAAAAATTGTGAGAGCGACTTCGCTTTTTATGGGAATTAAAGACCGGGCAGAAATTAATGCTGTAGATACAGAAATGTCGGCTTACTTCGGAAATGATTCGATTTACCATCCTTACCTCAATCTTAATTTTAAGGTAGCTGAAGGACAATTTCGTGCTTCGAGAAACGACAAAGCTACTTCTCAGATTGCCTTTATGAGTTCTTTTCACAAGGTGGATATCGATATGGATGCCATGCAATGGAATATCAACGATACAATCATCCTATTTAAAAAGAATACACTCCTCAAGAACAAGCCAGTCTTGGTAAGTTCATTTGATTATTACGAGCCTCGAATGGCCTCCAAGTATCGCCGAGCAATTAATACGGATCCTATCGCTATTTTGGGGAATTGGACGGAAAGTACATTGAGTAATGTAATGCCTGCCACGGATTTTGCTCGCTCAATTAATGGCTCATTTAAAGTCGAGCAGGTAACCAGTATCATTTATGATTTGATTGCTGACGGTTTTGTTTACTACTACCCAGAAGAAGGCAACATTTACATTCGTGATAAAGCAAGACATTTTAACCAGGCCCGTATGGAGCAAACTGATTTTGATCGAATTCGATTAAAATCAGTCATCAATAAAGAGAATCTGACGTTGGATATCAACAGTTCAATTTTATCAGTAGTTGGAGTCAAGCATGTTTCTTTTGCTGACAGCCAACGAGTGGTCTTGTTCCCATATGATCAGGTTATTGAAATTGACGAGAATCGAAACATGAGCGGAAGTGGAGACTTAGTTGCTGGGAAAATTGATTTCGTCGATGGCGAAAACTTTTTCAATTATGATGATTTTAGTGTTCGAATTGATACAGTTGATAAAATGATTCTCTATGTGATGGAAGAAACGAGTAGGGATGGAGTCGCTCAACTAAAGGAGAAGAAGATTCGAACTCCCATTCGTGATGCTGTGGGAATTATCTCGATCGATAATCCGGGTAACAAGTCGGGTCTAGTAGATAACCCCAATTATCCAAAATTTGAAGCAACAGGACATTCGTATTTGTATTATGATTCCAAAGATCTTTACAATGGAGCTTATGAGCGCGATCGATTTTATTTCAAATTGGATCCCTTTAGTCTTCAGAAAATAGATCAAATACAGAAAGATGATATTCTTTTGAGAGGTTTTATGTCCTACGCTGGTATCTTCCCTTCTTTTCAAACGCAAGTGGCGATTCAAGATGATTACTCTTTGGGAGTGATTGATGAGGTGAGTGGAGATAATGCACCCCTGTACACCAATATTGGGAGCTTTAAGGGTTCTGTTTTCTTGAATGAAAAAGGATTGCACGGATCGGGATTTGTTAATTTCCTTTCTGGAAAGTTTTATTCTTCCGACTTTGTATTTCTGCCCGACTCTATGATGGTTGCAAATATGGATTCGTTTCGAATCAAAAGAAGTACCCGTGGAGATATTTCAAACCCTGAAGTAAGAGGTTTAAATACCAAATCCGTACGTTGGTTCCCTTACAATGATTCCATGGTTTTGAATACCGATAAAGGACGCTTTAAATTATTTGAAGATCGTGCGGACTTTAAAGGTGAAATGATTTTTGGCGATAGAGGACTCATTGCCAAGGGTGCTTTTATTTGGAAAAATTCCATCATTCGATCCAATCGATTTGATTTCGACGAAGAGACCGTCGAAGCAGATACGATTAATATTGAAATTAAAACGAACGACGATAAATACACAGCTTTAAGAGCAAAGCATTTGACTGCTACCATTGATGTATATGAAGAGGAAGCTCGAATAAGGCCTTTCGGAGAATTTATTCCCGTAGAATTTCCTTACAGTGATATTATCGGGCAAGTTGATAGAATCGATTGGGACTACAATGACAAAGATCTTTCTTTTAGTGCTACCGACAATGAGTTGAATTGTCACTTTCGGGTGATGACGGAAGCAGATAAAAAGAAGACGCTTGCCGACGAACATAAAAAGACTTTGGAAATGGCTGAGGCCAGGAAGCAAAAGAGGAAAAAAAATAAGGATAAGAACAAAGGTGAAGTTGCTGATACAAGTGTTGTGTTGATAGATTCTTTGGGCGTCGCAACAACGGCTAAGGTTGATAGTTTGTCTGAGGAAGCGGCTGCAGGTGCCTTGGGCTTCGAACAAGTGGATGATGATCCGAAAAAGAAAAAGAGGAAGAAGAAAAAGGAAGATGAAAAGAAAAAAGAACTCACTCTGAATTGGAAAGGCACTGGAGGTGAAATGGATTTGGAAAAGAAATTACTCATTACTAAAGGGGTAGAGGGAATCCGCATTGCCGATGCTCTTATTGTACCTGGAGATGGAGAGATTATAGTAAGTAAAGACGGCAGATTTGAAGTGCTGAAAGATGCAACGATTTTTGTTGATACCGTTACGCAATATCATAAAATTGTAAATGCTGAGGTTCGTGTTTTGGGTTTGCAAAATTTCACTGGTAGTGGTGAGTATGTTTATCAACAAGAAAATCTCGATGATCAAATTATCAAATTCAATAGGATTGAAACAGGAGAACCCGATTTAAATGAAAAGGAAAAGAAAAAGAGAAAGAAGGAGAAAGCCAAAGATGCACTCCCTGATTTTTATACTTTTTCTTCAGGTAAAATTGATAAGGAAGATGAATTTCGCCTCAATGAGCAGCTGTCTTTTAAAGGGCAAGTTTTATTAGAGTCTCAAAAGAAATTCTTGACTTTTGATGGCTACTCTAAGGTGACTGTAAATAGCCCTTCTATTCATCCCGAATGGTTTGCATTTACACAAGAAATTGATCCGCAAAAGATTCGTATTGAGCTGGAAAACCCTGTAAATGATTTGTTGGATACATTGCAAGTAGGTGTGCTTTTTAGCTTTAATGACTTTACACCGTATACGAGTTTCTTGCAACGCCCCGAGACGAAAAAGGATTTTCCAATTATTTCAACCGATGGACTTCTGGAGTTTGACAATAAGAATCGCATTTTTAGACTAGGAGAGGAGGAGCGTTTGAAAGGACTGAGTAGTCGTGGAAATGTGGTAGCCATTCTTGACGAGAAAGACATGGTAGTCGCAGATGGTAAGATGAGGCTCGGAAGAGATTTCGGCTTGCTTACTGTTGATGCTGCTGGCAGACTCGAAGGTGATATGGGTCTGGGTAATTACAAAATCGACAAAATGATTATGGGCTTGGATTTTGACTTTGATGGAAAGGCTCTCGGTATTATTACGAATCACTTCAAAAATCTCTTACTGGAAAACGATGAGATTGAATATGTGAATGAAAGCTTTGTACGTAACATCGTTCAGCTGATAGATGAGAAGGATGAACAGTTGGTGGTTGATGGTATTAACCAATCAGGCTTCTTTGAAAAGCCTAAGAAGAACTTCGACTATGAGTTGTTCTTAACAGACATTGATTTAGTGTGGGATACTTTGGATGCTAGTTTTAAAAGCAAGGGCAAGTTTGGCTTGGGTTATATCGGAGATAGTTATGTGAATCGAATGACCGATGGATTTATTGAGTTTGCTCCACGTGAAAAGTCGGATTTCTTTACCGTGTACATGGAAGTAGAAGATTGGGAAACCAATAAATTGGAGTGGTACTTCTTTCACTACAATAAAGGAATATTGGAAGTTTTGTCTTCGAACGGAGAATTTAATTCTAGACTCGGTTCTCTCAAAGAATCAAAGCGTTCGCAAGACAAGAAGGGAGTGACGTATAAGTATCGACTCGCCAATTCTATTACTAAGAATGATTTTATCATTCGAATGACGGAGCAATAATAACTTAAACGAAGAAGTTCACGAATAGTCAAATCAATGCTAGTGCGTATAGTTCTGCTGACTAAACTTTGAAACAACAACAACTGAACGACAGAAACCATTTGTTATGAAAAAGTACCTTTTGATTACCTGCGGAATACTCTTTTTGCTGTCAGCCTGCTCAAAGGTTCCAATATCTGGACGGAAGCAATTAAACCTGCTGCCGGAAAGCCAAATGATGACCATGAGCTTGGCGGCTTATACTGAGTTTTTAGACACCAGTAAGGTGGTAAATTCGGGTGGTGATAAGCAACTTGTCGCTACCACAGGTCAACGTATTTCCAATGCTGTCACATCTTACTTGCGAAAGAAAAAGCAACTCAAGCGTGTCAAAGGCTTTCAATGGGAATTTAATCTCGTGGACAGCCCCGATGCGAACGCTTGGGCAATGCCTGGTGGTAAGGTGGTCTTTTATACTGGTATTTTACCTATTACTCAAGACCAAAACGGATTGGCTGTAGTAATGGGGCATGAAGTCGCTCACGCTATCGCTCGGCATGGTAACGAAAGAATGAGTCAAGGCCTGGCTTTGAATTTGGGTGGATTGGGATTGGCAGTAGCATTGAGCCAAAAGCCCGCTGCTACTCAAGGATTGTTTTTGCAGGCTTATGGAGTTGGTACTTCATTGGGAATGTTGAAGTATTCGCGAAAACACGAAAGTGAAGCTGATAAAATGGGACTGGTTTTTATGGCAATGGCTGGTTACGATCCCAATCAAGCACCGGAGTTCTGGAAGAGAATGAGCGCTATGAGTGAGGGGCAAGCCCCTCCTGAATTTATTAGTACGCATCCTAGTCACGAAACGAGAATTCGGGAACTCAATGAGTTCATGCCGGAAGCAATGAAGTTTTACGATTCCAGTAATGCAGCCCCAAACTTAAAAACGAAGAACGATTCAAAGAGAAAGGATTCTAAACAAACAAAGCCTGGGGGAACTGGGAATGATAAATCGAAAAACACCTCTGGCGATCCGAAGCGTAAGAATTAGAAACTGTTAAAAACTTTTCTCCAACCTAAACTCCGTTTCTTGTATGTCTGCATAAGCTGCCACTTGTTCTTCATTGAGCGCCACTAGCTATTCCTCTGAGCTACCGGAACAGTTGTTAATTCTATTGATTCAGTGGTTGACGATTGATGCTTAATGGTAGCTCCTTGATCATTTCCCTTAAAGCAGATGAGGCGATACCCAGCAGACCTTTCTGTAAGGTCTTAGTCCGTGATCTTCTACTAAGATCACTGGCTTTTTTGTTTTTTACCCATTTTATTGCCTTCCGGGCTGATTCCTTGGTCTTTGTACTGCCTCAAAGGACAGACTGTCCGCAAAATAAGCTGCAAAAACCATAACTTGCTAGGCTAATTTGAGGCTTGGAAGGCATTCATCTTGCATCTTTCCAACCGACCCGTAAAACCTATTGAGATTTGCCCATGATCGAGTTCATTCTTAATGACAAAACTATTCGCAGTGATGCTCCCGCGGGCATGGCTATGTTGGATTTTATTCGCAAGCGAAGACAGCTAACGGGCATGAAACTCGTATGCAAAGAGGGCGAGTGTGGAGCTTGTTCGGTCTTGGTGGGTAGCTATCAAAACGGTGAGCTGATCTATCAATCCATGACATCATGCATCATGCCCTTGGTAAACGCCCACGGCAAACACATTTTGACCGTTGAAGGCTTGAGTGAAAGGGATGAACTTTCGCCCGTTCAGCAAGCGATGGTCGATGAAAACGGAACACAATGTGGCTTTTGCACGCCGGGCTTCGTTGTTTCAATGACCGGAGCCCTGCTAACTGGAAGAGCAGCGGATCGCGATGCAATCTTGGAAGCCATCGATGGAAACATCTGTCGATGCACTGGATACAAGTCCATAGAAAGGGCAGTCGATTCCTTGGTCAAGAAAGTAGCAGAAACTGGCCAACCCAACTCAGTGCAGGCTTTGACTGAAGCGGGCTTCTTGCCAGCTTACATGAAAGAACTCGCTTCTCGACTAAAGGCCTTGCAAGATAAATTAGCTGAGACCCAAAGCCGACACAGCCCACAAAGCCAAAGAGCTAGTAATGGCATTCCACTGGGGGGTGGAACTGACCTGTACGTTCAGAAACCGCTTAAAATGTACCAAGCGGAAATTCAGCCAATGTTCAATCGCCCCGAAATGAATACGGTTAAGGTCGAAAACGGTAAATGTATTTTTGGCGCTTCCTGCACCATGGGCGATTTATATTATTCGAAGGAGTTTCAAAAGGCATTGCCGCATTCTGAATATTTGTTCCGTCTTCTGTCATCAACGCAAATTCGTAACATGGCTACCATTGGTGGTAATTTGGTGAATGCCAGCCCAATTGGAGACTTTACGATATTGCTGCTTGGGCTCAATAGTGAAATTACGCTTCGCGGTAAGAACAGCTCGCGGAACATCTTGTTGCGAGATTTTTACAAGGACTACAAAGTGATGGATTTGAAAGAAGGAGAACATCTTGAATCCATTCAATTCAACATTCCAAAGTCAAGTCAAAAGTTCCATTTCGAAAAAGTAAGTCAAAGAAGATATTTAGACATCGCAGGTGTTAATTCAGCTTCTATGATCGAACTCGACAGTGACAATCGAATTGTTGATGTTCATTTATCAGCGGGTGGGGTAGGACCGATTCCTATGTACCTATTTAAGACTTGTGAATTCTTGACAGGGAAAATGTTAGAGGAGTCAACCATTGATGCAGCTTGCGCCATTTTGCAAAACGAGATTTCTCCCATCAGCGATGCTCGTGGCACAGCAGAATACAAAAGTCTTTTGCTTCGACAATTGTTTATTGCACACTTTATAGAAATTGACGCCAATATTTTTAGAATAGAAAAATTAATCGTCTCATGCTAGTTCAAGATAAAAAATTCAGCAAAAAGGCCTTTAATATCGATGCTCCATTTCATGTGAGCGGCCGTACAAAATACCTCGATGATATTCCTGAATTGCAGGGAACACTCTACGCTAGGGTTTTTTATTCGTCTGTTGCCCATGGAGAAATTACGAAGCTTGACTTTTCAAAAGCCTTGCTGAGTCCAGGGGTGGAGCGCATCATTTCATATAAGGATGTGCCAGGAGAAAATCAAATCGGTGGAATCATTCCAGACGAACCACTCTTAGCTGAAAAGCAAGTACACTTTATCGGCCAGCCCATTTTGATTGTACTGACAGAGAAGGCTGATCAAGCTCATGCTGCTTTTGAATTGATAGAAATAGAATTTGAGGAAAAGAGAGTTCTGGTTGATCCGCGAGAAGCTTTTTTTGCTGGAGAGCTTTTACACGATTCCCGCACTTTCGAAATAGGGAATTCAGCAGTAGCATTTGAGAAATGTACGCATGTTTTTGAAGGCACTGCCGAATCTGGTGGGCAAGAACATTTATACCTAGAAACTCAAGGCGCTTATGCCGTCCCTCAAAATCGAGGAAGCATGATCATCTACAGTTCAACACAGGGACCTACCCAAGTGCAGCGAACGTGTGCTCGAGTTTTGGGTGTTTCCATGAATCAAATTGAAGTGGATGTGAACCGCATCGGTGGTGGTTTTGGTGGTAAGGAAGATCAAGCCTCTCCTTGGGCGGCGATGGTCGCACTGGGTGCACACTTTACAGGAAAGCCGGTAAAGTACATCCTCGATCGACACGAAGATCTGCAGATGACGGGTAAGCGACATCCTTACAAAAGCAATTACAAGATTGGTTTTGATGCAGATTTTAAAATCAAGGTTTATCAAGCTACCTTTTTCCAGAACGGTGGTGCTGCAGCGGACCTTTCGCCGGCGGTAATGGAACGAACGCTTTTTCACGCCACCAATAGCTACAGCATTCCACATGTGAGTATTACGGCCCACGGTTGTAAAACGAACCTTCCACCCAACACTGCTTTTCGTGGTTTTGGTGGACCGCAGGGCATGTTTGTGATTGAATCTGCCTTGCATCAAGCTGCACGGAATTTTAAAATTCCATACCATCAAATTCAAGAAATAAACTTGATGGACAATGGAATGGAATTTCCTTACGGGCAAATTGTTGAAGAATGTGAAGCGAAAAATTGCTGGGAACAGGCAAAGGATAATTTTGAATTGAAAAATCTGGAGAAAGAAATTTCGGATTTTAATGCAGCCAATGGCTTCTCAAAAAAGGCCTTGTCATTTATGCCGGTTTGTTTCGGCATTTCTTTTACCAATACTCCCATGAATAATGCACGCGCTTTGGTGCACATTTACAGCGATGGAAGTGTAGGTGTAAGCACGGGAGCGGTGGAAATGGGTCAAGGAGTGAATACGAAAATGATTCAAGTAGCTGCTCAAATGTTGGGCATTGGAACCGATCGAATTAAACTGGAAAATACCAACACTACACGCGTTGCCAATACTTCTCCAACAGCTGCAAGTGCTACTGCCGATTTGAATGGAAAGGCATTGCAAGATGCTTGTTTTCAATTGCTGTCGCGCTTAAAGCAAGTCGTTCGTGAGGATTTTGATTTGCCCATTGACAGTGATGTTCAATTTGAAGAGGAGAAAGTATGGGTGGAAGGTGTTGAAAAAGACATGAGCTGGAATGAGTTGATTTCAGCGGCTCTTTTGAAGCGTGTTAATTGTAGTGCGAAAGGGCATTACGCGACCCCAAAAATCAAGTTCGATAAATCAAAAGAAAAAGGCCACCCATTTGCCTACCATGTTTATGGTACAGCAATTACTGTGGTAACCGTTGATTGCATTCGAGGTATTTACGATTTTGATGCTGTGAAAGTCGTTCACGATTTTGGAGCTAGTATGAATAAGGCAGTCGACCTCGGTCAAATTGAGGGAGGCTTGGTTCAGGGAATGGGCTGGATGACCTTGGAAGATGTGGTTTACAATGAGAAAGGACAGTTAAAGTCTGGAACCCTCGCGTCTTACAAAATTCCAGATTTCAACCATGCACCCAATACCATCGATGTTGAATTCTTGGAAACGGAAGGCTCAGATTTGGCCATTTTGAAATCAAAGGCTGTGGGTGAACCACCCTTGATGTATGGTATTGGAGCTTATTTTTCAATCGCGAATGCCATTCTTGCATTCAATCCAAATGCGACAATTTCTTACGTAGCACCAATGACAACAGAAAAGGTATTAATGGCGCTTTATTCGTAAGGAGCGATGATAAATAAGTTTCCGATTTTGAACAAAGAGATTTTTCAACTATTAAAGTTGAAAACGGAATGTTATTTTTTATCGACCCCTAAGGGCTTTGATGTTTTAAGTTATGAATTTTCAATGCATTAATTCTAGGAAGATTATTTAAATGAAGGATACATCCTTTTCGATATTTAGCGACCGATGTTGGGTCGATAACCAGTTATTACCCGCTACAGTTGTAGTAAGCATGGGGCGAATAGCTCGCATTGTGCTCGGTACTAGTATGCAAGATGCTGCTAATTTTGATTTCTCTGGTAAGGTGCTGATGCCCGGACTAATTGATCCGCATGTACACATCAATGAACCAGGGCGAACCCATTGGGAGGGTTTTGAAACCGCAACAAATGCAGCGGCTGCAGGGGGAATTACGACCTTGGTTGATATGCCTTTGAACAGCAGTCCGGTAACCCTCGACGAGGAATCATTGCTGCTGAAGCTAAAATCAGCCAAAGGGAAATTACGGGTGAACTGCGGTTTTTGGGCCGGTGCAATTGACGATAATTGGGATCGATTGAAAACAGCTCTGGATGCAGGATGTTTGGGAGTGAAAGTGTTTTTGACCCACTCTGGAATCGACGAGTTTCCGAACATTCAGATGGAACAATTGGACCGTATTATGGCACAATTGGCGCCTTTGTCACTTCCATTATTGGTGCACTGCGAGCTCGATGAAGAAATGGAGAATGCAGCCTTGAAATCCAATCCTCAGTCGTATCAAGCTTATTTGGCTTCGCGCCCTCGCGCTTGGGAGAACAATGCCATTCGTCAAATCATTACACTTTGTGAAAAGCATCAATGTCGCACGCACATCGTTCACTTGTCTTCTTCAGAGGCCTTGGAGATGATCAGAAAAGCCAAAACGGAAGACCGACTTCCCTTGACGGTAGAGACTTGTCCGCATTACTTGCTCTTTGATGCAGAAAGCATTCCCGACGCAAGTACGATTTACAAATGCGCACCACCCATTCGAGAGAAGGACAATAACCAGCAATTGAAATGGGCACTAAAAGAAGGCCTTTTGGATTTTCTTGCTACCGATCATTCGCCTGCACCACCGGAACTGAAAGAACTAGAATCTGGTGATTTCTTGAAAGCCTGGGGAGGAGTTGCTGGTTTGCAGTTCTTGCTTCAAGCTAGTTGGACAGCCTTGAAAGAAGAGTTGAGCTTAAAAGAATTTATTCCATTGGTGACCTTAAAACCGGCTTCTTTTGTAGGCTTGGGAAGTGTGAAAGGAAAATTGGAAGAAGGATACGATGCAGACTTTGTTGTGTGGGATCCCGAAGTCGAAAGAAAGATTGAAAAAGCTGAACTCTGGTACAAACACCGTGTTTCTCCTTACGTGGGGAAAATGCTTTTCGGTGAAATTTATGCCACATTTGTGGGTGGTCAGAAAGTCTTCGATCAGGATGGACTTTCTGAAATTACATCTGGCCAAACAATACTGAGAAAGGCCAATGGAAAACTTGATCTTGAATAGGAAAAGCGCCGGTAAAGATCATTGAAAACTAAATTAGATCTGGAAGACCGAATTGTTGAAACTCGGCCCATTGGATACATGGAATTGCGGTAAGAAATATGAGTCTGTTTGCTATAATATTGTGCGTGGTGCTATTAGTAGTGCTTTTGTTGATTGCTTCTTTGAGTGGATCGATCGGAAAGACTTACCATCGTATTCGATCTGAAAATGAAGCGGAAAATACGGAAGAATTTGAGGAGTCACTCTCTTTTGCAAAGACCTTGAGCAATACTGCAAGAGCTTTGATAATTCTCGTGATCCCTCTTACTTTTTATTTTGTGTTGAAGGACACTATTTATCTGGGACACTACCAAGAGTGGCTGAACATGATCGTAAGGTGGTTTCACATTACCATTGGAATTGCCTGGATTGGTGCTTCCTTTTACTTTGTCTTCTTGGAAAATTCACTGAATCGAACCAAGGATCTGAGAGACGAACTCGCGGGTAATTTATGGGCTGTACACGGTGGGGGTTTTTACTATGTCGAAAAGTACAAGATCGCTCCAAAAGTCATTCCACGGGAATTGCATTGGTTCAAATACGAAGCCTACTTCACGTGGATGTCGGGTATCGCATTGCTATTCATCGTGTATTATTTCCAAGCCGAATCCATGATGGTGGATAAGACAGTGTTCGACATTCATCCTTATGCAGCGGTCGCCATTGGTTTGATATCGCTCGCCATGGGTTGGATCATTTATGATTGGATGTGCAGCACTTCCTTATTGCACAAGCCGATGTGGTTTGGAATTGTAGGCTTTATCCTTCTGATGTGTTTTGCCTATGGATATACGCTGATTTTTAGTGCCCGAGCTGCATACATCCACTTTGGTGCGCTCATGGGAACCATGATGGTAGGAAATGTTTTCTTTGGCATTATCCCCGCTCAAAAGGCTATGGTGAAAGCTGCAAAAAACGGAACAGCGCTAGATCCTCGATTGGGTAAATTGGCGGGATTGAGATCTTACCACAACAACTACTTTACGCTTCCTGTCCTTTTTGTGATGATTAGTAATCACTTTCCAAGCACCTTTGGTCACGAACAACCTTGGCTTATTTTGGGCATGTTGACTTTGGGAAGTGCGGGTGTGAAACACTACTTGAATCTCAATGAGAAAGGCCAAGAATCTGTTTTTGTTATGCCGATTGCGGTGCTGATTTTATTGGGTGCTGTTTTTATTAGCGCTCCAGAAAACCCAACAGGAAATTGCGATGACGAAGTGTCTTTTGCTGCCGTTTACAATGTCATGCAAACACGTTGTGTCCAATGCCATTCAGCCAGCCCTACAGATAAAACATATACCAGCCCACCGAACGGGGTTAAATACGATACCGCCGATGAGATTAAGGTGATGTCTGAAAAAATAATGCAACGTGTGGTGATCACCAAAACGATGCCGCAGAATAACATAACAGGAATGCTACCAGAGGAGAGGGAATTGATTCGTTGCTGGATCAATCAAGGTTCTAATATAAATGCGGGAGTGGTAGCGCCGATTAATACATCATCAGCATCAACAACAAGTGCGAAACATGAACATTGAGGATTTTAATCAACTGAGCAAAAAAGCCGAATTGCTCGAAAAATGCTGTGGTGCTTCCAGATGGATACAAGAAGTTTCATCTTCTACGCCTTTCGAATCAGAAGCCGCTTTTTTCAAAACGGTGTATGATACATGGTTTGAAAAATGTGGACCTACCGACTACTTGGAAGCTTTTCAGCACCATCCTAAAATTGGCGATATCGATTCTTTGCGAGAAAAATTTGCAGCCAGTAAAGATTGGGCAGGAAAAGAACAGTCGGGTGTGGAAGCTGCTTCAGAAGAATGCTTGAATGCATTGGCTAAAGCAAATGAGGATTACGAGGAAAAGTTTGGATTCATTTTTATCGTTTGTGCTACAGGTAAAACAGCGGATGAAATGTTGTGCTTGGTTCAAGAGCGAATGCAGCACGATCGCGATGAAGAAATAGCCATTGCTCGAAATGAACAATTCAAGATTACCATTCTGCGGTTGAGGAAGGCCATGGATTTGGAATATCCACGATGGTCGGAGGTAAGTCAAGTGACTACCCACGTCTTGGATACATCTCTGGGAAAACCAGGTGCGGGAATTTGCATCAAACTGAGGGATGAAAAAGGTACAACTATTGGCATGGGAATTACCAATTCCGATGGGCGGATTGCCGATTTGTTACCTCCTGGTGTTGAGCTGGAACCGGGTTATTATGAAATGTATTTTAAGACTGGTGATTATTACAAAGCCTTGGATCAGCAAGGTTTTTACCCTGCTGTAGGAATTAATTTTGAAACTTTTGATAAGACACATTATCATGTGCCTTTATTGATAAATCCTTTTGGGTATTCCACTTATAGAGGTAGCTAGATCGCTTTGTGCGAGCCCAATAATTAATTGGCTTTGGGCCACTGGTTGAAAATTGAAAAAGAAAAAAATTGAAATGAAGACAAGTATAAAGACAGCAGATAAATCGACGGTTTTTTCGAAGCTAGAAAAGGCCAACTTGGATTTTCGGGAAATTTATCCCGGAGACCGTGAAGATCGCCAGCCTGTTCATACAGTATATGGGGGAGCAAATTTGTTTGCCCACAATATTGCTGAGAAGATGGGGCAGAAGGCATTAAAA
>Ga0114956_1000895_pt1 | contig 22832 bp, 19 predicted proteins | sample MaitaG_FD_87304 | JGI IMG/M metagenome (GOLD analysis project Ga0114956, IMG submission 87304) | Marine algal microbial communities from Maine, USA - Maine_Asex2 metaG | ecosystem: Host-associated > Algae > Red algae > Unclassified | place: Maine, USA | collected 2015-01-05
ATTTTTCAACAACTTATTGGGGTCAGACCCCCAGCCCGGCCTTGATTTCATCGAAATCACGTTACTAAACCGCCTGTTTTACAAGGAAAAGCATCGCATAAGGCCGGAACAACGCTCTTTTAGTTCCACAAATCTCAAGTTTTCAATAGCTTATGGTGGTCCGACCCTCAGGGGTGTTAGTAGAGGTTGAAGTATTCGTTTTGTTCCCAGTCTGAGACTGTCTGGTGATAGCGGTCCCATTCTGATCTATGGATGGCTCCCAGGTAGGCAAGGAATGCTTCGCCAAATTCTCGTCGGATGAATTCAGAACCTTCGAAAGCATCAACGGCGCTGATCAGGCTTGTGGGGAGCTTGGGCGCTGCATTGTCGTAAGGTGTGTCGACAGGCTCGGGTGCCACCAGTTGTCGATTCAAACCGTCGAGGCCGGATAAAATCTGACTGGCAAAGAAGTAATAGGGATTGGCAGCAGGCTCGGCAACACGGTTTTCTATGCGTGATGCCGAATCTTCACAATTCATCAAGGCCCTTATCATTGCGCCGCGATTGTCTTTACCCCACTGTATTCGGTCCGGGGCAAGCTGATGGGGTCGGTAGCGTTTATAACCGTTTACGGTTGGTGTAGTAAGCAGTGTACAAGCGGCTGCATGCTCCAGTAATCCGGCAATCCAATGGCCACCCTCGGCAGTGAGTGTTTGCCCAGTGGAGGGCATCATCAGGTTTACCCCGCTCCGGCTATCCACTAAAGACTGGTGCAAGTGCCAGCCACTAGCCGCTGCGTTTTCCAGATTCGGGCAGCACATGAAAGTGGCGTGCAAGCCCTGGCGCGCGCAGACCTCCTTGACCATCGTTCGGAACATGATCATGTTGTCCGCGTGCGTCATGGGGTCCATGGGATCAAAGGTGAATTCAAACTGACTGGGTCCCATTTCTATTTCCATCGACGTCACGGGTAATCCGAGCTCTATACAATGGCGTCGAAGGGTATCCATGATGTCTTCAAGCTGGTCGTACCGTGTTTCTGTCAGGAATTGATAACCTTGCGTCAGATTGCGAGTGAGCACTGCCTGGCCTGGCATTGTCGCGTCTTTGTGTTCGCGTTTTGGTTCAACCAGCTCGAACACATGGAACTCAACTTCCAGCCCTACAACCAACGCTTTATTGTTTGCCTGCAGTTTCTCTATGGCATGCTTCAAAACGGTACGCGGTGCAAACGGTATCATCGCACCCGATTTATAATGAAGATCACACATCAGCCATGCAGAATGGGGAGACCACGGAAGCTGTCGAAAAGTGCTAGGGTCTGGCACCATGAGTACATCACAAGCGCCAACCAGCTCCCCGGCAGCGCTGGCCTCTGTACTCCATACGGGAAACACGGTTTTATGTGCACTATCTTTCAGCAGCAGCGTGGAAGGTGCCGCCATACCTGATTGAAAGATCGAAACTAGCTTGCTGGCAACGATCGTTTTGCCACGCAATATACCGTGTTGATCGGCGAAGAGTACCCTGATGGTCTCGATGTTCTGCTCTTTGATTTGCCGGATCACATCAACTGCAAGCTCTATAGCCAGTGAGTCGAGCAGGTTCTGCGTGGCCAGTGTGCCCTCAGTTATTGTTTTGTGAATGCTATCCATTGCTGATTATCTGTTCTCACCTGATCGATGTTGACTGTTACAGATGTGCTAGTCGGACGCAGAAGGAATGGTGGAATCCCAATCAGCACAGGCTGCTCGTCGTTCCCCGTCGCTGGTTTCAAAGTCCTGGCGCCAAGTGTCCTTTTTGCCAATCGTATCGTTGGATATTGGACCATGAATGGTTTTCGGATCTACGCCTGCGAGCATAGGTAACGCTTCTGAGTTGTCTTCCTTGATACTTTTTATCGCCGCTCTTAACATTCGTCGATAGTGGATGATGCCAACATCGGTGGTACTCAAGTGTTCTTTGCGACGATCAGTGATGGGTCCCGGGCTTTCCACCGCCCATTGGTCATGCACGTTAATGTCCAGACCCATGCCAGTGTAGGTTTCGCTACTCTGCTCGTTCGGGTTATACCCGTATTTATTGTGTTTGTTCTTGATGGGCGCATAGTCTGGCAGACGATGCTCTTTTAGCCGTTGCTCTCTCATTAGCGTCTTGTTGACGGGTTTGTCAAAGCTTGTGAACATGGAGTACCAGTAGCAATGCGTATCGTCGATGGGTACATGCCACTGTGTGATGTTCATCTCGCGTGACATGGGAATACAGATAGCGTTCGGAAATATCTGATTGGTCACCCGCACGTGGGTAGTAAGTTCATCAAGATGGCGAAGCGCCACAAGCCGCATGCCGTAGTCTGTTTGTTCAACACTTATCTCCGGGCGTGGGTAGTCGCGCAAGAGTTGAGTCATGGGTATTTGCGTGTTGGCTGCCTTGTCGCGAAACTGCTTGCCGTAAGATTCATCGGGATCTTCATCTTGCAAAAAACGATGAAGAAACGATGCGTGAACAGGATCGATTCCAACTTCCATCGCCTGCAACCAATTGCATTCCCATAATCCCTTGAACGCAAAAACATGTGAGTCTGGTGCTCTGAAGCAGTCAAATTCTGGGAATTCGGGTGGTGCCCCTGAGCCCATGTACGCAAAGACGATACCGTTCTTTTCCACCACAGGATAGCTGGTGGTTTTGATGCGCGTGTACAACGTTGAGTCCAGTGGCTCGCCTGGTTGTTCCTGACATTGGCCATTGCGATCGAATTGCCAGCCGTGAAATGGGCAACGCAGCCCGTTGTCTTCAAGGCGTCCAAAGCACAGATCAGCACCACGATGCGGGCAGGCACGATCAATTAGACCAAGCTCACCCTCGTTGTCACGAAACAGCACCAGTTTTTCGCCAAGCAATGTGACTGGCACAACGGGTCTGTCACCTTCCAGCTCATCGCTCAGAGCAGCCGGGTGCCAGTAACGGCGGAATACCTCGCCAGTTTCTGTACCGGCACCTGTCAGGGTTAACGTGTCATTCAGAGATTGGCTGATCATGATGTTCGTCTTGTTGGGCGGTAGCGCTGTCCGTTCGCCTGCAAGCGTACATTAACTGATGATCGGTGGTGGAAGATCGTTGAGTGCCGCTGTGCTTAGCCCGAGGGCTTTCATCCATTTGTCTCGTCAAGTGATCGATCAGCTTCAATGTCAAACCTGAGCGCATGGGCGCATAGTCCGCATCAATACAGTCAAGTATCGGGTATGTATTTTTCGTGGATAGCTTTTACCTTGTATATCCCATCGTCTGATTGATGCAGTTGCGCAATCAGATCAGTGGTGTGTTTGTGCAGCGCACGCTGATTCAAGCCGTCTGGAAGGTCATACTGGAACAACTCCGCAGAGAGGTTCCAGTATGATTGCGTAAAGCACAATGGCAATATCAGGCAGGAATGATGGCCTCCTCAGGTTCAATGGATTGGACACAGCCACCATTACCTGTGGGTAGCGATGTCTGAGTCTGATTTCGCAGGACACCATCAGAAAAATTCGATGGATTTGGGAAAACGTAGTAGGCGGCCCTGTTTTGTGGTGAGACCATGACATTTGCCGCTCGGTTGATCTGTGCCGAACCACTAATTTGTGGCAATGAAATTTTTACATAGCCACGCACTTCAAAATCGCGATTCACAGCCATCGCATCACCCATTATTGGCACAACCTGCGGGATGACAACTAGCAATGCTGTAGCACCAGCGGCAATATTCAACGATAGATCTCCGGTGCCGAATGTAGTCAACGGCCCATTGGAAGACACCAGCTCCAGTTGTCCAAACACATTATCATTGGACGGTGCACCGGGGTTATCAAGGATAGCAATGGTATTGGAGGCAAGCTCCCTGTTCGCCAGCCCGTCGTTAGACGCATGCGCAACGAACTCTACGTTGTAACGAAGGTTCAGTTCTTCAAGGTTGGTCAATTCCAGAAAATAGCCCTGTAGAACAGTTTCAACTTCGATACCGATGACCGGTGCCTGGTCTTTAAACAATAACTCAAAGTGTGACAGTAAAGTAGACATGACATGTTCACCTCTGCATTAACTCGGACAACAAGTTTAGTAAGGCGAAGCGTGCCTGTTCAACTAAAAAAATAGAGAATAAAGTATAGCGAACAGACAGGCTTCTGCGACAATAAGCACTTCAGGCTGTAAAGTTGCCAAACATTAATCTGAGTATTGTTGCATTGGGGCGCGCAGTCTTCCGGTGATTCAGGCGTACGCACTTATAGGTTAGGTATTGTCGTAATGATCGAGGCGGCGTCCTTTGCAATGATAAATTCATCTTGTCTCAAGTAGTGAGCTGTGTCTGCAACTGTGAAGATAGGTAAGGGTTGACATTTGAATCGAAATATAATACAACACTGGTAGAAATTGCTAGATACATTCTGTATATCCCAGTTGTCTTAAATGTCTGAGAACGTTGGCGTTAGGAGTAACCAATATGTTCAGTCGGTATCCCCCGGACATGGAGTCTGACGAAGATGGTGGTCGTCAGCTTGACAGCGATAGTGTCGTGCCCATCAGTCAGGTTCAGTGCAACGACGACGGTGAGTCTGATACAGACCAGAGCTTAACCTTGGTGCAAGTGGCTTTCCTGGAGTTGATGACACGCAAAGTCATTGAGGCCGCGGCTGATTGCCCGGATGTCCTAAAGCTGCTCAACGAGTCAGTGCGCAAAAAGTAAGAGATTGGTTCCAAGCTTGGTGCTCACTCCCTAACTGTCCCAGCGATCTGGCAAGCACTTGAAAAATCGGGCTCGTCGTTAATTTGCCTATACACCAGTCAACCACTGCTGAATTGCTTTGACGCGTGCTTCAGTGATAGCCTGTGCGATACTTTTGGGATCGCTAGTCTGTTTTGCTATTGCACCTGCATCGATCACACAGAATACCTTTGCCGCCTCGTTGAGGTAGTCAGCTTGCGGATACGGTGTGCTTTCCATGGTGAGACGCCCCTTCGCATCGGCTTCGCACACGATGAGAAATTTCTGAAACCTGTCGGGCTTACGGACTACGTCTAACGATTGAAAGAGTTTGGTGAGCGTACTGGCATTAAGCTCGTGGGCTTTGTGGCAATGGGTATGATATCGGGCCGTTATCACTGCCAGATCGCGGGCTTTTCTAGGTACTCGCAGTCGTTCGCACAGTTTCTCTGTGATCTTCGCTCCTCGATCCTCATGACCGTGGTGCGACGGGAGAACATCAGCCGGGGTGGTCGCTTTGCCAAGGTCGTGGCACAGTGCGGCGAAGCGCACATCTACAGAAGGGCTCAGAATAGCGCTTTGTTCAAGGACCATCATAGTGTGAATGCCGCAATCAATTTCAGGGTGCCATTTTTCAGGTTGTGGCACGCCAAACAGGGCGTCTACTTCAGGCAGTATTACAGACAGTGCATTGCACTGACGAAGTGTTTCAAAAAAAGCCCCGGGTCGCTCTGCTTGCAAAGCTCCCTGCATCTCCTGCCATACACGCTCAGCGACCAGATTGCTGACCTCGCCTTGCTCGACCATGGACTTCATCAGTTCAACCGTGTCGTCGGCTACGGTAAAGTCAAGGTGAGACAGGCGAGCCATGAATTTTGCCACGCGCAAGACTCTCACGGGATCTTCTATGAAAGCGTGTGACACATGGCGAAGAAAACGCTCTTCCAGATCATGTTTCCCGTTGAACGGATCAACCAGCTCGCCGGATTCTCGTTTTGCCATGGCGTTGATGGTCAGATCTCGACGACTCAAGTCCTCTTCAAGGGTAACGGATGAGTCGGTGGTAAATTCAAAGCCATGGTAGCCAGGACCGGTTTTACGTTCTACGCGCGCCAGTGCGTATTCTTCGTGAGATTGCGGATGCAGGAATACCGGAAAATCCTTGCCTACCGATTTAAAGCCAGCGGCCAGCATGGTATCGGGTGTACTGCCAACCACTACCCAGTCGCGATCGACCACGGGTATTCCCAGCATCTCATCGCGCACCGCACCGCCCACCAGATAGTGCTTCATGTGTATTGGCAATCAGATTCGGACATACCCTGAATGTTACACTGCGTACCGGCTCTTAAGGATGTTTGTTACTGGTGAAAAAAGCTCTGTGTAGTCATCGTGTCTATCGCGTTGTTGTGCGAATGCGCTATGTGCTGGTGCTTGCAGTGTGTGTGCTGTCTATCACGGGTTGCAGCACAGTCGGCTACTATTCACAGGCTGTCGGTGGGCACCTCAAACTGATGAGTGCACGGCAGCCTATAGCTGAACTTTTGGCAGACGATGCCACAGACCCTGAGCTGCGCAAGAAGCTGCAAACACTGGTAGAGGCTCGCGTGTTCGCGACCGAGCAGTTACATCTGCCAGATAACGACAGCTATTCAACCTATGTTGAAACTGGCAGGAATGCTGTTACCTGGAATGTCGTGGCGACCGGAGAGTTTTCGATGCAAGCCGAAACCTGGTGTTTCCCGGTTGCCGGGTGCGTTAGCTATCGTGGCTATTTTGATCGTGTCGATGCACAAGCCTATGCCGATGGCCTGACAGAACAATCTCTCGATGTTTCCATTGGTGGTGCCTCTGCCTACTCCACGCTGGGCTGGTTTGAAGACCCGGTACTGGACACGATGTTGCGCGGTGGTGATGTTCGCTACGTGGGTACCCTGTTCCACGAGCTTGCTCATCAGGTACTGTATGTCAAAGACGATAGTGATTTCAACGAAGCTTACGCCACCTTCGTCGAGCAACTCGGAACACGCCTGTGGCTTGAGCAGCGAGACGAACAGTCGCGCATAGAAGGGTACGATGCTTCGCTGCAAAGAGCCGAAGGGTTTATCGGCTTGCTGGGTCAGACACGCGAATCACTTGTCGATCTTTACAGTCAGGATCTGGATGCAGAAGACAAACGTCAGCGCAAGCAGGCCGTGTTTGATGAGATGCGCAGCAACTACGAAGTGTTGAAAGAACAATGGCAGGGTTTTGCAGGGTATGACAACTGGTTCAAGAGAGACTTGAATAACGCCAGGCTGGTTGCCGTGGCTACCTACCGCCGATGGGTGCCAGCGTTTTATGCCATGTATAAGGAGGTGGGGGAAGATCTGCCAGCGTTCTATGTGCTGGCTGAGGAGATAGGGTCGTTACCGCTAGAAGAGCGACAGAAGAAGCTGGCTGGCTATCTGGAATAGCGCGGTCCCGTTGGAGAGGTTAGTTACGTTAACCGAAGTAGGGTTTGCTATTTCAATGTGCTTTTTCGTTTAAGAGGATGACCTTATAGTCAATTGTTCACAGATGACAGGCTGCAATTCAGCCAGCCACCAGTAAACCAGGGTCAGTTACAGTCTAGCGTCTGGCAGCAGTGCGTCTTTTCTGCAATCGTCCAGCCCAGTCGGCAGTACCGATATAGCGGGGTACTACGGCATCCAGCGATGTCGTTTGACGCGGGCAGCCATCGGTACAGATGCTGTCAGTTTGTAATGAGAGATAGTTATCCCGTGTAAATGGTTTACCCGGCACAAATTCCATAACCCGAGCCTGAAGCTTTGCCGCCCAGTCTGGCAGGCCGATAATTTTCGACGAGATACCTGCCGTGTCTGCGGTGTACTGAACCAGTTCACGCAAGGTATAGTCTTCCGGGCCGCACAGTTCGATGGCCTGACCGATAGCGCCCGGATCGTTGATAGAGCCGATCATGACATCGCAAACATCACCCACGAATACTGGCGCCATCTTCGCGTCAGGAACTGCCAATGGAAAGATGGGCAGGCTTCTCAGCAAGCCAGCAAAACGATTGAAGAATGCATCGTGCTCACCAAAGATGATGGATGGCTGGAATATTGTCCAGCTGACACCGCTGCTGTCTCGCACCTGCTGTTCTGCGCCACCCTTAGTGCGCAAGTATTCGCTGCTACCGTTTTCCGCATCGGCATGCAGCGCGCTCATGTGCAAATAGCGGCTCACGCCGTTTTCGGCACAGGCTGCAAGCACTTTTTCTGTCAGCCCTTTGTGAGCGCTGGAAAAGCTGCCTTGGTCCTTGTTGCCACTTTCGTTAAGGATGCCAACCAGATTGATGACGACAGTTGAGCCTGCCAGAGCCGCTGTCAAAGCGTCGGCATCGTGGACGTTGAGCTCGACGGCTTCCACGTTATTCATCGTGCGCAGAGACCGGACGCGCTGAGCGCGTCGAGTTAGCACGACGACTTCGTCAAATTCTTCCGCCAGACGGTAGGTCAGTTGAGAACCTACGAAGCCGGAGCCGCCCAGTAGCGTTACGCGTCGCATAGACATTGGAATCAGATACTCCTGAAGAGGCAAATGTGAGGTTGCGGCAGGCGCTGGTTGACCATGAATCGGCTATCAGCTGGATATCCTGCGTACAAGTTGTGTATTTTGCCCCAAAGTGCAGGCCAGTGGCAGGTTTCGCCGTCACGACTCTGGTGCGACAGCTGCAAAACAGTTCTGACGATAATATTTATGGCCCCGCAAATATTACTGGTTGGCGAAAGTGTCAAGCAAACGTCATATTAACGTCTGGAGCCGTTTACCCAACATATTACCGCGCCTATGTCTGCACTTCCCGAATTTGAAAACCACGCCGAACAAACGGTCAAGACGACGACCTGTTACATGTGCGCTTGCCGATGCGGTATCAAGGTCACCATGGAGGGGAACGAGATACGTTTTATCCAAGGTAATCCCAAGCATCCGGTGAACAAAGGTGTGCTCTGCGCGAAGGGCAACGCGGGCATTATGAAGCAGAAGTCGCCGGCCAAACTCACGCAGCCTCTGGTCAGAAAAGCGGGTACTGAGCGTGGTGCGGGAGAGTTCGAGCCAATTTCCTGGGACAAGGCGCTGGAACTGCTAACGGAGCGGCTGCGCAAGATTCGCGAAACAGACCCGAAGCGGTTGGCATTTTTCACGGGCCGTGACCAGATGCAGGCACTGACAGGCTTCTGGGCTTCTCAGTTTGGCACCATAAACTGGGCGGCTCACGGCGGTTTCTGTTCCGTGAATATGGCAGCTGGCGGGCTGTACATGACCGGGCAGTCCTTCTGGGAATTTGGTGACCCGGATTGGGATAACGCGAAATACTTCATGTTATGGGGTGTGGCCGAAGATCACGCGTCCAATCCGATCAAGATTGGTCTGGAAAAGCTCAAGCGTCGTGGTGCAAAATTCGTAGCGATTAACCCTGTGCGAACCGGTTATCAGGCGATTGCCGACGAATGGATTGGCATACGGCCCGGTACGGACGGATTGCTCGCCTTGTCGATGGCGCATGTGCTGCTGAAGAACGAGCAGTTCGATTGGGATTTTCTGACGCGCTATACCAATTCAACGCAGCTGGTGATAGACGCACAGGGCACCTCCAAAGACGGTTTGCTGCTCCGAGACGAGTCGGATGAGCTGCAAGTCTGGAATCAGGCTACTGACAGTCTTGCTTCATGGACAGCGTCGAGTCACGAAGACTCAGTGCAGGCTGCGCTGTTTGGCGAGTTCGTTACCGCAACGGGGGTGCGCGTCAAGACGGTCATGACGCATCTTGCCGAGAAATATCTCAGTGAAGAATACGCACCTGAGAATGTTGCTGCGGCAACGGGTGTGGATGCGGCAACCATTGAACGTCTCGCGCTGGAAATGGCGCATGTGGCGTTCAAGGAAACCATCACTATCGACACGCCATGGACGGACTGGACCGGCCGACGCCATGAGCAGTTTATTGGCAGACCTGTTGCCATGCATGCCATGCGCGGAATTTCTGCGCATTCAAACGGTTTTCAGACCTGTCGCGCCATTCACTTGCTGCAAGTATTGCTCGGTGCTGTGGATTGCCCTGGATCGCATCTGGCAAAACCACCGTTTCCCAAGCATATTGCACCGCCTATCAAACCTGCCAAGGCGATGGCGCCAAACACGCCACTGTCATCTCCACCACTGGGCTTTCCCATGTCGCCGGAAGATCTAGTGATAGACGACAACGGACAACCTCTGCGTATAGACAAGGCGTACTCGTGGGAGGCACCTATTGCCAATCACGGCATGATGCACATGGTCATTAACAATGCGGTGAAGGGTGATCCGTATCCGATAGACACGCTAATTCTGTTCATGGCTAACATGTCGTGGAACTCGAGCATGAATACTGCTGAAGTACAGGACATGCTGCGCGAGAAGGATGAGCACGGTGATTACAAACTGCCGTTCATTGTCACCAGTGATGCGTTCCACTCAGAGATGGTCAACTTCTCAGATCTGGTGTTGCCCGATACCACTTTCCTAGAACGATTCGACACCATCTCAATGCTCGACAGACCTATCTCCGAACCGCACGCTGCATGTGATTCCATTCGGCAACCGGTTGTTGAGATAGACCGTGATGTTCGTCCGTGGCAAGAAGTGCTGATCGATATTGGAACACGGCTGAGCTTTCCGGCACTGACCAAGCCAGACGGTGGTGCCAAGTTCAAGGACTATAAAGACTTTATTACCAACTGGGAGAAAGCACCGGGTATCGGATTTCTCGCAGGCTGGCGAGGTGAGAATGGTGATGAACACATGGTAGGAGCACCTAACCAGGATCAATGGCAGGCCTATCAGGATAACGATTGCTTTTTTGAACACAAGCTACCGCCAGAGCAACGCTACTACCGGTTTGCCAACAAGGACTATCTGGAGTGGGCCAAGAGCGTAGGCTTCAATGCGCACAGTGGTCCTATCGTCATGGAGCTATATTCGGAAGTGCTGCAAAAATTTCGTCTGGCGGGGCAGGGGTTGTATGACGGTCCTCAGCCCACCGAAGAAACTGACAAGCAGAGACTGATCCAATACTTTGATCCGCTCCCGGACTGGTATGTGCCGCTGGAAGAGCAGCGTATAGATAACAACGATTTTCCGTTTCATGCAGTCAATCAACGACCCATGTTCATGTATCACTCATGGGACTCGCAGAATGCGTGGCTCCGTCAGATCATGGCGCAGAACTTTCTGTATATGAATCGCGAACGTGGCAACACCTTGGGCATCGAGGATTTACAGTGGGTCTGGGTAGAGAGCCATCATGGCAAGATTCGCTGTCAGGTGAAGCTGATGGAAGGCTGTAATCCGGATACCGTCTGGACCTGGAATGCGATTGGCAAACAGAGTGGCGCCTGGGGGTTGTCCAAGGATGCACCGGAATCACAAAAGGGATTTCTGATGAATCACTTGATCTCGGAGCTGTTGCCTTCGAAAGAAGGTGAGCGTGGACTGACCAATTCTGATCCGGTTACCGGGCAAGCCGCCTGGTACGATCTAAAAGTGAATGTATATGCTGCAGCTCCCGGAGAGAGCGGTGTCTATCCTACGTTCGACACTATAAAACGTCTTCCCGATGTCGCTGCATCGCCCGACGTTCTGCACTACCACACTCACACCGCCGTCAATCTGGAGCGTTCTATGGAAGATGCGCTTTCACGTGGGCACCTCAAAACAGGAGACAAGCCATGAAACTCGGACTGGTCATAGACCTTGACACCTGTGTGGGGTGTCATGCGTGTGCAGTTGCCTGCAAGCAGTGGAACACCTCGGGTACTACCGGACCGCTAACCGACTACGAACCTTACGGAGAAGAGCCTAGCGGTGTCTGGTTCAACCGCATACGCCACTACGAGGTGGATGAGTACCCAAACAACAAAACAGTTAACGTGCCGATGTCTTGCATGCATTGTGATGATGCTGCCTGCGTAACCGTGTGCCCTACAGGTGCATCGTACAAGCGTGAAGAAGACGGAATTGTTCTCGTCGATCAGTCCAAATGTATGGGCTGTAATCTGTGTGCCTGGGCGTGCCCGTATGGTGCGCGTGAGCTTGATGAAGATGCCGGTGTCATGAAGAAGTGCACTCTGTGCGTCGATAGAATCTATGACGAGAAGCTGCCTGAAGAAGAGCGTCAGCCTGCGTGTGTCATGACCTGCCCGACGCATGCCCGGTTCTTTGGTGACTTTGATGATCCCAACTCGGAACTAAGTACGCTGGTTCGTGAGCGTAGCGGTTATGCCATGATGCCTGAAGTAGGGTATCAGCCTGTTAACAAGTACCTTCCACCGCGCCAACGACCCAAGGCTCCCGTTGTCGAGAAAAAGGCTGCATCGGACGGTGCATCGCTGATCGGTAAGTGGATGCAACGCCAGAAAGAAGCCTTTAACGATCTTGGCAAGAGGGCGCGCTAATGCATCCGGCTCTCTCCGTTATATTCTTTACCGTCACTGCAGGTGCAGGTTATGGCGTACTGTTTCTTCTGGGTATTACCCGCATGGCCAACCTGGTGCCGGATATCAGCCCGGATCAGCTAACGGCCATGGGTATTGCAGGATTGATACTGGTCACAGCTGGTCTGGTGTCATCCACGTTTCATCTGGCTAACCCGAAAAATGCCTGGCGCTCGTTCACGCGTTTCAAGACATCCTGGTTGTCCAGAGAAGCGGTGTTTGCCGTATTGTTCTATCCACTGAGTCTGATCTGGCTGGCGTGCGAATGGCTAACAGGCAATACGGGTGTTACCCAGTTTTTTGCCTTGTTAACTGCAATTCTGTCACTGGTTGTGCTGGTCTGTACTGCCATGATCTACGCCTCTCTCAAAACCATCAAGCAATGGCATACAGCACTGACACCGGTCAATTTTGTACTGTTAGGTCTTCTCTTGGGATCGCTGATTATGGGGCTGATGTTAGCTCAGCAAGGGCTCTCTACATCAAGATTGTTAGGTCTTGCACTCGTGGTGCTGATAATGGCAGCTCTGAGCAAGATCATCTATTTCTACTGGATCGGTCAGCCCGCTGGGCCCACTATCAATACAGCTCTCGGGTTCACCCGCGCCACCGTAAGGTTGCTGGATGTGGGCCACAGCAGCGATACCTTTCACACCAAGGAATTCGGTTTCCAGGTAGACAAGGTCAAGTTGATCTGGCTACGTTGCATCACGGTACTGTTGGCGTTTGTACTGCCTTTGCTACTGGTAACCGGTAGTTTCGGTGATGTAGGATTTACTACTATGGTGCTTGCAGTTGTCTGCGCTTACGCTGGCGTGTTTGTTGAGCGCTGGCTATTCTTTGCTGAAGCACGTCATGTCGTCAATCTCTACCACGGCTTCCAACGCACCTGAAGCCGAATGCCCTGGACGGCAACGAATACCGTGTACAGTGACTTTCAATTCTTACAACACTGGGGTATAGGCTACCCAGTGGTACTCAGCTTGAGGGTTGCAAGACACTAACATGCCGGAGCTCACTCTCAAGCAGCGCGGTTCGATCTGGGTGGGTGAGTTCCGCGCAATGGCGAGCCCCTGTGAGCTGCATGTAGAACTGGGTTCGCGCAAACGTGCGACGCAGCTGGCACAAATCGCTTTTACCGAAGCGATGCGCATTGAAGCGGTATTCAGTCGCTATCGAGATGACAACACGGTGCATCGCATTAACACGGGTGCAGGCCTACCTGTGCGTGTTGGTGATGAGATGGCTCGGATGCTCGATTTTGCGGATATGAGCTACCAGCTTTCCAATGGTTTGTTTGATATCACCTCAGGAGTGCTGCGTAATGCATGGCAGTTTGATGGTTCTGACCGATTGCCGTCTGCCGATAGTGTGTCCTCTCTGCTCGCGCATGTTGGCTGGGGGCGAGTCAGTTGGGATAACCCTCTGTTCACGTTACCGCAGGGCATGCAGATAGACTTTGGCGGAATTGCCAAGGAATATGCCGTTGACCGTGTTGTGTCTCTGTTGCGCGAGCAGTGCTCAGCACCTTTCATGGTTAACTTCGGCGGAGACTTGCATGCAGCGGGTGCTCCGGCTGCCACGGGTTTCTGGGCTGTGGGTATAGAAGCTGTCGATCAGCAGACTAACGCTGTAGAGACTATCCAACTTCATCGCGGTGCATTGTGCACCAGCGGTGATGCTCGCCGCTATCTCATCAAGGATGGCGTTAGGTATGGCCATGTGCTGGATCCTACAACCGGATGGCCGGTGGTCGATGCCCCCTCATCGGTAACCGTTGCGGGTAACACCTGTACCGAGGCGGGGATTTTGTCTACGCTTGCGTTACTCAAGGGCGACCAGGCTGAACACTTCCTGGATGAGCAAGGCGTCACGTATTGGTGTCAACGATCCTGAACACGTGAGTTCGCTCACATCGCAAGCTCTCATACTTTACCGCTGTGATGCCGCTATATTTTCAAAGTAGCGTGTTAACTACAGGTGTAACTCATGATCAGACTGGCAACGACCCGCGGACAGCGATGCGGTGTGCTTGGGCGTCTGTTATTGCTGGCATCACTCATTGTTCTTACAGCCTGTTCAACACCGGGAAGTATGCTGTTTGTCACTGAAGTTAAACCGTGGGAACGTGGCACGCTGGCCAGAGACGACATGCAACTGGTGACTGATGCGCTTGAACTGAGCGTCGATGAGCATATCTATTTTTCCAAAGAGGCTTCGACAGGTGGTGTGAATGTTCAGGGTGGTGGCTGCGGCTGTAATTGATGGCCACTTTGCAGCACAAGTTGAGATTGGCTGCGTGCACGCTGATTGCGGCTGGCAGTAGTAATCCGTCTCATCTGGTTGCTGCAGAGAACCCCTGGCAAGTGGATACCTCGTATCTCTCCTATCAGGAAACAGACCAGCGAGTGTCAGTGTCAAAAACGCTGGCTAATCTCATTCGAGAGAACGACAAAGGCAGCATGACGGTCAACCTGGTGCACGACACTATGTCGGGTGCATCGCCCACAGGTGCCATTCGCAGCTCTGATTCAGCGGTGACGTATACCGGTGTGTCGGGCGGTAATGGCTTTAGTGCCGACAGTAGCGGTGACTATTCAAAGAGTGCGTTTGACGATACCCGGATACAGGCTGGATTGAAGCTTGAGCATATACGATCTGCGGGATTGACATTCAGCTATGGTGGTGCGGTGTCGCAAGAGTCGGATTATGAATCGTTTGGGGGCAACATCGGTATTGCCAAAGAATCTGTCGATCGAGCCTCAACGTTGAGCACAGGCATAGCCGTGACGGTGGATAGTATCTATCGTAGTGACACCGGCGGTACACCTGAGCCACTAGGTAACATTCAACAAATCCGACCCTATAGTGCGGGTTCACGCAACACGGTGGATGGCATACTGGGGTACTCTCGTGTGCTTAACCGCAATACGATAGCTCAGATTAACGTAGGCTTTGGCGCTTCTGATGGCTATCACTCAGACCCCTACAAGATCATCAGTGCGGCCAATGATGACGATCGTATACTGGCAAATTTTCACGATAGCAGGCCGGAGTCTCGACTACGCACCAGTCTGTTTGGCAAGCTGGTACATCAGCTGCAAGGGACACGAAATTCTGTTCATCTGAGTTATCGACTCTATCGTGATGACTGGGGTATTCAGTCGCATACAGCCGACCTCAGGTATCGACATCAATTGACAAAACGGCAATACCTCGAGCCTCACTTGCGATTCTACCGCCAGAGCCAGGCAGACTTCTACCAGCGAAAACTCTCCGTCGATGCCGATTCGAATCCCATCCTGCCAGACAGTGGGTTTGCCAGTTCCGACTATCGACTGGATACGATGACAAGCGCCACCATTGGTTTGAAGTACGGTCTGGCTCTGAGCCGAAAAACGGATCTTCGTTTACGGGCGCAGTATCTAGATCAGAGGTTCAGCACGGCAGATTACGGCACAAATGCAGCTGTCATCATTCAGGCAAGTTTGAAGTACCGGTTTTATTAACTTGTACTTTCAATGACCGGTGCAGGCTCGCTACCAGAATGATCCTCTTGCCACAGTGTCGGCAGAATGACGTTGGTAAACAACAGATAGAACAACGGTAGTGTCAGCACTAACAATCCGGCGATAAGCAAACCTTTGAATAGATCGTAGCTCATTGGGCCTCAGCATAGCGTTTAAGTCCATGCAGGGTTCCGTCGATTCCCGCCTCAATCTTGCGACCAACCAGTCGTGAGAAAATGGGTGCCAGTATTCCTGTGAAATCCACTGTGTGCATCACAGTAGTACTGCCAGACACTTCCATCAACTGGTGACCAAAGGACATAACGCACAGGGGGAGTTTTGCTTCTACAGTGAATTCTCTGGGTTCAACCACGCTGACCATGCGCGTTTTGGTATTGGGCGCGCCTACAGGCTTGAGCCAGCCCGTCGAACCTGCGGCAAAGGGGCCGTCCAGCGCGACTGCTTCGACGTCAGGATCCCATACCGCCCAGCTGTCTACGTCTTTGTAGATGTTGAACACATCAAGTATAGGGCGGTTTATGACGATGCTGTGTTTTATGCTCATGCCAGCCAGCATAGCAGCGTTGCTCTCCTTCAGACAAATGCTGGATCCACGCACAGTGATTAACGTGGGAGGAACTTAGGGTGCGCGGATAGGCTCATAAGCACTATCTTGATAACATTTACGTAGCAGACTATGTCAACTCCCTTGATGCAGCAGTTCGTTTCCAAGGCGGCCCTACTGCTATTGATGAGCGGTATGCTGGCAGTCGGTACTTTATACGCGGAAGATGAATCTACCCTGCGGCCTGCTGAAGTGCCAGAATTATTTATTGGCCTGTTGACTGGCGATTCTCCTGATGCCGACGCAGATCTTGAAAGAATTCAGAACCATTGGCATCCGGGAATGGTGCCAATGGTTATTGAAACGATCAACTTCTCGCGAAACCCGGAATTAAGCGATCGCTTGTTACGCATCATGGAAGCACAGACCGGTGCAGGCCTTGGTACTGATCTCAACGCCTGGTATTTGTGGCAATGGTCGCAAGATGAAAATCGTCACCCGCACTATGCATCGTTCAAGTCATCACTGTATCGCTATCTGGATCCAAAATTCGGTGGCTATTTTGATGACTCACGAAAGACCACCATACGACTGGATGAAATTCGCTGGGGAGGTGTGGAACAGGACGGAATACCGCCCCTGCGACAGCCCGCCATGATCGAGGCCGCAGAGGCCGATTACCTTGACGACGACAATGTGGTTTTTGGAGTTGCGATCAATGGTGATGCCAGAGCGTATCCGAAAAGAATACTGGCGTGGCATGAGATGTTTGTCGACACCATAGGCGGTACAGATTACGCAGGTGTCTACTGCACACTTTGTGGTGCCTTGATACTCTACGAAACAAGACATAACGGTATTGATCATGACTTGGGTACCAGTGGATTTCTATATCGTTCGAATAAAGTCATGTACGATAAGGCAACACAATCCTTATGGAACACCACGTGGGGCACACCGGTTGTTGGTCCTCTAACCGGTAAAGATATCGCACTGAAACGCAGCTATGTTGTTACCACTACATGGGGTGAGTGGCGTCGCCGCCATCCGGATACCAGCGTGTTATCTCCAGACACCGGCCATGCGCGAGATTACCGCGAAGGCGCTGCGTATCGGGACTACTTTGCAACAGATGAGCTGATGTTTTCGGTTCCTCATAAAGATGACAGGCTGGCCAACAAAGCTGAGATTCTTGCCTTGCAATTCCCTGATGTCAGTGAAGAGCGTGTCGCCATCAGTGCTCAATTTCTCAGTAGCAAACCGGTGTACCACCATCAGGTGGGGGATCAGCGGGTTGTCGTGTTGACTGATCAGAGCGGTGCAAACAGAGTGTTTGATCCCGGCTCGATTCAATTTGACAGTTTTGACGGACAATCAACGGTTACAGACAGTGAGGGACGCATCTGGACGATGAGTGAGTCTGCGCTGACGCACCAACAACTGACACCGCTTCCGCGGCTTCCTGCCCACAGGGCATTCTGGTTTGGTTGGGTGGCTGTCTGGGAAGACACAGAACTCGTCATGTAGGGTGACGATAGTCGGAAACGAGCCATGACGTGCTAGATGCACATCTTGTGTAGGCACCGTATTTAGAAACTTCAGGATTAGCTCAGAGCGGTGTTCAGTTGGCTATACTGGGCATCCCATTCATGCACAGTGTTACAGCCCCATGGCCACAAAACTGTCAGTCAATCTTAACGCTATCGCACAGCTGCGCAACCGGCGTGATTTACCGTGGCCCAGTGTCACCGGTATCGGGCGTATTGCCTTGCAGAACGGTGCTCATGGTTTGACTGTGCATCCACGCCCTGATCAGCGGCATACCCGCTTCACTGATGTGGCAGAGCTTCGTTTCCTGATCGACGATGAATTCCCGGATTGTGAATTCAATGTCGAAGGTTACCCAACAGAAGATTTTCTGTTGCTGGTCGAGAAGAATCGCCCGGAGCAGGTCACACTGGTGCCGGATGATCCGGCCCAGGCAACTTCGGATCATGGTTGGGAGTTCAAGTCGCAGCACAACATGCTGGCACCGGTGGTAGACAGGCTCCAGCAGGCAGGTATGCGAGTGTCACTGTTCGCTGATGCAGATCCTGAGCAGGTGAAATGGGCGCATGAGACAGGCTGCGATCGGATAGAGCTCTATACCGGACCCTATGGCGGAACCTACGCCGATGAATCTGCTATGCAGGCAGAAGTTAAATTGCTGGGAGCTACAGCCGATGCAGCACGCGAACTGGGTATGGAGGTGAATGCAGGACATGACCTGACGGTCGTAAACCTGCCACCCTTGGTGCAGCGCATTCCCTACCTTGCGGAAGTGTCGATAGGTCATGGCCTGACAGCGGATGCTGTCGAGTTCGGCATGGCGGCAACGGTTAAACGTTTTCTCGCTGCCTGTGCAGGCTAATGTGAATTCGTCTTTGTTTCAGACTTATGGATAGCGTGGCATTTCTAGGGTGTTTTTAACACCTTCGTGTAGTACTGCTCGCGAAAAATAGTGAGAAAGCGCCGATATACTCCCTTGCACCAAAGTGGCAACCCACTTTGTTTGTACTGTTTCAATCAGATAACAAGGGAGCTTTATCATGGCGGAATTCAGAAGACGGCCATTTCAGGAAAACGGATATCGTAACGAACTGGCCAAGCAGCGCCGGTCACTGGCAGCACAATATTCTGGCCGTTACGCGGCATTGCCTACCGAGCAGAATAACGATGAACCAGAATTGCAAGAGGAGGGGTTTGTCGCCAGTTTCACCAAAGGACTTGCACACGACAAATTTGGACAGTTGCGTAATGGCGATGACTACGTAGCGCTGGTTAACCAGATCAATCAGCAGGATGCCGAAAACTTTGATCGTATTCCACGAGGCATCTCGACCACTCATCCGGTACTGACTCGGTTGAAAGACGGGTCTGCGACAGGTGACGACATTTTCTGGCGAGGCTGGGAGAGTCCGAGAGCGGGTCACTACTTTGACTTGCAAGGACCCGATGCAGATTCTGTAAGTATGCCACCGGCACCTGAGCTGGGATCCGAAGAGCTCATCGCCGAGATGGCGGAAGTGTATGCACTGGCACTGATTCGCGATATTCCGTTTTCACAAATCAACGACCAGAGCGGTGTAGACAGCACTACGGGTATCGCGGTGTCAGATGTCATGAATGCCATGAGCGGACTTTCATGGTTTACTGATAATGCAAGTGGTGGGCTGACGTTGCAGCAGCGTAGACGTAGAGCTGCGAGAAGGGTTGATCATGGCTCAGGTTATAGTATTGACAATCCCCCGGATACTGCTGTTTTCAGCGAGTCTGATGCATTTCGTGGTTCAGCGCCGGGTGCCAAAACCGGGCCCTATGTTTCGCAGTTCATGCTGCAGGGGAACAAGCTGACGCCCTCTGTCGGAAACGTGGTGGATTCCTCTATCTCATACGGCCGTCAGGTGATCGATCAGAAGATTGAAACCTTTGTGGCGGGTAGCGACTATCTGTTGCACTGGAATGCGCTTGTTGATGTACAGAATGGAGCAGACTTTGGCGCGCAAAATTCAAAGGCTATACAAACACAACGAAGGTTCATCACCACACCTCGCGACCTTGCTACTTATGTTCGCTACGATGCCTTGTATCAAGCGTATCTCAACGCCTGCTTGTTCATGCTTGAAGACAGTCGCTTCAACTTTCAGCAACCCGTGGTAAATCCTTACAGCAAGATCCGCGGTCCGGGTTTTCCGGATGGCTTGAGCAGCAGTGATGGGCCTGCATCGAGGCAGGCTTTCGCAGCCTTCGGTGGCCCGCACATACTGTCCATGGTGACTGAAGTGGCTACCCGGTGCCTGAAAGCAGTAAGACGCCAGAAGTTCAACTATCATCGACGCGCTCGACCGGAAAGGATCGGTGCCTTGCTGACGCTGAAAGGTACCGAAAACAATCCCGGAGCCGGTAATGATGTGTCGGGTAATCTGGGCGGTATATCCAGTAGCGCACTGGGCAGCATGCTTAGCGATTCAAATCTGGGACCGTTGTTGAATCTTATTGACGCACACAATACTTCGCGTCTGAATGCAGACGGCGCTGCAGATCCTCATCTGGATTTTAGTGCCAATCCTGATCCGGACTGGTACGACAACGCAGCCAAGTATCTGTTGCCCATGGCTTTCGCCGAAGGTTCACCGATGCACCCGAGTTACGGTGCCGGCCACGCAACGGTGGCTGGGGGTTGTGTCACGATGCTGAAGGCGTTTTTCAACACAACCGATGATGCCGGCAAGTCACTTGCCTGGCCTGAAGGCATGCGAACACTTCAGGCAACTGTCGATGGCAGTGAGTTGGAGGATGTGCCTGAGTCACTGGCCACTGGCATGACTATCAATGGTGAACTGAACAAGCTGGCTGCCAATATATCCATCGCTCGCAACATGGCAGGTGTTCATTACTACACGGATTATTATGAGTCCCTGAGAATGGGTGAACGTATCGCCACCGGCATGCTCATTGAACAGATGAAGCAATATAACGAGCCGGTTGAATTCAGCTTTGAATCTTTTGATGGTGATACGGTACATATCGTCAAGATCGATTATGACTTCGCTGATCCTCGTGTTTTCATTCACGACTCCGATGGTGTGGAGGTGGGTCTGGATGCCTGGTGGCAACGGCATGTGGAGGCAGAACCGGCGCCAGGTGCCTTGAACTTTGCGAGTAGTACTGGTCTGAACGGACACATTGCCGTAAAACCGTTGACTGCCTGAGCGGGGTGTCTGTCGTTCTGACGGATCATCTGTGTTTCAGGCATCAGATCGACAGACCTTTTTTCGATGACGGAGAAACATCATCATGCTCAGAAAACTTGCATTCGCCGTTGGTATCAGTTGTTTCACATTGCCTGCGTTTGCAGCCAGTGAACGCTTCACACTGGATTCAGCGCATACCGCTGTGGCGTTTCTGATTGATCACGTTGGCTATGCCAAAACGTTAGGTTCGTTCACCGACGTTGAAGGCTCATTCAGCTTTGATGCAGACTCCGGTGAGATCACTGACGTCAACATCGTGGTGAAAACCAGTTCAGTAGACAGTGCCAATGAGGCACGCGACAAGCATGTTAGAAACAAGGACTTTCTCGATGTGCAGACCCATCCCGAGATGATATTCACGGCCAGCTCCGCCACGCTTGATGCAGACGGGATGGTAGAGATCAGCGGAGAGCTTCAACTTCTGGGTCAGTTGCAACCACTGGTACTGAGCGCAACACTTAACAAGGCTGAGAAGTATCCCTTCGGGCACAAAAGTTTCACGCTGGGTGTTTCTGCCAGAGGTACTGTGCAACGTAGCGCCTATGGGATGGACTACGGAGTGGCCAATGGTCTGGTAGGCGATACTATTGATCTGATCATAGAGGCTGAAGCTATTCAGGATTGATCGTAGGGTTTGATTGCAAGGTTCGGACTACCGGTAACAGGGCCGTAGACGTCTGGGCAAACTGGCTCTGCTAATGTGCCTTACTTGAAAACGGACGACAACGTAGAGCGCATTGTCCACATGGGCTGGGGCTCTACAGAGGTGTCAGGCTTCATGCCAGGCGTCCAGTTTTTCAGCGGTAGTCGCTCCAGCAGTTCTTTGTCTCTGGTGATGATGTGAATGGGCACATCCGCGCTGTCACCCCAGCCATTGATAATAGGCGGTGGCTGGTGGTCACCGAGTATCACTAACACGGCATCGTCAGCGTATTTTGCTGCATATTCGCCGATGACATCGAGTGTGTAGTCCAGAGTCTGGGCATACATGTCCTGAATCTTCGAGCGGTATTTCCAGCTGACTTTTTCACCGAACCGGTAAGATCCATCGTAGATTGAACCATCCCCAACCAGATCCCAATCAAGCTTTCTGGGTATCGGTGTCCAGGGTGCATGTGTTGTCAGTAGTGCCATCATGGCTACTATCGGACCCTCATGTACGCGGCGGATCGAGTTTTCAAAGTACGACAGTGTGTATTGGTCCGGCATGGTAGCGTAACCAAAACGATCGCCTGCATATTCCATGTCGCCACTTTCACGCAGGTCTTCATAGCCGTACCAGACACCCTCAGGCCAGTCGAACTGGATGGCAGGCATCAAACCCACTGAGTGCCAGCCAGCACCCTGAAACAGGCGGCTGATGGAACGTCTATCGGTGGTTATGAGCCGATCGAAGCGTGCCTGATTATCGATATCAAGACCTGACTGGAAGGTTGCGTGTGCTAGCCAGCTCCGGCCGCCTCGTATCGGTGATGTCAACCAGCCGCTACTTGAGCTTAGACCAGCAGCACTGATGGTATCTTCCACAGACTGCAGGCGCTGCTGAGCGCGAGCAGTGAATGGTTCCGCATCCAGATAGCCACGACCATACGATTCGACGAACATGAAGATTACATCGCGATCAGCGAGCGCGCTGAAAGTGGGGGAGCCTTTGTCCAGTACCGTGTCTTTCTGTAACTCAGCGACAAACGCCTTCTGGTCCTTGATTGAACGGGTAACGTTGGTGATGCGTAC
>Ga0114956_1000899_pt1 | contig 22782 bp, 18 predicted proteins | sample MaitaG_FD_87304 | JGI IMG/M metagenome (GOLD analysis project Ga0114956, IMG submission 87304) | Marine algal microbial communities from Maine, USA - Maine_Asex2 metaG | ecosystem: Host-associated > Algae > Red algae > Unclassified | place: Maine, USA | collected 2015-01-05
AATCCTGCCACCCCGACTTTTAAAGTATCAAACGATACCAAAATATAGCTAATTATATGATAATCAACGAATTTTATATTTTTTGATATCATATGATTAGCTTTAATATCAATTGGCAGGTTACCTATTCGGTTACCTCAAAATTTACCAAATTTTTCATTATATTGGTAGTCCAATAACAATTGACTTTTGCAACGATTTGACTTTCGTAAACAAATCGATTATTCACTTAAAGCGAGAGTACATGGAAACTTCAAAGACTTTTAGTATCCATTTTTGGTTGAACAAAGCCAAAAAAAAGAACGATATTGCGCCCGTTTATGCCCGTGTCACGGTCAACGGAAAACGCGCAGAAATCAGTTTAAAACGTTACCAATCGGTTACCTTTTGGGACTCCCAAACTAAAAGAGCCAGACCAAGAACCCCCAATGCCCCGGCATTAAATGCTTATTTAGACCAGGTATACGCTGACCTCTTGGCTTGTCAGAAACAATTACTTTCAGAATTTAAGCTGATAACCGCCCAAGCTATAAAGGCCAGATATTTAGGGGAGGACGAACAAGAAAAAACTTTAATGGAACTTGTGGATTACCATAACACGACCATGAAAACGGTTCTAAAGTTCGGAACCTTAAAGAACTATTACACCACTGAGCGATACTTAAAAAGGTTTCTAAAGGCTGAAATAAGATCCAGTAATATGTATTTAAAGCAATTATCCTATAGTTTTATTATTGATTTTGAACAATACTTAAGAAAAGGACCGTCAATCAATAAAGCTCATCCCTTACACAACAATGGAGTTATGAAACATTTGGAACGCCTAAAAAAATTGATGAATCTGGCACTTCAATTGGAATGGATAGAAAAAGACCCGTTTGTGCGTTTCAAGCTTAAATTTACGAAGCACCAAAGGGATTATTTATCGGAACCAGAACTTGAAATATTTGAACAGGGTGTTTTAGAGGCGAAACATCATAGTAAGACAAGGGATTTTTTTGTGTTTTCTTGCTATACTGGGTTGTCCTATGCTGACGTCAGATCACTTACCGATAAAAACATCGTTAGAGGTATTGATGGTGATTATTGGATATTTACCCAACGTAAAAAAACGGAAAAGCCTGTTAAAATACCTTTATTGAATAAAGCACTGGGCATCATCAGAAAATATGATAATGATGCAGAAAACAACACTAGGTTACTTCCAGTTTATAGCAATCAAAAAACGAATTTCTATTTAAAAGAAATAACAGTACTGTTTGAAATAAAGAAGAACATCACCTTTCATTCCGCCAGACACACTTTTGCAACCACCTTGACCCTCTCAAATGGTGTACCAATAGAAACGGTATCAAAACTATTGGGTCATTCTAGACTGTCAACCACCCAAGTTTATGCTAGGGTCATAGAAGAAAAAGTGAGTTTAGATATGAGGATATTAAGGAATAAATTAACTTTGAATCATAAAAAGCAGTGCGAAATTACAGTTCGTCCTTTAGGAAAAAAGGCCATAGAATTAAGTTATGCGCGAAGTAACACAAAACAAGTATGTGAAGAATTAAACATTCCATATTCAGTATTACACCGTTGGCGAAAAGAATCACAAGATTATGGTAACAATAGTTTTGCAGGTCGAGGAAAAGCCAAAATTGACAAATGAACAAAAAGAAATAGCTCTGTTAAAGAAACAGTTGAAAGATATTTCAGAAGAACACGAGATATTAAATAAGGTGGTAATCATCTTTTAGTTCATAACCTATTATTTTCAATTAAAGAATTCATGAATGTTTTGCATTTCCAAGATTGACCAGTAAAATTTAGTTTTTAAAACATCATAAATTTAAGTATACAGTCGAGCAGATGTGTAAAGTTTTAAAAGCTATGGATCACAAAGAATGAAAATGGCATTAGAAAAGTTAAGACATTATATTTTCAGACCGAGAGTAGTTAGATTAATGAAAGCCAATGGTTTGTTTGCTAGAAGTAAACGTAAATTTAAGACAACAACTGATAACAATTACAGGTATCCTATAGCACCTAATATTTTGAATCAAAATTTTAAAGTATCCAGAGCAAATCAAGTATGGGGGTGTCAGATATCACTCATATTGAAACCAAGCAAGGTTGGATGTATTTAATTGTTATTATTGATTTATTTAATCTAAAAGTAGTTGGCGGGTCTAAAAACATAAATGCAATTATTAGGTCTCAAGCGGAATTATAAGTTTTTTATTGGATTGAAAATTGGTACAATAAAATAAGAATACACGCTACTTTAGGGTATAAAACTATTAACGAATTTGAATTAGAAATGTATAAACAAAATGTAGCAGCTTAAATCTCGCAGTTAATTGTCTATTTTTTTATTGAAAGTCCAAAAAGATTAAGAAAAAGAATAAAGACGGCTACAAGGAATTTTAATCGGAAGTTAGAAATAGTTGGAGAAAATGCAGGAATTGATAAAAAAAATGAATATCCATATAGCTAGACATAGTTTTGGTAATATTTCAGAAGATAAAATTTCTATTGGAAAGTTACAGAAACTGTATTTACATTCATCTTTTACAACTACAATATTATACAAATCAAATCTTATTCATAACGATACAGATGAGGTGTTAGAAAAGGTAATTAATTTTTAGTTATCTCACGATAAACTTAAGATCTCATGCAGTAAAGAACTATCCAGTTTTTGATATATAGGGTGTGTTAATTAATATTGTATTTTTAGGCACCAAACTACTAACTTATATATAAAATTTGATCCATTTAAGTATAATTCATAAAGCTTTGGTGTTTTTCAATTGTATACTTGGAATTAGTGTACTGACGTGATTGTTTCTCATGCCATAGTCTAACAAAAATAAAATATTATCGTTATACTTAGAAATCTTTTTTTAGTGAGAAGAAATATATTATTTACTTTAAAAATCTTAATTAATGATTAAAATATAGTAAAAGAAATTATGGATCGTTCCCCTCAAATTCCTGCTGCTGTTTTTCAATTTTTTTTAGTTTAATAGTATTCAATAGTTTTTCAAGTTCTAATATTCTTTTTCTTTGACTTTCTAATAATTTATTAGCCGGGATATTATTAGTTTGGCTTTTTTGAAACGTACTAGATGGCTTTTCATCATAAATAAAAAGAATTTGTTCCGCTATACTATTAAAAGTTATTTCGCCTCCTGAAGGTGTGTTTACTCCTTCATATACTAAAGATGCTTTCACAGTAATACTACCAGATTTTGTTGAGGATTTGATTAATACTGGTGCTGTGCCCCATTCTAATTTTCTGGGATTAGCCATTATGTCAGAATTGCCGATAATACTGCCTTCACCTTCAACTTCAAACTTTATATAATTTTCATTTAACCTTTTTACAGAACCATTCCCGTCAACTATAGATGCGATAATAGTTATAAAATCAGACCCATTTGCGATTAAAGGAATACCTTTGTTAGCCAATTCTAATTTAAGTTTTGAAGTTCTGTTAGATGGTATTTTTTTACGCTTACTACAACCTTCCCATCAATAATACCCTCAGCAATTAGCGAAGCTTCAGAATGTTTCTTTGCTCTATATAATTTTTTTACCTTCATAAAATCATATACATCTTCAAATACCATTATAGGATTTGGCATATTGAAAGCTTTTCTATCTTGCTTTATGGTAATGGTATCTTTTTGAAATACAATTAATCTTACTTCATCACAATTACTATAAACAGTAACATCTTTACTAGAGAATGGAGATAAGTCATGCGCAATATAAACCATCGGTTCACTATGTTTTGGATTTACTTGGGCTTTAAAAAGATAAAAAGAGTGTTTTGGCTGACGAAAAGCATCAGCTATCCCTCCATAAAAGGGATCTGGATGGTATCCGCGCTGGTGGTCAAAGGAATGCCATAATGCACCGCCTACGTGTTGTGAAGGTGTACTACTAATACTCTCCCAGTTTGAAAATCTATAATCAGGACTTGCATAATGTTGTGCTTGTTTTAATTGTGCTGCTTCTCCCCAGTCTCTGGCAACTCTGCTACTGGAGTTATGCGAATTCCAATCATCAACATTATCTCCCCATTCTCGAGTAAAAATACTGCGTTTCTCGTGACTGTAATCAAAATTTTTAGGTCCTAAATCTGATTCTTTAAACTTTGGGTCTAATTCATTTGGGGCAGATTTATATTGAGGATGATCGTAAATAACATCAAAATGTTCCATACCTTTTGCTCTAGAATCACAAGCGGTATAAGCGCCCTGGTATGGGTATTCTTCGTGTACAATACTTATGTACTTTTCCTGCGAAATAATCTGGATAATGGGTTTCATTTAAAATGGGTTCCCAAAGAATAACAGAAGGATGATTTCTATCTCGTCTTACCATATTTCTGATATCTTGATATACAAATTCTTGAAATTCTGGATTATCATTATTCCAAAATTGCCAACCAGGAGTTGCTACAATAAAAAATATACCTAAAGCATCACAAGCATCCATAAAAGCTGGATCTGCAGGATAATGTGCAGCTCTTATAATTTCACAACCAGCCTCCTTTAGTATTTGAGCATCTCTCCATTGCCCTGAATTTGGTAATGCGTTGCCAACATAAGCATAATCTTGATGCCTATTTGCACCCATTAGTTTTCCTTTATAAGGCTTATTATTTAGGTAGAAACCATCTTTTCCTTTAAATTCTATTTTTCGAATTCCGACTTTCTGTTTTACACCATCAATAATATCTGTATCATTTTTAAAAAGAAGTACTTCTAAAGTATATAAAGTTGGTAATTCTGGAGACCATAATTTTGGATTTTTAACTTGTAAAGTTTGTGTTATTTGATTACTACTTTTCGATTTTATGTTTATTAATGAAGTGGAAGTTGCTACAATTTTTCCTAAACTATCCTTTAAATTATAAGTTGCTTTTATTTTTTGGCTTCCTTTTAGTTTATTGTCGATATCTACTTTTACGATAACATCTACATGTTCTGTCGATAATTTTTCATAATGGATAAATACGCCGCCGCCAGCTTTTTTATTTACTGCATTGGCATTTGTTATATAAATATGATTTGTAGCAGTAAGCCAAACATCTCTATAAATTCCTCCGAAATAAGAAAAATCTAAAACTGTTTGACTTTTTCCTGGAGGGTAATTGGGGTCATCACTATTATCTGTTTTAACAACTAAAATATTTTTTTTACCTTTTATAAATTTGTTTGTGAGATCTACACTAAAAGGAAGATAACCGCCATAATGAGTCGTTAGTAAATTTCCATTAAGCCAAACTTGACTTTTACCCATAACAGCTTCAAAATGGATAACTATATTTTTGTCTTCTATATTTTCAGGGATTGTAAAACGCTTTCTATACCAAGCTTCTCCTTGATAATTTATAGAACCACTAGCTTCTGTTGGATTTAATTCTAATCCATGGGGTGTGTTTACCAACTCCCAATTTGAATCATCAAAATTTACTGAATTTGCATTTTCTAAAGCACCTTTATAAAACCGCCAACCCACATTAAAATTGAAAACCTCACGGCCACTATTAGAAATTTCTAAAAAACCAGCCTTTGAATATTCTGGAATAGTATTAAAAGTTTGTGAATTTAGAGTTCCAAACAATAACATAGAAACTAAAAAACAACTAAAAAATTTAAACATAAAACTCTTTTTATTTTTTTTAAATAAGGCTACTTAAATCGGTAATTAAGCCTTTAATACCAAGACTACTAACATACAAAGTAAAAACAAGTATAATAGATAAAATGATTACATCTAAAACTTTATTCACATGTATACCCATTAACGTTTTTTTACACGTTAAGTAAAATATAGACCCAATAGTTATTGGTAAAACAATGGCAATACTTGCTTGAGAAAGCATTAAAATAAATACTGGTTTAAAACCAAATGCAATTCCTAATATGCTAGAAATGGTTAATAAAAAAATGATAAATCTGCTCATTTTTGTTTTTGTACTTCTTTTAATTTCTTGGTAATCCATAATAAGCCAAGGTATCACTAAAGTGTTAGGTAAATGTGATGATAATCCAGCGGCGAGAATCCCAATTACGAAAACAGCTAGTGCGCCTTTACCAGCAATTGGCTCCATTAATGGAATCATTTCTGCAACATTATTTAAGCTAATTCCTTGAACATGTAAAGTTGAAGCTGCTGTAATTAAAACTGCAGCGCTAATTATAAACATTAAAGAAGCACTAACGAAAGCGTCTCTTTTTTGAATTTTATTATCAGACATTTTCCAACCTGTGTCTTGAACAATTTGTGAACGAATTATGAATGCAAAAACAGATACTGTAGTACCAACCATACCTGCAATTATAATTAAAGGACTGTTATCACTACCCGCTGCAACCTCAGGTAATTTAGGAACAAATCCCTTAGCGAGATCTGTTATTGAAGGAAAATTAATAAACATAGTTGCAACAAAGGCTAACCCCATAATAGCTACTAAAATTGCTAATAGTTTTTCAAATAATTTATAATTACCAATCCATATTAAAACATATATTAAAGCACCAATAATTATTGCCCAAACCAGAGATGAAATTCCGTTGGAAAACATAGATTCTGACCATTCATGCATAACATCTGCCATTATACCTAAAAGCCCCATTAGTGCACTAACAATAATTATAGAAAGTGCAACTATCAATGTAATAGCCAAAGCAGGGTGTATGTGTTTTTTTATACCTTGAATAGTAGTTTCGCCTGTAACCATGGTATATCTACTAAATAAGATAATGAGGTAGTAGGTTGCTAAACAGCTCACAAGAACCGTCCATAGTAAATCTAAACCAAAATTTGCACCAGCCTTAGACATAGACGTTACGCTACCTGTACCAACATTGTATCCAATTAGGAATATTCCTGGTAAAATGCTTGCAATTACTTTCTTTAATTTCGACATGTTTTTATTTTTTACAAGCTATAATTACTTTCCTAATAGATTATTTTTTAGTGTATAAGTAATTTTATCATCTTTAAACTCAACAGATACATATTCAACAATACCATTTCTATGATTAAATTGTTTTTCTGATTTTTTAAATACAATATCCTCTGGGGAAATCACAGAAAATTGAATACTTTTCCCCTCAAAAGATAAGGTTGTGGCATGGTCTTGTTGATTTACATTAACAGTATTCATTCCATCGTTTACCAATATTGGCCAAATTATTTTTTTATTACCATTTATATTCTTGAATTCATTTTGAACAGTTATTAGTCCATTTTCAATTGATATGGTTTCAATGACTTTAATGTCTTTTTTTGAAATTTTATCTTTTAAATAATGTGTCACGCTAAACGAAATTAAACCATCACTTTCTTCTATAATTTTAACATTAGGTTTTGTATCGTTCGCTTTTGCTAAAGAACTCCAGGATCCATCTATATTTTGCCATTGAGGTCCTAAGGCCATAATATTGTTTTTTCCGCTTATATATTCAGCTATACCATCGGAAGGACCAAGTTGCGGATGACTTCCTTTTACGTGTAAGCGAAGTATTCCTGTGGGATTGTATTTTTGGTCGCCATTCGTATCATATTCAATATAAGTTCCGTTGGCGTTTGCGAATATTTTATGAAAAGGTTCTAATATGGGTATTACAAACCCACCAGTATCAGCAGGTGCAGGATGTTCTTTTATAGAATCATCTGAAAATTGCCATGCTTGTGCTAACATGGACGTTGCAAGCATATTGTAACAGGTATGAACGGAGTATACCTCGTAACCATGCTTTTTATTAATAGGAAATTTGTTTTTTACAATGAAACCAGACCCATCTTCTTGAATCCAATTTTGCATGGATTTTAATGATAACATAGAAGCTCTTTTAAAAGCTCCAGCTTCTTTTTTAAGCCCTGCCTTAGCATATGCATTTGCATAAATTTCGAAAACAACACATTGTTCTGCTTCATTCCAAATATGGTGGCTACTTCTATATCCAGTAGGTAACTCTCCAAACGGAGATTGCATAAATAAAGATGTCCATGCACCTTTCCAAAGTTTGTTCCTAAAGTTTAAAACTTCATTACCTTCATATCCTAATTGCAACATCCCTGTAAGGTAATGCCTCGGGAAAAGATCATAGGGGAGCGGATTTCCATGTTCGTTATACATACCTAATTCTGTGAAATTATTGAGTTGAATACCCAACATTTTTTCAACATAGTCAAATGAGGTAAATCCAGCTTTTGCTCTAAGAAACTCTCCTGCTGTATGAACTAGCACCCAATTGTTTCCGCTTGGATCGTTATGTGTGCGATATAATTTTTCTGGTTTGATAGCCTTTAGTTTTTCATTCCAAGAATTTAATTGTGCATCGCTAACAAAAGGCTTATAGGTATTATAAGCCAACATTACTGGCCATGTATAAAAATCTCCATGATTTCCATTTACGGTAGCATTTACCATATCAGTTAACGATATGTCTAGCGCCTTCATTCCGCTAATTGCTAAGTCATCATCTATTTTAATAGAGTTTGAAGACACTAAAACCGAAACAGAATGCGCAAAACATGGTGTCGTATAATATTTTTCAACGTTTTCAACAGGGTCAATAATACGTCCGTTTTTATCTTGATATTTTAACATGGCACGAACTTGTGCGTCAATTAGTTTTAGATAGCTATTTTTATTTAATCCCGTAGCGTTGAAATCAACAAGACTATCTTGATTTTTTAAAAATGTTTTAATTTTATCTGATAATGGGTGCATTCTAGTCGAAATAGAATCTGTTCTAAATGCTAAAGCAGGAATTAAAGTTGAATCCATTTTTACGAATTTTAGATCTTTTTCAAATTCTTTTTTTGATTTATCAGAAAAATTACAACCTATCAAATTAAGAGATATTAAAAATAATAATAGTTTATATAATAGATTGCTTTTTATCATTATTCTCCTTTTACATATCCAAAATTTGCAGTAATTCCACCATCAACATATATTATTTGACCGTTAATGAATGCGCCAGCTTCAGAAGAAAGCAATATAGCCAATCCGCTTAAGTCTTTTGCTTCTCCCCATCGTTTAGCAGGTGTTCTACACATTATTAAATCATTAAATGGATGATCCTTTTGAGTAAAATCTAAAGTTTTGGCTGTTTTTATATAGCCAGGACCAATGGCATTAACCTGAATATTATGTTTAGCCCACTCCACACACATACTTTTGGTAAGCATATTTAACCCACCTTTGGATGATGCATATGCAGCTACTGAGTTTCTACCATAGGTACTCATTAACGAACAAATATTTATAATTTTACCTCCTCCTGCTTTTATCATAGCAGGAACAATGGCTTTAGAAACTATAAATGCGGAACTTAAATTTACATCTAAAACTTCTTTAAAATCCTCAGAACTCATTTCTAAAATAGGTTGTCGTTTTATAATCCCAGCATTATTAATAAGAATGTTAATATTACCCATGCGGTTAGTAATATCAGCAATACCATTAATTACTTCATCATCTTTACTCACATCAAATGCTGCAGTAAACACTTCGATTCCAAGATTTTCTAATTCTTTTTTAGCGCTTTCTAATTTTTCTACAGATCTCCCATTAATACAAACTATAGCACCTGCTTGACCAAGTGCTATAGCGAGTTCTTTTCCAATACCATCAGAACCCCCTGTTATTAATGCTGTTTTTCCTTTTAGCTGAAAATTCTCTAATGTGGTTTTCATACTATCTAAGTTCTGTTTTTTTGATACCATCCATATCTGTAAAATCTAAATTCTCACCAGCCATACCCCATAAAAAAGTATAGTTAGATGTACCAACTCCAGAATGTATGGACCATGGAGGAGAAATTACAGCTTGATTATTGGACATCCAAATATGACGGGTTTCTTGCCCTTCGCCCATAAAATGACAAACAGCTTGATTTTCACCAAGGTTTGTGTATAAATAAACTTCCATACGTCTGTTGTGTGTATGCGCAGGCATTGTGTTCCATACACTTCCTGATTTTAGTTCTGTCATACCCATTTGAAGTTGACAAGTTTCCACCGTCTCTGCAATAATATATTGTAGTATTTGTCTTTCGTTCGCATCTGCTTTGCTCCCAAGATCCATATAAATGACATCCTCTAAAGTTATTTTTTTATTAGGAAATGCTTTGTGTGCAGGAGCAGAGTTTAAATAAAATAATGCAGGATTCAATGTATCTAAACTTTCAAAAATTACTGATCGTGTATCTTTACCGATATATAAAGCTTCTTTTGCTGACAGATTATAGGCTGTTCCATCTACCTTTACAATACCATCACCACCAATATTAATAATTCCAACTTCTCTTCGGTCACAAAAATTTTCTGCTTTTAGAGGATCTATTGGAGTTAATTCTAATGGTATTTCTAGAGGAACAATACCTCCTGCAATAAAACGATCGTAATGAGTATATGTTAAAGAAATCTCACCTTCAACAAAAATATTATCTATTAAAAATTTATTCCTAAGTGATTGTGTATCATAAGATTTTACATCCTTAGGATGCGATTCATAGCGTTCCTCATAAGAGATTTTAGTCATATTATTCGTTCTTAATTATTGTTTAAATTCATTTTATACATTTCGCTTGCAGCTAGTAAAAAAGTGCCAGTTACATATTCGTGAGAATCATCTTTTGATAAATTAACGGGTCTATCACCAACAAGTTGTCCCCACTGTACTTTCCCTTCTTTACTAACTTCATCCGTAACCGATTTCCAAGCTTTTTTTACTACTGGTAAATATGTTTCTCTATCCAATATACCATTGTTTATACCATACGCTAAGCCATATATAAAAAATGATGTGCCACTAGTTTCTTTAAAAGGTGCATACTCAGAATTTGCTAGATTCGGATACCAAAACCCCTCTTTAGCTTGACATTTTTTCAGTGCTTTAGCCATATCTTTTAACACACCCTCATACCTTTTATAATTACCATGATCTGCGGGAAGATATTCTAAAATTAGAGCAGTACCAGCAATCGCCCAACCATTTCCTCTAGACCAAACTACATTTTCTACTACATGAGGAAAAAAACGATTATCTCTGTAAAATAAATTGGTTTCTGAATTAAATAATTCGCCATAAACATCCCAGTACATAGCATCCATCCATTCAAGGTATTTTCTGTTTCCAGTTGCAGAATGTAGCATTGCTAATGTTGGTGGACCTGTAAATAAAGCATCTACATAACGTCTTCCATCTTCGTAATACCATTGGCTAGGGTTTCCTAATGGGTTTTTATAGTCCGTACTGTTTAAGTGATCTATAATACCAATAATTTTACTTTTTTCTGGCTTAACCATATAGGATTGAATCATAGATTGTCCTATGGTTAATAAATTTGCTCCACTTGCAGAATGTACTGGAGGTAGCGTAGGTATTTTCCATTTTAAAGATTCACTTAAAGCATCACATTGTTCTAGATATGCTTCATCACCAGTTGCTCTATAACATGCCATAACTCCAGTGTAATAAGTGCCTCTTATCCAATTATCATCGTAGGCTCTCCATGGATTGTTTAATTGATAGGTATTAACCTTATCTATTATGCTTTTAATTTCTTTTTTGTCAAATATGGACTGAGCATGTAAAGTAGAATTTACAACGAGCGCAATTATAAAGAATTTAATAACTTTTTTTACTTGTGATTTCATTATTTTAGTTTTAAACCTCTATTTAAATTATTTGAGGTTGTTGTTGAAAATTATACAGACTTATTATAAAAATTATTTAATGTTTTATTAATTTACATACTCAGGGTTTTGTTCAAGTACTACTTCTGAATTTAGTTGAATTTCAGAAAACGGAATTGGATATAAGTTATTAAAAGGTTCTATCGTTAATCCAGAAAAAGGATTACCTAAAACAGTTCTATCATACACCAATTCTAATCTGGCTAAAGTTAACCTCCTATCTTCTTCGTAATTTAATTCCCTCATTCTTTCATCTAAAATATAATTGATATTGACATCGCCAGCAGATACGTCTGGAGCTTGAGATCTACTTCTTACCATGTTTATATCTTGTGCTGCTAAATCAGGACTTCCATTTGCAAGATGTGCTTCAGCTCTTAATAAGTATGTTTCTGCTACCCTAATTAAATACCAATCTGTGACGGTAGAGCCTGAGAAATTAGCCATTTGGCCTGTTTCAGGATTCGATAAAATTTCGTTTGGATGATCATTAGGTGTAGATATTTTAGTGACGTTTGGATAATAATCTCTTAATGTATCTTGAGCAGAAAGACCATCAAACCATGATTGTGGAAAATCACTAATTTTTTGACCAAAATAATTAGAAGATGAGTTATCTGAAACCCAATCTCTTTGAATATTACGATTATTATTTCTTTCATCTTGACTAAAGGTTCCCGTGTCGCTGTTCCACCCCCAAATGGTATGTGTAAAATGAGGTGTAGGTCTTATGAATCCAACAGGTCTTCCAAGATTTTTTGAAGTGGCACCTAAGAAAATTTTATTTCCATCAGGATCATTTAAAAACCAATACAATGAACCATAATATCTTTCATATCTAAAATCATTATCAGATCCCGAAATTATTGGTGTTCCACCAGGAATATTGAACTCTTCCTGTAATACTAAAATACCTTCATTATTCCCTGCAGATCTATTTTGATTATTTCTTTGGAATAAATCCCAGTAAGGATCTCCTACCTCGTCAGCTTTATTTCCAAAACGTGTTGTCATGATATTAATAGCGGGGTTGTTTATAACAGCACTTGCAGTTTCAATTGACTTTATATTGTCTCCTGTTGCTAAATATAGCTCTGCTAATAAATGATTTGCAGCCGCATTATTTAGTTTTCCTTCTTTTAATACTTGGGTTACATCTGGTAAGTTTGTTACAGCAAATTTCATATCTTCAATGGCTTGCTCTAATGTTGCTTGTTTTGATGTTCTGGTAAAATTTGTTTTAGGAGATGTGATTTCATTTAAAACTATTGGAACACCTCCATAAAGATATCCTAAAGATCTGTATGCATATCCTCTGAAGAAATAGGCTTCTCCTAAATGTAATTGTTTTTGAGCTGAATCTGTGTACTCAATATTTTCTATTCTACTAATTATAACATTGGAATTAGCTATCATTTTATAATAGCGTGTCCAGAAACTAAGTGCGGTATCAGAAGATGGAAGTAATCCTACTCTGTAATCGCCTAATCTAGAATTAGCTGGATCTCTTGCCGACATGCATAAATCTGTTCCAGAATGCATCAAAACATTATCTTCACCATTATGAAGTTCTCTTAATAATTGATAATTAGGTGTCAAAGCGGCTTCAATATCAATAGGTTTTAAAAATGAGTTTTCAGGGCTTAAGGTATCTAAAGGAGTTTCAGATAGTAAGTCTTCATCGCAAGCAAATGCCAAAGTTAGCACAAACGCTAATATTATATATTTATATATTTTCATAATATTTTTTTTAAAAAGTTAAATTAACACCTAAAGAGAAACTACGCATAACTGGTGCTGATTCAAGGTTAAAACCAGCTCCAGTTTCGGGATCTACACCAACCCAGTTAGTCCAAGTATATAAGTTTTTACCTGTAGCAAATAACCTAAGTTGATTAATAAAGATGTTATTTAATAATTTTTCAGGAAATTTGTAAGAAAGCCTTACATCTTGCAACCTTATAAAACTTCGGTCTGCATAATTGGGTCTTTGTATTGGGTCATCAAATCGTACTCCTGCATGTGGGGCATTAGGATCTGTTGGAGACCAAGCCCTAAACTCATTTACAATATTATATGTACTAGCATTGTCATGTCTCCATCTGTATTCTGATACTGTTGGAGTACTAGCTCCTAAATAACCATCTTTACCACCTTGTACGGAGTTTAAAAATATACTTAAGGATATATTTTTATAACTAAGCTCATTGAATATACTAAACCTATAAGCGGGTTCTGTACGTCCTAGAATCCTTCTATCTTTATCGTCGGACAAGACATTATCTCCATTTAAATCTTCAAAAATTCTATTTCCAGGATTATAACCGCCAGGAATAACATCGCCTATTTGGTATACTTTACCTGTATCAACATAATCGTAAACAGCTCCTATAGATTCGCCTATAAATAAACTATTCTGAATTAAATTATCTTCAATACCATCACCATCGTCATCTTTACCAAGTACACTTGCAATTCTATTTTTATTTGTCGAAAAATTTACAGTACTTTTCCAAGCAAAATCTTCAGTTTGAATATTTATACTAGAAAGTGAAACTTCTAATCCCGTATTATCCACTTCACCTAAATTTGTATTAATATCTTCAAAACCTGTTATTCGAGGTAAATCTACAGCAAAAAGAATATCACTAGTTGTATTGTTATAGTAATTAATACTACCATTAAATCTATTTTGTAAAATTGAAAAATCAATACCTAAATTTAAACCAGTAGTGGTTTCCCAACCTAAATCGTCATTACCTAAGTCAGATATAAATTGCCCATAAGCAGACTCATTTCCAAATACATATTGAAATCCAGCATTTACTTTTGCTAGAGTATCATATCTACCAACAGTTCGGTTACCAGTTTTTCCATAACTAGCTCTTAATTTAAGATTATCTACCCAAGGTAAAGCTTTTTGTATAAAAGGTTCTTCGCTAACTGTCCAACCTAATGCTAAGGATGGAAATGTTCCAAATTTTGTTTTTGTTCCGAATCCAGAAAAACCATCACGTCTTACTGTTAGTGTTAATAAATACTTGTTATTATATTTATAGTTAAGTCTTCCCATTTGGTAGATACTTCTTTCATCCCAAGCGCCAGATGATACTAATTGTTGATTTAAATCACCTAATTCTAAGCTATTGTATCCTAGTATGGTATTCGAGAATGAACCAGAATTAGCTTTTGTATCTTCTCCTTCACGCTCCTCATAACCATATAAAAGAGTGGCATCCAAAGCGTGTTTATCGTTAAAGGTTTTAATGTAAGTTAAAAGGTTATCTGTAGTTCTATCTATAGTATATGAATTGTATTTTGATGCGATTCCTGTAAAATTATTTCCATTAGGATCAAATCTATAATCTCTTTGGGTTCTATAGCTTATACCATGATTAATTTTATAAGACAAACCGTCTACAGGAAGTTTTATTGTAGCATGAAAATTACCAAACAAATTTAAGCGTTTATCCAACTGATCAATTTCTGTTGGAAGTAATGGGTTACGATCTACTCCAATAGGATCTGTTGCTAATGTTCCATCTTCGTTATATGGTGCTATAAGTGGCGAGTATAAATTGCCAAGTCTTAAATCGGCTTTTATTCCTGAGTGATCTCCCATAGATAAAGCGGTCTCCATACCAATTGTTAACCAATCCCTTGTTCTATTTTCAAAATTCGCCCTAAGGTTCATTCTGCTGTATTTATCGTTCTTTACATACCCGTCTTGTTCTGTATGACCAGCAGATAAGAAGTAAGAATTTTTTTCAGAGCTTCCAGATACACTTACATTAGTATTTCTTATAAAAGCATTTTGAGTTACTAAATCTAACCAATTTGTATCTGTGCCATTGTTATAGCCGTCAATTATAGATTGGTATGGGTAATTTCCAGCTTCGTTATATGTAGGGTCTGGTTGCGTGAAATCAGGACCTATGAAAGCAGTATCATAAAAAATTTTTTGAAATTGATTTATGAAGCCATCTCTGTTAGCAGGAGTTAATCTATTGGTAGGGCTATCAAACGAATAGTACGTTGAGAAATTTATCGAAGGTTTTTTTCCTCTCTTTCCTTTTTTTGTGGTTACTAAAATAACACCATTTGCTGCTTGTGAACCATAAATAGCTTGTGAGCTTGAATCTTTAAGTACATCAATAGTACCAATATCTGCTGGGTTTATATCTGCTAAACTCCCTCTATAAATAACGCCATCTAGAACTATTAGGGGATTACTTCCTTGGAGATCCCCATTACTATCTTTAGCAAAGGTATTTCGTCCTCTTACTTCTATAGATGGCGAATCTCCTATAGAATTTGCTGCACCAATATTTAAACCAGCAACAGACCCTTGTAATGATTGTAATATATTTGTATTTGGCTGGTCTGCAAAAGCTTCTACATTTGCACTAGCTACGGAACCTGTAACATCAGATCTTTTTTGAGTACCGTAGCCTACAACTACAATAGCATCTAGTTGTGCAATATCCTCTGATAGCTGAATATTGATTTGGCTTTGATTACCGATAGAAACTTCTTTGGTTATAAAGCCAATACTGCTAAAAACTAAAATATTATTACTATCTGCGTTAATTGTATAATTACCATCAAAGTCTGTGGTCGTTCCATTTTTTGTGTTTTTTACTATTATAGTAACTCCAGCTAAAGGTATTCCTGATTCGTCGGTAATAACTCCAGAAACTGTTTTTTGTACATCCCTAATATTAGGTGTTTTACTTTCATCACTATTATAATTGATTTTGATTTCATCGGTTTTAATAAAATTCTCTTTAAGAGCATGTACTGTGTTTAGCATAAGCAAAGAAAAGATGGTCATTAAACCCCGTTTTCCTAATGTGGTGTTTAGGAAAACTTTAAAGATTATTTTTCTCATAATTTAGTTGGTTTTAGATAATAATAAACCTATTTTCCAAACTTTTTATTTAAATAAAATAAAGGAATAGTTACTATATTAAAGTTATTTTGTAAAAGCTTTGAAAAATTGTTATGACAAACTTAGGAGTAGAATCCTGAGTAAAATATATTTATTTTAACGAGTAATATATAAATATTTGCAATAATTTTTTTATACCTATATCAATAGATAATATTTAAATAATTTTAAAAGTTTTATTGAAAAATGAAAATGTTTAAAAAGGGGGTGTAGAAGATTATAAATTTAAGCCTAAAACTTAAAATATATCAAAATTGCCTGATTTTAAAAATTAAGAAATGATAGACCTTTTCATGCTTAAATTTTAAGTGTGATTTTTAATTTTATTAGCTTTTCGATATTGATTTGGAGATACCCCTTTAATTCTTTTAAATATTTGAGAAAATGCAGATGGATTATTAAAACCAGATTCGTAGCATATTTGTGTAATACCATTGTCACTTTCCATTAGTAACTTACAAGCAAACTCAACTCTTAAATCATATAAGAAATCATTGTAACTTTTCTTAACCGTATTTTTAAAGTAACGGCAAAAAGCGCTTTTAGATAAATTGGCAATATTAGCAATCTCGGAGAGTGCAATTTTTGTTTTGAAGTTGAGCATGGTGTATTGAATGATTTTATTCATTCTATTTTTATCCTTTGGGTTGGTTGATTTGTGGTAATCAAAATTTGATAAAACAGATACTTTATCTCCTTTAGATATAAAGTTTAGAATTTGAATTAGAGAAACAATTTGTTCTAAAGAGTTTTGTTGAAACATATTCTTCATTACTTTTCTTATAGCTTTACTAGCCTCTCCTTTTATTCGTAAACCACCTGAAGCCTCATCCAATACTTTTTTTATCAGATACGCTTCGGGAATTGCTATAAAATCTTTTCCAGCAAAATCAGGATAGAACTTTATAACTATAGCTTTTGTAATTAAGTTGTTGTTTGACTTATAAAAATCATCATGACTCATCCAAACATGATTAAGTTCTTGACCTATTAAAACCAAATCTCCTTTTGCAAATGATTTAATACTACTACCTACATATCGTGTACCATAGCCTTCTACAATATAAGCCAATTCTAACTCTTTATGATAATGAAGCGGATTAGGAAAGTGCTTAATTTCATGATATTTAACTGAAATGGCATAGTTAGACGGTACATCTGATGAAAGGTATTTTGGCTTTCTCATATAAACGAATTTTAGCAAAAATTAAGATATTTAAGCCTATTATGCAAATATTCGTAAAAAAATGGATAATATACCTTTAGTAATATGAAATAAAATTGATTTATTTTGATTTTTATAATTAACGTTAATCATGAACAGGAAATTCCATAATTATTTGTTGTGTATTTGTGTTTTTCTTTTAGCATCTTGTGGTAAGAGTAAGAATGATTATACTATTTCCATGAGCAATTCATTGCCATTAGCTAGAGCATCTGAAACTATTGAAATTAAACTGGATGAAATCAATATTATTTCGGGTCATGAAGCATTATCAAATTTAATCATTAAAGATAATAACGGAAATGTTATTCCAATTCAATTTATAGATGATAATCAAGACTCTAAATTTGATTATTTCATTTTTCAAACCAATTTTGAGCCTAATGAAACAAAAGAATTTAAAATTAGTTTTAATAAGAATTCTACTGCCGTAGATTATAGTAAGTCCGCTTTACGTACTTTTTGTAGGCTTGTGCCAGAGCGAATGGATGATTTTGCATGGGAAAATGATAAAGTAGCGTTTAGAACTTACGGGCCCGAATGCCAAAGACTGTTTGAAAATGAAGATACAGGCGGCTTAATATCTAGTGGTATAGATTGTTGGACTAAACGGGTAGATTATCCAATTATTAATAAATGGTATAGAAATGCTAAACATGGCAAGTCATACCACAAGGATTATGGAGAAGGATACGATGGTTATCATGTTGGTACAACAAGAGGTAATGGTGGAGTGGCATTGTTGCATGAAGGAAAGGCGATTTTAAGTAAAAACTTCATCTCATCAAAAGTACTAGCAAATGGCCCGATACGAAGTGTTTTTGAACTTGAATATGCACCTGTTTTAATTGATAGTATTGAGGTATTTGAAACCAAAAAAATCAGTATCGATTTAGGGAGCAATTTTTATCATTGTAACGTTAGTTATACTTCAGAAAAACGCTTGAATACTTTAGCCATTGGGTTAGCATTTCATAATGGAGAAGGAGAAGTAGCATTAAATAAAAGTGAAGGTTGGATTTCATATTGGGAACCCTACGGCGATTCTTATTTAGGTACAGGTGTTTTAATTCAGTCTGAAAACTTTATAAAGACAGTTTTAGAAACTGAAATTAAAAATAATGAAAGTTTGAATAATATTTGGATTCATTCAAAAATTGAAGCGCAGAGTGTAAATTATTGGTCTGGTTTCGGTTGGCAAAAAGCAGGAAGTTTTAATTCTGCTGAAGCTTGGAATACACACCTTTCAAAAACATCTCAATTAAAAAGTAACCCCATTAAAGTAAGTATAAATTAAAAATTATGTGGAACACAGACGACGCGTTATTCGAAATAGCAAAAAATGAACTTTTTCCAGCCTTAGTAGGCGATGTTTTAGATCAGTTAGGATATCAACATCAATTTTTAACTCCCAATATTAAACCAGTTACAAAAAACATGGTTTTAATAGGAAGAGCAATGCCAGTATTAGAGGCAGATGTATTTTTAGAATCCACAAAAGAGAGTAACAACCCGCTTATGGAAAAACCTTTCGGGTTAATGTTTGAAGCATTGGATAGCCTCAAGAAAAATGAAGTTTATATATGCACAGGATCATCTTTTAATTACGCATTATGGGGAGGTCTAATGAGTACAAGGGCTTTAAAATTAAAAGCAGCTGGTGCCGTTTTAAATGGTTATTCAAGAGATACTAATGAAGTTGAAAAACTAAAGTTCCCCACTTTTTCAATAGGAACGTTTGCGCAGGATCAAGGTCCCAGAGGAAAAGTATTAGATTACAATGTGCCTATTGAAATTAATAACGTTAGAATTAACCCAGGAGATATTATTTATGGCGATCGCGATGGTGTTTTAGTCATCCCAAAGCATATTGAAAAAAAGGCTTTTGAGGGCGCCATAGAAAAAGCTAGAGGTGAGCAACTCGTTAAGAATGCATTAGAAAATGGAATGAGCACAGTTGAAGCTTATGAGAAATTTGGGATTATGTAATAAATAAGTTCTTCTAGCCACAATGTTAGAAATACGTGATGATTATTTAAATAATGTTGAATTAAACGAATTTATACTCCCTTATAAAATGAATTGTTTATTCGTGCCATTCAAATAAAAGTATTTAATTAGCTTTTTTATGGTATTTATAAAGTTCCGGAATAAAATGTTTTTAAATTAGAATAAAATGATAAAGTCGAACGTATTTATTTATATGATAATAATCGTTTTTTTCATAACGCTTACGAATTATAGTAACCAAAAAAAAATTTTAAAGACTGAAACATTTGATATAAAAAATAATCTACAATTGTTACATTTCGATTGTAAAACCAATGTAGATAATCTTCATATTATTGTTGGTTTTGCTACGTCACTTTCAGATTTTAATTTTTCAAAAATCAATTACCATATTGTTGCAGGTACTTATGCCGTTCAAAAGGTATTGTATGTGTTACCAAATAATTTAGTGGAGCTTTCTTTTGGAAATAATTGGACAGTTGCACACGAGAATTTTGATACCGCAATCAAGAAGGTTCAAAAAATAGTAAAACAAAAGCTCGATATAAATGAAGCTATTTGGATTGCAAAAGTAGTTCAGACTGATTTTACGGTAGCACTTGTAAAATCCGTTCAAACATTGTTTTCTCAAATAAATATAGCAAAGCGTATTCATGTTATTCAGCATAGCTTTTTGAATAAAAAAATGACAAACCCTAAACATTTAGACTTTGTAAAAAATAATACGAATTACTTTAAAATCCCAATGATAATTTTTTAAATAATGATACTCTTGGATTTCAAAATTTGAAATTTAGCAACTGGCAAGCTGAAGTTTAAAACTAGAATTATTCAAAGTTTGGTAGCGCGCTAAAGATTTGTCAAATCTATATAATGCAAATAAAGGTCGGTACAGCAATCCAGCAGTTGCTTTTGGAGGTTTGGATTTTAAATATAAATTATCCACTCAAAAATACTTTTAATATTTAAACCTTAAATTTATAATCAAAAATAAGATCCTTTCTAAACCAAAAGCTTATAAATTGCTAAAATATGCTCTCAAATATCAAAACCGCTCTATATCATATAAGAATGTTTAGATTTATTTTAATTTTATGTGCTTATATATGCACGTTGCATTCTGGCGCCCAAACAGCTGCATTATTTAATAAAATTAACAAATCTAATGGGTTATCCAGTAATAGAATAACAAGTATAGTAAAATCAAAAGATGGTTTTATTTGGATGGGGTCTGAAAATGGATTGAACCGCTATGATGGTAAGGAACTCAAAATTTACGATCGTAAAAATAGCGCTATCAGTTCTAACAATATTAGTGATATTCTTATCGATTCAAAAAACAGAATGTGGATTGCTACTTTGGGCGGTGGTTTGAATTTATATGACTCCGTTTTAGATGATTTTTTAGTGTATAGTAAATCAGTAAATGGTGGTAATACTATATCATTTAATCAGCTTAATGTTCTGTTTGAAGATAGCAAGGGAATTTATGGATAGGATCTGATAATGGGTTACTACTTTTTGATGAACATAAAAAAGATTTTAAAATTTTTGCTGATAAATTTGAGGATTCTCATTCTATAAAAAATAATAACGTATCAAGCATTATTGAAGATGAAGATGGTAATCTTTGGGTAGGAACCTTTGGTGGTGGTTTAAATATGTTAAATATTAAAACGAATAAACTTAAAAGGATAGATTCCGGTTCTACCATATTTACAAATTTCATACATACTATTTTGCCATTAAATAAGGAATCTATATTAGTAGGAACTAATGGTAGTGGCTTACTTTTATATAATAAGAAATCGGAAACATTTACTAGCTTTTTTGATACATCTTCCTTTTTTTCTGAAGAGGTTAAGATAATTAGAAAATTATTTAAGGATTCTCAAAATAATATATGGGTTGGTACAGATGGTGATGGATTAATCAAGATTAATATTAAAGACAACTCATGGACTAAATCAAATAAATATAACTATAAACAGCAAGTAGAATCCTCTTTATCTGGTAATGCCATTTATGAGATTATGGAAGATGATGCTTCGAATATTTGGATTGGAACAGCTTGGAATGGCATAAATATACTTGAAAAACAGAGTGATTTTGAGTTTTTCTTTAGTGATATAAACGGCGAAAATTTAGCTCCAGTATTATCTATTTATAAAAATGAAAATAATTTATTTTTCGGATTGGATGGAAATGGATTAACTGTTTTGAATTTAAATTCAGATGAGGTTTTACTATTAAATTCAGAATCAGTTGGAGGAAAATATATTCAATGTATCACTGAAAGTAAAAACGGTAGTTTTTGGTTGGGAACTTTTGGAAATGGTCTCATTAACTTCGATTTAAAAAATAAGAGCTACACAAAATACATGCATAACTCAGATGATGATAATTCAATTAGTTTTAATGATGTACGTTCTATAATTACTGACAAATATGATAATTTATGGGTTGCTTCTTGGGGTGGCGGACTCAATTATTTTAATACAAGAACTCGAAAATTTGAAAGTTTCAGAGAAAATAAAACAAATCCTAATTTTACAGGAAGTGATAATATAGTTGTCTACATGGTTGAGGATAATGAGTGGTTATGGCTCGCAACATTTGGTGGAGGTCTTGAGCATTTTAATACTGAAACCAAACAACTTGTTCATTATAAATATAATGAAGGCGATACAAATTCCATAGGTAGTAACAATATTTTGAGTCTTTTAAAGGATTCGAGAGACAATTTATGGGTAGGCACCTCTGATGGAGGAGTTAATCTACTAAATACTCAAAGAGGCTCTATAAATAGGTTTGAAAATGAGGAAGTGATGCGTTATCAAACCGTTACAGGTATAGTTGAAGACAATGA
>Ga0114956_1000901_pt1 | contig 22757 bp, 22 predicted proteins | sample MaitaG_FD_87304 | JGI IMG/M metagenome (GOLD analysis project Ga0114956, IMG submission 87304) | Marine algal microbial communities from Maine, USA - Maine_Asex2 metaG | ecosystem: Host-associated > Algae > Red algae > Unclassified | place: Maine, USA | collected 2015-01-05
TGAAAGGATCTATTTCGGCTTCGCACAGTCAGGAACTGTGTGTCCCGCTTCTTCCCAGGCACGCACCGCACCTTTATGGAACTTGACCGGATTAGGCCCACAAATGCCGGCTACTTTTTGATCTAAAACGCCAAAGTTGATGGTTGCCATAAACGGTGCCAGCCCCTTGAGGTCGTCAATGTTGTCGATGTGTGCTTTGGTTAATTGGTATGCAATTTCTTCATCCATGCTCGCATTGACCATGTCACCGCCGGTAACGGCCATTCCACGGAATGTGTCGTCTTCAGAAACAATTGTCCAGCCATCACCCAGTCCAGCCTTGGCTTGAGCCACTGGAATCGTGAATGCAGTTGAACCCGGCTTGTTGAGTAATTTCTGAGCAGCTTTAGACTCGAAAACATCTTTGGGCATTGAAATGGCTTTCATCGCTCCGGCTGCGCCGATTCTGGTTACGCGCGGCCCGGGGAATAAATCAGGTATGACTGCTGCATCAGCAGAACCATCAATTACTGCAGCTGGAGCCTGATTCCAGTTAACCGTCACTGACTCATAGTCTTTTTTCGGTTTCAATCCACCGAATATCTGAATAAGTGCACGCGAGTTCGACGTTGCAGCCCCACGTGGCGGGCCATTCAGAACTTTCTTACCTGCCAAGTCTTTCCAGCTATTGATACCCTTTGAATCGTAGGCATAAAGGTAGAAGACGCTCAGTGTATAAGGGTAAAGTAGGCGGATGTTCTTACCCAATTCAGCACCTTTCTCCTTGCCCAGTTTTGAGTATGGCCCTGCGCCACGACTTAGCAGAAAAGGCAAAATAAAAGGGCCGCTAACAATATCAATCTTTCCTTCAGCCATTCCTTTAATATAGGAAGTACCCGTTTGCCCGTCTTTTAACTGAATATTGGCTATGCCTAGCGCGGAGGCGTATTCAACCAAAGCGGTGGCGGTCAGACCTACTGGGGTGCCAGCTCCGGCAGTCTGAGATGTTAGATTCACCTCGGCTGTTGCTGCCGAAGCAGCCAATGTAGCCGTTGCAGCAACAAGCGCTGTTCTTAGTGTTTTAAGCATGATTTCCTCCTCAGGAATTTATTTTCCAGAATCTAAATTTTTATTTAAAACTGTCCTTAACAATACACATTAAAAGACCTAGTAAAAAAAGCTACTCACCTTATCGCTTTATCATCAGCTATTAAAATCATAAAAACTAGTGTTGCCATGGAAGGTAGCCCAAGCTCGCACATACTGCTGATAACTCTGTATGGAATTCAATTCTTTACCTTTCATTTCACCTGAAGTGCAGCGTCCAAAACGGTCCCATTCTGAACCCGTTTTAGTATCGGTTAGCACCTCATCTTTAAACGCAAACTCCAAAGCCTCACCACCAACCGTCCGGTCATAAACAAAGGCATAAGATTCATCCGTAGCACTTAAGACTAGTAATGGTGTTGACGCTAATTCATCCATCACCATTCTGTGCTTTTTCATTTCATCCCAATCATACGCGGTGGCTTTGCCATCGACCTCTACCCCAATAACTAGTGCTGGCGTTTCTTGCATGTGCCAACCCGGCAGGCTTACTTCGTAATTCATGATTTTATCGCGGATATTGTAGGCCTGCACATAGCCCGGATCGTGTTGCAGCACTTCAGAGTCAGGATATTTTGCAAGCCAGTTTCCCATATCCATCTGCTCAAATGGAATCTCTGCTAACTCTTTACCGCTGTGATGTCCTTTTGCCGCTTCACCCGTTTCCTGCCGCCACCAAGTATTGGTTTGCAAATCTTTTAAAACCGCGTTGTAGTTTATTGCTCCGACCAATTGGAAGTCCAACGCCTCGCCATCCACGGTTCTATCGAAGATACGGCCGCTGCGACACAGACCGCAGTAAGTCACCCAAAGCGCTTGCCCGCCTAAATCATCCCCCAACTGGTGGTGATAAAATAGCATGCTAGTTGGGTAAGCCTTTTGCTTGCCATTGATATTGACGCCCATGACAGGAACCTTGGGGTCAATTTTGTTATCGGCACCAGTAGCGAAGACGGGATTCTTCAAGGGCTGGAATTTCACCTTACCAACCCAGTAGTGGTGGAACAACCAGTGAATGCCTCCCCAAATCAAACCAAGCACTATGCCACCCATGATTACAGTGCCACGTTGTTCAATGGTCATTGCGAATAAAATCAGAATCAGTGCAGCAATCAGAATAATCCGAAACTTCTTGATATTGCTCCACATGAAGTACGCCAGATCAAGCTGCCAGGAAAAGCGTTGCAGAACGGGGGGCGTACCATTGGCACTCAACCCCTTAACTAACTCTATAAGCACCAAAGCGATACAAACCAAAAAGAACAATGCGATCATTGCTGATACCTCATTTACTTGTCGTCAAAAACATTTACTGAAGAAATAGCGCAGCCTTAGCAGCAAGGCTACTTCGCTAGCTATCTTTTTTTTCAGGCTCTACCCAACCTACGTTAACCGGATGTGCCTTACGCTGCTCAGACGCATCACCGGTATGCTTGCCCGCATGCCAACCAAGATCAGAAAGATTTTCCGTTGCGAAATCGACTGACTCTTGATCAGTTACTGTGGCAATTGTGTCATTCCAGCGGTTTAGCCAACCTGCCAGACAATTCACAGCCAAAATCTCGATGATCTGCTCGTTAGAATAGTGCTTACGCAGTTCTTCAAAATGTTCCGGTGTTGCCGCATTCGGTGACAGTGCTGCAGAGCGAACCAAATCAAGCGCTGCTCGCTCCCCAGCGGTAAATAGATCAGATGTCTCGTATTCCCAAATGGCACGAATACGGTCAGTATCGACGCCCATCGAGTTAAGACGGAACGCGCCATGCGATTGGCAATGTAAGCAGCCGCTCGCCTGACTAGCCATCGTAAACAGCTCAATTTTCTGCTGTCGGCTGATGCCCCGATCACTCTGAATAGTTTTAACCAGTCTCAAAAAGGTGTCTTGTAATTCTGGCCAGTGACTTAGCTCAAAGTCTTGGCGATTGTTATAGCTACTCATGATCCTTCCTCCCTAACTATTTACTAGCTGCTCAGCAAAAACCGCCGCTCCCATACCACCGTCAACTTGTATATCTACACCATTCAACCAACTATTTTCAGGGTCTGCGACGGACAATAGGGTACTGGCAATTTCTTCCACACTGCCGGGGCGACCCACTTTTTTCAGGTTAGCAACCATCTTGTCACCAAAAGCCTTGGCAAAATCATCCAAAATTCCGGTTGCCACTGCGGCCGGACTCACTGAAACCACGCGGATTCGACGGTCAATCAGTCTGGCCGCCAGCAATTTTGTCCAAACAATTAACGCTTCTTTGGATAAGTTGTAAGCTCGAATAGGCTCGATGTCCTGAGCTTCACACCAAGCTTCAATCTGCTCCCAATCATGCAAGGCCAACAACGACTGCACTTGCTCCATATTCTGCTGCCAGAACTGTCCTGCTTTTGAGGCGAGATTGATTATCACCCCTCCCTCATTCATTTGAGGTAGTACCTTTTCTGTAACATATTCCAGCCCAACCCAGTTCACGGCAATGATGGACTGAGTTAAACCTTCACGCGGGGGTAAACCGGCGATATTGAACAACCCATCGAAGTTGCCTTCCAGTTGATCCACAGCGGCATCGGCCTGCGCTTTTTCCGTGAGATCGATCGAAATATATTGGGTAACTTCAAACTCTGGTGCAGCCCGATCCATCAGCACCACTTCGTGCCCAGCTGCCATGAGTTGCTGGCAAGTATGGCTACCGATGCCCGTTGCACCGCCAACTGCAAGATACCTTCGTTGTGTCATTCATTCATTCCTATATTTTTAAGGTTACGGTGGATACTTCACTGAAGAATTCCAAACTCTCAGTCCCGCCTTGGGTACCAACCCCCGATAAGCCATGCCCGCTAAACGGCGCGCGTAAATCACGTAACTGCCAGCTATTAACCCAAATAAGCCCACTTTGCATCTGCGATGCTACTCGGTGTCCCCGTGATAAATCTTGTGTCCATAAAGTGGAGGTCAAACCGTAGGCGGTATCAGTCGCCATTTCGATCGCTTCATCTTCTTCATCAAATGGTTGAATATGTGTTACTGGCCCAAAAATTTCTTTTTGCACAAAGGCCGAAGACTCCGACAAGCCTGTAACGATGGCCGGCTGGATAAATGAACCGTTGTCACGCTCATCGCCAAACTCTGGAACACCACCGCCATAAACAATTTCACCACCGTCATCCCGTGCACCGTCCAGGGCCATCAGTACTTTCTCACGATGCGCTTGCGATACCAGCGGCCCCATCTGAACACTCTCCTCGAACGGCCCGCCGATTTTGAGGGAGCCAGCGACCTTCGTCATACGCTCAACAAACTCCTCATAAATAGGGCGTTGTATATACATACGCTCGGTGGATAAACAGATCTGGCCAGTATTGGAGAAGCAGGACATTCCGCTGCCGGGTAATACTGCGTCTAAATTCGCATCGGCAAAAACAATAGACGAATTCTTACCACCCATTTCAAGTGAGACGTCGCGCAAACCGTTAGCTGCGGCACGCATAATCGCTGAGCCAGTAGTGGACTCACCCGTAAAGCTGTATGCCATCACATTTTGGTTTTCAGTGAGATACTCACCTGCTGATTCACGACCGAAACCCTGAACCACGTTATAAACACCATCAGGCACGCCAACATCACGTATGACTTCGGCTAACAAGGTGGCCGATTGCGGGGTGATTTCGGAAGGTTTGGCAACCACGGTATTACCCGCAGCTAAGGCTGGGGCAACTTTAAATGCTAGTAGAAGCATCGGCACATTCCATGGAGCAATCGTACCAACAACGCCCTTAGGTCTGTGGAAGGTATAAGCCAGTGCCTTACCACCGTCAGGCGTATCAAAGTGGTAGGCCTTCTCTATGTGCTCTTTAGCTTGGTCGGCGTACATGCGGAATAGAAAAGCGGCTCGACCAATGAAAATGGCTTTGGCTACAGGCTCTGGCACACCAACATCTTCGCATTCTACTGCAACGAATTCGTCCATTCGGCGTTCTATTTCATCGGCGATTTTGTAGAGCATTTGGCAGCGTTGTTGCAAAGGCATTTTGCCCCATGGACCTTTCATTGCGGCTTGCGCAGCGTCTACTGCTGCGTCTACTGTTCCACGGTTGGCTTCGTGAATTAGCGCAACGGTTTTGCCATTAGCTGGATTGATATTCTCAAAGGTGTTATCGGTTTTTACCCATTCACCGTTGATAAAATTAGCGACTTCTTTCATTCCTACTCCGCAGTATTTATCCTACTCTAATTCAACTATCATAAGGGTTGAGCAAGAAATGAGGTAAGGAGTTTTTTTGTAATGGGTATGAGTTTTTATGTATCATTGCCACATGATCCAGCCAAAAAACCTCTCTGAACTTAGTCTTAAATCACTCAAAGTAGCGCTGGTTGTGTCTGAAACGAACAATGTATCAAAGGCTGCAAATCAACTCAATCGCTCACAATCAGCCATATCCAAAGCAATTCAAGGACTAGAGCAAAAGCTGGAGGTGACACTGTTCGATCGGTCACCCATCGGCATGACACTTACATCTAAAGGGTTCGTATTAATTGCAGGCATTGAAGAAGCAGTACAACAGTTCCAATACGCTGCCAAAGCCTATGCAAAAATTACGAATCAAGCATGCCCTATTGGAAAGAACCCAATCTTTGACCTCAACATTAGCTATAGCCGATTACAGGCTTTACTGCTTGTACAAGAAGCGTCAGGAGTTAAAGAAGCAGCACAACAGATGCAAGTGTCACGCACATCGCTATATGATGCGATTCACTTTATAGAGCAACTACTTGATATTCCCCTGTTTGAACGAAACGCTTGTGGCAACGTAGCGACGCCGTTTTGCCTGGCCTTAGCTCGGCATATCCGACTCGCATTTACCTCAATGCAAAATGCTTTGGACAGCATTGCCAGTGAAGATGGCGCAGTTCGTGGGAAAGTCGTAATTGTGGCTTTTCCAGTGGTGCGAAATTATCTATTACCAGCGGTGTGCGTGCAGGTTAGGCGGGAGCACCCGGGCATTGAAATTCTCCTGAAGGATGGTTTATATCGGGATGTGGAATCGCAATTACGTTCGGGTGAAATTGATTTTCTGGTAGGTACTTTTTATGAGCATGAACAAGTTTTACCAGACGATTTAGAGCAGACCTTATTATTTAAAGCACCATTGCAAATGATTGTTCGCAAGGACCACCCGCTCCTGACCATAAGTAGTATCAGCAATGAGGACTTAAAAGCGTACTCTTGGATCCTACCTCCAGCAAGATCACCTGCGCGTCAAATATACCAACAACGACTGGACGAGTTGGGCCTTGAAGGTCTTGATTGCCAAATCGAAGCCTATTCTTATTCGCTACAACGTGAGATTCTATGTCAGTCCAACAGTATTGGTTTAGCTTTTCAGCACCAGTCTGTGCATGAGGAGAACTCAGGCTTACTACGAGCATTGCCGATAACTCTATCATCTCCCATTAGTCTTGGAATTACTCAGCGAAAGTATACTAGCCACTCGAGCCCAGCTAAGGTCTTGCAACAAGCATTGCTGGAAATGGCGGAAAATATCGGAAATTGCTCAGCTCGCTGACTTTTTCCAAACCTTCGCGAGTTTCCATCACTTCATAACCATCAAAAAAAGGTTTATGCAGTGACTTCCAGCAAACCAGAGTTTGGCGTGGTGACTTAGATACTCATGAATACTATGAGTGAAATCGATAAGAATTAGTTTAGCTCATATACTTTATGAGTATACATGAATGGTTTTGATGTGAGGCCTGATATATCGTATCTGTGTAACCCTAGGAGTAAACCATGACAGATGAAAACGTAAGAATTGATGCGGTCGTTCATAAACGTAAAGATATTCCTGTGAAAAAGTTTGGTGAAGGAATTGACCTACGTCGATTGGCACTAACTACAGTCGCCCAGACATGGATTGAAATGAAACAAGGGCATTTTTCTCCAAAACACCGTCATATAGATGAACAAAGTGTTGCCTTAGTCAGTGGAAGATTACGCGCCCGCAGTGGTCCCGATGGTGATGAAATTTACACTGAGATGGAGCCTGGTGATATTTTGATGGTGCCCTCAAATGTTATTCATCAGGTTGAAGCCTTGGAGGATTCTGTGTTTACTGAAGCATTTGGACCTGGCCCTAATCTTGAGAAAGGTATCCAAACCGTCTATATGCGTAAGCAGGCAAGAGCCGAGGCTCAAGCAAAAGCTGCAGAAGACGCTGACAAGGACTGAGATGACTACCATTACTTATATCGAGCACTCCGGCACAAAGCATCAAATTCAAGTAGAAAATGGTCGATCTGTTATGCAAGGTGCTACAGACAATTCCATTGATGGAATTCTTGCGGATTGTGGGGGTTGCTGCAATTGTGCCACCTGTCATGTGATCGTTGACGAAGCTTGGTATTCAAAGACTGGCAGCCCAGACGATATGGAGAAAGACCTGCTGGAAGCAGTACCGGTACCAACGCCCACCAGTCGTTTGAGTTGTCAAATAACCGTATCGGATGAATTGGATGGTCTGGTGGTTCAATTACCTGAAGAACAGTTTTAGGTATCGGCTAAATAGTTTGTCTTAACCCAGATCTATACATAAATACAGCTCGCTCAGTAAAAACAGATCCACTGAACCAGAGGTAGAAATGACTAAGCGGCCCAATTTCCTGTTTTTTATGACCGACCAGCACCGATCAGACTGGTTGGGGTGCTATGGGCACCCCGTTGTCAGAACACCGAATATTGACGCCATTGCGTCGAAGGGTACGCTATTCGAACAGTTTTTTGTTGCGACCCCGGTTTGCATGCCAAATCGCGCGAGTTTTCTTACTGGCCGTTATCCGTCACTTCACGGCTTGCGTTATAACGGCTGCGTTTTGCCTACAAGTGCAAACACCTTTGTCGATGTGCTACGCGCAGGTGGTTATAAAACAGCATCCATTGGAAAAAGCCATTTACAGCCAATCACCAATATGGAGCCGATGGAACCCTCGACATTTGAAACGGGGGACATTGCTGAAGCGTGGAAGTCAGACAATAATAGCTATCGCAATGAAGCACCGGATCAATTCGGTACTGAAGGACGCTTTGCTATAGAAACACCATACTATGGATTTGATCACGTCGATCTGGTTACAGGTCATGGATTGAAGGCTGGTGGCCATTATATGCAGTGGCTACGGGAACAAACGTCTGACTGGAAGCAGTTCTTAGATCCTAAAAACCAGCAACCACACAACTATGGTCTCGCACAGGCATGCCGCACAATAATGCCGGAAGAGCTTTACCATACGTCTTATATTCGTGAACAAGCTAAGAATAATATTCGGGAGAACGCACAAAGTGACGAGCCATTTTTCAGCTTCGTAAGCTTTCCAGACCCGCATCATCCCTTTAATCCACCGGGCAAATACTGGGATATGTATTCACCTGATCAGTTCGAACTCGGCCCGCGTTACGAAGATCACAAGAACCCACCGCTACCACTTAAAGCTGCCAAGGCCTTGTTTGAAAAAGGTGAGCGGCCGCCTCTAATTTTCTTTGAAGCAATGGAAGAAGAACAACACATCAAAGAAGCGATGGCGCTTACTGCAGGGATGATTTCAATGATCGATGATGCTGTCGGTGAGGTGATCGAGACCTTAAAGGAGAGTGGACAATACGATAATACCGTCATTATCTTTAATACAGATCATGGCGATTACCTCGGAGATTTTGATCTGCTGTACAAGGGAGCCTGGCCCAAGCGGTCTATTACGCAGGTTCCGTGTATTTGGTCAGATCCTAAAGCGCGAAAAGAACACCGCAGCGGAACATTAGCCTCCACGATAGACTTATCTGCATCCATTATTGAACGTGCAGGTCTGAAACCTTACTTTGGCATTCAGGGAAAGAGTTTGCTGCAAAATCTTAGTGGCTCTAACGAGCTTCGGGAGTCACTGCTTATTGAATACAATGACAGCATAACGCTTTCGGGGTTTGATACGCCTGCCAGGGTGCGAACATTGCTTACCTATGAATGGCATTTAACGCTTTATGGTGGTGAGAATTGGGGTGAGCTTTACAACCGCAAAACTGATCCTGATGAGCTGAATAACCTTTGGGATAGTTCCGAATATCGTGACACTAAATATGAGCTGATAGAAGAATTGTCACATCATTTGATTGCGCAGATGGATGAAAGTCCTAAAGCTACGTTAATGGCTTAAAGTATGGGAGTCTTTAAATATATGCAAGCAAGCCGGGCTACGCGAGCCCGACCCAGAGTCATATTACTTGTTCATTGCATTATAGATTTCTTCAGCATTCTTTATGCCACGCTTCTCGTAGTCAGCAAAGATTACCTTCAAACCTTCAACAACAGCAGCATCCATCTTGGCACGCTCTTCATCAGAGATAGTGATAGAGGTTACTTTATCCATCTGAGCTGGCTTAGTTGCCTGCCATTTTTTACCACGCTCGCCTTCATTGTGGAAGCTCGTCGCGCCCATCATTGACACTTCTTTACCCGCCATATCATCGATGATCTTACGGTGCTCATCCGATAGCTCTGCATAACGCTCTTTGTTCATAGCAACGAAGAATACTGCAAAGGTTGTTGGTATGTTATCAATGTAATGGGTAGATACTTCAGCGAAGTTCCACGGCTTATCCATCTGAGCCGGTGAAATAGTTGTGCCGTCGATAGTACCTGTCGACAAACCCGTATACATCTCAGTAACCGGCATTTGCACGGGAACGGTACCCATTGCTTCCATAATCGGCGTTACCATTGTCGCGAATGGGACAATCTTAGCGCCCTTAAGACCTTCCATTGTCGATAGATCACGCGATGAAGCCCAAGCATCGCCAGCAACCGTGAACATGCCAAGCAATTTCACATCTTTATATTCGTCTGCAAGGTGCTCATCATAAACGCTCAACAGTCGTTCTGTTGCTTCAAGCGCAGTTTTGGACTTACCAGGTGGTACGATCAAGACAGATTTAGGAAAGATAGTAGGGGAATAGGTTTGCAAACCAAATGAGATGTCTGCGACTCCTTCTACAACACGCTTGTATTGCTGAACTGGTCCAGCACCAAGTTGGCCAGCAGGATAAACCTTGATGGTCAGCGAGCCGTTAGAGCGCTTTGCTACTTCTTTGCCAAACCAATCAAAGAAAAATGCATTGATATGGTGCTGGGGAGGAATGAACGTCGCAACAGACAGTTCCTCGGCCACAGCCTGTGATGCTCCAGCCGCAAGGCCAGACGCTAAAGTGATTGAGAGTAATGCTCTTTTAAGATTTAACTTCATTTTTTCCTCCGATTGTCAGGTGATCTGTTTTCAAAAGATCAGGCTAACGTTTATGTAATTTCGAGGTCTTTCGGACAGCTCCGACTCAGATCTTCGAAAAATCCGGGCACCATTTAATGATACCTTCCTTGTAGCATTCTTTAGCTTGAAGGGCTTTCGCCCACCGAGTGATATTCGGGTAGTTTTCAAAAGGATACCCACAACCGAACAGGACGAAGTGAACTGATCACCCATCATCCATTCATTGCCTTCCAAAGCGTTGTCAAGTTTGAGATGTCTCCGTGGTAGAGGTGTAAGCCCTCAAAAGATTCCACAGACTTATTGCTTGGAATGATAATTGCCATTTTTTGATTCCCCTATGCTTAGACCCTTAGAGCTCATGAATGTTCGATAAGATATGGCTCGACATACCGCCGTCTACCGTTAGATTCGCTCCACGGAACCACTTAGCTGCATCACTTAGGGCAAAAGCAACAACAGGAGCCACATCCTCTGGTGTTCCTGGACGCTCCATCACCCTCATATCTTCCTCAGCACGCTCACCTAAGGTTTCGAGGAAATCTGCAAGAATCGGTGTATCAACCGGGCCTGGGCTAATGCAATTCATCGTGATACCACGATCACGCCACGTCCAACGGTTCTGCATTGTCCAAACCACTAATGCTTCCTTGGCGAGAAAGTAGGAGCGCCCACCTTCAGCATCCACTAAACCCTGTTCTGCACAGAACGCGTCTACATCACTATCCAGCGTCAGTGCAAGACTGGCCTTTACCTGCTCAACCGCATTAGGCCAGCCAAAACCTGCTAATGACGCAAGGTTGGCAACTGATGCACCATCAGCGAGTTTAGGAATCAAACCCAGAGTCAGACGTTGCAACCCATAAAGGTTAACCTTCATTACCTTGCCAGCCGCTAAGGTTGGCGGCAACCCTGCGATATTCGCCAGACCGTTGCAGCCATCAGGCAGCGCGGCTATCAATGCATCAATAGATGCTGGATCGCTCAGATCCGCTTGGTGAAATTCGTCCGCGTTATCGGTTTTGTTGCGGTCAACACCAATCACCTTTGCACCCTGCTCTCGCAGGAGGCGGCAGGTTTCAGCACCAATTCCTGAAGCCACACCCGTGACAATATAAGTTTTATCTGTATGCATAATAATCTCCTTTTAACCCACCATAGTCTGTGGCAGGAATATTGCGATTTGTGGAAATAGCACCAGCAATACCAGCATCAGTGCCATGGCAAACCAGAATGGCCAGATTCCTCTAAAAATTTGCCCCATAGGTATATCTGGTGCAATTGATTTCACTACAAAAACATTGAGGCCCACGGGCGGTGAGATCATCCCCATTTCCAGCACGATCACCACCAGGATGCCGAACCAGATCATTTTCATATCAGCCATCGCAGGATCAAAACCAAAATCAAGTGCCGCAATGATCGGCAGTACCACCGGAATTGTAAGCACCAGCATGGCAATACCTTCCAGAAACATACCAAGGAATATGTAAATCAACATAATAATCAGCAGCACACCGTAATCGCCTATCGACAAAGAAGTTAGTAATGTAACTAACTGGCCGGGGAGTTCGGTAAGCGACATGAATGGGATAAAGATAAAGGCACCTATGATAATAAGAAATACCGTAGCTGACGCCTTTACTGTTTGCAAAATCACTTCACGGAGAGCGCTTAGGTTGAGTGACCTGCGATAAATTGCGACTAGCAAAGTCAGAAAAGCCCCGACCGAAGAGGCTTCAACTGGGGTAAAAAATCCTGAATACATACCGCCAATGGTAATGCCGACCACGGCAAGAAACGGAAGCGCTGATAAGAGTGCTTTGCGACGCTCAGACCAAGAAGCACGCTCCCCCGGAGGCCCTGCCTCTGGCTTACGCAGAACCGTCAGGTAAATCGTGCCAATAAATAATATAGTTAGCAGAATTCCTGGAATCACGCCGGCCATAAATAGCCGCCCGATACTCTGCTCGGTGAGCACGGCATAGATGATCATGCCGCCCGATGGAGGTATCAGAAATCCTAACGTGCCGCCCGCCGCGACAGCGCCAGTTGCTAGGCTGTCAGAATAATTAAACTTTTTCATTTCGGGCAGCGCCACACGACCCATTGTGATAGCAGCAGCCAATGATGAACCCGATAGCGCTGCAAAACCCGCACACGCTGCTATCGTCGCCGAAGCCAGGCCACCTTTCATATGACCCATCCAGCGATAAGCTGCGTTGAACAAATCAGCGGACATGCCCGAGACACCTGCCAGATTACCCATTAAAACAAACATGGGAATCACTAAAAGATTGTAATTTGAGGCGGCTTCGAAGGTCTCACCCGACAAATTAGACATCGCCGTTTTTATGCCGCGTGCCCAAGCTTGGTCAGAGCCCATCCCCAATAGCAGTAGGCGATTAGCGTTAGCAACGATTGTGCCGACAACACCAACAAAAATCATGGACAGCGCTACCGGCAAGCGTAGTGCGAGTAAAATAAATAAGGTAAGGAGCCCAAGCACCCCAAGCATGGTCATACTAATCATACGACTTCCCCGAGGCTGATTTGCTTGATCTTTCGATTACTCACCAGCTGCACAATGTCAGAAAACAACACCAGTGCATAAAGCACCACACATAATGATAAAAGATAGTAAAAAGGTTCATAAGAAATCAGTAATTGCTGGGTTGTTTCACCAAATTTAGAGGCTTTTTGCCCCGCCTGAGCCAGCTCCCAAGCCATAAGCAACATCAATCCTCCACCAAGTAGGCGTAAGATGAGCATTGACCAATGAGCAAAGGCAGGAGGCATACGCGGTTCAAGCACTTCAATTTCAATGTGTGCACCGACGCGGCCACCGAAGGGAATTGCGACGGCTACCAGAGTAACCAATGCCAGAACCATTAGGTCTTCTGCACCTCGGATCGGTGCATTCATTAGCTTGCGCATTACCAGCACATTAGTGGTGCCTAACACCATCATGAAAGCCAGCGTAGAGCCGCCAACGATGAGTGCAGTCCAGGTTAGCAATCGATCCAATGATTTAAGCCATATCGGTTCTGACATAGTCTTACTGGCCTAGGTCTGGAATAAAACCTACTATTGAAAGCTTTTCAGCGAATGATGGCAGCTTCATGGTTTCCTCCTTGTTCTTTGGATTAACCTTACATCAGGTTGGCGATCAGAACTATTCATATAAACTCATAAAATTTATGAGCGATACTAATGAATCACCCCATTGCTCTTATAGCATTAGTCCTATGTTCACTTAGTTTGTGGGAGGTCTTCCAAAATAGGCGTTTTCGATCACTTCACGGATGAGTTTTTCATCTAGAGGTCTCGGGTTCCAGTAGGGATTGGCCACAGCGGCTTTAGCTGCTATATCGATTCCCTCTTCCGGCATGCCCAATTCCTTGAGTGAGGTCGGTGCTCCCAGCTCCTGCGCAAGCTTATGCAAACCAAGCCCGGGCCTTTCGGCATCAAGCGCTACGGCGATTGGCGATAACAGCTCTGGTACTTCAACTGCGTTGAAAGCGACCGCATGAGGCAAGATGACCGAATGTGTTTCTGCGTGAGGTAGATTGAAGGTACCTCCAAGGGTATGGCAAAGCTTGTGATGGAAAGCCATGCCCACCGTTCCAAGCACCGTGCCACAGAGCCAGGCACCATAAAGCGCTTGTTGTCTTGCTTCAGTATTTTCCGGGTCTTTCAATATGACTGGCAGGGTGTCGATGAGCGCCTTTGCGCCTTCAGCTGCCATCATGCTGGACACCGGATTGCGGTCTTGTGCGTAAAGCGCTTCCACTGCATGGGCGATAGCGTTGATTCCACTAGCTACACTTATGTCCAAAGGAAGGGCTCTGGATAAGTCAGGATCGTATATGACGACTTCTGGTAAAACAGCAGTGCTTTTCAATGTTGTTTTCTTACCGTCCACAGTCTGTCCGAGAATCGGTGTGACTTCCGAACCTGCATAAGTAGTCGGAATGGCGATCTGAGGTAAGTCTGATCGTAGTGCGATTGCCTTACCAAGCCCAACAGTTGAGCCGCCGCCTATGGCAATGGTGCAATCAGCCTTGAGGTCGTTGACGACGCTCATTGCGCTTTCTGTGACATCAACTGGTGTGTGCATGGTGGCATTCGAGAAAATACCTATACATGCTTTGCCCAAGTCATCACAAAGTCGCTCGGCTTTATTTATCTGGCCTTGTGTGCTCAGCACTAACGCTCGCGAGCATCTCAATTCAGTTAACACTTCTGCCGTTCGGGCAAGACTGCCTTTGCCGAAGATCACTCTTCCTGAGTAGCTGGTGTAGTCAAATGTCGTCTGCATAGTTTAGGTCTCTGCTCGCTGGTGTGCGGCAGCCGTGCGTGCTCGTAAATCCCGAAGTACTTCCAATTCACTGTTCGTGGGTGCTGGCGTTTCTTCAACCTCATCCGCATAGCGAATCGGCCAGCCAACGCTTGCTTGCATTTGTTCACGGGTTACCCCCGGATGCAAGGATCGCACTGTGAATTCTTGAGTCTCGTCATCGGGTCGCCAAACAGCAAGATCAGTAATGAGCAAGCTAGGGCCTTTGGTATTAACACCCAGTCGTTCACGGTGACCACTACCCTCTCCATGACCGAACGATGTAACGAAATCGATCTTATCCATAAAGGCGCGGGGTGATTGTTTGCAGGTAATGTAAACCTGTTGAGAGGACGAAGCGATTTCCGGTGCGCCACCGCCACCGGGTAAGCGTACTTTCGGGTTATCATAAGTACCGATGGCCGTAGTGTTAATGTTACCAAAGCGGTCGAGTTGTGCTGCACCAAGAAAGCCGATAGTGATTCGCCCGCCCTGTAACCAATAACGGAACATTTCTGGAACAGGTACCGTTGTCACGGCGGTATCGCACAACTCGCCATCGCCGATTGAGAGAGGCAGAACATCTGGCGCTGTGCCGATGGTGCCGGATTCATAGACAAGCGTGATGTCAGGAGCATGAGTTAATCGTGCCATATTGCAGGCAGCCGATGGCGCGCCAATACCGACGAAGCAGACGTCATCATTGGCCAGCATACGTGAGGCAGTAACAATCATCATTTCATCGGGAGTGAAGTGGTTCGTGCTCATTTGGTATCCCTCAAAGCAGAAACGCGGTTAGCAAAATCTTCAGGCCCAGCTTTAATCACCTGTTCGTCCATCCAAGCCAGAAAAGTGTCTTGGCCGGCGGCGATCTTATCCCAGTCCAGGTAACTGGCATTATCCCGCTGATAGTAACCGTGTGCGTAGGATGGGTGAGCGCCCCCTGGCACTACCGCAATCGCGGTGACTGTCCAATGAGGGAGAATGCAGGCATTCGGATGCGTATCCAGATCATCAACAACTTCTTCCACTGTAACAACTGCCCGACTGGCTGCTAATGCTGCTTCTTTTTGAATTCCAACAATGCCTTCAATCAAAACATTACCCTTTTGATCCGCCTTTTGCGCGTGGATGAAAGTTACATCGGGCTTGATGGCTGGGACGGCAGCCAGCACTTCGCCTGTAAATGGACAAGTGATGCTTCTAATGTTTGGATTGACTTCTTTAAGCCCAGCGCCGAGATAACCCCGAAACACCGCGCAGGGTAGTCCGGCGGCACCCGCCTCATAGGCATTCGCCATAGCAGCATGGGAATGTTCTTCTATCTCTATTGACCTCGGCCAGTCGTTTTCAACTGCATCACGTAGCCTGCGCAGAAGACCAACACCCGGATTACCGGCATATGAAAAGATGATTTTTTTCACCATACCCATACCGATCATTTGGTCGTAAATAACATCGGGAGTCATGCGAATCAAAGTGAGTTCTTTCACGCCCTGACGAATAGCTTCGTGTGCTGCTGCATGCGGGATCAAATGAGTGAAACCCTCAAAAGCCGCTCGGTCACCGCTGTGCAGATTTTCTGCAACCGCATCGTGGAGGGAGAGAAACTTAGTCATTGGCGAGTGTCCTCCTTAACTAAAATATAACTACAGTCTAGCCATAACAAAATCATGTTCTACATCATAATAAAGGCCATCAAACCCTATCGCTTGCGCTTTATCTTTATCGTCTATAGGTTTGAATTCCGCCATCAGACTTTCTTTAACCCCAAAGACGGCATCAGTTTGAATGTATTGATCATCTGGATCAAAGATATGAGTAGTCAGCTTGTCAAAGCCTTCCTTAGTGATGATATAATGGAAGTGTGCTGGTCGATAAGGTTCTCGACCGAGCGCTGTTAGCAGATCACCTACTGGACCATCCGCAGGTATCGGATAATATCTAGGTTTAATTGCCTTAAAAAAATACTTGCCATCAGAACCGGTACGAAATACACCTCTCAGATTAAAATCTGGCTGAATTCCTTTTTGCTGCACATCGTAAAAGCCTTCATCATTTGCTTGCCAGACATCAATTTTGACGCCTTCCAAAGGATTTCCTTCAGTATCCAAAATACGCCCATGCACAAACATCGGTTCACCTTTTCCATCAAGGCAGATGTCTTCACCCATTGACATTTCCGGTGCGTCAGCGATGTGAAAAGGCCCAAGAACAGTGTTCTCTGAAGCGCCAGTAGGCCGTCTTGAGTTGATGGCATCAACAAGCATCGAGACACCCAATACATCCGACAACAAAATATATTCCTGACGCCAATCGTCAGAGGTATGGCCTGTTCGGGTTAGATAGAGAATAGCCTGCATCCATTCGTCTTGGGTCGGCTCTATTTCTTTGACGGCTTCGTGCAGCTTGCCGACAATGACTTCCATAATTTTTGCGAGACGTGGGTCTGTATCAGGCCCCATACGTGCGTTCACAACATTGACAGAATCAGATTCAGTGAAATAACCCTTAGTTTCTTTAGCCATTGCCCTAACCGCCTTTACACACGTTTGACTTTCAGGATTGTTTTGAGATCCGTTCGGCAAAATGCATGTAGGAAACAGGTTTGCTCCGACATATCGAGCATTTCCTGTGCAACCTCGTCTGACTCGGCTGTCTTCAAAAAAACATGAGTCTCTAACGGATCTGCCTCGCCTGGTTTACCTGTCTTACCGCTTGCACCACCGAGACTAAAATGTGAGTCTTGTACGATTCGATACTCTGAGAGATCAAGCTTCAACATCGATACAAAACGACCAAACTGGGTCATAAAACAAAACGCGATGCCCGCGCTGATCAGCGTATTGGCATCCGGTGCACGACCATCTTCAGAACTGAGAAAGCCAAATGAGGTGCCGTGTGGCGAATACTGCATTTGTTGAATATCTTTCATGCCATCTTCGCGTAACGTCGCGACGGCACCAATATTCAGGCGGCGATCTTGTTCGTCTGATAGCGATGAGCCACTCTTGGAAGTACCTTTCGCAACTGTCTTCTCCGGTGTGGTACCTATCTTGCGAACTAGTGTTAAGTCGCTGTTGACCACGTTAGCATCAGCGAACTTGTCACCAGGGTCGGGATACAATGGTGCCTTGAGTTCAGTTGCACCAACTGTATGAAGCTCCTTACCGTTGCTGGCTAACTTAAACAAGCTGTCCAGTTGTCCACGCATCAGACCGTTTAATGGCGATGCAAAAGTGGCATCGGTCAGAAAAGAAGTAAGCACATCATCGTCGAGATCGCAGTCAATTTCGACCTGTAGCTCAATGTTCTCAGCGCCACCAGTCAGAGTTCTCTTTGGCATGGAGCCTTTGCTGGTATAGAAATTATCCTGAATGAGTTTAAGAGACCGGATATTTACGCCTCTTTGTTCGCCAAGCGCAACGATCTCATTCATGTAACTGGCAACCATTCCTGTTGATAAGAAAGCGAGTGGACAAGGCGCTTCATCATAACCATTCAAATATGGACCTTCATCACAAACAAGTCTCCATGTATCACCGGTCAGTGCTGAGCGCACCAATGCTTCTTTTTGAAAGCCACTGAGTGATCGTGCCCATGTACGTAGCGAATCACCGCGACGGTTTTCCGGTGCATCAATACCCACTTCATCAGCATTTGATGCTTTAAAAAACGGTGGTAAGGCGCTATCGCCAATCATGTTGTTGCCAATTTGGGCCATGTCAGTTCCCCGGTGAGAATTTGTAATTTACAGATAACTTAAGGTGCGGCTGATTCAAGCAGCCACGCCGATTCTATTGGGTGGCATTTTATTCTGCGTCGTGACTAACGAACATTATCCCCAAGTATGTCCTGCCCAGGTTATTGATTTGCCTGCCAGCCAATCATCACCAGTGGAGTAGAGTGCTTCAACATCAGAGCCTTTCAGGCCCGGCATGTCTTTCTTTACCGGATATCCGACTTGTGACTGTATGTAAGCCAGATGCCGATATCCGATTGGGAATTGCTCAAGTAGCTCAGCATCCAAGTCAACTGACACTCCGGGTGTAACAGGATCCATGCGATCCTTTTCATAGATAGGTTGGCGTAGACACATACCCCATTTACCATCGCGTTTTTCAAGAAAATCGTGAAAGCGGCCAGTGCAAACAACATCTACCATCTCACCGTGCACTTCTCCACGCTGAGAAATCGTCATCTTAGTTTGGGTAACTGCCCGGTTTCCCTCAATCTCGGCATTGAATCCGCCTAGAAAGTGGAGAATAGAAACACCACGTTCCCAGCCCTGCTTGTTCATCGCTATAAATTCGTCAGCTGTACCCTGCGTCCAGGTCGCCATCATGCGACCGTCATCGTGCCAGACCGTGCGAAACTTCTCCCACATACCAGCGTCACGCCAGATTGCCCAGTTTTCAATGAGTTCACGTAAGGTGAGGCGTTCTACGAGATCCTGATCCATGCTTTAACTCCTAAAAGGGCTTCTTACGGCCACCACGTTCGATGGTTAGCCAACGGGTTTCTGTAAATGTTTCAACCGACCAACGGCCTCCGTGACGTCCCATTCCGCTGGCTTTAGCGCCACCAAAGGGAATGGTTGGTTCGTCATAAATCGTTGTGTCGTTGATATGCGCCATGCCGCTTTCAATGCGGCGGGCAACAGCCAACCCGCGCTCTTCGTTCTCTGTAATTACAGCTGCGGAAAGCCCATATCTACAATTATTTGCCAATTCGATAGCCTCATCGTCTCCATCGTAAAATATTATGTTAGCCACCGGGCCGAAAACCTCTTCTTGGAAGATTTCCATATCTGGCGTTGCCCCAGTAATCACAGTTGGTTCAAAGTACAACCCATTACGCGACCCTCCCGCGAGAACCTCAACACCGTCATTCACAGCCTGAGAAATACGCGCCTCAACCTTTGCTGCCTGCGTTTCGTTAATCATCGGGCCAATATGGTTGTCCATTTGGGTAGGATCTCCGACCTTAAGCTCCTTGGTAGCTGCCAGAAAACGCTCAAGAAACTCATCTTTGAGGCTTGTTGGAACCAGGATCTTTTCAGACGACATACAGATTTGACCCTGATGAAAGAATGCACCAAAACGAGCGGTACTGATTGCGCGATCCATATCGGCGTCGTCCAGTACAATTAAGGAGTCTTTACCGCCAAGTTCAACACAAGCTTTCTTTAGCAAGCCCCCGGCCTTAGAGGCGATTGCAGTACCCACAGCAGTCGATCCCGTGAAGCTAATCGCCTTTATTGCGGGATTGACAACCATCTCATCACCAACTTCCGCTACATTCTCGCGTGAACAAGTAAGCACATTAAGTACGCCTGATGGAATTCCCGCCTCTTCAAATACTTCAGCGAGCATCAAACCGCCGGTAACCGGCGTCTCCTCTGAGGGCTTTAATACGATAGTATTGCCCACTGCTAACGCTACACCCAAACCGCGACTAGACAGCAGTAATGGCACGTTCCATGGGCTGATCACACTCACCACTCCCAAAGGTTGTCGCTCAACGAGGCTCACCTTGTGATGAGCTGATGGCATTGATTCCCCGGTTGGTAAGTACGCAGCCGCAGCCGCAGCGCGAAACACCCCGGGCGTGTAACCAATTTCAAACATGCTCTTCTTTATCCAGCCGCCGCATTCAGCCGTCAACGCCGCAACAAAGTCGTTTTTTCGCCGTTCAAGAATATCGGCAACTTTCAGTAGCAGTTTGGCTCGCTCAGTGAAAGGCATCGCCGCCCAAGCAGGCTGAGCACTTGCAGCCACATCGATTGCTCTGCGAGCATCATCTCTTGTGGCATCTGGAACACTTGCCCAAACCTTGCCAGTAGCAGGGTTGAATACATCAAAGGTCTTGCCTGTATTGGCCAGATTCCATTGACCACCCATATTCATTTTTTGGTAATCGAATGCTGCGGCGTAATCCTTTTCAGTAACTGTTTTGGCGCTCATGTCGTGGCCTCAATAGGTTGTCGCGTTGGGATGTGCAAAAGAGGTAATAGTACTCACGTATAAAAAATGATAGCTTCCGTAAGTTCCTCTTAGAATAAGCATACAGTACCTTTCACATGACACAAATACCACTCATGTATACTCATAAAATATATGAGTAAAACTAATTTTCTTCAGCTTGATGGACAGATTCTGCATTGCTTCTTGGTTATCCTGGAAGAAGGCTCAGTATCCAAGGCGGCCGAACGCCTAGACGTTACTCAATCAGCAGTGAGTCATACGCTGGCGAAGTTGCGCAAACTGCTAGGTGACCCCTTGTTTATCCGAGCTGGGCAAGGGCTGACACCGACTGAAAAAGCCTTGTCCCTTAAAAAGCCGGCTCAGGATGCACTGGATAACTTGAAAGCTTTGATGGATCAACGTCCGTTCGATCCGAAAACTGAAGACCTGCACTTTGTAATTGCCGCTAACGATATGCAACGTGATCTTATATTGCCTAATTTGGCACGAGAGGTTCGTAAGGAGGGAGTGAAACTATCATTGGAAGTGAAACCTTCTGGGGTGCCTAGTGTTTCACTCTTGCGCGATGATCGATGTGATCTGATCCTAACTCCGTTACCACCTGATGCGCCAGATTTGATTCAACAGAAGCTGTTTTCAGGAGAAATGAAGTGCTTTTATGACGCCAAGCACACTGAACCACCCGTTTCGATAGAAGCTTATCTGGCTGCCGAACATGTCGAAGTACATTTCGTGTTGGGTGGTGTGGCGCATGACGTTCTGAAAGCACCCAGTCTTCCTTATATGCCAAAGCCGACGATCACGGTATCAAACTTTGCCGGTATTCCACCTTTTATACGCGGTACAGATATGTTGGCGACTGAGATCGAATTTATGCACCTGTCATCACTACACGAGCTGGATATGACATCATTACCATTTAAAACAGAACCCGTCAGTATTTATATGGTCTGGCATGAGCGCTCGCAAAATGATCCGGCACATAAGTGGTTGCGAGAGAAGGTAAAACAAATATGCAGCAAGACACCCCTCAACCCTTGAAACAAAAAGCATAGTTAGTACCAAGCCCAATACTTGAAATGTCGATATCTTATTGACCTAGCTATCGTGTTTTCATGCTCAATTGCCGCTTAATAATTCGGTGTATGGCGGTAGTGCTTTGAGAGGCGCTCCCACACCACGTATTGATGCATTGGCTCAGCAGGCCTGCGTCTAATAAGCTCACGACCCTGAACCAAATGGGTGTTTTAATCTCTGTAGCGTTATTCATCTTTGATATCCTCATGGTTGAAAATAGGATTACAGCGGCCAGTGCTCAATTTTTTGCTCAGATTTTGATATCAGTGCCATGACAGGGGACATCAAACCGACTAATTTGCCTGTGAACGCGGGCTTGCCTGTTTCGGCCATCGCTTTTAAATTCTTGGAGATAAAGCCCTGAGCACCCAGCATTTCTTTGTGCAACTTACTGCCTTCAATCGCGTTTTCGATGATCAGGTCAAACTCGGTTCCGCCAGCTTTTTCCCGTAGCTCATAGGTCACTGTGCAGGGATCATCCTGCAAGTTTGTCATCTTAAACGTATGCGAATATCGATGCCGTGGCTCAAATGCCAGCACTTCGCCAACAATCATCGCGATCTTTCTGTTGGGGTGAACCATGCGCATTTTTGCGCCCTGCTTTAATCCTTCTTTGGTCTCACAGACGGAGCCAAAGAAGAACGGTGAGATATTGCTGCTGACATGAATCGTAAACTTCTAGAAAAACCAAAACCGCACCATTTCATCGCAAACCCTACCAAGTAGACCCTGCCGCAGTGCACAATAAATCCATTATTCACCTTAATAGCTAAAATAATCTATTAAAACAATAACTTAAATATTTGGCACAGCAATTGCTTAAGTTAAACCAAGCCCACGCTTTTGGTAATCCCTCTTTCGTCTACCGGATGGTGTGGGCTCTTTTTAACTGTAGAAACGACTAAGGGTTTAACAATGAGCAAGTGCATGGCACGACGAGAATTTCTAAAGAAAACCACCCTCTCCCTAA
>Ga0114956_1000902_pt1 | contig 22757 bp, 21 predicted proteins | sample MaitaG_FD_87304 | JGI IMG/M metagenome (GOLD analysis project Ga0114956, IMG submission 87304) | Marine algal microbial communities from Maine, USA - Maine_Asex2 metaG | ecosystem: Host-associated > Algae > Red algae > Unclassified | place: Maine, USA | collected 2015-01-05
ATCGTGCTGCCGGTGACTTTCTTGCTCAGCAACTGGTTTCGTCGCAAATCGGATTCGGCCTATGGCCTGGTTCGGGACCACATTGCCCGCGTGCTGTCAGATCTACAGGAGAGCCTGGCTGGCATCCGAGTGATCACCGCCCACAACCGCCGGCGCCATAACGTGATCAATCACACCAACATCGTGGGTGATCACAAGGACGCCAACCTCAAGGCCATTCGGGCCGCTTCGATCTACACGCCCGGCACCGAAGGCATCGCCATCTTTGGCCAGGCCATGGTGTTACTGATCGGTGGCCGTCTGGTGATCAACGGAGACCTCGAGGTCGGCGAACTCACGGCGTTCTTGCTGTACCTGGCCGCGTTCTTCGCCCCGATCCAGTCCCTAACCCAGCTCTACAACGGGTACCAGCAAGGGCAGGCTGCAGTCACGAAGTTGCGAGGCTTGCTCAGCTCGGCACCGTCGGTGCCGGAATCGCCCGATGCCCAGGTACTGCCCCAGATCAATGGAGCGATCGACCTGGTTGACGTCACTTTTGGTTATGACCCGGCACTACCGATTCTTCGCAACGTGTCGCTGTCCCTTGCCGCGGGCGAATCCATTGCCGTCGTTGGTCCAACCGGTGCTGGCAAGTCGACGATCGCCAAGCTCATTACCCGCTTCTATGATCCACAAAGCGGGGCGGTGCTGATCGACGGCCACGACCTGCGGGCGGTCGCGATCGACTCGCTCCGGCGCCAGCTTGGTGTTGTGCCCCAAGAACCGTTCTTGTTCGCAGGCACGGTGCGCGACAACGTGAGCTTCGGTCGGCCCGACGCGACCGATCACGAAGTATGGCAAGCGCTCACCGCCACCGGCATCGATGACCTCGTTGCGGCTCTCCCCCAATCCCTCGACACCCCCGTTCACGAGCGAGGCACGTCGCTCTCAGCCGGTGAGCGCCAACTGCTGGCGCTAGCCCGAGCCTTCCTGGCTCGACCTCGAGTGCTTGTGCTCGACGAAGCGACCTCGAATCTTGATCTTCAGTCCGAGGCCAAGGTTGAGCAGGCCTTAGACGCACTCCTCGATGGCCGGACCGCAATTATCATTGCCCACCGGCTCGCCACGGCAATGAAGGCTGATCGAATCGCCGTTGTCGACGATGGTGCGATCATCGAGTTGGGCACACACGACGAACTCGTCGGCCACGGCGGCTACTACGCCGACATGTACGCCACATGGATCAGCCACAGCACCTGAATCAGACGCCGTTTAGGCCTACTACCGAGTACATCGGTAATCTCTGACCCGGTCCAGACTGATGGGGAGAAGATCACGTGGATTTTGAGACGCTTGTTGGCTCACGGCGCAGCATTCGGGGTTACAAGCCCGACCCGGTTCCTAAGGAACTTATGGCAGAGATCATCGAGGTCGCCAAGCGGGCACCGTCTTCGATGAACACGCAACCTTGGAACTTCCATGCGATCACGGGTGCTCCACTCGAACTGATTCGCGAAGGCAACACCGAACGCATGCTCGCTGGCGCAGCGGTCGATCGCGAGATCAAAATGTCGGACCACGGCTATCAAGGTGTGCATCGAGAACGCCAGATCGAAATTGCTGTGCAGCTGTTCGAGGCCATGGGAATCGAACGAGACGACAAGCCTCGGCGTCAAGACTGGGTTATGCGAGGGTTCCGCCAATTCGACGCACCGGTCTCGGTAGTCGTGACCATCGACGGAGATCTGGCCGACGACACCGTTGCGCACTTCGACTGCGGCGCCGCCACCTACGGATTGGTCTTAGCGGCTACCTCAAAGGGTTTGGGCTGCGTGATTAATGGCCAGGGAATCATGCAGTCATCGGTTGTGCGCGAACACGGCAACATTCCCGAGAACGAGGTCATCATGACGTGTGTGGCTATGGGTTGGCCCAACGAAGAGTTCGTAGCCAACGATGTCGTGTCCCGCCGGGCCAGCAACGACGACGTCGTTAGCTTTGTCGGTTTCGACGACTAGCCGAGTTACGCCGAGGCTTCGTGCTCGATGAAAATGCACTCGCCCGGACAGATCAGCGCTGCGCGCACTACTTCATCTTGATGTTGATCGGCCACGACTGCCTGACTCTCTGACATACCGGGATCGTTCAGGACCACGCCGCCTTCACGAACATAGGCAATGCCATCTTCGAGCAAGGTAAATACCTCGGGCACGACATCGACACACAGGCCATCGCCTGTGCAGAGGTCCTGGTCGATCCAGACTCGGAACTCTGTCTTTGGCGCAACTTCCAGCTCACTGGAACTCACGCTTGTTTGTTGGATCGACATCAGCGAACAGTCTGGCCGGTATAAGTGCGCTTCGACACGTCTCAATGACAGTAATTCTCGACTCCGCCCGGGAACTTTGCTAGCGAGCCGAGGCCAACTGCAACAGATAGAGGTTGGCAAGTTCCTCGGGCAACGATTCCACATCGTCGATAACCAAATAGCGGTCATCGGAACACATTTGGCGAAGGTAATCATGTCCCGCTGGATCGATGGTCAAGCAGAACGTTTCGATACCTTGGCTCGCGGCATCAGCCAGGGCGCGAGCAGTATCGAACATGCCGTAGTCGCGGTCATGACGGTCGAGTCCGTAGTCGGTGTCTTGGGGGTAACCATCGGAGATCATGATCAAAAGCTTGGTGCGGGCTGGCTCAGCAGCCAGCTTTGCTGCAGCGTGGCGCACGGCTGGTCCCATGCGGGTGTAGCGCAGCGGTTTCATAGCTCCAACAGCAGACCAGCTCGCGGCGTCAGATCGGTCTGAGAAGTCCTTGCCGATCTTGAACTCGACGTTGTTGCGACCAGTCCCTGAGAAGCCATAGATGGCATAACGATCGCCCAGTTGATCCAGCGCATCTCCCATGAGGGCTACCGCATCTTTGGCAACGTCGATGACTCGACGCACCGGCTCGCGTTCAGGCGGGTTCTGCCATATCGGCCCGTAGGAAAGCGGGTCATCCATCGGGTCTACCTCTGGGGCTGGTTCTGGTTCCGGAGGCACAGCGGGTGAGCTTGTCGATGCACTCAGGTCCACCAGGAACGCGGTAGCCACATCTCGTGCGGCTCGGTCCCGCCGAATATGAAGCCGGTCATCGGCCGGAGCGCCACTACGGCGGTCCGCAATTGCCTCGATTACAGCGTCGAGGTCGAGTTCTTCGCCGTCGTCGCGGCGGTACACGCGCACCAGTTCTTGGGGCCGCATCTTCATCAGTGTGCTCCGAATACGGGTCCGAAGCGCTTGGTGGCGAACGCGCACGTCATGAATGAAGCCCGGTTCGTCGCCTACCAGTTGCTCCTCGACCACTCGACACCACGACCGACGATGTTCACCGACATGGAAATCCCACTCGTCGTACACGAAGGTTCGTAGGTCCGGCGCAGCAGCGCGACCGCTACGCATGGCCCCGATGTCGAGTCCAGCTCGGACATGTTCTTCTGACTCCTGGGCTGTGGTGAAGGACTGCGCATCGGTGTCGCCAAGTAGCTGCCCACCACCAGTGCCGTCGCTCTCCTCGAACTCCGTAGGCGTGCCGCCATCAAGCGCGACCCCTTTTGTTCCTTCGGTGGTGACTGCAGGACCGTCATCGGCCTCCAGTTCGTCGACAAGTTCTTGGAGCGATCGGCCTGCTCGCAGTGCATCGATCAACGCCTGTATCACCAACGCGGCTCGCACGCTGTCATCGGGAAGTGCGTTTCGGGGCATTACTTGACTGGTGATCTTGGAGACTGCTCGGTCTTCTTCGGAAATCAGCAGCTGCACGCTGGTTGTGCTGGTCAGCAACGCTCGCGATCGCAGCGCAATAAGTAGCGGATGGACGGCCCGTCGATCTCGAGCGTTTGATGCCCATTCGGATCTTGCGTTGTCGAGAAGCGCTTCGAGCTCGTTGATCGCTCCGGGAAACCAATGGTGGACTTGAGATGTCGCCCGGATGTCTTCGACCAACGCGTAGATGAACGCGAACTGCTCGGACCCCATGCGCTCGGTAACAACCGGAGATGTACTAGGCAGAGACGGTGGCGCTGGCACGGTGAGCAGCCGATGCAGCACTACGGCGCGACACACCAATCGGTACTCCTCCAGGCAACCCTCGAATGGCGGGACCGTCGGGGCTTCGCCGGGATTGCCCACGTGCCACGGCCAGCAGTCGCGGCGTTCTTCGCCGAGCAGTATGGCCACAGGTTGGCCGCAGATCGCCTCGGCGAAGAGACCGAGCGACGTTTGCACGTCGCGGTAGCTCACGGGAATATCACGTCGACGATGTCGCCAACCGCCTGCTGCATATCGACGTCGTCGCTGATCGCCTGCACCAACGCCGCCTGGCATGCTCGACGCGGCTCCAGGCCCTGAACTATCAGGTGAGCCGCATAGACCAGGAGCCGGGTGCTGACACCCTCTTCGAGCCCACGTTCATGAAGACCACGGGTCTTTGCTCCACAGCGCGCCAGTCGTTCTGCGGTCTCGTTCACCACTCCGGTCTCCGCCACCAGAATTTGTGCCTCGGCCCCGATCGATGGGTAGGTGAACTCGATACTCACGAACCGTTGCCGAGTCGACGGCTTGAGATCTTTCAGCACGCTCTGGTAGCCAGGGTTGTACGAGATCACGAGCAGGAAATCGTCGTGGGCTTGGACGGTCTCTGCGGTCTTGTCGATCGTCAAGACGCGGCGGTGATCGGTGAGCGAGTGGATGATCACGGTCGTGTCCTTGCGGGCCTCGACGACCTCGTCGAGATAGCAGAAGGATCCCTGGCGTACTGCTCGGGTCAAGGGCCCGTCCATCCATAGGGTCTCCTCGCCCGATAGCAGGTAGCGACCAACCAGGTCGGTCGCCGTGAGGTCTTCGTGGCAGGCCACCGTGGTGAGATTCCGATTGAGTTTCCACGCCATGTGTTCAACAAAGCGAGTCTTGCCGCACCCTGTCGGTCCTTTGAGCAGCACCGGCAAGCGAGCGGCGACGGCTGCCTCGAACACTGCGACCTCGTCGGTCAGCGGAAGATAGAAAGGTCCGTCCACACCAAGAATCTACGCGAGGCGCACGCCGATGACCCCATTGGACCGCGCTGCTGACGATGAACCAATGCAGACGGTTCAGACTCCTTGGGCACTGGAGTCCTAAACTGCGGTCGTGACAAGGTTGTCCAATCCCAGCGAAGCGCCGCCTGGCTTTGGGGCAATGGTGTCGCCGGCAAAGAACCTTCCTGATGTCTTGCCAACAGATCGACTTTTGGCGGGCGGCAAAGCTGTACCCGCGCTCCGAACCGATCTGCGCAAGATTTCCAATGGGCGAAGTTGGCTGGCGGTCATATTCGTTTGGATCGAAACCTCGGCGATCATCGTCGGCGCAGCATGGCTTTCTCACCCGGTCACGTGGGTGCTGGCCTTTTTGCTCATGGGTCGCCAGTACGCCCGGTTTGCGTCGCTCGGGCACGAGGCCGTGCACCGCACGCTGTTTACCAACAAGTCGTTGAATGACATTGTCGGCAAGTGGGCGCTGTCCTACCCGACCTGGGTTCCATTCGAGCTCTACCGTCGGTCACACTTAGACCACCACCGTGACGAGATGGGTCCCAGGGAGCCCGACAAGGCTCTGTATCGCTCCTACCCGATCCCCCGGGCAAGTCTGCGGCGCAAGCTTGTGCGAGACGTAGCCGGGCGGACCGGCTGGAAGCTCCTGCGTGGCCTGCTTCGTGCCGCCGGCAAACGCAAACCGCCAGCGGTTCGTATCGTCGCCAGCCAAATCGTTCTTTTGGGCGTGTTCACCGCGTTCGGCCGCCCCGAGGTCTATCTACTGCTATGGCTGCTTCCGCACCTGACGGTGTGGCGAGTCATCAATCGACTCCGATCGATTGCCGAACACGGCGGACTCATGCAGTCCTCGGACCGCCGTCAAACAACTCACGACGTCAAGCAGAGCCACCTTGCGTCATTCTGGCTGGTGCCATTCAACATCGGCTACCACTTGGCACACCATGTCGACATGGGAGTTCCCAATTGGAATCTGCCCAAGCTACAGGCGGAGTTGGAACGCTCCGGATGGGTCACCAATAGCTATAGCTACCCGAGCTACCGGGCACTCTGGCATGAACTGGGATCAGGCGACGATCTCGTCGATAGCTGACGCAAGGTTGGTGTCAGAGGTGGTGAGACCGCCTGCGTCGTGGGTGGTCAGAGCTATCTCGACCTTGTTGTAGACGTTGCTCCACTCAGGGTGATGGTCCATCTTTTCGGCCAGAATCGCTATTCGGGTCATGAAGCCAAACGCTTCGCCAAAGTCCTTGAACTCCAACGACCGAGTGATCGCGGCGCCATCTCGACTCCAGTCGGGATGCTTAGCAATCCACCCCGAGATTTCGGCATCGTCGAGCAGCGTCAGCCGGGTCATAGCGGCTAGGCGAACGGATCGGCGAATGGATCAGGCTCTGCTGGTGCCCCTGCGGTCATCAGCGAACCAAGTGCTCCACCAAGACCAACCGGTATTTCGGTAGCACCCATGGCAACCCAGCGGTCATAGCCAGTGGCCTCGATCTCGTTGGCTAGTTCGGCTGGGCCGTAGTCAACAATCCGACCGTTGATCAGCACATGGACCCAATCGGCGTCCAGTTCGACGAGCAGGCGGTTGTAGTGCGTAATGGCGATCACGCCCATGTTCTGCTCGTTCGTCTCTTGTTCGACCCGCTTTGACGCCAGCCTCATCGCGTCGACGTCGAGGCCCGAGTCCAGCTCATCGAGAATGGCGAACTTGGGGGCGAGCACACCAAGCTGCAACGTTTCGTTGCGCTTCTTCTCGCCGCCAGAAAGGTCAACGTTGACCGGTCTATCCAGCAGCGCCGCCGGAATCTCAAGCCGTTCGGCCTCGCTTGCGATTGCTGCGTCGACGTCGCCAGCGCTGCGACCCGAAGCTTCGAACGCAGCCTTCATCATGGCGGGAACTCGAACGCCGGGAACTTCGGTCGGGTACTGCATGACCAGAAACATGCCAGCCTGAGCCCGTTCGTATGGGGTGAGATCGAGCAGCTCGACACCGTCGAGTCGAACCGAACCTCCAGTCACGGTGTACCCGGGGCGACCCATCATCACCGCGGCAAGTGTGGACTTACCTGCGCCGTTCGGGCCCATGATTGCATGGACTTCGCCGCTCTTGACGGTGAGGTCCAGGCCGCGAAGGATCTGGTTGTCGCCGATGCGAGCGGCGAGGTTCTCGATGATGAGTTCGCTCATTGATCGGCTCCTGAGTTCGGTAACACAACGGCTACTTCGCCGGCTTCGACGGTTACGGCGTAGACCCTGACGGCGCGGGTTGCGGGAAGGGTTTCGGCATTTCCGGAAGTGAGGGAGAATAACGAGCCGTGCTTCCAGCATTCGATGGTGCAGTCGTCGAGGTCGACTTCGCCTTCGGCCAACGAATAGTCAGCATGGCTGCATTCGTCATCGATCGCGAACCAGCAGTCTTGGCCGCGGACCACGGCGATGCGATGATCATCGAGATCGAATCGTTTCGCCTCGCCGACAGCAAGGTCGGCTTCGGCGCAGATACGGACCGATGAAGATGTCGTTCGTTCCGGCTGAGAGTTATTGGTCATGCTGCGACCACTTTGGCTGATGATTCCTTGCCTAGCTTTACCGCAATCGCAGCTCGCAGTGCAGGTTCGATCGTCTTGATCGGCAAGTCCACGATGACCTCGTCGAAGAACCCGGCAACGATCAGTTGGTCGGCGATCTCGGGTGGAATGCCACGGGTCTCTAAATAGAAGCGTTGCTCTTCGTCGATCGGTCCAACAGTAGAGGCATGGCTGCACTTCACGTCGTTCGTTTCGATTTCCAAGTTGGGAACCGACTCGGCCCAGCTGTCCTGGCCAAGTTTGATGTTGCGATTGGTCTGGAACGCGACCGTGCCGGGGGCATCCTCGGACACCCGGATGAGCCCGCTATATATGGCGCGGGATTCGTCGTCGACGACACCCTTGAACAGCAGGTTGCTCGTGGTGTTCGGCGCGTTGTGATCTTGGAACGTGCGAAAGTCGAGCACTTGGTCGCTATCACCGAAGTAGATCGCATCGAGGTCGCCGTGGGCGCCCCGGCCTTCGAGTCGGCAATCCGAGCGCATCCGGGCGTAGTGCCCGCCAAAGGCCGCAATCGAGGAACGGAACGTTCCTTGTTGTCCAACTTCGGAGATCTGGGATCCGACTTGCCAGACCCGGGGGCCCAGATGCTGTTGCCCGACATAGCCAACGTTGGCTGAGCCAGCACACGCAATTTCGATATGAGGTACGACCAAAGCATCAACGTCGGTTGATTCAAATACTTCGAGCACCTTGAGTGCCGAGGACTCGCCGGCGTCAACGATGAGCCGGGTGAATACGGCCGCTCTATCTTGATCGACAAGGTGCACGACGACAATGTCGTCTTCGATCATCTTGCCAGCCGCAATGCTGACGCGAATCGCCGCCGGTGCAAAGACCTCGTTCATGTCGCCGAACAGATCACCGTTGGTGGCAAGCCGCAGCCCTTCGGTGCCGTCGTCGACAATAACCTCGGCAAGCCCTTCGGCGTGTACGACCATGCCGTTGCGGGTAACCACAAGATTGGGCGTGCTGTAGCGAGCCTGAAGCTCGGCGAGATGTTCTGCGGCCAGGTCGTCGGCAAAGGCCGCAACGGTGTAGCGGTCGATCTCCAAGTCCTGAATAGGGCTGTATCGCCACTCTTCGAGCTCCCAGCTTGGCAACGACGCTCCATTGAGGCGTTGCGATGCTTGGGCACGACGGCTGTGGCTTCCCACGGGATGGGTCGCCTGATTAAACGGGTCCACTCGTTCACTTACTCTTTCTTGCGGCGTCGGAAGAAGCGGCCAAGGCCTTTGTTGCGCTTTTCTTCGGCGATTCGATCTTCTTCGATATCAGCAAAGATGTCGGGTCCGGCATTTCGCACGATTTCTTCGGCCTCATCGAGCAGCGCGGCAATCGAATCGTCTTTGCCAAGCGATTCGGGTTCATCAGGGGTTCGGGGTGTTACCAGGGATCCGTGTTTCCAATTGACATCGGCCAACCGCCGTGTGTACGACGAACAGTCTGCGGGACAGCGCCATGGCGCCTCGGGGGCCAGGTCAAGGTCGCACTTGCGGACGGTGTCGCCACTCGGGTACGAGCGGCTTTCGTAGTACTTGCAGTCTTGCCGCATTGGCATGCAGAGATCCTCGGGTTATCGCGAAGGTGGGCAGATCCCTCGGTCAGGCCATGTCGGGTTTGATGTCAGGTGTGAGCCCAACCCCAGCTCTGACCTGACCAGGCTCTACCCGACCGAGCCTTCCATCTGGAGTTCTATCAACCGGGTCCATTCCACGGCGTATTCCATTGGAAGGTCGCGGGTCACTGGTTCGATGAAGCCGTTGACGATCATGCCCATGGCCTGCTCTTCGGAGAGACCACGACTCATCAGGTAGAAGAGTTGCTCGCCATCGACCTTGGAAACAGTGGCTTCGTGTCCTACTACTGCGTCGGGGGAGCCAATCTCCATGTAGGGATAGGTGTCGCTCACGCTCTCGTCATCGAGTATTAATGCGTCACACTGCACAAAGCTCTTGCATCCGTGGGCGTCGGGTTCCACCCGAACCAGGCCGCGATAGCTGGTGCGGCCTCCACCCTTGGAGATCGACTTCGAGATGATCTTGCTGGTCGTCTCGGGCGCAGCGTGGGTCATTTTAGCGCCAGCGTCTTGGTGCTGACCCGGGCCCGCGTATGCGGCAGAGAGCACCGTGCCGGAGGCCTTGGGGCCGACCATGACCACTGCGGGGTACTTCATGGTGAGGCGGCTGCCGATGTTGCCGTCGACCCATTCCATGTGGCCGCCTTCTTCGACGCGAGCACGTTTGGTCACCAGGTTGAACACATTGTTCGACCAGTTCTGGATCGTGGTGTAGGTCACCCGGGCGTGCGGCTTCACCACAATCTCGACCACCGCAGAGTGCAGCGAGTCAGTTGTATAGACCGGGGCTGAGCAGCCTTCGATGTAGTGAACTTTTGAGCCTTCGTCGGCAATAATGAGGGTGCGCTCGAACTGACCCATGTTTTCGGTGTTGATGCGGAAGTACGCCTGCAGCGGCAGCTCAACCTCGGTGTTTGGTGGTACGTAGATGAAACTGCCGCCGGACCAGACCGCTGAGTTGAGTGCCGAGAACTTGTTGTCGTTGGGCGGGATGATCTTGCCGAAGTACTGCTGTACAAGCTCGGGATACTCACGCAACGCGGTATCCATGTCCGTGAAGATGACACCCTGCTCTTCGAGGTCCACCCGGTTCTTGTGGTAGACGACTTCGCTTTCGTACTGGGCGGTCACGCCCGCGAAGTACTTGCGCTCAGCCTCGGGGATACCCAGCTTTTCGTAGGTGTCCTTGATCGAATCAGGGACGTCGTCCCAGTCCTTGGCCTGACCCTGCATTGGCTTGACGTAGTAGAAGATGTTGTCGATGTCGATGCCGTCGGTATCGCCACCCCAATTCGGCATCGGGCGCTTTTCGAATCGGCTCAACGACTTCATTCGGAAGTTACGCATCCAAAGGGGTTCGCCCTTCATCCATGACATCTCGTTCACGATGTCAGTCGACAAACCCTTCTTGGGTTTGAACACGTAGTTCTCTTCGTCGCTCCAGCCCAGCTTGTAACGCCCTAGGCCAAGATCTACGTCGGTGTTCGCCATGTGTCTTCCTTAAAGAAGTGGTTGGACTGATTCTAGAGAGGATGTGGCTGCGGCCAACGCTTCAGCGGCGCCCGATGTTCCAAACAAACAAAAGTGTGCGTCGGTTGGCTACCTAAAAGCCACATTCCTGCCTGTCACATACCCAAAATCGCACATATCTGCGCTCGTGTCTGGCATTTTGTGCTCTGAGCGACGAAACTCTGCATCGGCATGACGACTTCGACCACAGATTCGGCTCCAGGATACGCCGGATATGACGGCTGGGCGGTCATCGACCTCGCAACGCACGCCGTTGTTCGCGCGGATGCTCGCGGTGTTGAGATGCTTGGCATCGACCACGCCGATCTTCCGGTTCCGCTCGCTGATCTTCTGACCAGCACCGACTACAGCGCCATGTCCAAGCAGGCCATACCCAGGTTGCAAGCCGGATCGCAATGGCGCGGCGGGCTTCGCCTTGGCCACCAGCGGGTCGACAACCAAAGAGTTGATGCGGCTCCGTCGCCGGTGGTCTGCGTGCCCCACGTATCTGCTGATCGATCGTCTGTGCCGTTGCAAGCGTCACTTCTGTTGGCCGTGAGCCCGGTCAAAGACGCGACCGCAATCGTGCCCGACCCCCTTACTGGACTACCCACCCGATCAGCGCTATTTCAGCGGCTCGAAGGCGCAGTACGACGCAACCGCGACAATGATGCGCTCTTGGTCGCAATGTTTCTTGATCTCGATGGGCTCAAGCTGGTCAATGATCGTTATGGCCACGATGTTGGTGACACATCGCTGATCGAAACAGCCCAGCGTATTGTCGCGTGTCTTCCGTCGGGAGCGCTCGCTGCACGATTCGGCGGCGATGAATTTGTGGTAATTCTTGAGACGGCGACCGATCTGGATGCGGCCAGAGGGCTCGCCGACGAAATACTGGCGGCGCTCCACGAAGTTCGGGACTACCACGCCATATCTGCCAGCATTGGCCTGTCCTATAGCCACTCCGGCGAGGTCGAAGCCCATGAACTCATTCGTCGAGCCGACAGCGCGATGTACCGAGCTAAGGCCCAAGGTGGTTCTCGGGTAGCGATCTTCGACGCCGAGATGCGTAGCCGCCAGCGCAACGACAAAGCGTTGCGCGCCAGTCTGCTGAAGGCCATTGCGACCAATGGTCTCGGTGTTGCGGCTCAGCCCCTCTTTGAATTGGCCACGGGGCAGGTGCTTGGAGTCGAACTTTTCATTCGGATACACGACGACACCCCATACATCGCGAACGCAAACCAGCTCTTTCGCATCGCGCACGAGTACGGCGAGGCTTTCGATGCTGCCGTTCTTGGCCGCGGATTGGCAGTAGCCAAAGCCTGGCGAGACGCCTACGGACGATCTGCGCCCCGGCTCCAGATCAACGTGTCCGCGCAGTCTCTTGCTGCTTCAGAATTTGCCGGAAGGGTCAGCAGAGCCTTCGCCCAACATGGAGCGGCCCTCGGCACCATTGCGTTCGAGGTCGACGGCCGAGACCTGGGTGTCGCTGGCGAGCGAGAGCACGGCACTATCGCTGCGCTGCGCGCACAACACGTGCCGGTCATCGTCGATGGTTTCGGCGACAACGCCGTCACGGTGCAGACTCTTGCAGATCTTGGACCGGCGATGGTCAAGATTGACGCTGCCGGTCGATCGCCCCAAGTGCTCGCCGCGCTCGTTCGTAGCGTTTCTGCGCTGGGTATACCAACGTGCGTGAAAGGTATCGGCGAAGCCCAACAGCTCGGAGCTGCGGTCGCGATCGGCGCCTATGCTGGCCAAGGAAACGCCCTGTCCCCGGTCCAAAAGGTCGAACGCATCACCGACTTGTTGAACAGCCCCCAACGACTCGGTTTCTAACTGCGCTCGCGCTCAGTCCAGTCGGCGTAGTTCCTTGGCGAAGCGATGACCTCGCTCCACATAACTTGCGGCGCCCATGGCAATCATGTCGGGGCTCGACTTGCCCTCGCGAATTTTTGCTGGGATTCCAGCAGCCATTGCACCGTCGGGTATCTCGGTGCCCCCGAGCACGACCGCGCTCGCTGCGACCAAGGCGCCGTTGCCGACGATCGCAGCGTGCAGCACGACAGAGTTGCTTCCGACGAGCGCCTTGTTCAACACCGTGCATCCCTCAAGGTGCACCAGATGCCCAATCACGCAGTCGTCGCCGACTCGTGTCCAGAGCTCGGGCGTGGTGTGTATTACAGATCCATCTTGGATCGAGGTCCGCTCCCCCACGATGATCTCACCATCGTCTCCACGCAGCACGGCATGAGGCCAAACGCTCGACTCGCTCCCGATGGTCACGCTGCCAATGATCACCGCTTCGGGGTGAATATAGGCGTCGGTAGCGATGGCTGGTTCTTGGGAACCCAGTGCATAGATCGGCATCGATGCATGATAGGGACCAGCTCGTCACTGCCGTTAGAACGGGCCGTTCACCGGACCCGAGTCAGGAGTCCCGAGCATGCAGATCAGCTGGGCAGATCAGCGAGTGCAATGCGCATGCCCTCTCGGGCCGAGAACACGTTGGCGAGGCCGGCCTTGGCGCCCAACTCCTGAGCATGGGCTTCGATCTCGATGAGCTGCTCATCGGTGTGCAGCGGGTCATGGGAGAACAACGCCAGCGAAGTGACCCCTGCTTGCCGCGCAACTTCGACCGCATAGGCAGGTGTGCTGTGGCCCCAGTGAGCCCGTTTCTCGAACAACGCCTGCGGATATTGGCCGTCGTGAATGAGTAGGTCGGCGCCGTCGCAGAGTTCCAACACGCTCTCGGCGACGCTACTGGCATCGCCGATTGGCTGTTGATGGTCTGGGATGTACACGATCGACTTGCCGGCAATCTCCACCCGGTAGCCACTCGTTGCGCTCGTGTGGGGAACGGGACGCGCCCAGACCTTGGCCGTGCTCACCTCGAGGTCGTCGTTCCAGAAATCGTGCATGCGAAGTTCGCCCGCAAAGTCCTTGATGGTGACCGGGAAGAATGGTGGCCGAACGAGCATGTTAATCGCCTGGTCGAGCGTGAGCCCCTGGTCTGGCGGCCCGTATATATCGAGCGACCCGCCCGGGCAGAGCACGGGCGAGAAGAAGGGCAAGCCCGCAACGTGATCCCAGTGAAGGTGCGTGAGCAGCACGGTTGCTCGAATTGCACAGTCGCCTAATTGACGGCCATAGGCGAAAAGGCCGGAACCAAGATCCAGGATGATTGGGTTCTCGTCGGGAATGTCGATGACCACGCAACAGGTGTTGCCACCAAACCCGACATGAGAGGACGCGCTAAAGGGAGTTGATCCACGTACTCCGTAGAACGTCACCCCCGGGCTCTGCACGAAGCTGAGTCTAGGACACCCGAGCGATGTACGCACAGGTCACTCGCCGTCGCCAGCCGCTTCTGCATGCTGACCGGGAGCGCCCTGGCTTGTCTCGCAGGCTCACGACGGCAACTGGAGCATCCCGTGGGATTTGGCCGCGAGTCCATCGGCGACGAGGCCATCAGCTATCGACTCAACCGCTTCGAGCGTGTCGCTGCTACGACCAAAGCGCTCAAGGTCCGCGAGCCGAAGTGGTCCCTGGCGGAGAGCTTCCACGATGCGGCCGCGTACCTGGCGTTCACTGCCTTCGAAGCGCGATTGTTTGCCTGACACACCAGCACTGCTGACCGCCGGATCAGGGCCGTGGCCTGCCCATGTGCATGAATCGATCAGTGGGCAGCGTTCGCACGCTGGATTCCGTTTGCCGCACACCGCGACTGCAAAGTCCAACAGGCTCTGGTTCCAGAGCCACCCCTGGCCCTTTGGCACATAGTTCGTAGCAAGTTCCTGCGCCTGAGCAGCGCCCAGGGATGCGCCGGTCCAGCGGGCTAACAGCCGACCGACGTTCGTGTCCACCACCCCTACGTCTTGTTCGAAGGCAAACGCCAAGACGGCACGAGCGGTGTACGGGCCAATGCCGGGGAGCGCCAGGAGCGAAGCGAGATCTTCAGGAACCAGTCCGGCGTGCTGCTCAGTGATGGCATCGGCCGCCTTCCAGAGGTTGACTGCCCGGCGGTTGTAGCCGAGACCAGCCCACAGCTCGATGACCTCGGCAACAGAACCGGCCGCACAGTCAGGCGGGGTCGGGAACCGGACGACGAAGTCGCGGTAGCGGTCGATCACCCGGCTGACCTGGGTTTGTTGCAGCATGATCTCGCTGACCATCACGTGCCATGGGTTGCGGGTTGAGCGCCACGGCAGGTCCCGAAGTTCGGTCGCCGTCCAGGTCAGCAATCCAGTCTGTATCTGTGGATCTGGAATCGCTTCTGGAACCGTTGGACTCTGGTTCAAAAGAGTTCGGGCACGATGGGGCAGCCGCCAGCGGCCACCGCCCGCTCTGTATCCATAAGTCCCGCAGTCGTGGCGACTTGATCGATCAGCACAACCGGAATCTCTTCCTGAGTCCGCAGGTATCGGGGCTCCCTGGCTTTGGCGTTCCATCGGCCAGTCAATCCCGCATACATTCGTTCCCCGAGCGCTACGCCGGTGGAAGCCAATCCCCAAACCGGCATGTTCAAATGGCGCGCTACGGCTGCAGCTCCGAACGAACCGAGCGGGCCGAGACCGTGCTTGGGTCCTAGCGCATCAAAGTGGACCAGCAGGTGTGTTGCGTCGAACAGCCCCTGTGCAGTGGCTTCTGCGTCAACCGTGGTGATCTGGGCGCCATCGTCGACCCACCGGTCAATCTCGTACTCCGCGCTGCCGTCGGTGTCCACGATTACAAATCCGAGGTCACCGCGCTTGCGAGCCAGAGTCGAGATGGCGTCTGTCCAACCAACGGCGGCGACGGTGGCGTCGTCGGGCAACGAATACGCGAGTGCCGCATAGGTCTGATCTTCTTCGAGAAGTTCCACGGCGTCCCACAACGCTTTGCGTTGATTCGGCGATCCCAGAATGTGCGCTACAAGCCACACAAGCGGGCCCGAGCTGGCTTGGCGATCTAAAATGCGTCGACAGGCGATCAGCAGTCCAGCGTCGTCGCCGACGAAGTCTGCGAGCGCCATGGCCGTCTCTCTAGCGAGCACATCTGCCGGCACGTGAGTTGCTCGGGCTACGTATCGCAGACGCTCAATGGGATGCACGCCTCTGAGAATAGTTGCCAATGCAGCCAACGGTTCAGCTGAACCATTCCGCGCTGTTTGCAACACCGACATTCTTCGACAGCCTGCTAGCGTTTAGGCCAATGGCTACTGCTCCCCCACCTGAGATTGAGCTCGACCCGATTCAGGGCGACCCCCGCCCGCTGGGCGACTGGGTAACGACCTTTCACCTTGCGGTTGTGGTACTCGATCCCTATACCCACGAAAGCTCGTGGATCATCGACACGGCCGCCCGTGTGCTTGCGTGCTACAACGCCGCAGATGTGCGCACGGCGTTCTTGGTCACCGGCACCGACGACGAAACCAAAGAGTTCCTTGGCCCACTCGCTGATGAATTCTTAACCTTTGCGGACCCCGACCGCAACTTCGTGAAAGGCCTCGAACTTGAGAGCCTGCCAGCCTTCGTGCATATCGATCATGCACTGAATGTTGTTGGTGCTGCCGAGGGCTGGAACCCGAAGCAGTGGCGAAGCGTCGCCACCACGCTGTCGAAGCAAATGAGTTGGAGCCGACCGGCTATTCCCGAGGCGGGCGATCCCCCTCCCTATCCCGGCACACCGGCACACGGCTGATCCCATGATCGACTTCAACTACCGAGATCTCCTTCCTCTCGACGGGCCCGATCTCACCGAGTACCGACTCGTCACAACCGAGGGCGTGAACACCGTAGATCTTGGTGGGCGAGAGTTTCTCGAGGTCAGCCACGAGGCGATAACGGCGCTCACCAGCGAGGCCATGCGTGATATCGCACACCTGCTGCGCCCGTCGCACCTCCAGCAGCTGGCCAATATTCTCGACGACTCAGACGCCACGCCAAACGATCAATTCGTAGCGACCGAGTTACTCAAAAACGCCACCATCGCCGCTGGTGGCATTTTGCCAGGCTGCCAAGACACCGGCACCGCCATCGTCAAAGGCAAGAAGGGCCAATACGTTCTCACGCCTGGCGATGACAAGCCAGCCATTGCTCGTGGCATCTTTAACACGTACCAGACCTCGAACCTGCGCTACTCCCAGCTAGCACCCCTCGACATGTTCACCGAGAAGAATACGGGCAACAATCTTCCCGCTGAGATCAAGATCGAAGCCATCCCCGGCGACGAGTACAAGTTCTTCTTCATGGCCAAGGGTGGTGGCTCCGCCAACAAGAGCTTCCTGTTTCAAGAGACCAAGGCGCTACTCAACGAGACCAGCCTGATCAACTTCCTCGATGAGAAGCTGCGCAAAATCGGCACCTCGGCCTGCCCGCCGTATCACTTGGGCATCGTCATAGGTGGAACGTCGGCGGAGTACGCGGTCGAGATGGCCAAGATGGCCTCGACCCGCTACCTCGACGGTCTCCCGACTTCAGGTTCTGAAACCGGACACGCATACCGAGACCTCGAATGGGAAGATCGCATTCTTGAAATGACTCGCGAGTTCGGTATCGGCGCGCAGTTCGGCGGCAAATATTTCTGCCACGACGTTCGAGTCATCCGGTTGCCGCGCCACGGCGCATCGTGCCCGGTGGGCATGGCAGTGTCGTGTTCTGCTGACCGTCAAGTCATGGCCAAGATCAATCGCGATGGGGTATGGATCGAAGCCCTAGAGCAAGACCCGGCGCGGTTCCTTCCCGAAACCACCGAGAGCCAGTTGTCGCGCGAGGTTGTCCAGGTTGATCTCAATCAGCCCATGGATGCCATTCGAGCCCAGCTCACTCAATACCCGGTGAAGACCCGATTGTCACTGAGCGGCACCTTGGTTGTGGGCCGAGATATTGCTCACGCCAAGATCAAAGAGCGCCTTGACGCTGGCGAAGAAATGCCCGAGTACTTGCGTGAGAGCCCGATCTACTACGCCGGCCCCGCCAAGACACCCGCGGGGTATGCGTCAGGCTCCTTTGGTCCAACCACGGCAAGCCGAATGGATCCTTACGTTGAGCAGTTCCAGGCTGCTGGTGGATCGCTGATCATGCTCGCCAAAGGCAACCGATCGCCCCAAGTCACCAACGCATGCCGCACCCATGGCGGGTTCTATCTGGGATCAATTGGTGGCCCAGCTGCTCGTTTGGCCAAAGACTCGATCCGCAAAGTCGAAGTACTCGAATACCCCGAACTCGGCATGGAAGCCATCTGGCGTATCGAGGTCGAAGACTTCCCTGCCTTCATCGTCGTCGACGACAAAGGCAACGACTTCTACGCCGAAGTCACCACGCCCGTCGCCCTGCGGTGATATTTTTGCTGACTTGCTTTGCAGCGCCAGCAACGCTGGCACCCAGCACGGAGCGGTCAAGCTGAGCGGCTCGTCCCTCGCTCCTTACGCTACGTACTTGGCTCGTGGGTGGGGGTGAACACGATCAGCTCGGGGCCAACTGGGGCTGGTGCGCCGAGATCGCGAAGATCTATCGTGAGCCAGTCGCGTTCATCGACGAACATGACCTTGAGCTTTGGATCTCCTACGAGGTCAAGCCAAATGATGAAATCGGAGTTGGGGCCCCAGGCCGGCGCCTGCATGCCTGCGCCGATGACCCAACTCAGATCCTCGCTGTCGTTCTCATAAACCTCGGCGAAACCTTCGGCCGTGTAGCGCAAGAGTGCACCGCTGTCAGGCGAGAGTTTATATTGGTCGCCGAGGCGACTGAAATTCGTTGGCACTCCCCACTGTTCGCGACTCTCGAAGGTCGTTACGGCCAGCGAGCAGGAGGCAGGGTTGGTGCACACCTGCTCGAGCATCGCGTTGCTGTTCGCAGAGAGCACCCGATTCTCCGAGAGCGTTACAAACTCGGTGTCGCTGGCGATCAGGGTCGATCCGGTTGGCCCCTTTGGAATCGCAACCAATCCCAGGCCATCGAGCGCCAGCAGGGTGTAACCCCCCGGAGCGACATGGGCAGAAAGGCCTTGGTCGGCGACGACCTCGACCACCGCGGAATACTCGTTGAGCGATGCCGCTCCCACAAAGTAACTATTGCCATCCTGGGTTTGCGTAACGACCAGGCTTGCATCGTCGACGACTTGCGCAACAGCCAGCGACGCCGGATCGAGGGCAAACGTGTCTGCGCCAGAACGCAACAAGAACGCTCCGGCATCGAGGGTGGTCGCTCCGGTCGTGAGTTCGGTGACCCGAGCGGTGCCCGCCGCCATATCCACGACCACGACTCCATCGGCAGACCGATAGGCGGCCACCGCAGTGCTGTCGCGACGGATCAGCTGGCGTTGCAGCCGCTCGACTTGCACCGTGATTTGTTGACGGGCGTTCGCGGCGTTTTCGTCGCTCTCGTCGGGCACATTTGGGGCTGCGTCGGCAGCCGCAAACGCGTTGTAGAGCGACTCATCGAACTCCGGCGTGGGTGCGGCTGGAGCTTCGTCGTCTTGTCCGACGAGCGACTGCTCGGCATCGGCCTCGGCCTCGTCGCGTTCTTGTCGCTCGGCCCGAGCTTCTTCGATATCTGCTGCTGCCTGCTCATCTATTGCATCATCCGGGCTCACAACCTGGCTGACGCCAACGAACATTCCCCAGGCCATGATCACGCCAGCAACCGCGAGCACGATCTTCTTGTCTCGCCCACCTCGCGACGAGCCAGCCGGCCGAGAGAACGAGTACTCGCGGCCTTCGGCGGGCTCGCCAAGCCAAGTCGCGCGGTTGGGGACTTCGCCTTCGGGCAGCTCTTGCCCACACGACTCGCACCAATGGCTCACACCATCACCGTAGGTGCTCCACTGGCGATAGTCCCGCAGGAGCCCGGGAATTCAGGCTTCGCTCTTGGCGCCGAGGTCCGCCACGTGATTGGCTAGTGGGGCGAGGTGCCTTCCGTTTGGGCCTTGCATCTACTGCGACGACCCGAGGTATTCGATGCGCGGAATTGTTGGCTACGGGGCATACGTGCCCTACTACCGATTGCAACGATCGGCGATAGGTGCTGCGCTGGGAGCAGGCGGCGGGAGCGGCACCCGAGCCGTTGCGGCCTATGACGAGGACGCAACCTCGATGTCGGTCGAAGCAGCCCGGTCGCTCATTCGGTCCTTTGGCAGGTCTGCGCCCACTCCCGACGCGCTGTATTTTGCGTCGGCGACGCCGCCCTATCTTGACAAGACGAACGCAAACGCTATCCACGCAGCGTTGAGCCTGCCATCGGGCGTGTTCTCCGCTGACATGGTGGGATCGGCCCGGTCCACGACCGCAGCGCTCACCGCAGCCCTCAATGACCAGCGCCCGGTCATGATCACTGCATCCGATGTTCGCTCCGGCCGACCCTCGTCGGCCGACGAAGCCAACATGGGCGACGCCGCGGTTGCGCTCTTGATCGGCTCCGATGTCGATGGTCCAGTTATTGCTGAATGGCTCGGCGGAGCGTCAGCAACCGGCGAGTTCCTTGACCGGTGGCGCCAGCCTGGTTGGGACTACTCCCGGGTATGGGAAGAGCGATTTGGCGAATCGATCTATCTACCATTGGTCACCGAAGCAGCGACCGCTGCGTTCAAAGAAACCGAGATCTCTGCTGGCTCCGTGGATGCCGCCGTCGTAACCGGCATGCACGCTCGAGCAGTTCGCGGTGCAGCGCGCGCCGCCGGAATTGGTGACGATACACCTATCGCCGATGACTTGTCGACCGAGGTCGGCACCACCGGCAGCTCCCACAGCCTTTTGGTTCTCGCCAGCGTGCTCGACAAGGCCGAGCCAGGGCAGATCATCATGGTGGTCAACCTCGTCGACGGCTGCGATGTGAATTTCTTCCGCACAACCGACGCTATTGCCGACTACGCCCCGCACAAGACGATCGAGTCTCAGATCGCAAACGGCAATGACTCATTGACCTATCAGACTTTTCTGACTTGGCGCGGGTTCTTAGATCGCGAGCCGCCGCGTCGGCCCGATCCCGCGCCTCCTGCTGCTCCGCCTTCGAGCCGCATGGTCAAGTGGAAGTACGGCTTCCATGGCTCCAGGGATCGCGAGTCCGGAGCCATTCACTTGCCTCCGCAACGAGTTTCGGTCAAGGGTGGCAACGTCGATGACATGGAACTCGTGCCCATGGCCGATGTCGAAGCAAAGGTCACGACCTTCACGATTGACAGACTCGCCTATTCGTTATCGCCGCCCACTGTTGGCGTCATTATCGACTTCGACGGCGGCGGTCGTTTCAAAGCCGAACTCACCGATGTCGAGCCCGACGAGGTCCAGGTCGGCATGCGCGTACAAATGACTTTTCGTCGGTTGATGACAGCCGACGGTGTGCACAACTACTTTTGGAAGGCAATACCGGTCCGTTAACGTCTGGTTACGAGCACTGTTGTAAGCAACAGGAACAGGGGAACTGCAATGGCATCACGAGGAATCAAGGACCAAGTCGTCATCATCGGCATGGGTTGCACCAAGTTCGGGGAACACTGGGACAAGTCGGTCGACGACATGCTGATCGAAGCCGCTCACGCGGCCTACGAGTCCGCTGGCGTGCAGCAAGACGATGTCGACGCGTTCTGGTTCGGCACGCTCGGCTCCGCCGTATCAGGGCTCGCACTCAGCCGCGCGCTCAAGATCGACTACAAGCCGGTCACCCGCGTCGAGAACATGTGTGCCACGGGTTCCGAGGCATTCCGCAATGCGGCATACGCAGTTGCGTCGGGCGCCTTCGACGTGGTCATGGCAATCGGTGTCGAGAAGCTCAAGGACAATGGCATGTCTGGCTTGGTCGGCGCTCCCCTGCCCGACGATGGCACCAAGTCCCAACTCACCGCACCGGCATCCTTCTCCTTGCTTGCTCCTGCCTACGCCGACAAGTACGGCGTTGACCGCGCCGAGATGAAAGAGGTCATGGCCCGCATCGCGTGGAAGAACCACTACAACGGTGCGCGCAACCCCCGTGCTCAGTTCCAAAAGGAAGTCAGCATGGAGAAGATCACCAACGCGCCACTTATCGCCGGCGACTTGGGCATCTATGACTGCTCCGGTGTGAGCGACGGCTCAGCTGCAGCTATCCTCTGCCGGGCCGAAGATGCCCACAAATACACCGACAATCCGCTGTATGTAAAGGCATTGTCGTTCACCGCTGGTCCGGCCGCCGGTCCAATCGATCCCGACTACGACTACACGACCTTCCACGAAGTCGCTGCGTGTGCTGCCGATGCTTACGCCCAGGCTGGCGTGACCAATCCCCGAGCCGAGATCGCCATGGCCGAAGTTCATGACTGCTTCACGCCGACCGAACTTGTACTCATGGAAGATCTTGGCTTCGCCGAACGCGGCATGGGTTGGAAGGAAGTTCTCGCCGGCACGTTCGATCTCGACGGCGAACTGCCGGTAAACCCCGACGGCGGGCTCAAGAGTTTCGGCCATCCCATTGGGGCTAGCGGCTTGCGCATGCTCTTCGAATGCTGGCTCCAACTTCGCCAAGAAGCTCCCGCTGATCGCCAAATCAAGTCCGTGACCGAAGGCGGCAAGACGCTGGGTATGACCCACAACCTGGGTGGGGCCCCTGGCGAATGCGTAAGCTTCGCCTCGATCGTCGGATCACAACCCGGCTAATTCACGCAAGGCAGGTGGCGACTTCGCGTAGCGTAGTTAGGCGGAGCCTGCTTGGTCTCTAGTGGTCAGCGCCTCACTAGCTCCTCAGGCCAGGCAGTTGGCAACTGCGTTGTAGAAGGTGCGCAGGGCTTCGCTGTGCTCGGCTGATGTTTTGCCAAGGCGCACGAACGTGAAGCCAGCGTCTTGAGAGATCTGTAGGCGTTGGCCGTCGTACCCGTTGGCGCTGAACGAGTTGTGCGAGTCGCGTGCGAGCCACCATTGGAACCCATAGCCCTGGCCGGACTCTGGGCAGGTTGCATGATCTTCGATCGACGCTGCAACCCAACCTTCGGGAAGCAAGCGCTTGGCGTCGGGTCCGATCCCGTTATTGCGGAAGAGCTCTCCAAAGGCGAGGTAGTCGCGGGCGGTCGCATACAAGAACGA
>Ga0114956_1000904_pt1 | contig 22753 bp, 11 predicted proteins | sample MaitaG_FD_87304 | JGI IMG/M metagenome (GOLD analysis project Ga0114956, IMG submission 87304) | Marine algal microbial communities from Maine, USA - Maine_Asex2 metaG | ecosystem: Host-associated > Algae > Red algae > Unclassified | place: Maine, USA | collected 2015-01-05
ACCAAAAACGTCGTAACCAAAGCACCAATACTTCCGAATAAAGTAGGCCATATACCAGCCGCAGCCGCATCTCCATTAAATAAATAATAGACAATTATAAAAAATGTAAAACTTGCTACGGTATTAAAAGCATTGAACACAAAAAATGTGGCAAAACAGAGTTTCTTAAAAGGTACTGACTTAAATGCCTCTACGAAGTTGTTTCCAATTTCTTTTAAACTACCACCAATATTTTGTAGTGTCAGTGGTGAATAATTCTCGTTGACTGTTGATTTGCTTTTTATAAATATTGCTGGAACCATTGCACAAATTGCAAATATAATTCCGACCCAAACGGCCAATTCTCTTACGGCTACGTCTGCTGTAGGATACCATTCTGGATCATACATTATAACCCAAAACCAAGGTGCTATTACCCAAGCCCACTGACCAATCCATTGTGCAACCGCCATTATGCTTGTACGCTCATGGAAATCATCACTCATTTCATAACCCATCGCTACGTAAGGGACACTAAAAATGGTTAAACCTAAATAGAAGGCAAATGATGTTAATAAAAAATACCAAAAGTTATAATCCAGTGAATTTTCTCTAAACAATTGCCACATTATTATAAACGAAATACCCATTATTATAGCACCAATAAAAACATATTGTCTTCGTCTTCCCCAACGCGATTTGGTATTGTCTGAAATATAACCCATAATAGGATCGGTAATTGCGTCAAAAAGTCTTGGAACTAAGGATATAACTCCCCACATCCAACCTGGAAAACCTAAATCTTGCACTAATACCACAATAAAAATACCAATTACAGCTGGAAACATCTGATTGGCAAGCATACCAACTCCAAATGCAATCTTTTGACCTAATGGTACTTTATTGACTATAGTGGACATATTTTTTTAGTTTTTAGTTGGAATGATTATCGTTTGAATAGCGTGTTGATGTATTTTCACTTTTACAGTGTCTTCGCCAAGCATTAATGTAAAATCTATTGATGATTTTCCTTCGTTAAAAATAACCACTGCAATAGATCCATCTGGATTTTTAGCTGCTGTGACCATTAAGTCTTTATCAGCATTTTCAACACCAATAACTTTTGCTCCTGGTCTTATGTATTTACTAAAATGTGCCATTGTATAATATAATGGTGTAAAGTAAACCTCATCTTTTACCGGATCTACTATTACTGGAGCTCCACACCAATTCTTAAACCAATTTGGTCCACCTTGGCGGTCTAACACCATGTTCCAATCTACCCAACCATCTACCCAATTATTTAGACAACCAATAATATCTCTAGCATATCGATTTACAGGTGCGTATTTTGGATGCAAATATTTCTTTTCATCTTCTCTCCAATCAAAACCCCAATCTGTAGCTTCTTTACTCCAATACCATTTGTCATCGTTCCATTTAGGTATTTCAGAATCGATACAGCCTTCTGTTTCAATTAAATATTTATTTGGTGCTTTGTTATGCGCGTATTTTAATTCTTCTGGAAAATAATCATAAGTGCTTTCGTACCAATGAATAGCTGTACCAGCAAAATATTTTGATGATGCTTCATCTTTAAACATAGCATCTACCCATTCTTTTAAACCATGTCTATTCTGGTCGTAACCTAAAATATTTACTTTTCCGTAGCCATCTGCTTCTAATTTAGGCCCTAAATGATTTTGCACAAAATCTGTTTCTTCTTGTGGATTAAAGTGCATACTCTCCCAATTATTTCCATTTCCATGCGGTTCGTTAACTGGTGTTAATCCCCAAATATCTATTCCTTCAGCTTTATAAGCATCTAAGTATTTAGAAAAGTAAAGTGCAAATGCATCGTAATATTTTGGTAGTAATTTTCCGCCTACATATTTCTTATTATCCTTCATCCATGGTGGAGACGTCCAAGGCGATGAAATAATTTTAAATCCATCTTTTGAAATTGCTTGTGCTTCTTTAATCATTGGGATTAAATCATCACGATCTTCATCTATTGAGAAATGTTTCATTTCGACATCTCCTTCTACAGGCGCGTAAGTATAATTGTTTAAAGAAAAATCACAGGAAGCAATATGTGTTCTTGTTAATGAGTAACGCGCACCATCGTCTGCGAAATAGGCTTGAAGAATAGTATCACGATTCTTTTTACTCAACTTGTTTAACAAATAAGCTGAAGATTCTGTAAATGAGCCACCGAAACCCGTTATAGTTTGAAATTTTTGCTCTGGCAAAATCTTAATCACAGCAGAAGAATCTACTTTTGAAAATTCTACAATTCTAGTAAGTTTATTTCCATTTTCTGAGGTTTCGTAAACTTCAACTTCTAGACTTTTTTTCTCATTTTTTATAGATGTACAACTCATTGCAGTAATTACTAAAAGTGCCAATATGCTTCTTATTGATATTTTCATGTTTTATACTATTTGTTAGTTTTAGTATTTTTTTCACTTTGTCTTAAAAACACCACTAAAGTCACCTCATGGGGACAATTGTTATGATTAAATTAGGACTAAGTAATTTTATTTTTTGTTGTAATTAACTTTCAATTAAATTACTTTTTATCCTTATTTACATTTTTATAGATGTCTTTTACAACCGAAAAGACCTCTTTCTTATTTCTATCAATATCAACAATGCCCCAAAACTCTTCATTTGGTGCTCCATCGTACGGGATTCCGGTGCTATTAGGTGCATAACCACCAATATCTTGAGTATCATTATTACCTGCTTTCCACCAACCATCTGTAAAAGAAAACAACGTAACTCCTGAGCATATATCTCGACTATTAAAAACTTCTTTTAATATGTTTTTAGCAGCATCTGCTTGTGCGTTTTGGTTTTCTCCTTGCTCATAACCTGCCTTAGTGATTTTCATATAACTATCTCCTCCAGTTTCTGATAAATACATTGGTTTTGTACTTACTGCTTTCCATTCTTTAAAAACGGATTTAGGACTATCCCATCGATACACATTCATTCCCCAAACATCAATATTTGTACTCATCGCTAAAGCTTCAGCGTTTGGAAGGTCACCATGTGCAGTTGTTGTAGGATGTGATGCATCACTCTTTTTCGTTAAAGTAGCTGCATCATTCATTGCTTTATACCAATTCTTTATATCATTATCAAACCATTCTGGATGGTAATTATATTCATTGCCAAACTCCCACATTAGAATGGCATTATGGTCTTTAAATTTATTTACATAGTTAATAAAAGATCCCGATAGTATATCATTTTTACCTCCTTGGTTATATCCAAAACCAATGATGACTTTAATTCCGGCTTCATTAATTTCGTCTAGGACTTTTTCTTCTTCAATAGGTGAATAAACTCTAATCGTATTAATACCTGCTTCAGTCATTAAAGCTAAATCTTGATTTAGGGTCGTAAAACTTCTATTATTACCACTTCCTTTGGGTACTGGATGATAACAAATACCTTTTATTAAATAACGCTCTCCATTAACCATTAGTTTACGATCGGAAACTGAAACCACATCAACTTCTCGTTCACTATTATTCACAGCGACGTCATCGCCTTTTGTTTCGCTTTTACATGATACAAAAACAATTATGCTCATAACTATGAATAGTAATTTTTTCATAATTTAATCTCTTGGATAATCTGTATTTGGGACTAATACATCTTTCATTAATTCTTCTAAATTGCCATTGTAGGATTTGGTAATTGGTTTTCCATCTCTGGTTAGTGCTTCAAAAATATCATCATCCACCAAACTCCAAAGCGGATATTTAGCATCGCTTTTTAGGTTGATTAATCCGAAATGATTTTCTGATCCCAATTCATTTGCAGCATCTTTCCACTGTTCATCAAAAGCCTCAAAATAGAAACAAGAAATATTTTCTTTTTTCGTCCACTCCCGTATGTGTTTGTAATATAAGCCTTGCTTGTATTCGTCTGTAGCTCTAGACCCATTCTTACCATAGTGGCCATCTGAGATTGACGCCCAACCTGTTTCACCAATATGGATAGGTTTATCGACACCGATACTGTCCATATAACTCACAACACCTTCATATTGCATTTTGGCAAAATTTAATGCTCTTAACATTGCTGCATCTATCTTTTCTTTATCAGATAATTTGTTTTCATTGTCTGGTACTTTCCAAAATGCAGGATTGTAATGTGAGTTATGATACGCATAAGTATGCATAGAAATATAATCTACAGCATTAGCCAGTTTTTTTAAATCTTCGGTATGGTAAACTTTATCGCCTCCTCCCCAAGATGAATAATCATCAGAACTCGTAATCCATAAATCTGAGGGTAAATCACCCTGTTTCTTTAAATCTTGAAGATGATTTACCCATTTTAAAATAATCCACGGTTCCACATAATAACTTGTTGCCCATTTTACCATTGCTTCATTACCAACAGCTAAAATCTTTACAATATCTGGATACTGCTTTGCTAATTCCACAGCCGTATTCACCTCCACAGGGTTTCGTTCACTTTCTTTATTGTGGTCTTGAGTCGCTTCCCAGTTGAACGCATTTTTACAATCAATCCAAATACCCAACATCACATACATTTCGAAAGATGAATCGTCTTGTTTTAACTCGTCTATAGCTTTTAAAAGATTTGCAGCTTGGTCGAAATGCACATTGTAAGTTCTCAGTATTTTCACGCCCATAGCACTTAAGATTTTCATATCTTCCTTAAGCTCTGTTAGTGTAGGTTGCACCTCTCTTTTCTTCTGTCTATACCCTCCGTAAGAAATAGCTAAATATTCTGAATTTCCTAATATATCTTTTGCATTCACGTTGTGTTCTTCTTTTACTGTTTTCTCGTTGGTGTCTTTCTTTGAATTATGACATGAAAATATAAGTAGCATTGAAAAAACATATATCGCTAATTTTATATTCTTATTCATGTTCAAAATTTTTATTTAGTTCTTGAGAGACACTATTATTTGATTGATTTCTCCAGTACGATTAAATATTTTATCACTTGTTTCGACATCAAGTTTTAAGTCATTGAAGGTTGATGTTGAACCCTGGTTGTAGATAACCGCTATATTATTCTCTTCATCTTTCTTATAAATGATAGGCACTTGACAATACGTAAAACAAAGTGACCCTTTTCCAAGTTGAATGGTTTCTAGTTCTTTATTTAGATTTGTATAACTGAATTCTTTTGGATGACTCAAGAATTCTTCAGCTCTTAAAAGTCTTGGGTTAAAAAAGAGTTGACCTTCTTCAACGAAAATGCCTAATTCTCCTAAACGACACAATACATCCTCTTTAACCTGACCAGTCATACCTGGCTGTTGCGCTCCCTTTCCACCAGGTGTGTGTGAATACGGGTCTGTTGGAAAAGCACCATATAATTCTGGTGATTTGTGTACTCCAATTCCTTCGTTTATTTCGTAATAGTGCTCGAGTAATCTACCAATGGTTTCTTCGCTTTCATTTTTAGACACCGCCAATAAGCAGTTTTCTTGTACTGCCAATAATAATTTTGAAACCATGTGCCAATAAATTGACCCTAAACCTTCGTAACCGTAAAATGTACCTGAACGTCCCGTAAACGATTTATGGTCGAACATCTCTTCGAAAATGTCTAGCAACAATGATTTTTCAGCTAGTATTAGGTCGTCATATTGTCCTTGTGGCAATCTATTTAATGCAGCTATTAAACTCTCTGCATTATTAAAATTACCATTAAAATGATATTGACCTGTCACATCCTTTTCAATAATCTGTGTGTTATTGTCAGCTAACAGTTGCTTTAACAATTTAGATCTCTCGACGGACTTAGCAGGAATATTATTTTTAGCGACGAAACGCGCTAGTTCTTTATTAGGATATAAAACATAACTGTACTGATCATGTCTGAATAGTGCACTTGCTTTTAATCCATCCAACAAGCTCAAAGCTTCTTTTGGCTCTAAGTATCCCGAACTCAACACAGCCACCTGACCTTCTAACATTTCTGGCAAGTAGGAAATTGATATTTCAGAATCACTTTCAACCGTCATGAGATTGTAAGCATGATACAAATTATCTGCTCTCTTATTAGCATCAATCGTATGATCTAAATACGCTTTTAAGGTTTTGAAGAATTCAAGTAAATCAGTTTTTGAAATGGATGCTTTATCACTGGTAAAACCTACTTCATAGATTTTCAATCTATAATCGCTACCAGCTGTTCCTAGTCCGTCTAAAATGATTTTGCGTTCTTTATTAGACACTTTCCCTGATAATACTTTTGTATTGTCATTCAATGTTGAAACGACTCCTTCGAAGAACATTTTTAATTCTGCCGAAAGCTCGTAGGACGTATCACTTGAATCTATTACTATACCTTCAAAGAAATTGATAAATCTCCTTAGATAATATAGCGTCACCATGGACACTCCATTCCCAACTAAGGCATTATTGGCATCGTTCCATTCTGGTCGCTGCGTGTTTAACCAAATGCCGCCTTCTGGTATAAAGTTAGACACTTTTGCTAAAACGGTAGCTAACAATTTTTCAATTAAATTGACTTTATGAATGAAGTAGTTCTGGTCTCTTAATAGAGCACCATCTGCACCTAATCTGTCCTTTATTTTATTGATTTTTTCGTCTGCCTCGTGGTCAAAAGCTATAGTGTCCTTCGGATTTTTTAGCGTGTCTTGGTAGCTTTTTATTCTGTAAGGTACATTTGCATATACAAATAAATCTTGCGTAAAACTACTTGCTAATTTATTAGGATAGTGATTTTCAATAAACTCTAAAAACTTCAGCAAATAGATAATTTGATGATCTCCCCAATACCCAATATAAGACCAAGGATCATCTGGCTCAATCGTTTCCCAGTCAAATCCATCTTTTGTAACGCGATATGGATTGTAACCTTCAAATGTTGTAGCATTAAAAAATTTATGAATCATTCCTTCCATAAAAGCAGGATACGAATGCGCTAAAGTTTCCCAATTCTGAAAAATGTCTCTCCAGTTACCTTCGTAATCTAATATTTTAGAACCGTCGACTTCACTACGTGTATTGATCGAAAACTTGTTCCAAGGTCTGCTTGGATCTCCATGCCTTCTGCTAAATTTTAACGGCAAATATTCATAACATAAGCGTTTAAAATTGCTATCATCATCTTTGTCTGCAATGTCTTTTATATGATTTACATTAAAAATATCTGGAAGCTTATTTACTATAGCTTCTTTACTTTTTGAGACCTTCACATTAGCCTTAGTCATATAATTTATAAAATCCTCTTTTTCGATTTTATAATCATCATCAAAAATCCCACCTCTCATGATATTGAAAAGTGTATTTGCAAAATGTCTCGTATCTCTTAATTTATCGTCAGTTAATTGAATACCATCTGAAGCTCCAACCAATTCTAATAGATTTTTAGTACCTGCAGCGATATCTTTTTGAATAAGCTCTTCGAGATTGGTATTGCTTTTAATTTTTTCAGAAATACTATTGATAGCACTAATTGTTTGGTTGACGTTTGCTACGAACATCCAATTTTGTTCACTATTTGGCTCTAAGCTTAAATCCTTTGAAATGAAATAGGCACCTTTTTCGGCTCTGATATCCTCTTCTTGCGTAATAGTTTTACCATTTCTGAAATTATTGAGTTGTAAAGAGGAAATTAAATGCTTAGGGTTTTCTAATCCTGAAAACCATACCGTATTTGCTTTTAACGCTTCACTAGGCTCTGCCTTATCAACAATTATGGCGCTTAAGGCAAAAATCCCAATTCCAGAATCTGCTTCTAATTCGCACTTTTTATAAGCATCAATTAGATTACTTGTAGCGTTTTGAAATACTGAAGTTAAACCATAAGGCAGTATATTCTGAATACCATCTAAGATAGTAACGTCAACTTTATCATCAGTATTATTGATAATATTAACTCTTCTAACAAAACCGTACTGATCGCTAGTATTCCATTGGTATCTAAAGGTTAGCCCTAAATCTTTATTTATCTCTTCAAAAAGAACTTTATTACCAAAACTGTTTTTGTATAGATTTCGCTTGGTAGCGTAAACACCTTGATAGGTATTTGAAAACGGTTCCCATAAAAATGTTTTATCGTCTTTGTGAACCTGCACTATAGTCTTACTACCTGTAGTTTCTAACGATTCTGTGATTTTATCATCAGTGTAATATGGAAACAGAGCATTATTGGCATCTTTTCTACCAGCAGTTAATGCTCCATTACTTGATATAAACATCCAGTGATTTGAGTTGCTAACCAAACTCATAAAGAATGGTCTCATTTTATCACTGTTAGATATTTTGTAGTAAGATTCATTATGAAGTGAAACGAGTTCACCTTTGACTTCAAGGTCATTATTTGAAGCTATTATATTTCCTATATAGATTGGATTTTTCGTCATTGATATAATAAAAATTTTTACTCGTATTTTTTAATAAATATATTGCAATAAAGTGCAATGAAAAATGAACTTTCAACTTTTAAACATTAAATAATTTGGGCTTAATTATACCTTTTTAAAAGGTCGAACAAACAGCTCGACCTTTTAAAATTTATAGATATTGTAACTCACTAATCGGTTAACTTTATTGATACACTCTTACATAATCGATTTCCATACTATCTTCTGTAAAATTTGCAGGTATATTGCCACCAAGAGTTCCTCCCATTGCTACATTGAGAATTAAGAAAAAATCTTTATCAAAAGGTGTATTTGCAATAGAAGAACTACCACTACTCAATACATAATATTGAACGTCATCAACAAATATCGTTATACTATTAGCATTCCACTCAACTGAATATACGTGAAACTCACTCGACGTATTTGATACAGTGGTGTCTAAACCATATCCTGCATAACTAGAACTCGCAGTATCAAACCAGTGACAAGTTCCTAAAACCTTATTTTTATCTGTACCGGTTTGCTCCATAATATCAATTTCACCACATCTTGGCCAACTTACAGTTGTAAAGTTTGAACCTAACATCCAAATCGCTGGCCATGTACCTGCTGAAGAAGGAAGTTTAGCTCTAACATCCACGCGACCATAGGTGAATTTAAACAACCCTTGAGACTTTAGTCTAGAAGACGTGTAACCAGAACCATTTGCCTTAGCTGTAATTTTTAACAAACCATCTTCTACTTTCACATTAGATGAATTATTTGTATAGGTTTGAGATTCATTATTTCCCCAGCCACCAGCACCTAAATCATAAGTCCAGTTTTCGCTGTTAGGTGACCCATCTTGAAAAAACTCATCTGCCCAAGTTGGTGGAGCACCTATATAGAACGCTACTGGAATAGTATCTGTTAAATCAGCAGAATCACCCGTACTCGAATAAGCCACAACCCTAACGTCATGGTTTTCTATACCTTCAACACTATTAAATGTATATTGGTAAGTACCATCCGTACTTTGTACTTCACTTGCTCCGTTAATTACAAATCCGTAAGACACAGCATCAGTAGCTTGTGCATTAAAATTTACAATACCTGTACCGTTACCATAAGGATTGTTTGTATCCGCACCTTCGATATTAGCCGTTAACACTAAATTTGAAGGTGTAATAACTGTCGAATCTTCTGTAACATAAACTGAAAAAGTTTCAACCTCATTTATAGATTCACCTCCTTCACCGTAAGCTTTTACAGTAACTATATAGGTGTTTGTACCTTCATCTGTAAAAACACGTTGAATAGTTCCATTTGTACTTTCTTGCTCAGCTTCACTTCCGAATTTAAATCCGTAGCTAACTGCATTACTAGCAGTAGCGGAAACATTTACAATACCAGAGCCATCACCATTAGGATTGGCTGTATTAGAACCAGTAATGTTGATTGTAACAGCTAAATTAGAAACTGAATCACTCCCACCATCATCAGAACTATCACTAGAACAACTCCACAGCAAAATCAATGCAATAAAAGATAAAGTGTATCTATAAGATTTTAGGTATGATTTCATTCTATTCAAAGTTTTTACATTATTAATCATCAGCAATTAGGATAAAGCCCCAATCAAACTGACCATTTCCATCCGTAGATCTTAGAACCATTTCGTTAGCAGAACGCATTTCAAATTTATACGTATGATCACCACCAATATAATAACCCAAAAATGCTACACCAGTTAGGTTGAGTGTCTCAACATCTCCAGGAGCCGTAATGAACCATTGCTCAGAAAAATCTGAATAAGGATAGTTTTCTACATCCGCACCATTTGGATTACCTGATCCTGTACCGTTTAATTCGTCAATTAATACTTCACGACCAAAAACTGTACCGTCAGTAACTACTCCAGCATCATCATTTGTATTATCAGTGATGTGTGTAAAAGTTCCGTCGACGTTAAAAATATAGCGATCATCATACATACCAACACCTGCTTTTTCGTCTGTACTAGCTCCGTAAAATTCATTCAAATTTCCACCTACTGGTCCTAAACCAAAATGACCGCCTTGCTCACTTTTAATTCTCCAAGTCCTAGAACTATCTGAAGTAAGCATTGTGATTAAATCTGCTGGTGGCTCGTAAGTAGATAATACATCAATCTCTATTATTCGACTTGTTGAAACTCCTCCTGTACCAAATGCTAATACAGTTACAGAATATGTATTAAGTCCTAAATTGGAAAAAATAAAGTTCTCAATACCAGAAGTAGTTGGTGACAATTCTACACCATTTATAACATATTGATAGGATATAGCATTATCTGCTGTTGCTATAAAATTTACAGCACCAGTTCCATCTCCATTAGGGCTAGAAGCGTCTGCACCAACAATATCTACTGCTATTTGGATATTAGTTGGTGACGTAATATCACCAAATTCTATATCGTCGTCTTGACAGCTTGTTATCACTAGTAAAAGTGCTACCATACTGTACATTATATATTTGAATTTTTTCATGATTTATATATTTTAATATTTAAACTCTGCTTTAATTTGTAAGCTCCATTTCATCATAGTAATAAACTGAATCATCACCAGCTACACCAAAGTCAAAAAATACAACTACACGATCGTAATTATATACAGGTGCTGCACTAAAATCATAGGTAAGTATTTCCCATGCATTGTTAGTTGTAGTCACTAAATCAACTTCATGTGATTGAGTTCCATCTGTAGAATCTTCAACTTTTAATTTTACGACAGCACCAATTTTTGGTGACCAAACCTTAACTTGTATTTTAGAATAGGTTGTTAAATCTAAAGCTGGAACAACGTCAAAAAATGTTCCTGCCCAAACCTCAGAACCAGAGGTCTTTGTTAATTGTGCAACATTACTTGTAGTATTAGCACCTGTTGGGTCTGGATTAGCAACCACTTGAGTATCGGCTATATTACCAAAAACAGTAAACGCTGGAGGTGTTCCTTCAAAATCTTGAAAGCTTAAACCAGCAGTTGTTCCGCCGTTGTCAATTACTTCAATTTCATCATAATAATATGAGCTATCATCACCTGCAACACCAAAGTCAAAGAAAATAACAACTCTGTCATAATTAAACGCTGGAGCAGCACTTAAGTCATATACTAATTCTTCCCATTCATTAGCGACAGTTGTATTTAAATCGACCTCAAAGGAATTAGCACCATCTGTAGATTCTTCAATTTTTAATTTAACCACAGCACCAATTTTTGGTGACCATGTTTTAACTCTAATATTTGTACATGAAGTAAATTCTAGAGGGCTAGTTATGTCAAAGAACGTACCTGCCCAAACCTCCGAACCAGCGGTCTTTGTTAATTGCGCAACATTACTTGTAGTATTAGCACCTGATGGGTCTGGATTAGCAACCACTTGCGTATCGGCTATGTTTCCAAAAACGGTAAATGCTGGAGCTGTTCCTTCGAAATCTTGAACCATAGTACAAGTCAATGGTGCACCACCTTCTCTGTAAAAATAAATATTATCTATAAATACGGTTCCAGCTGCCCAAGGTGTTCCAACAAATTTTAATTGAAAAATTTCTGTAACTGATAGCCCTTGATCTGTATAATCTGAAATAGGAATTTCGATACTTGTCCAACTATTTGGAGTTAATGCTGATGTTATTGGCGCTTCAGTTACAGTGCCAGAAGCATTGTTAATTAAAGAAGTCTCAATATCTGTAACTGCTTCTGCAGTCCATACATCTAAATGAAGATATTCCATTTGCGATACATCTACAGAAGTTCCGTCTGCAAGTGCAATACCTTGATAACTTAAGTTGATATATTGCAACATATCATCACCATCTAAATTAAATAGTGCCCAAGCACTACCTTGTCCACCTTGTCCCCAATCTGGGAAATAATTAGTATCTGGCACATCGTTGTATGCAGCACTAAAAATTGAAACAACATCACCATCTGCTCTTGTAGGAGGTGTTGGTGCAGATGTTATTGGAGCTTCAATTGCTGTTACTTCAAATTCTTCTGTGTAAGTTGTGGTTTCAATAGCAGAACCCATAGCAATCACTGTAATAGTATAAGTACCTGCTTCTTGATATGTATAAGAAACGGTATCTCCTATATTACCGCTAACTGGTGCATCTACTCCAGGCTCACCAAAATAAACATCATAACTCATTGCAAAATCTGCAGTAGCGTTTACATTTACCTGTTTTGAAACTACTGCATCATTTTCTATAGTCACCACTAAGTTTTGTGGTGCCTGAAAAGACACTACCAATTGCTGCTGTGCTTCTGTGATTAAACCGTTTATACCTGTAGCTGTAACGGTAACGGTATATGTACCTTCTGCATACGCATTATCTGCACTTTGACCTGGATCTAAGCTTACAGAATTACCTGTACCATCTCCAAAAAGTATATCAAATTGAGTAGCACCCACAGCTGTTGGTGTTATTGTAACTAGACCAGAATTATCTTGTGTAGTTCTAAATTGTAATTGGACCTCACTTGGTGCCGCTGCATCATCAACAAAATCTGTACTTCTGATATCATCATCTTCACAACCCATAAAGGCTATAAGAAGACAACTGACTAAAAATAATCTTAAATTTTTCATATCGCTTTTTTTTAATATCCTGGATTTTGATCCCACTGATTACCAGCTAATTGAATTTCTATCAATGGAATTGGGAACAACTCATGCTTACCTGCTTGGAAACCATCAATTTCTGAAGCTGCTCTTCCTGTTCTAACCAAATCGAAGAAGCGATGCCCTTCTCCAACTAATTCTACTCTTCTTTCGTGATAAATTGCATCAGTTAAAGTAGCACCTGTAGCATTTACATTATTGCTTGAATTTCCAAATGCTCGTTCTCTTACTCTATTAAGATACATTTGTGCTCTCATATCACTTATACTACCTCTATTAAGGGCTTCTGCAGCCATTAATAAAACATCTGCAAAACGTATAGCTCTGTAGTTATTTGGATTTGTTAGGTTAGCATCTCCAATATTAGCATCGCCTTGTCTTGAAATATATTTTCTATTATAATAACCTGTATGTTCAAAACCTGTTGTAAATGTTGCTCCTGTTTGTGCTGCCCATGCGTCTATGTCTAAAATAGCCGTTTCTAATCTCATATCTCCAGCTTCAAACTCATCTACCACTTCTTGTGTTGGTACATTAAAACTAAAGCCAGATTCGAAAAGTGGTCCATTGTAACCTCTTATACCATTAAATCCGACGGCTATATTACCTTCACTACATTGAAAACAGCCAAAACCTGCACCTTCTAAATCTGTATATTGTACCTCAAAAACTGATTCTATGTTGTTTTCATTATCGTTCTCAAACATTGTACTGTAATCTGCCAGCAAATCATAAGGACCGTTGTCTATTATATCTTCTAAAACTACTGCAGCTTCAGGAAATTTATCTTGGTATAAATATATTTTACCCAATAAGGCTTGTGCAGCTCCTTTAGTTACTCTACCGGTTTGGGATTGTACGTATGGTAAGTTATCTGCAGCAAAAATTAGATCCTGTTCAAGTTGTGCATAGATTTCCGCTTTTGGCGTTCTTCCGATCGAAAACTGATCACCAAATTGAATTCGTCTATCAACTGCAAAAGGAACATCTCCAAACCATTTCACTAATTCGAAATAGTAATAAGCTCTTAAGAATCTTGTTTGAGCTAAGACACCATCCTTTCCAGGAAAATCTGTTTTGTCTTGAAACTCCATAATATAGTTAGCTCTGTTAACACCTGCATACATCCATTGCCAAAGCGCTCTTAATTGATTGTTTATTGGAGTATGAATCATATCATCTATTTGCTGGAAGCCTGGTACATCATTTGCATTTTCACCACCACACAAGGTATTGTCTGAGGCTATTTCTCCTAACAGAGAATTTTGAGATGTTGTTGCAAGTAAATCATAAGCACCAATTAAGGCATCTTGATAATCGGATTCTGAATTAAAAAAATCTTCAGAATTTTCATTAATAGATGCAACATCTACGAAGTCGTCACTGCATGATGCCATGACAAAAAGTGCTATAAAAATATATGTGATTTTTAAATTTTTCATGGTTATTAAAAGTTTAAGTTCATTCCTACTAAATATGTTCTTGGATTTGGATAAAATCCATAATCAATTCCTCCACCAATTGGCTGACCAGTTGAAGCTGTTGGGTCATAACCGCTATATTCTGTTAACGTAATTAAATTACTAGCAGATACATAGAATCTTAATTTTTTGATTCCCCATCTTTCAGCCGTGTCAGATCCTATAGAATATCCTAGTTGTACATTTTGTAATCTCACAAATGAGCCATCTTCAACATAGAAATCTGAGAATAATGTATTATTTGTTGCACCAGTAGTAACTCTTGGGAAGGTATTACTCGTACCTTCACCTGTCCAACGATTTAAGTATTGTATTGGTCTGTTAGTATTAGGTAAATTTCTTTCATAATTTCTAATAATATCATTTCCAATAGATGCAAAAGCATAAGCACCAAAATCGAAATTATAAAAATCGAATGATAAATTTAATCCCATCGTCGCATCTGCTATTGGATCTCCAATATAGCCCTTATCTAAATCATCAATAACACCATCTCCATTTACATCTACAAAGATAAGATCTCCTGGCTGCGTGTTACTGTTTAATACAGGTGAACTATCTATCTGTGCTTGGTTCTGAAATATTCCATTGGTTCTAAAACCTCTAAAATATCCTATTGGCTGACCAGCTTCCATACGAGATGGTGGCTCTTGTCCTATACCAAATCCACCACCTGGCACAAATCCACCTTCTTGACTTACTGAAACAACGTTATTATTTAAAGTAGTCACATTATATTTTATATTTAGCTTGAAATTATCACTAAACTGTTCTGAATAACCTATCGCAAATTCTAATCCCTCGTTTTCAACAACTCCAGCATTTATAATTGGTGGAGATGCACCAGGTGCAGCTGTTCCTAAAATACCAGAAGCATCGGGTTGAACAAGTAAGCCCTCAGTGCGTTTTTTAAAGTAATCTACTGTGACATCTATTTTGTTTTCCCAAAAACGCATATCCAAACCAACATCAAATGTCTTTTGTTTTTCCCATTGTATTTCTGGATTTCCTAATCTACCTGCGGCTTGACCGAAAATCAAAGTGTCGTTAAATACATAAGTTGCTTCACCATTTAAAACCGATTCAAATCCGCCTCCGCCAATTCTATCATTACCTAAAACTCCATAAGAAGCTCTAATCTTTAAAAAGTTAATACTATTATTATCTTCTAAGAATGCTTCATCTGAAGCTATCCAACCTACAGAGCCTGAAGGGAAAATACCAAATTTATTCTCTGGTCCAAAATTACTCGAACCGTCTCGCCTTACTACAGCAGATACTAAATATTTACCTTTGTAATCATACTGCAATCTTGTGAAGTAAGACAATAATCGAGAATCGAATCTAAGATTATTTCTAGCTGGATTATTATCCTGAACTCTGATAGCATCATCTAAATTTGCATTAGCAATAGAGTTATCTCTAATTCCGAAGCCGGTAAAAGATTTGAAATTTCCGGTAGTTTTAAATACGGATGTACCCAATAGCACATTAAGGTTATGACTATCATTAAAACTATTTTCGTATCTGATAAAAGCATCAAAGGTATAATCTCTAAAAATGGAGGTACTTCTATTCACTGCATTATTATCTGCAAATTCATTAGGTAATAAATCGAATACTTTATCATTAGCACCCTGAATTCCATAATCTACAAAAGGAGCAAATGATTTACCGTCTACACTAGCATAATTCCATTGATAACTTGCTTGGGCAGTAAAGTTTTCTAGAAAATTATAAGATAAATTAATATTTCCGTTTAATTTATCAACCAAGCCTCTATTAAACGTGTTGTTAATTTGCTTAATAGGATTAACAACTTCAAAGCCAAGATTTAATGCATTATCACCAGGTCTAAATGTTGGTGCCATATTTACTGCATTAAAGAGTACGGAACCAATCCCTGTCTCTGGCAACCCTCTTCTCACTGTATGTGTAAAGGTTATACCTGTGTTTAACTTAAAGTTTTCAAGAAAATCTAAGCTATAGCTTAATCTCTTAGTTAATCTCGTAAAGTTTGCTTTATTACCACCTACAATACCGTCTTGAGTTAAAAATGAACTACCAAAAGCATAGGTAGACTTTTCTCCACCACCCTTTAATGTTAATGCAGTGCTTAATAGCGGTGCCTTTTCAAAGACTTGATCTTGCCAATCCGTACCTTGACCTAAACCAGATACATCTGGGTTTGGGATAGCATCACCATTTGCTGCAAAAGCTTCATTTCTTAATAACGCATATTCTGTAGCGTTTAGTAAAGGAATCTTTCGCGTTGTTTCTTGTACACCTCCATAGGTATTAATTTCTATGGTAAGTGGCATATTTTTTCTACCAGATTTAGTTGTGATAAGAATAACTCCGTTAGCAGCTCTAACACCATAAATACCTGCAGTTGCATCTTTCAATACATTTACAGACTCTATATCGTTAGGGTTAATAACACTTAAATCCTCTACAACTGTACCATCTACTAATATTAATGGTCTTGTATCTCCATTTGTAGATATACCTCTAATAAAAATAGAAGAACTAGCTCCTGGAGAACCAGAATTGGAAACAATATTAACACCTGCAACCTGTCCTTGTAAGGCTTGTTCTATACGTGTTGGTTTTAAAGTTTCAATAGTTTCACTAGAAACCACAGAAACAGCTCCCGTAATCTCTTTTTTAGTTTGTGTACCGTAACCAATAACGATCACTTCATTTAGAGATTCAGCATCGTCTTGTAGTGAAACATTTAAGGATTGACTATTCTTAACGGTAATCTCTTGAGTAACAAAACCCAAATAAGATATCACTAAAACAGAATTCAATGGAACATCATTTAAAGTGAATTTACCATCAAAATCAGTTGAGGTTCCTTTAGTGGTGTTTTTGAGAATAATGTTTACACCTGGCAGGGGTTGTCCTGTTGAGGCCTCAGTAACCGTACCAGTGACATCTACATTCTGCCCTTGCGTCATAAGTGTAAAAATGAAAGCTAAGAGCGTAAAGAATTTTAATTTCATAGTTCGTTGTTTAGATATTGCAACTTAAAACAAAACATTAATGATTTCTCAAAAAAAGACTATACAAAAGACATACAACTAGTAAAAAGAGGTTATATTTTATTAATATGGCACGCAGAACGCCATTAAATTTAGATATTCTCATTTTAATTTACAAGCAGTACTTACAAGTAATTAGTAATTACAGGCTATTATGTATGGGTAATGTATGGGTGAAAAATAGCGTTGTATGGTGATTATAGGTTAATAATGTAATTAGATAAGCTCTGGTCTTGTGTTAATTGCATCTTTTTTCGCAATCGGTAACGTTTAACTTCAACACTTTTATGCGAAATATTTAATAATGGAGCTATTTCTTTTGAAGACAAATTAAGTCTTAAATATGCGCATAGCCTTAAGTCATTACTCGTTATAGATGGATGCAGTAATTTTATCTTTTTCATAAAGTCCTTATCGACATTATTAAAGGCTTCTTCAAACAATTTCCAATCACTCGTATTGTTTAAACTAGAGTTTACCAACTTTATAACTTTCTTAACTTCATCTAAAGACTTACTATTAGATAATTCCTCTTTAATGTTATTAAGTAATTCGTTACGCTTTACCAGATTCATAGTAGCCATACCCAGCTCTCTATTCTTATTTTCAATATTAAGTTGCAAATTTTTATTTTTGAACTCCATTAATTGGCGCTGATTTTCATACTGCTCTAATTCTAGCTCTCGCTCTTTTTTATCTAAAAGTTTTTGCTGTTGTTTTTTGTAACGTTTAGTATTAATATGATTCAGCAGATACAAGAGCGCTATAAACAAAAGCACATATAGGACTATTGCCAAGGGCTTTAGGTGCCATGGTCTATCAATAGTAAATTCGTATGTAATTGTATTGGCAGAAAATAGTCCACCTGTTTTTGCTCTAGCTTCAAATGTATAATCACCAAACGGTAGATTCTCAAATAAAGCAACAGAATTGTTAGACCATGCGCTCCAATTATCATAAATTCCCAATAATCTGTATTGATATTGTGCTCGTGAAAATTCAGAGTAATTAGGGACGCTGTATCTAAATTGCAAAGTATTATTCTTGTTATCTAAATCAATAGGTTCACTTGTATCAAAAGAAATAAATTCATTGTGCAATGATGTGTATGAAGCTTCATTTAAATATAATTGACTCGCATTTTGCTTTAACTCATTTATATTTATAACCAAATACCCCTCTGTATTACCTATTAGATATAAGTCTTTACCTAAGTGCAATAAGTTCTCAAAACTCGATTTAGTTTTGCTTACAATATTTGGAATTTCTATGACATGACTTTGTAATTTGTTGTTTAGTTTACCTGGTTCGACATAAATAATTTCGTTATCTGTAAAGCACCAAAGTCGATTCTCTTCTTCATCTTCAACTAACTTAAATGATATATTACTTTCACCCACAAATAATCTGGTCAGAATACTATCTTTTTCAAAAGATTTAGAACTTCTATTAAAACGAAAAACATAACCTTTACTGCTATAAAAAACAGAATTCCTGTATTTTACTACACTAGCCTTTATTCCCTTCGCAACGTTCAATTTTTTAAAACTATTTACAGTTGTATATGTACTATCAATATTAATTTTATAAACCCCTTTATACCCATGGCTCATTAAAATATTGTTTGGATCTAGGAATTCGAAATGTCTTGAGGATATATCAAAACCGTTAATTTTGTTTCTAAATTGCCATTTGTTATTTTCTTTTTCTAATACAGTTAAACCTTTATAATTACCTTGTAATAATAGATTAGGCTGTCCTTTTATCTCTTTTATATTCCAAGTACCTATTTCCGATGAAATTTGCTCTATAATATTATTTTTAATTATAAAAGTACCTCTATCGTGACCACAAAACAGACTACCTTTTATCAACCTTAAATACCAAACCTGTCCTTTTGTACCTTCGATAAACTTAAATTTTTCATTAGAGTTAAATCGTTTATAAAACAATCCTTGATTTGTTCCTAAATACAAATAATCTCCCACTTTTTCCGAAGTGTAAACCGTTCCTAAAACACCTTGCTCATCCTTAAATACCCTGTATGGTGAATTTAAGTTTATTACATTAATACCGTTATCTAATCCTAACCACAGATTTCCAACATTATCTTCTTTTATTGAGAGTACAGTATTATTACTAAGCCCATATGCTTGATTAAGCTTTAATGATTGATTTCCATCACTATCTAACTGAATCATTCCATTAGAGATTGTGCCAAGTACAAAACTGCCATCTCTTAATCTTATACTACTATAAACACTAATTTTAGATAACAAATTGTTAGCACTAATATCCCATTTTTTTATGCTCTCATTCTCAAGTTTATAGAATCCATCTTGTTTAGTTTGAAATAGTAACCCTGAATCAAAATCATAGATATTGATTATCTCTCTATTTTTTATACCCTCTGAATCAATAACAAGTTTTGCTTTGCCATTTTCAATCGCAAAAACACCTTCACCAATTTTTTGAAAATAAATAGAATCATTTACTTTAAATATTTTATTTATTCTTGAATCAGACTCTATAATATCGAAGCTATCACTTTTTATATTATATATATAGATGCGATCAAAAGACTGAAATAAAATATATCCTTCTATAGTAATGATTCCCCAAAAGTCCTCATCCTCATTAACTGAAAGCCCCTTGCTCTGTGCGAGCGAAGTATATAAAAATTCCCCATATATATCTTTAGACCAATACCCAAAATCCATGTAGCCACCAGAATATATTTTATTTTCAACAACTTTAACAGATCTTATTATTCCGTCATTTGGTGAGTTATAAAGTTTCCAAGATGCACCATTATATTCTAATAACCCTTTATTGTTTGCTATGTAAATAAAATTATTTTCGGCCTGACTTATAGACCAGTTTTGATCTTCTGCTCCATAATCTTGCGGAGTAAAAATTTGAATAGGAGGAATTTCTTGGGATTGTATAGATATACAAACTATGAGTGATAGACAACATATTATTTGCTTAATTATATGCAATTAATTTTAATAGTTTTGAATTAATTTATCTATTGTTTGAATAAACTCAACAACACAGTATTTTTATAGTGTTTAGGTACTAATATAAGTAATTAAAAGGATTGTAAGATAATTGTAGTACCCAATTATTGTATTGTATTGGAAGTTAGGGTAGTTATTCGGAGTGTTTTATCTCGCAAATTCAACTAGAGTTATTATGTTAAGAGCAAGTTTTAGACGTATTTAAATTGGCTTAGCCAAGTCCCGTTTCAACACCATGAGAAAAGTCGATTCATAAAAATGGTCTATATACTTTGGCGATTCGTATTTCGAAAAACAGACGTTTAAACTATCATTACATTCGTCATTATATTATTTTAGAATATTGGGATGAAAACAATAATCGTGTTAGAAAATCTCAATCAAATGCAGCGCATCTTAATATTCTGTTGGATAAAAAATTATATGAAGGGAATAAGATGTTAATGGATTTACAAGCAGAAAAACAAGATTTATCAGCAAGTCGTATTAAGGCTAAATTAGTCTATAACTCCAAAAACTCAAGCTTTTCTGAAATTTCAAAAGCTTTTTTAGATGAACTTGAAGCCAATAAAAATTTGGCTCGGTAATATGCAGATAGGGTAAGAGTAAATCATGTATTAAATTTTTCAAAATCAAATCTACTTTCCTTTCAACAAATTGATGAGCAATTTCTGAGAAACTTTAAAACACATTTAAGAACTAAGGTTGGTTTATCTGAAAGATCAATAGTAAACAACCTTATTGTAATAAGAACTATATCTAACAGAGTTATTAAATTAGGCATTGTCGGCAGAAAATTATACCTGTTCGGCTCAGGTAGAATTCAAATTAAATTTCCTGAAAGTCAAAAAATTGGATTAAACAGGGAAGAACTTATTACTTTAGCAAGTGTCAATGGTTTAACTGAAAACGAAATAGACGCAAAAAATTTTTGGCTTTTCAGTTTCTATTTTGCTGGTATACGTGTTGCTGATGTACTCAAAATTAGGTGGTCCAATATTTCTGATAATAGACTTAATTATCGTAAGAATAAAAAGTCAAAATTATTGTCATTGAAAATTCCTGAGAAAGTTTTTCCTATTTTAGAACAATACTCTTTTAATAAAATAGATGATAATGATTTTATTTTCCCAGAGATGAATTGAGATTCAATGTACATATTGGAGAAATAAAAATCTGTGTCGATCCAATAACCAGATGCAAAGTTGCGAACTAATATTTTATATTATCTACACATATTTACTAATTGAAACCAATGACACTAGTATTCTCATGCTCAATTTTAGAGCAATACAAATTTAAATATTCATTTAGAATTATTCTATCTTTCTCGCGTTATATAATGTAAACCAATCCTATTTTTTTATAGAATTCATCAAAAATAAGAACAAAAAGATTCCCTATAAAAATGCTTTTACAGGGAATACTTTAGACTAATTCAAGAATAATATTTATTTTCTAATCGAAACCAATATCATCAATAAAAACCTCAACATCGTTTAGTCCTATTTCTTGTATTACAAATTGAGTATAAGCTGTAGTTCCATTTAGTACATCATTTAACGAAACGGTGTAATCATTCCATTGACCTGCTATAGGGTTTATAACAAAACCACTTCCCCATTGTTCATTAAGAACCAACCTAAACGTTGTTGTATCTTCACAATAGATTGAAAATTTAACTACTGAATATGCTGATAGGTCAATATTAGTTCCTCCTAGTTGAAATCCTTGATCAGCAGGCATAACGTTTTTAATTGAATACACTCCTGTTTTAGGGTTTGTCGTATCATCAAATACTGGTGCTGTCCATCCACCAACCCAGTCAGCATTGAGATTATTCTCAGTATATACTTCGTAAGTGAATGTAGGTATTGGATTTTCGTAAGTAACATCAAGTCCTACCTCATCCATATAAAGTGTGTTTGCCGTTAAGCTTGCATCTCTAATAACAAGTTGTGTTAATTCTGTGGTTCCGTTTGCAATATTTACTATAGGAACAGATACATTTGTCCACTCTCCAGCAGGAATATTAACCGTTTGCCCAGAACCCCATTGCTCGTTTAAAATGAAGGTGACAGATGTTCCGTTTTCAGAATATAGCGCTGCATTTACAGTAGAAAACTGTGTTAAATCTACATTAGAACCTCCAATTTGAAAACCATCATCACCAGCATAATC
>Ga0114956_1000908_pt1 | contig 22728 bp, 16 predicted proteins | sample MaitaG_FD_87304 | JGI IMG/M metagenome (GOLD analysis project Ga0114956, IMG submission 87304) | Marine algal microbial communities from Maine, USA - Maine_Asex2 metaG | ecosystem: Host-associated > Algae > Red algae > Unclassified | place: Maine, USA | collected 2015-01-05
ATTTCAAGCGAGTTGTTGCACTTACATAAGCACCGTTTACTGTTAGTAAGGCATCGGTAGTTTGCAAACGTTTAGGCAGTGTGTCAGAGTTGATCCACATTTCATGAAAATGCGGTACTTGATAAAAAGCGGGCCAACCACTTACTGAAGGTGGATCTCCTAAATTTTGCCCAGCATTGGCGGCGTATTGTACGAGTCTATAATAACTTCTATATTCATCTTCTAAGCCTACTGATGGCGATATTTCACTTTCCATAGCTCGGAACGTACCTGCAAAAAAATCAATCGGAGTGCTGATAAAACAATCCATTGAAACAGAATCAAAGAAATGATCACTTTTCAAAAGTTGAGAAATCATTGGTTTTACATCCCAGTTGTTATTTATCAAAGTTTGTGCTAAGCCATTGATGATAGTGTTCTCAATGTTAGTGTCTATATCGTAATACACAAAAAAGCGGTAAATTTTGCGTGCATAATATTTAGCAATGTCTTGATCTTTTGTAAATAGTAAATCAACCAAGTTATCCAATTCATTGGCTCCATTCACGCCAGAAAGTCCGTTTAAAACATAGCCATTGTAATAGGACGAAAACTGTTTGTTGGTATCATCGTGCTCTGCAGGGTCAAAAGAAACTGTGGAGTCATTAAAATTTACTCTCCAACCAGTTAAGGCACGGGCTGCAGCTTTTACATCTGCCTCAGTGTATTGCAAGGGTCCCCCTTTTCCGACAGTAAATAATTCTTGCAACTCACGACCGTAGTTTTCATCGGGAGATAGTTTCACATTATAGTGACCATTAAGATAGCGAAGCATCGCTGCATCTTTACTTAATTCTTTTATAAACGTTTTTAAATTACCCAAGGCATGCGTCCGTAATAATTCGACATATTTATAAGAAGAAATAGCATAATTGGCTCCCTGCATTTCAATTGTAAAATTGTTATGCATAAACATCACCATTTTCTCAATAATGCTTGTATTCTGATTAACGATGTTTGACATCCACCAAGCTTTCAATGACAAATTTCGATGATAATTTACCGTGCCATCGCCATAAGTAGAGTTTACCCAAGTTGACCCTAAGGCTACATTCGTTGGGTCAGCATAAGTGCCGTTATAATTATTTACGGGTGGTGGAGGTGCTAAGGGCACATTGTTCAATAAAAAATCGACCGCCGTTCCTGGGGTAAGCGTGGCAATCGCAGTCATGTCTGATTGTTTTACACCAAACATACACCTGCGTAACAAGTGTTTTTGTTGTTTCACCGTCCATGCGCCTGCATAAGCTGTTAGGCCAGCACGTGTTCTTTTTTTATTGATTGGAAGTGATTGATTCGCATATTTTTGAAACAGTTCATCTTTTTGAATATCATAATGCTCAGCAGATCGCTCATTTAATTTCCAATGAGATGGATAGATAGCATCTTCTTTTTCGTAGCCCATAATTTGTGGTTTTTGAGTAGTCAAAAAAATGACCACCCTAAAGTTACATGCTTTAAAGTGGTTTTTAAAATGAATCTCGAGATTTTCTGTTGAAAACTGTTCTGATTTACTTGGGGTTCTGTACTTTCTACCACTATTATTGCGAAATGCTCAAGCTAAAATTTAAAAGAACTCGAACCCCTTTTAAAGAACCTTTTATCACGGATAGTGGTGCGAAAACTGCGCAAGAAGCTTTTTTAGTTGCAATAGAGTATAATGGGTTTCGTGGTATTGGAGAAACTCCTATTCTTTCGAAGCATTCACCAAGCCTAGAAAGTATGACAATTGATTTGCAAGGCAAGGCGAAGCTCATAGAGGAATATGCTTTTACGGCTCCCGATCGCTTTTGGCATTTTTGTCATCATTTGTACCCGCAAAATCCTTTTTTGGTTGGCGCCTTAGATTTAGCGTATTGGCACCTATATTCTCAAATAGAAAAAAAATCAATCGCCACGATTCTTGATTTGCCTGAGCCTCAGAAGGTCTCAACCTTTCGTACACTTAGTCAAGGCAGCACTGAGGATTTGCTCACCAATATAAAAGAAAACCCTTGGCCGCAATACAGGGTGCAGGTGCAGGACGAAGCTTCTTTGCAAACTTTAGAAGCATTGAGAGAGAATACAAGCAGTAAAATTATGGTAGATATGAATGCTGCTTGGACCTATGCAGAGGCGAAAAAAGCAATTCTTCGTCTTGAAAAGGCAAAGGTAGAATTTATAGAACAACCTTTAGCTAAAGACGATTGGGAGAATATGAAAAAATTAAAAGATGATTTTTCTACCCCTTTTTATGCCAAGGAATCGTTTCAATCTGAAAAAGACGTGGCAAAATGTTCTGAGGCCTTTGATGGCATTAGCGTAAAACTGTCCCAATGCAGCGGATTGACACCTGCTGTGAGAATTGCTAAGGAAGCTAAGGGGCTTGGCTTGCAGACAATGCTAGCTACTAATCAAGAATCTGAAACTGGGGTTTACCCAGCGGTACAAATTGCATCACTCTTTGATTATTGCGATGTAAGCGGTCCTTTGTTGCTAGACAAACCTTTGCAAAAAATATCTTACTCGGACGGGAACATTATTTTAGCGTAATTCTATGATACGTTTTAGCTAGGGGGCTTACTTTTGGCGCAACTTATTTTATTTTTTGTGAAAATTAAGCACGTTTTATTCATCGTTTTACTAGTTCTCTTGTTAGATCAAGGACTCAAGATTTATATCAAACTTAACTTTGTATTAGGCGATGAGGTAAATGTGCTCGGTGATTGGTTTCGGCTTCATTTTATTGAAAATTCTGGGATGGCCTTTGGAATGAAATTGGGGGACCGTTGGGGCAAACTCATTTTGAGTTTATTTCGATTAGCGGCTGTGGTTTGGGGATTGTTTTTTATAAAAAATAAATTAATAGGCAAGGGATATCCCAATGGATTATTAGTTTGTGCAGCATTGATTTTAGCTGGTGCGCTAGGGAACTTACTGGATAGTATTTTTTACGGTAAAATTTTCACGCTTAGCAGCTACCATAGCACTCAGGTTTCGCAATTTGTGCCTTGGGGACAAGGCTACGGAGATGTTTTTTATGGTAAAGTGGTAGATATGCTATACTTCCCACTCTTTGTTTTTCAATGGCCCGATTGGTTTCCAATAGTGGGTGGTAATACATTTGAGTTTTTCCGACCTGTTTTTAACATTGCCGATGCCTCCATTTTTATTGGAGTGATTAGTATTTTATTATTACAAAGGCGATTTCTTAAAAGTGATGAGGAGAAGGAAGAGTTAGTAGAAGCTACTCCACAAAGTACAGCCGGACAAGAAAGCTCAGAGCCGTTGGTATAACTTTTTCAATGAAAAATATGGATAGGTTTTATTTTTAAGCGCAATGAAAAAAACGGCATGCACCTCATTAGTTTTATTCTTAATTTTTTCCGCTTTCGGACAGGACAAGAAGAAGTCATTATTTACTCCAATCCAATATCCTACTCATTTTACAAGTCCAGTCAATATACCCGTTTCGCTAGCCGGAAACTTTGGTGAATGCCGTCCCAACCATTTCCACTCTGGCTTAGATGTACGTACTGAGCAGCGTGAAAACGTAAACTTATATGCCATTGATGGTGGGTATGTAAGTAAAATTACTATAAGTCACAAAGGCTTCGGTACCTGTATTTATGTGAGTCACCCTAGCGGGTATACTTCTGTGTATGCTCATTGCAATCGTTTTTATAAGTTGATAGGTGCCTACTTAAAAAAGAAACAATACGAGCAAGAAAAGTGGGATGTAGCGTTACAGTTTCCGCCACATTTATTCCCTGTAAAAAAAGGACAGTTCATTGCCAAAAGTGGAAATACAGGAAGCAGTCATGCTCCGCATCTACACATGGAAATTCGTGAAACAAAAACAGATAAAACGTTGAATGGCTTGCTTTTTTATAAAAAAATGCAGGATAAGAAAAAACCAATTATCAATCGATTGGCGGTTTATAATGGCAATCAAAGTATCTACGAGCAAGAACCTCAAATAGTTAGAGCTATAAAAAATGGCGATCATGATGTGCCGACGAAGAACGTAATTAAAATAAATTCAAGCAAGGTCTATTTCGGTATACAGGCGAATGATTATATGGAAAATTCGTTGCGATTGGGTGTTTTTAGAATGAAGCTGATAGTGGATGGAAAAACCTTATTCGGTTGGGAGCTCAATAGAATCGGCTATGACGAAACGCGTTATATGAATGCAATTGGCGATTTTAAAACAAGAATGACAAAGGGTTTTTGGTTGCAGCTATGTCATAAATTGCCGAATGACCAATTGGAAATCTACCGCTCAGGAACTCAGGATAATGGCTTGGTTGATGTAAGTGATGGTCAGCTACATGACGTAGTCATTCGTGTGTACGATGTGAAAGGGAATAAAAAGGACATAAAATTTCAGGTACAGGGCAACGAAAATCAATGGCCGAAAAAGCAAGGAGAACATTATTTCGAAGCAGGTAAAAAAGCTAGTTTTTCAAGTGATAAAATCAAATTTAACTTGGCTGATAATTTGTTATACGATAACCTAAACTTTAAGGGCATTGCGGCGAATAGTGATTTGCCCTACTCTTACTTATACAAAGTACAAGCCGCCAATGTTCCCGTTCATGATTTCTTTGATTTAAAATTAAAACCTAAGAAAGAAATTCCTGAAAATCGTCATTCTAAAGTAGCCGTGTTGTTTTCACCCGCTGACGACATGGAAGATGCGATTGGCATGCCAGCAAGCTATGAGGATGGATGGGTGGTAGTGCCTGTACGGCAGTTTGGGAATTATCAAATTACCACGGATGTCCAAGCACCAGCTATTATACCTTATTTTAAAAACGGACAAAAAGTGAGCAAGGGAATGCGTTTAAAATTTGGAGCAGAAGACAATCTGACCGAGTTGAAAGAGGTGCGCATGGAGGTGGACGGAAAATGGTTATGCTGTTCGCGAAGAAAGAATAATTATTATTATAAAGTAGATGAACATTTTCCTCCCGGTCAACACACCGTTCAAATAAAAGCGGTTGATGGAAACGATAATACATCAGTTCAAAAATTTACCCTCCTTCGGTAGAAGGCTTGGTAAATGACAGCCAAGTCCAATTAGTTTTTCTACTTGAGAATTACGACCTTTGTTCAAAATAAATTTAGAATGAGCACATTAGCTAAAGGTGATAAAGCACCACTTTTTACACTCAAAAATCAAGACGGAGAATCTGTAGCCTTGAAGGACTTACAAGGGGAAAAGGTGGTTCTTTATTTTTATCCAAAAGATGATACGCCTGGTTGTACCAAGCAGGCGTGTAATATTAGAGATAATTCAAAAATTCTTAAAAAGCATAAGATAAATGTGTTTGGCATCAGTCCGGATGACGTAAAAAGCCATGTAGATTTTATTGAGAAGTTTGATCTCAACTTTACCTTATTGGCTGACCCGGGCAAAAAAGCGATTGAAAAATATGGTGTGTGGGTAGAGCGCAATATGTACGGAAATAAATTTATGGGTATCAAGCGCACAACTTTTTTGATAAATGAAGATGGTAAGATTCACCACATTATCAAAGGTGTAAAAACAGGTGAGCAAACAGAACAAATTCTTAAATATTGGAATCTATCGTAAAGATTCGTATTAAAGAAAACGCTCTTGTCGCAAGAATTGCAGCTTTTAACTTAGGAGCCAGTGAAGCGGGCGCCGCTATCGTTTTTGGACGTACCATTTATTTATACAAAGTGACACGTAAGCAGCTACTCAATAATATTCCGTACCTCCGGCACGAAGTCGCTCATGTATTACAGTATGAGCGTGAAGGTTGGTTTGGTTTTTTGGCTAAATATTTATGGTATTCCATTCGATTTGGCTATCGGCAAAATCCCTATGAAACGGAAGCTAGGGAAGCGCAAAGCGATAAAGAAATCTTAAACTATGTGCAGATTCTGTAAAAAAACATATATTTACTCAAAGAATGCAACAAGAGATAACTCAAGGAATTTGCGTAACTGTAGAAACGCAGTACAACAAAGAAATGTCCAATCCCGGGCTAAATGAGTATATCTATTCCTACGAAATTAATATTGATAATCTGTCTGACTTTCCATTTCAGCTCAAAGCGCGACATTGGGAAATAACAGATGCCTTAGGCAATACCAGAACTGTGGACGGAGAAGGGGTTGTCGGACAACAACCGTTGCTCGATCCAGGTCAAGGCTTTAACTATTCAAGCGCTGTGGGTGTAAAAACTGATATGGGCAAAATGACTGGTTACTATATTATAGAGAATATGCTGACTAAAAAGGAGTTACATATTTCTATTCCTGAATTTTATTTGTATCCTCCTTTTAAAATGAATTAAATCTTTACGATCTCGTTGTCGCAGCCAAACTCACTGAAGCACTAAAATGTTACTGTGGGTATAAAATTTCATTAAAACCACACATTTTACTAGAACACTAACAAACTAAAGGATAGATTTGTGGTGCAATCAGTAAAAGATTGCATTTTCAAAAAGATTGTTAAACTTCATTTTTTAATGGCAAAGAAAAATACGGTACAAAAAAAGAAAACGAAGGGCATTATTAAGTTGATGTGGTTCTGCGTGTTATTTGGTCTTGTCGCTTTTGTGGCGCTTATTTTCCTAATTGATTCTGGTCGCTTGGGCAAAATGCCTAGTATGGCGCAATTACAAAATCCTAAATCAGCCATAGCCTCTGAAATTTATGACGGCGACGGAAATTTAATTGGTAAATTATTTGCTGAAAATAGAGAGCCCGTTACTTATAAAGAAATAGCTCCCGCAGTAATTGATGCTTTGGTTGCTACGGAAGATGAACGTTTTTATACTCACTCAGGCATCGATGCCGAGGCTTTAATGCGCGCTATTCGCGGTGTGATTACGGGTAAAAACGAAGGTGGGGGTAGTACGATTACCCAGCAGCTTGCCAAAAATTTATTTCCTAGAGAGGGTCGTTCGCTTCTTAAAATGTTTTACCACAAGCTGAAAGAGAACATCTTAGCAGTAAAAATTGAGAAGAACCTGACCAAAGAGGAAATACTGACCGCTTATTTAAATACGGTACCTTTTGGATATAACTCATGGGGTATCCGTTCGGCATCACGAACCTTTTTTAGCAAAGAGCCACTTGATTTAGAAACGCAAGAAGCGGCTGTTTTGGTGGGAATGCTAAAAGCCAACACGGCTTTTAACCCAATTAGGAATCCGGAAAAATCTAAAGAAAGAAGGAATACAGTTTTATTTCAAATGCGCAAGAATAACAAAATTAGTAATGCGGATTATCAGAAATTTAAAGCTACAGATTTGGTAACAAATTTCAAACCAGCTTCAGCACAAAGGCATGAAGGACTCGCTCCCTATTTCCGACAAGTAGTTGAGCTTAAAGTAAAAGCTTGGTGTAAGAAAAATAAAATGGACGTTTATAGAGATGGCTTAAAAATCTATACGACCATTAATCCAAAAATGCAGGAGTATGCTGAGCTAGCGGTCGCTAGAAATATGTATAATAAAACTCGTAGAGTCAATAATTTTAGATGGCGAAGGCACCAGAAAACGCTGAAAAGAATCATTCAAAATTCTCAGCGTTACAAAACACTAAAAAAGGCTGGCTTTACTGAAAAGGAAATTGAAGAAAATTTCAATACGAAAGTTAAAATGACTGTTTTCGCTTGGAACGATAAACGAGAAAAGGAAATGACGATGACTCCTCTAGACAGTATTAAGTATATGCGTGCCTTTGTGCAGACAGGTTTTGCTGCTATGGATCCAGCCTCGGGTGAAGTAAAAGCTTGGGTAGGAGGAATCAATCACAAATATTTCCAGTATGATCATGTAAATGAAAACACCAAGCGTCAGGTGGGTTCTACTATGAAGCCCTTAGCCTATTGCTTGGCAGTAGATAATAACTATTCTCCGTGTATGCCCATTAGCTGTCGTCCGGTATTTTTTCCAGGGCATAGATTGTACAACGCGGGTGGTTCGCGCTATGGTACATTGCCTATGAAGAATGTTTTGGCTTATTCTTTAAACAATGGTTCGCTTCGAGTGTTAAAAATGGTTGGGATAGAAGCATTTGTAGATTTTTGTAAAAAAGTAGGGATTACTACTAAACTAAAGGCTTATCCTTCTATTGTACTGGGTGCGCAGGATATATCAGTCATAGAAATGTTAAGAAGTTACACAATGTTTCCCAATTTTGGAATCAATGTTAAACCCACCTTTATATCTCGCATCGAAGATAAGAATGGCAACTTACTCGAAACCTTTGTGCCAGAGCGCAAAGAGGTTATCAATGAGCGAACAGCCTTTAAAATGATTAAAATGATGCAAGGAACAGTAAATTTTGGAACGGCCAAGCGACTGAAAGGGCGCTACGGTTTAAAAGGTGAGCTGTGTGGTAAAACCGGTACGACGAATGACGAAGCAGATGCTTGGTATATTGGGTACTCACCTCAATTATTGGCGGGTGCTTGGGTCGGTTGTGAAGATCGTTTTATGGGCTTAGGCTTAGGAGCAGGTTCGCAGGCGGCTATGCCGATTTGGGGCTCTTTCTGGAAAATGGTTCAGCGAGATAAAAGTCTTGGTTATTTTACACAATCTAAATTTGAAGAACCAGCTTCGATGGAGGGTATGGATATTTGTGATAGTTACGATCAAATTAGTATTCAACGAAGTGAATCGGTTGAAAACGTATCAAGAGGTTTGGGCCTCGACGATGTTAGCGAATCAGAGATTAATAAAGTAATCGGCGTAGAAGATGTGAACACGAGTAGTGGCGCAAATGAAAACGATTATGAATAGTAGATATTTAAAATTTATTGGTGTTATAGTTTTTTTAGTAGGCTTTGGAAATCTTCAATTGCGAGGGCAGTCTTACAAAGATTGTTACCTAAAAAATAAATCAACCAAAAAAAATGAACAAATTACCTTTAAGGTCTATTACACTTTTGCCGGTGCATGGATTGGAGCAGGGGTGGCTACATTTACTAACAAGCTCGAAACCTATAAAGGCAAGCCGGTTTATCATATTATAGGTGATGGAAAAACGTTGAGAAGCTATGATTGGTTTTTTAAAGTACGGGATAAGTATGAATCTTACATAGATACAACCACCATGTTGCCTTATAAATTTGTTCGTCGTGTGAATGAAGGGGGGTATAAGAAATACAATGTGGTCAATTTTAACCGAAATCTAAATTCGGCTAGCTCGAACGCAGGGGTAAAAAAAGTACCTGCTTGTGTGCATGACGTAGTATCGGCTATTTACCACGCTCGAAATATTGATTTTAATAAGTATAAAAAAGGTGACAAAATCCCGTTTAGTATTTTCTTAGACAACAAAGTTTACAATATTTACATCCGCTATTTAGGAAAAGTAAAACTTACCACAAAGCATGGTGTATTTCGCTGCATAAAGTTTAAGCCTTTATTAATTGATGGAACCATTTTTGACGGAGGCGAAAAAATGACTGTTTGGATTACGGACGATGATAATAAGATTCCGGTTCATGTAGAAACTCCTATTATTGTAGGAAAGGTGAGAATTGATATGGTAAAGTATAAAAACCTTAGAAATCCTGCCAAAGGCATACTCAAAATGTATAAATAATGCTTTTCCTACATCTTTATTTCAAAACTTAAATTATATTTAAGCTTTGAAAAACCGATGAATATAATGAGGAAGAGTTTATTAAGTGTATTTATGCTCTTGGGTGGTTTTATTGCCCAAGCCCAAACCTATTATCCCTTAGCAAACCCATGCGATGCGGACAAAGTTTATTTAAAACTACCATCAGCGTCTTATGACGTGAATTGTGTGCAGCAGTTGAATCTTACTAGCCAGTATTTTACTGAGTTTCCTATGCAAATTTTAAAATTCCCTAATTTGCGTTATTTGGCCATTCAAAATGCTGATATCAAAGAGGTGCCGGTCGATATTTTCTTGTTGAAAAACTTAGAAGTTTTGGATCTATCTAACAACAGTATTTCTCGATTACCGTCTACCATTGGCGAAATGAAAAAGCTGCGTAAAATTATAGTTCGAAATAATCAATTGTCTTCAGTGCCCACTACGGTAGCTAATCTTCAAAACCTTGAAGTAATAGACCTAACGGGCAACCCAATTAATTTTTTACCGGATGAAATGAACAACTTGCCTTCGCTCACTAACTTTAGAATGAGTGGTAGCGCAGCAGGAAACCCTACCGTATTATTTAATCTATTACGCAGAATGAAAAATATTACTCATTTAGATTTGAGTAATAAAAAATTAAATTACATACCGACTTCTATCAAGCATTTGACTAATTTAAAAGTATTAGATCTGAGCGGCAATAATTTGCACTGGCTACCAGACGAAATAGGAAATCTTACCAATCTTGAAAAATTAGTGTTAGGGACCTCTTCTAGTTCAGGCAATAATATTTATGCCCTGCCTTCTTCATTTAGAAACATGAATAGTCTTCGTGAGCTAGAAATGGCTAACAATGGTTTGGTAGCGTTTCCTATGGAATTGACGGGTATGAACCGCTTGACCAAGTTGGATTTAAGCAATAATAAATTAGTAAGCATGCCAAGTGAAATTTCAATGATGAAAGGATTGCAACAGTTAAACATTACCAATAATAACGTAAGCAAAATACCGACTAGCATTCAGAAGTTGAATAACCTTATCAATTTCACCTACTCTGGAAATCCACTTTCTACTGAGGAGCAGAGTAAAATTTATAAATTGTTGCAATAGGATTTTTTTTAAAAATTTTGTAGAAGCTGTTCGCGTAGAGCATTGACTTTTTGTTAACAGGGGCAAATAATTTTGAAACACGCTTATTTGTTAGTAATTTGCTAACAAATAGTTTGATATGAAGTACCCAAGTACCCAAGTACCCAAGCACCCAAGTTTAGCAGAAACAAAATCATTATAATTTTAATGGCAGCGGTAGCGTTATTTACACTGCAATCTAATAATGACCCTTTAGATTCTCAGTTTTCTTTTGAGCAACAGCCTCCTATTCCTGAAGCGTATTATTTGCAAAAAATTCAGCAACCCGATGATAATGGAAATTTAATTCTCCGTGTAAAATTCTACGACGATCCAGAATTGCCCGAAGAAATTATACTGCACCAGTTTGGAAGTGGTTATGTATTAAAAGATAATGGTATGGGGGCTGATTTAGTAGAAGGAGATTATAATTACGCTATAATTCTTCAACAAGATTTAAATTTATTAGAAACGGATATTTTAGAATTAGAAAACACAGCATTCGCTAATGGAGGGATTACTCGTTTTATAGGGCATAGTGGAGAATTTATTGAAGATGATGAAATTATAGCCTTTGATTTTACTGAATTTAATAATTTTGGTCAGGTTCAGATTTATCAACCGATTTTAGATGTAACTCTTTGCGATGAAGAATTGAAAAAAGAAAATTCCTTATTTATTACAGACTTATCTGTGATTGAAGATCCAGCACGTACGTACCAAATGGAACATGGGCTACATGATGTGAATGGAGCGCCTATTTTAGACCAAAATGGAGACCCTGTTTTAGTACCTGAACAAGGAAATTGGCAGGGGGCCTGGACCTTTGGCACGTTAATCAAGAATATAGCCAATGCTCCTACAACTGGTACAAGCGCAAAGGATTTTTTAAAAGAATGGATAAAATTGCTTTATCAAGGTCAGACACATCCTGCCACAACTCCCAAAAGCGGATTTAATTATATTAGAGTACCTCGACATAGTTCACTTGTTTTCAAGCACGTTATACAACCATGGTTGAAAAAAATCAACCCAAGTTTATCATTTTCTATATCGAATTGGGAAACAATTTGGGATAATCAAGATGAGAATGATATTCTAAAATTTTCACCATTCCGACTTATGGCAATTGTCAACCGATTTGACTTAAAAGGTAATGGCGCTTATCGCTCATCCATTCAAAACGCAGGAGAAACTAGGTTTATATATACTCTAATAAACCCAATTTCAGGTCAAATCCCTACACACGATGATGTTAGTAATAGTGGTAACTTTCCTAGTACTGGTGATTTAGACTGGCATGGAATGAACTTAATAATTGAGTACGGCAACCCAATTGCCACTGAATGCGCTGCAAAAAACTTTGCTCAACAGTGGTATGACCTTTCAGGATTTACTCTTGGTAGTAACAGTTATCTTGACCACTTAGAGCTCATTACAAATCAGGTTATTTTAGCAGGACTTGGAGGGGCTAAGAATATGAATCAATCAGCACTTAATCAATTAAGAACAAGTGACAAATTATTTGATCCAGTAAGATCAGGGGCTGGTGCAGGAAAAGATTGGCAATCACAGAATTGGGAGTTTCGCCAATTTGAGTTAGGAGATGGATCTACCTATCTAGAGCCTGCATTTGTGACTAATACGCCTATTAGTGTTAATGCCAATAATCCCAATATGACTTTAAACTTAAATCTACAATTCGGCAGTCAGCTCAATGATTTGTGGAACTTAAGTCTGCCCGAGAATCTAGACGTAGGTACACCAGAATCCAATGCTGACTTGGTTAATTGGATTTATGGACCTACGGGTGCTTCTTTCAATAGAACACGCGTTAAATTTGAAAATCATATCATACCAAATGCCATGTTGGATTTATCGGCAATATTAGATAAAGAGACTTCACATTATTTTGGATTAGATTGGACCAAGCTTCCCTCAAATATTTATGATCCAAATAATTTTGACGATACACAAGACATACCTAATCTGGATGCTAAATTAATCCGCCATAATATATCTCTAAATACTTGCCAGGGCTGTCATGCGGGTGAAAACAAAACACAAATCAGTCAACTAAGACCTCAGGGCTACGGCAAATCTGCCGTATACTGGCAAACGGGTCAGCCAGATGGGGTAAATGAAGCTTTTGACGATAGATTTGGCTCAAATAATACAGCTGGTTTAGGTGGAACGGCAACAATAAATTCACATGAGGATAATTTTGGACAAACTTATGATCAGTTCTTTCAAGCCAATGAAGACAATAGTAAATTCGAATATGACAATAAAGATGACTTTAAACAAGCCGTGAGCGCTTTTTTAACCGGAAGAAGGTATAGAACTCAAAATACAATTCATAATTCTAATCCATGGGATGACGATGAATTTGATCATGTTAATGTCGAGAAAGCGGTGGGTTATGTAGGAATAGGTGAGGAACTAGCTGACGATAAAATTAGTGGTTTGTTTTACGTTAACGATCCAGCTAATGAAGCACAGACTATACCAAGTGGTTTATCGCCTGGTAAAGGAGGAAGCTTTCCTCAGAAGCATGATAAAAAATGGGGTTATAATGAATTAGAAAGGAGAAAGAAGTTCCTTTGTAATTTTGTAAATAGGTCTTGTAATTCAGATCCTAGTGCGGTAGATATTGTACTATCCTTAAAGCATATTCCTTTCGCTTTAGGCTCACATTAAATAAAACATATATATGCGATTCATTTTTACTATCATAGTTGTCCTAAACAGTTTCTCGTCGAATTGTCAAAAAATTGGCATTGATACTACTTTGTTGGTTGGTAAAGATATGGGGCTCAATGAATATAAGAATATGGTTGTCGACCAATGGGGTAATAAGTATGTGATTGGAGGTTACAAAGGTAACGTATCTATTGGTGGTTATATGCTTACATCTAATTTGTCAAACCATTGGGAAGCTCGAGCCGTTTATTTAGCTAAATATAATAGATCTAATGAGCTCGATTGGATTAAAAGGGTAGCACAAGGAGATACACTTTTTATGCCTTCTATAGTTTTAAACGGAAAAGGATTGCCTTACTTATCCTATCAGTTTTATGGTAGATTAAAGTTGCAAAATGCAACACTTAATTCTTTCGGGTTATCTGACATGGTAATATGTGAACTTGACACATCGGGTAATATGAATAATGCATTTCAAATAGGTAGTTCACAAGCAGAAGGTGGGTCAATTAAAAATAATATGGTTTTTGATGGTCTTGGGGGGTATTATTTTTGTGGTACTTTTAATAGCATGGTCAATAAAGTAGATACGCTATTCATTGGGTCGGATACTTTAGTCTCTGATAGTCTAGGTAATAGTGATATTTTTATTGTAAAATTTGATTCTCTTAACAATCCAGTTTGGGCAAGAAAATATGGAGGCAATGGATTAGATGGAGCTCAGATTACGTATTCTAGAAATAGGATTTATCTTCTGGGAGTTGTAGGGCATTTTTTAAATAATAACATCGGAGGATTGACCTTTAGTACTCCACAATCTTATTTAAGAAGAGGCTTTGTTGCGCAACTTGATACAGCTGGTAACGGAATGTGGGCAAGACATTTTGGCTCAGGCAGTCCTGATCTTTTAAGCTCATTAAGTCCTGTAGATTTGAGCGCACATGGCGATAACGTAAGTTTCACAGCTCTTGACTTCTCAAACATTCAAAACGTATTTTATTTTGAAGGTGGTCCTACTTTAACGGGTTCTGACCAAAGAGATTACGTAATAGCTACTTATGACACATTAGGAAATTTTAAATGGAACAGAATATCAAAGAGTAGTGGTTCTGAAGTGCTCACCGCTGTGGTTCATGATAGTTTGAATAATTTATATGGCTTAGGCTATCATAATTTTAGACTAGATTTTCCAACAGATTCATTATACGGAATGGGTGGGTCTGACATTCATGTGGTAAGTTACGATAGCAATGGCACCTATCGTTTTGCTTTTTCAGCAGGTGGTGCAGGCGGTGATATTAGTAGTGATATAAAAATAACTAAGCAAGGTGAGATTTATATAGTAGGAGGTACTACGAGCAATCCTTGCTATATGGGCAATGATACATTGTATCCGCCCATAGGGCAAAGTACTATTTTTTATGCGCGGATAGACAGTATTGATAGTATTCCTAATGTAAGTACGAGTTTGCAAGATTTTACAAGGCAAGATTGGAGTATCTACCCAAACCCCGTGTTTGATATAATGAATATTCAAGTAGCCACTGATAAGGTAAATAATCTAGAGCAAGTGGCTATCTATGATATGTTGGGCAGACAAATTAAGATACAAAATCTGACGACTCAAGTACGCTCGGATTATATACCTATTAATATAAGCGCTTTATCGGAGGGAGTATATATAGTAACCATAAAAACTAAAGAAGCTACAAGTAGCAGAAAAATTATAAAACGATAAAATCTAAATTATGAAAACAAAAATTATTTTAACCCTAATGGCATTATTTTCGTTTGCCATCCTTACTGCACAGGATGTTGCAACATTCCGTGTAGATGATAACTACTACTCAATAGTACAAACAAATAAAGAGTATAAATTTCAAGAGTATTCTACCTTGCACGGGGGTAAATTTCTTGCTACAAAAGAAGTTTCATCGAATATGGAACAACGTTTTGTTTATACTATAAAGCAACAACCTGCTTTTTATTTGCACAAAAAAACAAAAAATTATCCTCAAGGCGATAATACAGTGATTTATTTACCAACGGAAGAGTTTATATTGGAGAACATTAGGCTCACCCGAGAACAAGAAGGCGTTTATTTAAAATGGGATGCCATTGTCAACGATAATATACGTTTCGAAATTTATCAAATAAAAGAAACCGTTCCAGTTTTATTAGAGAAAATTAATCCCATTGGCTTAACTACAAAATATGAGTATGTAAGCTCCTTACTAGATAAGAACCACTCGTACATTTTAAAGGTGATTAAAAATGATACCAAACATCGATATGAGCACGTACTAAAAAACTTAGCTACTGAACCCAAAGTCATAGTTTACCCTTCGGTTACTAAGGGTAGATTACATGTAGACTTGGATGATATGGATTTTGCTAATTATAGTGTTACTAGTATGAACGGACAAATGTTAAAAAATGGGAAGTTCTATTCTATTCATAATACGGTATTCTTAGAAGGAGCCCCCGGCATTTATTTAATCAATGTTTGGAATGAACAAGTAAAAATATCTAAGCGAATCACTATAAGTCGTTAAAAGAAATTTACGTACCCAAAGTGAATTTTAGAATTTCTAAACTTTATACCAGTGTCTCCCAGCGTGCCGGCTGCATAACTGATATTAAATAAACCTGCTTTGGTTTCAAACACCATGCCCAGCCCTAAGCTATACGGCAAATCTTGCCGTTGCAGACCAGGGTAATCTCTTTGTATCAACCCAATATCAGTGAACAAAAAGAAATATGAATTTTGCGAAAGGAGATAGCGCGGTTCTAAAGTGGCCACATGATATTGATTGACAAACAAGCTGCCTTCGTCAAATCCTCGTAATAAGCGAAAGCCTCCGATTTGAAATACTTCATTGCGATACAAATTTTGTTCGCTAAACATAATAGCTCCTCGGTAACGAGTCGCAAGCGTCATGCGTTTTCCGATGGGGAAAAAATAGGCTAAATCGGTTTCCAATTGAAAGCGGTAGGAGCGTAAATCAATACTGTCGTAGAGATAGTCAAACGATTCGTTTCGGATAGGATCGAATGTTTCTTCAATAGTAGTATTCGTAAGAAAATCTCGAATACTAGCCGCTCCTTTTAATCGAGCTGTATAGCCTTTTCGTGGATTTAATCGGTAGTTCGTACGGCTCAGACTCCCTTCCAAACCGAAGCTGCGTGTGCGAATATCTGCATTAGCAGGCAAGCGTCGATTGATAATCAAATCATCAGTATTGACGGATATAAGTCGAGTACTTCCCGTCTCATAAAATGCTTTGAGTTGGTCTTGCGCGTTAAACTGATAGATGAACCCTAGCTCACCATTTACGGTTCGAAAACTAGTGTCTTTTTTATAATAGTCAAACGTGCCTGAAATACCAATTTGGGTATTGAGTAAGTAAGGATAAGAAGCGGTAGCTTTTAAACGAGGAGATTGAAATTGTAGGTTCTGCCAATTGACTTCTATTTTTTCACCGCGTTCTAGTGCATTGACAAAGGCAAATTTTATATCGCCTGTAAGTAAAAATCGATTTCCAATTTCTTCGTTATTCGGTAAGAGTCCAATTAATACATCGGCCCGATTGGCCGATTTATTTTTTATATACAGATTGAGCCGCGTTTCACTTCTGCCAAAATAAATTTTCCAAGGGTAAGACTCTTGGAGAAAGGGCAGTTCACGAAGGAGCTGACTAATTTTTCTAATTTTTGATTCATTATAGAGTTCGCCCTGTTCCAAATCTAGATAATTCATTAGGAAGCTACGGTGAATGCCTGCATCTTCATTTATAATAATAGTGTCTATTTTTATAAGGGGTCCTTTGGTAATCTTTAGTTGAGCCGATACATTGCCTTTATTAATTTGCACACTATCCAAACGAGTGGACACGAATGGATAACCGTTATCTTCATAATAGCGAATCATTTTTTCCATTACCTTGCCAAGGAGAGTCGGTTTAATTTTTTCGTTTATAAAACGTTTTTCATCAAAGCCACTCAATCGAAGTAAGTTGGTGGGAATGTTGGAGCTCGTAATCCGCGCCCATTGATAGGTCTCACCTAGGTTTACTTTGGCCAGTGCGTTTCCATCCGTTTCCCAAAGGGAATCAATGGCGGCCGCTAAGTACCCCTTTTTATACAAAGATTGTAATCCTTTTTGAAGTGCATAACTTGCGTCTAGAAAATTGGGGTAGCTAGTTTTCAGGTTGGCTTCTTTTTCAAAAAAATCAGCCTTGGGGCCTGTGAGTATTAGTTTAGTTTGGGCATGCAAGGAAATAGCACTCACAAGAATGAGTAATAGTACAAGCGTTCGGCTCGCTAAGCGAATTGTAAGAGTACCTATCATTTATAATAAGGACCGCCACTAATTTTTATTCTTAGTATCATTGCAAATCAGTTGTTTCTCGTAGCCACTATTTTTTTAATTGCAGACTACTTTTTAAAATTACATTGGCTTATCAAATAAAAGCAGTTAATGGCAGGCATTTATATCCATATTCCGTTTTGTAAGCAAGCTTGCCATTATTGTAATTTTCATTTCTCTACTTCTCTACACTATAAGAACGAATTAATTGCTGCTTTATTGAATGAAATAGCGTTAAGAAAAAATGAATTTGATAAAGAGTCAATCGAAACTATTTATTTTGGAGGCGGTACACCGGGGATTTTGACAGTAGCGGAAATAGAAAAAATTCTTTCTGCTGTACTGAAAAACTATGCTTGCAAAGAAATTAGGGAAGTAACTGTTGAGATGAATCCCGATGATGTGACTGAAGAAAAGATTCTAGCCTTGAAAAGTTTAGGAGTGAATAGAATTAGCTTAGGCGTGCAAAGTTTTTTTGAAGAAGATTTACAATATATGAATCGGTCACACAGTACGGAAAAAGCAGTTCAGAGCATTGAATTGATTCATGAGCATTTTACGAATTATACAGTCGATTTAATTTATGGATATCCTTTGCTTTCAGACGAGAAGTTAAAGCAAAATATAAATAGATTGATCGCTATTGGTACACCGCACATTTCAATTTATGGCATGACCGTTGAGCCTAAGACCGCCTTAGATACTTTTATAAAAAAAGGAAAAGAGCAACCGTTGGACGCTTCCCAAGGAGCAAGACAGTTTGAGTATTTGATGAGTTCGCTGGCGGAAAACGACTACGAGCATTATGAAATCTCCTCCTATGCTAAGCCTGGCTTTCGAGCGATTCATAATAGTAATTATTGGGCAGGAAAACCTTACGTGGGGTTTGGGCCCGGTGCACATTCTTTTCATGGAAATAAAAGATTATGGAATGTAGCCAATAATGCTTTCTACATAAAATCAATAGAAAAAAATGAATTACCGCAAGAGTTTGAAGAATTGAGTTCAACTGAAATTTTAAATGAAACTGTTCTGTTAGGCTTGCGAGTTAAAGAAGGTTTGGAGCTGGCAGCTTATAAAAAAAATAGTTCGGAAGATCAGTTTAATCAGCTTCTTCACCAAGCGAACTCTTTTATAGAAAATGGCTGCTTAGAAAAAAGTGACACACATTTGTATTTGACCAATCAAGGTAAACTGTATTGTGATGGAATCAGTGCTGACTTATTCATTTAAAACACGATACCCATCAACAACCAAAAAACCACTACCAGGGGTGCAGGGATTTTTGTATAAAGTAGCACTAATGCGGTAGAACCAATTACCAATAAGCTACCCCACTCAAAAGGTACAGATTGCGCGAGTAAAACGGCAGAACCCCAAAGGATTCCAATCACAGCGGCATGGACTCCTTCTAATGCGCGAAAAATAACTCGGTATTGTTTTAAATTTTGATATAAAGGGAAGAGAAAAAATAAAATTAACGCACCCGGCAGAAAAACACCTACGGTACCTAAGAAGCAACCCAATAGTTGATTGAGTGGATTGCTATCCATACACAAGCCGCCTACATAAGTGCAAAGTGAAAAAACGGGTCCGGGTATGGCATTTACGAGTCCTACGCCTGTAAGAAATTGCTCATTAGAAATTAAGGCACTGCCGTACACATCGGCAGCATGAAAAATAAATTGTTCTTGCATCATGGGGATAAGCACATAGCCACCGCCAAAAACAATACTACCGAAACGATAAAAGTTTTCGAATAAATTAAACGAGCGCGCATTATCCCATTGTTGCGTACGAGCTAGTTCTGAAAGCACACCGGCAATTACAAATAAGAGTACGAACCAACCCAAGCGGCGCCATTTTACAGTATAAGCTTTGGTATCGTGAGGAGGAAATTCTTTGTTAGTGAAATTAGTGAGAAAACCACCTAAAATGATGGTGAGCGGGAAGACCCAAGGGCTTCTTACGAAAATAGTTAGCGCGGTAGCTATTAGCATGATTACAATTCCCACTGGACTTTTTACGCTAATTTTCATGGTGCGAATGGCTGCATACACTATAAAACCTACCGCCATTGGTTGCACATAATGAAAAACTTTATCTGAAAGAAAGGCTGCATCGACATATTTTACTAAGAAAGAGAGAGCTCCCATAATAAACGCTGCTGGAATAATCCATACTAATAAAGTTAAAACGCCAAGCAAAACACCACCTCGTTTATAGCCAATAAGTGCTACGGTTTGTGAAGAGGAGGGTCCTGGTAACATTTGGCAGAAACTGAGGTAATCCATTAGCTCTGTTTCGGTAATGTCTCTACGTTTTTCAACGAAACTCCGCATCATCATACCTATGTGGCCTTGCGGACCGCCAAAAGCAGTGAGGGAGTATTTGAGTACTTCTTTTAAGAAGGGTATATGTCGAATAAGTTTCAATCCGTATTACTATCAGCTTCTAAATTACAACAGCATTCGTTTTTATAAAAGAGATACTCCCAAAGTTTACGGTTCATGGAAGCATAACTGAGGGATTTTTTTTGATTAGAAAACAATAGTTTAATTTAGTGCTGCTATCGAACAAACCATGGGAAGAAAGTCAACAAAAAAAAAGCAGGCACGAGCAAAAAACCTTACTAGAGCTGTTCAGGCGAAGCCGGTAGTTCCTCCAATGGATAAAAAAACTATGGAAGGCATTTCATCAAAACAAGCTTGGCTGATGTCAGCCTTGTTTTTTGTATTAGCTATTTTGCTGTATAGCAATACATTTCAGCACAGGTTTGTGCTAGACGACCACGGGATTATTGATAATAATAAAATGACGAAGGCGGCTGTCAGTATAGAAAATACAAAGTTGATTTTCAATACGCCTATGAGACGAGGGGATGTTTCTGATAAAGAAAATTCGCTGTATCGTCCGTTCACTAAACTTATTTTTAATATCCAATGGAATACATTTGCTGGAAATCCGCATCATTTCCATAAAATCAACGTTCTCTTTTATGGTTTTTTGTGCATGATTATTTTTTGGGTACTGTATGATTTATTTAATAAAAAATGGGTTCTTCCATTTTTAATCACCTTATTGTTTACCGTGCATCCGATTCATACTGAGGTGGTAGCCAACATAAAATCGCTGGATGAAATACTGGCTATGTTGGGCATGGTGGCTGCCATGCGGGGGATTCAGCTTTATATACGTCAAGATAATTTACATCACTTAGCTTGGGGTACCCTAGCATTTGCGCTTGGTCTTTTTTCAAAAGAATCTACTGTGGTGGCTATGGGTATTTTTCCGTTGCTTATTTATTTTCAGCAGAAAAAAATTGATTTTAAAAAACTGGCGGTAATCTGTGCACCATTTTTGATACTGGCTATTTTTTTCGTCTACACTCGATCTTCGGTTTTAGAACAGTTTCCTCAGAATGCCGAAACGAGCATTATGGATAATTTAATTGTAATGGTCAAGGATGATATTCCGTCTCGTTTTGCTACTTCGGTGATGATTGTTGGTTTTTACATTTATACGTTTTTTGTACCGCATCCGTTGGCGTGTGATTATTCTTATGCAACGCTTGAGCCAGTGGGTCTTGGCCACTGGGGGTTTCTTCTTAGTTTTTTATTATGTTTGGGAGGCTTTGTTTACGCTCTGTATTTGCTTACCAAACGAAAGCGAATCAGCTTTGGCATCTTATGGTTTTTTATTACTTTTTCGCTGGCGTCGAATGTGTTTTTCTTGATTGGAACTAGTTTTGGCGAACGATTATTTTTTACGCCAAGTTTAGGGTTATCCATTGTTACGGTTTGTTTGCTAGCTAACTTTTTTCAAAAACGGGATGGTGAGAATTTATTGAGTACTCTTAAATCGTCACCTGTATTATGGGGAATTGTGTTATTGATTTCAAGTTTGTATTCTATTAAAACAGTGGCTAGAAATGTTGATTGGCAAAGTGATTACAACTTATTTTCACGAGATATAGAATACAATCCGAATGCGACTCACTTGCTATTTTATATGGGCAATCACTTGCCTAGCAATGATAGAAAAGAGGTGTTGACCTATGAACTTTCTGAACTTGGGTTTAGTCCACAACAAATCAATGACTCCAGTAATCGAGAAGTTGCATTGTCTATACAATATTTTAGACGTTCCTTAAACATTTACCCTTATTTGCCGTCAGATGGTTACAATCAATTAGGAAAGGCATATTTTCTACAAGGTCAATTAGACTCTGCTTTGAAATACTATACTAAAGCGTATTCAGAAGATTCTACCAGTGGAATTTATACGAATAATATGGGTACGGTCTATTTCAACAGCCGCCGATATGATCAGGCTATGCCGTACTTTAAAAAGGCGCATTCGCTAGATGATAGTAAAGCAGATTATATGAATAACATTGGTTGCATCTATGGTGAAAGCAATGTGGCGGACAGTGCTATTTATTGGTTTAAAAAGGCGAGTGCAGCGGATTCGTTAGATATGAAATCATTGCAATTTTTAGAAATTACCTATCGTGCACTGGGTGATATTTCTCAAGCTGACTACTATAGAAGTAGGATGCAATACGTACAGCAGTTGCGAAGGGATCGTATGTAATAGAAGAATGAGATAGACGAGAAAAATGAGAAAGAGTCAAGATGCTATTCTGTTAGATTCTTAGTATAAAGCATTCGAGATATTTCGTCTGCAAGTTGCAGATTCCTTTGATATGTTTCCTTATCTATTTTTCCATCGTCCTGCATTACGTCTATAACAGCAACACATTCAAACACAGAAGCTCTAGCTATAATAAAGTAATTTTTTCTATCCTTGGTTGACGACTTACCCGAACCTTCTGCAATGTTTAAGATAATACTGAATGACGCTCGACCTAATTGGTCTTTTAC